>ERZ795054.566-NODE-566-length-44538-cov-5.414990_pt1 | contig 44538 bp, 38 predicted proteins | sample MGYA00375138_ERZ795054 | MGnify/ENA primary metagenome ERZ795054 (study PRJEB30183, sample SAMN05720215) | anaerobic digester metagenome | isolation source: active sludge of municipal wastewater-treating anaerobic digesters | place: USA | collected 2014-12-23 ... | reverse complement strand
TCCTCTGCTCCGCGACCATAGGGAACCCCGGGGCGCTCGCGGAACTTCTGGTCGAGGAGCCCGTCGAGACGGTCACCGAGAACGGCGCCCCTCGGGCGGAAAAGCTCGTGGTGTTCTACAATCCGCCTCTGGTGGATCCCGTACAGGGGATCCGGAAGAGCACGGCCACGGAATCCCAGAAGCTGGCCGTCAAGCTCCTCCGCGCCGGGGTCAAGACCATACTCTTCGCCCGGTCCCGGCTCCGGGTGGAGCTGATCGCCGGGTACATCAACCAGGAGCTCCGGAACCTCTATACCGACAATTCCGGGATCGTCGTGGAACCCTACCGGTCGGGGCTCCTGCCCACGGAGCGCAGGGCCATTGAACGGGGGCTTCGGGACGGTACCGTGCACGGGGTGGTCTCTACGAACGCCCTGGAGCTCGGGATCGATATAGGAGGGCTGGACGCCGCGATCATCGCGGGATTCCCCGGGAGCTTCGCCAGTTTCTGGCAGCAGTCCGGGCGGGCGGGGCGCAGGTCCGGCCTTTCCGCGGCCTTCTTCGTCGCCTCCTCCAGCCCCCTGGACCAGTACATCGTAGCCCACCCGGAATATTTCTTCGGGGCATCCCCGGAATCGGGACGCGTGGATCCCGCGAACCCCTACGTCTACATGGATCACGTGAAATGCGCCGCCTTCGAGCTTCCCTTCGGGGAGGGCGAGCCCTTCGGGCAGGACGTCGGGGAAGCCCTGGCCTACCTGGCCGAGGACGGCATCGTCCGCAAGGCCGGCGGTCGCTGGCACTGGTCCTCCTCGGGCTATCCCAGCGAAGAGATCTCCCTGCGCTCCGCGGCCTCGGACAACGTGGTGATCGTGGACGCCACGGAGGGAAGGAACCGGGTGATCGGCGAGATGGACCGGCCCAGCGCCAAGGAGCTCGTCTACGACGACGCCGTGTACATACACCGGGGGCGCCAGTATGTCGTCCTCAAGCTGGACCTGGAGAACCGCCTGTGCAAGGTGGAGGAACGGGAGGTCAACTACTACACGGACGCGGTCGTCAAGACGGACATCAAGGTGCTTTCCGAGGATGCCCGGGGCGAGTCGGCCGGCCACGGATGGGTCCTGTCGGACATCCTGGTCCGGTCGGAGGCGGAGAGGTTCAAGAAACTCCGATTCCATACCCACGAAAACGTGGGATACGGGGACATACATCTCCCTCCGGAGGAGATGCAGACCAGGGGCCTCGCCGTGCTCTTTCCGCCGGAGACCTCCGCGGGGACAGAGCTTGAAAAGAGGGACATCGCCTTCCGGGCGGCCGTGCTGTCCGGCATGTCCCACCTGATCCGCAGGATCGCCCCGGCTTTCTTGATGTGCGATCCCAGGGACATCGGGGCCGCCGAGCGGGCCCGGGATGACCATTTCGGGGTTCCCGCTTTGTACCTCTATGACCAATACCCGGGGGGGACGGGGCTCGCGGAGGCGCTCCGGGAGCTGCTCCCGAAGGTGTTCCGGGCGGCCCTGGAGACGGTCGAGCTCTGTCCCTGCGGGGGCGGCTGCCCTTCCTGCATCGGGGTGGACTTTTCGGACGGACGGACAGCCCTGGACGGACGGGAAGTCAAGACCGGGGTCGAACGGCTCCTGGCGGCGTCCGCCTAGGAAATGGCAGGAACCCTGAGATCCCGGCTCGCCCGGGCGCGGGAGCTCGCCCAGGCGGCCCGGGAACCTTGGGCGGACGAGAGGAAGGAGGTCTCCGGCCCGACGGGGGCGTCACTCTCCGCACAACTCTCCGGTTGGAGTCAATTTGCACCCTTCGTCCTGACCCGTACGATTCGTCGCGGCAATCCGCTCCCGGAAACCCTCGACCTTCGGCCGTATCTATCAAGGGCGGCGATACGCGTCCCGGACGATAACGAGCCGGGCCGCTTGGCGACCACTCCGGAGTCCTGCCGCATCCCGGCGGGCCGCCTGCTTTTCCTGGACCTCGAGACCACGGGCCTATCCGGAGGGGCGGGAACGATCGCCTTCCTGGCGGGGCTCGGGAGGGTCGTCCCCGGAGGAGAGGCCGAAGGCTTCGAGATCCGCCAGTACCTGCTCATCGACTACCCCGGCGAGGACGCCTTCCTGGATGCCCTATTGGGCGCACTCGTCTCGGAAACGGTGCTGGCCTCGTATAACGGTCGTTCCTTCGACGAGCCCCTTCTTCGCACCCGCTGCATCCTGAACCGCAAGCACTGGCCTCCGCATCCCCATGCGGATTTTCTTCCGGCGGCTCGGAGACTCTGGCGGAAGCGGTTCCCGGACTGCTCCCTCGGGACCCTGGAAGCCCTGATGCTGAAGAGGCAGCGTTCCCTGGACGTTCCCGGCGCCCGCATCCCGGAAATCTGGTTTGAATACGCGAAACGGGGATCCCATCCCTTGATGGAAGCCGTTCTGGAGCACAACGCCGCCGACGTGGAGTCCCTGGCGGCGATTGCAGCGGAATGCGCCCGGACGTACGCGAATCCCGTAGATGCCCGGGATTGCGACCGAACGGCCCTGGGGACTCTCTGGCTAAAACTCCAGCCGGATACGGGCCGAGCCGTGCTCGAGCGGGCCTTCGAAGAAGGGGAAGAACGAGCGGGATGGATGTTGTTGCGACACTATCGCAGGAACGGGGTTTGGGCGGAGTACCGCCGAGTTCTTTCAGCTCTGTCCCCGGGTTGGGATTCCTGGATCGAACGAGCCAAGGATGCCGAGCACAGGCTCGGCGACCCTCGGGCCGCCCTGCAGGCCGCCCGGAGCGCCCGGGTTTTCGCCGCGGATACGGAGCTCAGGGAACACCTTGAGCTCCGTATCCGGAGACTGACACGAAAGACGGCCGCTATACGGCAGCGGGAAGATCGTACAAGCCGCCCGCGTTGACCACATCGGGATACCCCGATGCCTTGAGGATGCGCGCGGCATAGGCGCTCCGGGCGCCCGAAGCGCAGTACACGATCACGCTCCTGTCCTTGGGGATCTCGGAGAGGCGGTACGGGAGTTCGTTGACGGGTATGCAAATCGCGTTGGGGTAGTGCTCGTCGTCGAATTCCTCGAGGGTCCGTACGTCGAGAATGAAGGCACCCGACGCGATCTTGTCTTGAACGATGTTGGCCATGGTCATCTCCTTTTCTGCGTTTCTCGTTTGTCGTTCATTCGGCCCACCGGAGCCCCGGTTGGAGGGACAGAGCTGCCATTCCTCCGGAAATGTTCCAAACCCGCTCGAATCCCCGCTGTCTAAGTTGCCGAAGGGCTATGTGGCTCTCGAACCCGGCCTTGGACAGCAACAGTATGTCCCGGTCCTTGGGAAGTTCATCCAGCCTGTCGCGGAGTTCGTCCACGGGAAGGTGCAGGGAAGCCTGGACGGAACCCTTCGCGTATTCCCCGTACGTACGCACATCCACCAATAAAACCTCTCCCTGGCCCAGAGCATCCGCGGCCTGCCGGGCGGACCGTGCGGGCGAGTACCCGGACAGGTCGTTCTGGGCGGCGTAGGCGGCCATGTTGATAGGGTCGTTGGCAGAGTTGTAGGGGGGGGCATAGGCAAGATCCAGTTCGGCCAAATCGTCCACGGTCAGCCCGCCCGCCAGGGCCGTCGCCAGGGCGTCGATGCGCTTGTCCGCCCCTTCCCGTCCGTAGGCCTGGCCGCCCAGAAGCCGACCGTCGGCACGGTCGAAGACTAACTTCAGGAAGAGGTCCTCGTAGCCGGGGTAGTAGGTGACGTGGTGGGCCTTGGACACCGTCGAGGTGCCGACATCAAACCCCGCGGCGGACGCTGCCTTTTCGGACAAGCCCGTCATGGCGAAGGTCTCCTCCATGGACTTGAAGACGCTGGACCCGAGGGCGCCGCGATAGGTCAGGGAACCCCCCAGGGCGTTCGTAGCGGCGATACGGCCTTGCCGGTTGGCGGGACCCGCCAGGGGGATCCTCACGCGCCGGCCGCCGACCCGGTGGGCGATTTCAACCATATCCCCGGCGGCCAGATGTGGGGAGCGCCGGTTCGGAGCCCCTCGTCCACGGATACCCCGCCGGAGGAACCGATTTCCAGTCCCGCGGCTTTGGCCAGCTCCGTATTCGGCCGGACCCCCGCGGATACCAGGACGATTCCTGCCGGGACTTCCGATCCATCATCCAGAAGGACCGTCCTCGAGGAAACATCCACGGACCGGACGGAACGCCCCGTGAAGACCCGGGCACCCGCAGCCTCGTAGGATCTCCGGATCAACATTCCAAACTCGGGGTCCGCCGGGGGCATCAGGGTCTCGGTCAATTCGACGATGGAAGTAGCCAGTCCGCGTTTCAAGAAGGCTTCCGCGGCTTCGAGGCCGATGAATCCTCCGCCGATGACGACTGCGCTGGAAGGCTTTTCGGTCTCTACAAACTTGTGGACCGCGTCCATGTCGGGAATCGTCCAGAGTTTGAATACGTTCGGGGAGTCAAGCCCACGGATGGACGGGAAGACCGGCGTACCACCCTGAGCCAGGATGAGGGAGTCGTACGTAAGGTCCGACTCCCCCTCGGGGCCTCGGACTCGGACCTTCCGGGCTGCTCGATCGAGGGACAGAGCTTCCGTTTCAAGCAAGACCGTGACTCGGTATCTCGAGAAAAAGCCCTCCGGGGTCTGCAGGATGAGGGCGGAGCGTTTTGGGATGTCCCGGGAGATGAAGTAAGGGAGCCCGCAGTTCGCGAAGGAGACGTACCGTCCCTTCTCCACGATTGTAATCTCGGCGGTTTCGTCCAGCCTCCGGGCTCGGGCCGCGGCGGTTGCTCCCGCGGCCACTCCTCCGATAATCAGGATTTTTTTGCCGTTTGTGATTTGCTCCATATTTGCCTCCGCCGTCGACTCTTATAATATATATAAAACAATATATAGTCAATAATGATTTCCATGGGAGCAGGAAACGCATTAGGATAGAACCATCTGGTTCTCCAAGGATGGCCTATGGATGCGAAGGGCGAAATGGAAAAACAGATCAGTTTCCTATATCGCGATACCGGGAAGGACCCGGAGGCGAAGGTATTGATCGATCAGGTGCTGGCGCGGCACAGGGACGGACTCCGGAATACAGACGCCCATCGCAAGGGATCGGAACCGACACTACTCTCGGAGGGAGATGTATTCCTCATAACGTATGGAAATACCCTGGAAGGGCGAACGGGTGAGGTTCCCCTGGCCGCGCTGAGGCGTTTCGCGGAAAGACGGCTCTCCGGCGTGATCTCCTATATTCACATCCTGCCCTTTTTCCCCTTCTCCTCGGATGACGGCTTCTCCGTGATGGATTACAGAGCGGTCGATCCGGATCTGGGGGGGTGGGAGGAGGTCGGCGCGCTGGGGAAGAACTTCCGGCTGGTCTTCGACCTCGTGATCAACCATGCGAGTTCTCAAGGGATTTGGTTCCAGGGGTTCCTGAAGGGGGATCCGAAGTATGAAGGATGGTTCCTCACTCGGCCGAAAGGATACGACGCATCACGGGTGGTGCGTCCACGTACCCATCCCCTCCTGACACCCTACGTTCGGACCGACGGCTCCAGGGTACATGTCTGGACGACCTTCAGCGAGGACCAGGTCGACCTGGATTTCTCCGATCCCGAGGTGCTCGCGGAAATGTTGGACGTTTTCCTGGACTATGTGGAAAAGGGTGCCCGGATCGTGCGACTGGATGCCATCGCCTACCTTTGGAAGGAGGATGGCCATCCCTGCCTCCATCACCCCCGGACCCACGCTGTGGTAAAACTCTTCCGGGCCGTCGTGGACGCCCTCGAATTGGACGTCCGCCTGCTCACGGAGACCAACGTGCCTCATCCGGAAAATGTCGCGTACTTCGGGTCCGGAGATGAAGCCCACCTTGTATACAATTTCGCCTTGCCCCCCCTGACCCTCCATGCCTTCGCAACCGGGGACGCAAGTCATCTTTCCGCCTGGGCTCAGGACCTCCGCGCTCCTTCCGGCTGCGCATTTCTTAATTTTCTCGCTTCCCATGACGGTATCGGACTTACACCCGCCCGGGGACTTGTGGACGAGGCGGCTTTCCGACAGACCTTGGACAAGGAGCTTGGGCGAGGATGCCTGATTTCCTACAAGGCGACACCGGATGGGCCGGTACCGTACGAGTTGAACGCTTCCTGGTTCGACGCGATAGCGGATCCCGATCTGCCGGAGGACCTGCGGATCCAGGCTCATCTAGCCAGCCATGCGATCGCTGCGTCCCTGGACGGCATGCCCGCAGTGTACATCCATAGCCTCCTGGGCACGCCGAATTGGGCTGAAGGCCCGGTTGTCCGGGGGTACAACAGGGCGATCAACCGTCGGGTTCTGGACTTGAATACCGTCGAGTCAACCTTGATGGACCCCGGAAGCCGGCCTTCCCGGTGCCTGTCCGGCTTCCGCTCGCTGTACAGTTGCCGGGGCCGGGAACCGGCTCTGGCCCCGGGGGCGCCGTCCCGGGTACTATCCCGGGACGGCCCCGTGTTCTCCATCCTCAGGGGCGGGCCGGAGAAGCGTATCCTTTGCGCAGTAAATGTGAGCCCGCGACCCGCCCGGTTCGAAACCGGGACAAACCTAGGTCTTCCGGGAAGGCCCTACGACCCGATCACAGGAGAAGTAATTTCCTGGCCTTGCGGTTCAGCCTACCTTGATCTGCCACCCTATGGCGTGATCTGGCTTCCCTTGGATCCGCCTTGACAGACCTCGGGGTTTCCCGGTATTTTCTTGTGCGTATAACGAGTTGCGCCGGTCGTACGCCGAGCGTCCGAAGGGCGCGAGATGAACGGACGGCAACCATGTTTCCCGCGCGGCATAATCCGCGCACGACAATCGCGCCGGTCGTATAACGGCTATTACCCCAGCCTTCCAAGCTGGAGACGAGGGTTCGACTCCCTTTCGGCGCTATTCAAGAAGGCCCGCCTATGGCGGGCCTTCTTGTTTCCTGGACGGAAAGGAGTCGATCCGAAGAACCTCTGTGAGCTAGCGAGCGAGAGGCGCATGAACACCGAAAGTTTCTGTGGAAGCTTCAAGGGACAGAGCTTGATCGATGCAAGCGAAATTAAGAATCCCGGACGGATAAGAGGTATGAGAAAGCCACGGTTGCTAAAGGAAAGCGCCCTCTACCATGTCTCCGCTCGGGCAAACCGCAAGGAACACATCCTGGATGAGGAAGGCATGAAAGATGTGTTCCTTCAGGTTGTCCGGCGCGCTCGGAAGAGATACTGCTTCCGAATCGAGAATTTCTGCGTTATGGGCAATCATTACCACCTTATGATCCGTCCGGGGCCCCGGGAATCGTTGTCACGGATCATGCAGTGGATCATGAGCGTATTCGCGATGACCTATAACCGGGCACATGGGTATTCCGGGCATGTCTGGGGCGAACGCTTTTTTTCAAAGATCATAGAGGGGTTCCGCGAGTTCTTGGAGATCTTTCGCTATATTGATCGAAACCCGGTAAATGCGGGTCTGGTGCTCCATGACTGGGAATGGAAGCACGGCGGTCTATGGCATGATCGCCTGGGATACAGGCACGTTCTTGTCAAACCTCCCTGCGAGGCTCTGCTATGGGCGCCCCGGCATGAGCTGCTTCGGCTGCCCGATAGGAGTCCCTAGGGGAAAGGGAGTTTTGCACTTGAAAACTACACATATGTGTAGTATATCGTAAGAGTGGACTCCTTGCCGTCCGATCTCGACATTCGAATAGGTACCTCGGGATATGACTATCCGGAGTGGAGGGGAAGCTTTTATCCCCCGGGGCTTGCCCGCAAGGATTTTCTAGGGTTCTATAGCGAGCAGTTCGACACCCTTGAAATCAACTTCACGTATTATGGCCAGCCGCGAGCGGAGATCTTCGACCGAATGCTTGGACGCCTCCGGAGGCCTATCGATTTCGCGGTGAAGGCCTACCGGAACCTCACCCATGAACGGGATGCCCGCACGCTTCCCGCCACCGCCTGCGAGTTTCGGGCGGGAATCGATCCTCTGATCCGGGCCGGCCGGCTCGCGGCGGTCCTGCTTGAGTTTCCCTCGTCTTTCCATTATTCCGCCGGCGAACGGGTGTACCTCGCTCGCCTGCTGGACGAACTCGAGGGAATTCCGCTGGTTGTCGAGCTGCGTAATGCCGAGTGGTACAGCGCTCGGGTTATCGAGGCCTTGCGAGCACGGAATGTGGGCCTTTGCATCCTCGATGCCCCCCGCCTGCCGGGCCTTCCTCCTGTCTTGGACCTTGTCACGGCGGATCTCGCCTATGTCCGATTCCATGGGCGGAACGCCTTCGCCTGGTGGACGGGAGATGCGGGCACCCGCTACGAGTACTTTTACAGTCCGGAGGAATTATCCGCGTGGGCCCCTCGACTCGGTTCCCTCGGTTCCCAGGCCCGGAAGATTCGGGTCTACTTCAATAACCACAGGAGGGGGAACGCGGCCTCCAACGCCCGCGATTTCGCCTGCCTCGCAACCTCCTCCGGCCTTCTCTAGGGGGCCGCCATGGGTACGGGAACCGTCCTGCACGTCAATGTCATCGGGTTGATGGCCGCCCTGGAAGAAAACCTCGATTCGACCCTTCGGGGACGCCCTTTCGTGGTCGCGAACAGGGCGGCGCCTCGTGCCGTGGTTCTGGACCTTTCGAGGGAAGCACACCGAGAGGGGGTGCTGCGAGGCATGCTTCTTTCCCGGGCGGTCGCGATGCTGTCCGGTCTTATCGTGCGAGAACCCCGCACCGATATCTGTGCCCGGGCGAACGGCGAGCTCGACAGGATCTGTCGTTCCTATAGCCCCCAGGTGGAGATGGCGGGCAACGGGCACGTCTTCGCGGATCTGGCGGGAACGTCGGGGCTCAACGGCCCCCCGGAGGACGTATCCCAGAGGATCCGGAAGGATATCTTTTCCGCAACCGGGCTCCGTCCGGTTCTTGCCCTTGCGGGATCCAAGACCGTCAGCAAGGTGGCCACGCGAGTCCTTCGTCCTGCGGGATTCATAGCTCTGTCCCCCTGGGAGGAAAACCAGCTTATGCGCCATCAACCCGTCGAGTTCCTTCCGGGCGTGGGGGCCGCCCTTTCCCGGCGCCTGGACCTCCTGGGCATTGGAGAGATCGGAGACTTGGCTGGGCTGTCGGACGCGGAAGCCCGAGCCCTGGGTCCCCGGGGACCGGAGTTGACGGCTCGGGCTCGGGGCATGGACGCCGTCCCCGTGGATCCCGAGCCTCCGGAACGCCGTACGGAGAGGGGTGCGTTCATTTTCGAGCCGGATGTCGTGGATGCTGAACTCCTGAACCCGAGGGTAGACATGCTGGCATCGGAGCTTGCGTACTCCATCCGGAGAAAGGGGATGGGAGCGCGGAACATCAGGGTAGAGGTATGGTACGCTGACGGTCTCCGAAATGCCGCTACCGCTAGATCTCCCCGCGTTCTAGTCCGGGACGACGAGGTCATCCACGGGGTCCGGGACGCGCTTCGCCGGGCGCGAACCCGCCGTGTCCGGGTCCGCCGGATATCCATCGAGTTTTCCGGATTGGGCTCCGCCGGTCCCGAGCTCGATCTGTTCGAGCCCGAGGAAACCCGCCTGGCCCGCCTGCAGCCGGCTCTGGACAGGGTGCGGACCCGATACGGTTTTTCCGCCGTATCCCCGGCGATCATCCTGGCGGCCGGCCGGACCGGCACGAACGGAGGGGCCGTCGATCGCAGTTCTGTACCGATTTCCTCACTGGTTCTCTGTCAGGGGGTCCCGGGCGAAGCCGGGGATGATCTTCACGGTCTCGCCGTCGGTTAAGTACAGGCAATGTTCACTCCCTTGCTGGTTTCATCCTGTTATTCCTTTCACTACGGCGTGATGTTCCCCCGGGATCTTGTGCGAGAGGCCCGTAACCTCGGGTACCGGGCTCTGGCCCTGACGGATCGGAACGGAGTATACGGGGTCCCGGCGTTCTTGGAGGCCTGCGCGGAAGGTCCTCGAGTCCAGCGAGGGACAGAGCTCGACGGCCATGCGGAGATTTCCCCGATCCTGGGGACAGAGCTTGTGGAAGGGCATGTCCGGACGCTCCTGATCGCTCGGACACGTTCCGGTTGGTCCCGGATATGCCGAATCCTCACGAACAGGGCTTCAGGTGATTTCGATCTGGCTGCGGCGATTCGAACGGAGGTTGAGCTCTGTCCCTGTATTCTAGGCAAAGGCCCTCCTCCGGATCTCCTGATAGCGACCGACGACATGAGTTTGCTCGAGGCAGCCCGAGGACGGGCTTATGCCCTTCTTGCCCCGCCGGTCAGCCGGGCTGTCAAGGGGGCACGTCTCTCCTGGAGGTCTCTTTCCGGGACAGGCGCCCCCCTCCTTGCGACGGGAGAAGTACGGTTCCTGCGCCCGTCGGATAGGGAAGTCCAGAGGCTTCTCGTGGCGATAGGAAGCGGCAGGACAACATTCGAGGTCCAGGAAGGGGAGCTTTCGGCCCCGGGCACAATCCTCTCGTCTCCGCTCGACGCAATCCGGCCCTACCAGAGCGTGCCGGAGGCTATACGGACAAATGAAGCCGTAGTGGAGTCGATCGAGCTATGCTCGCTCTTCGACGGGTATGTCTTTCCCGAATACAAGTCCTGCGATGGGGACAGAGCTTCGGCGGTATTGCGATCCTTGGTCTATCAAGGCGCGGCGAAGCGATACGGGGATATCGACGGCATCGTCCGATCTCGGCTGGACTACGAGCTGGGGATCATCGAATCCAAGGGATTTTCCGCCTATTTCCTGATCGTGCGGGACATAGTCCGGAAGAGCTCCCGGACCTGCGGGCGCGGCAGCGCCGCCGCCAGCGTGGTTTCCTACGCTCTGGGAATCACGGATATCGATCCCCTGGCCCACGGCCTCTATTTCGAGCGCTTCCTGAACCCCGGCCGGAAAGACCCGCCGGACATCGACGTGGACTTCGCCTGGGACGAAAGGGACGCGATCCTGGAATCCGTGATCCGGGAGTACGGCGAGGACCGCGCCGCCCGGGTCTCGAACCACGTCTGTTTTCAGGCCCGTTCCGCCCTCCGGGAGACGGCACGGGCATTCGGGATGCCGGACGGCGAGATAGGAGCCGTGGAGCGGGCCCTTTACCTGGACCGGGGTCGTACCCTGGCCGAGGCGGATCCGGTCTGGAAGGAGATCCTGGAACTGGCCCCGCGGATCGCGGGCTTTCCCCGCCACCTGGGGGTTCATTCCGGCGGTCTGGTTCTGGTACCGGGCAGGCTTTCGGATCTTGTCCCCGTGGTTCCCAGCGGTTCCGGCATCCGGGTCACGGCCTGGGATAAGGAAGGCGTGGAAGCGGCCGGTTTGGTCAAGATAGACCTTCTCGGCAACCGAAGCCTGGCCGTGGTTCGGGACGCCCTGGCCAACCTGGCGGAAAACGGCACACCGATCGCCGAAGAGGACTGGAATCCTCTTTCGGACGCGGATACCATCGATCTCCTGTCCCGCGGCGACACCCTGGGGGTGTTCTACGTGGAAAGTCCGGCCATGCGGCTCCTCCAGAAGAAGACGGGCAAGGGCGATTTCGAGCACCTCGTCATCCGCTCGTCGATCATCCGACCCGCGGCCAACCGTTACATCAACGAATACATCGACCGGCTTAACGGCAAGACCTACGAGCCGCTTCATCCCTTGCTGGACGACCAGCTTGCAGAGACCTACGGCATCCTCTGCTATCAGGAGGACGTGAGCAAGGCGGCGGTGGCCCTGGCGGGATTCACTCCGGCCGAGGCGGACGGAATCCGCAAGGTCTTGTCCAAGAAGGATGTCCGGACTCGATTAGCGGCATACCGGGCTCAGTTCATGTCCGGCTCCCGGGCCCGCGGCGTGGACGACAAGACGATCGTCGCGGTTTGGGAGATGATCGAGTCCTTCGCGGGGTACTCGTTCGTGAAAGCCCACTCCGCGAGCTACGCGAAGCTGTCGTTCCGCTCCGCGTATCTGCGTGCTCACCACGGTGCGGAGTTCATGGCCGCCGTCCTGTCCAACAAAGGAGGCTTCTACTCGACCCTGGCCTATACCAGCGAGGCGAGGCGGATGGGGTTGCGCATTCTGGCTCCCGACGTGAACGAGAGCGAAATCCGCTGTCGGGGCCGGGACGGGACTATACGTTTCGGATTGGGAATGATCTCGAGTCTCGGCTCGGAGACGGCCGCCGGCATCGTGGCGGAACGGAAGAGCAACGGGCCGTATCGAAGCGTGGACGACCTGGGTTGCCGCGTGTCGATCGATCGCACCGAAGCCGAAGCCCTTGCAGGATCGGGAGCCTTGGACTTCCTGGACGAGGGACAGAGCTGTTCGCAGAAGCTGCTCCGTCTGCTCTCCCGGGCCGCGGCGAGAGAAGAACCTTGTTCCCGGGGGACGGAGCTCTTCGGTGAACCCACCCCGGGGACAGAGCTCAACTACCGGCGAGGGCACGTCCCAATGCCCGAGCACAAGCGGCTCGAAGCCCAGATGCGATATCTCGGAACCACCCTTGACGTCCACCCGCTTACGCTTTGCTCCCAGGCACTCAAGCGTTCCCGGACTCTTGGAAAGGATCTGCCGGATTTGGCGGGCCGACGGGTTGAACTCGCGGGCTGGCCGATAACGGCCAAGCCTGTGCTGACCTCCGCCGACGAGCCCATGGAATTCGTATCCTTCGAAGATGAGACGTCCCTGTATGAAGCCGTGCTGTTCCCGGATGCATATCTGCGCTACCGATTCCTCCTCCACGACGGCAAGCCGCTTTGGGTCCGGGGCCGCGTACAGGAGGACCGGGGGGCGACGGTGCTTTCCGTGGAAAGCCTCGCGGCTATGGAATGCTCTGTCCCTCGGGGGGTGGGTCGCTTCTCTGTCCCCTGAGCTCCCCGAAGGAGCATATCCAAGCTCTGTCCCTGGTTGTTGTAAAAAACCAGGCTCTGTCCCCAGGTTGCTCGAGCTCTGTCCCCGCATTTCTGATATCATGAACGTCTGGAGGTCTCATGAAAGCCTGGTACGAAGCCCTGTTCGAGAACTACGGCCGGAAGTACGATGCCGAGAACTTCACCCGGGGGACTTCGGGGGAATGCGACTTCATCGAGAAGGAGCTGGGGAGCGACCGCTCGAAGCGCATCCTGGACATCGGATGCGGGACGGGCCGCCATACCTTGGAACTGACCGCCCGGGGCTACGCGGTCATAGGGGTCGACCTGTCCGAGTCCCAGCTGGAGCGGGCCCGGGATAAGGCCCGGGAGCGGGGCCTGTCCGTGGAGTTCCGGCGGGAGGACGCCCGGAACCTTCCCTTCGAGGCCGAGTTCGACGCGGCCATCATGCTCTGCGAGGGGGCCTTCCCCCTCATGGAGACGGACGAGATGAACTTCGAGATCCTCCGCGGAGCCGCCCGGGCCCTGAAACCCGGCGGCATCCTCATCTTCACGACCTTGAACGGACTTTTTCCGCTCGTCCACTCGGTGGAGGTGTTCTGCTCGTCCAATTCCGAGCCCGGCAACGCCGTCTACCGGAACAATACCTTCGACCTCATGACCTTCCGGGACCACAACGTGACCGAGGTGGTGGACGATCTCGGCAATACCAAGACCCTGGAGTGCGACGAGCGGTACTACGTCCCCAGCGAGATCACCTGGCTCCTCAAGACTGCGGGATTCACGGACATCGGGATCTTCGGGGCGCACCTGGGGGCTTTTTCCCGGGACCACCGGTTGACGACGGAGGACTTCGAAATGTTGGTCACGGCCCGAAAGGCCCCGTGACCCGGAGGTGTTGAATGGAATATCGATACCTGGGGCGTTCGGGGCTACGAGTTTCCCCTCTTTGGCTGGGCACCTGGAACTTCGGGGATCCGACCCCCGAGGCCGAGGCGATCCGCATGATCCACCGCGCCCTGGACGCGGGCATCACCTGCATCGACACCGCGGACTCCTACGCGGCGGGGGAAAGCGAGCGGATCCTGGGCCGGGCCCTGGGGGGAGGGCTCCGGGACAAGGTCGTCCTGGCGACGAAATTCCACTTCCCCGTGTCGGATGGACCGAACGACCGGGGGAACTCCCGCCGCCACATCCTCCGCGCCGTAGAGGCGTCCCTGCGCCGCCTCGGCACGGATTGGATCGATCTCTATCAGGCTCATCGCCCGGATTTCGGGGTTCCCCAGGAGGAAACCCTCCGCGCCTTGGACGACCTCGTACGTCAGGGAAAGGTACGGTACGTGGGCTCCTCGACCTTCCCGGCCTGGATGATCATGGAGGCCCTGGGGATCAGCGAGCGGCTGGGTCTTCCGCGGTTCGTCTCGGAACAGCCCCCCTACAATCTTCTGGACCGGCGGATCGAGAACGAACTGGTACCCCTTGCCCTCCGGCACGGCGTGGGCATCCTGGCGTGGTCGCCCCTGGCCGCGGGCCAGCTGGCGGGGCGGTACGCCGACGCCGCCCGGCCGCCCGCGGACTCCAAGGCCGCCCGGGTTTCCTATGTCGCCGCTAGGCTCACCGAGCGGGGGATCAAGGTCGCCCGCTCCCTGGCCGGATTGGCGGCCGATCGGGGGCTGACACCCTCCCAGCTGGCCCTCCTCTGGGTGAAGGACCAGCCGGGCATAGCGGCGGCCCTGCTCGGCAGCCGTACGGAAGCCCAGCTCGAGGAAGCCCTGCCCGTTCTCAACCTGAGCCTGGACGCCGAGACCGCGGCGGCCCTGGATTCCCTCGTGCCTCCCGGGAGCGCGGTCGCGGATTTCCACAACACCTCGGGCTGGATGAAGATGAAGCTTCTGTGAATCCCGCAGGAGCGCGAGGCAGGATCGAGCCGGGTCCGGGACGGACTCACCCCGGAGCCATCAGGATCGAGGCCGTCCCGGCCAGGATGAGACCCTGGGCGGCGAGATAGGTTCCCCAGGGTACCTGGTACTCGTGCTTCGGGTGCCTCCCGTGGAGGGTCGTCTCGCCCATGACGGCGTCGGAAAGAAGGAAGAACAGGGCTCCCGCGGCGACCGGGATCCAGGACCCTCCCCGGGTCACGGCCGCGGAAAGGGCGATCGCCGTCATGGTTCCCAGGGCGAATCCGTACAGGAATCCTCCCAGCATCAAGCTCCTCGGACGTCCGGGTTGGTAGACCCTCAGCCGGAATATCATCGCCGGCGCGATCAGGAGCACCGCTAAAATGGGGACAAAGTACCCTCGCTCCGCAAGCTCCCGGAAGGGGATCAAGGACAGGAAGGCACCTATATAGATAACCTGGGCGGCCGCGAAGCTGAGGATGCCCAGGAAGACCGGCTCCCGAACCCGGTTCCGAATTGCCGGGAACTGAAGGTTGAAGTAATCCCCCGCGAAGGAGCAGGTCATGCCCAGGGGGAGGAGGACGGCTCCGTATCGCCCGAGGCCGGCCGTGAAGTAGACCGCCCAGGCGAAGGTCAGGAGCTGGGCCGAGAAGGCCAGGTAGGCACCCCTGCAGTGGGGCAGGCGTCCTTCCGCGGTATCGATGCCCCGGATCGTTAGCCAATGAAGAAGGAAGCCCAGGACGATTCCGGAGGGCAGGATCATAAGCCAGGGAAGGCCGTTCGTCATGGTCGCTCCTTGTTTCGAGGTATCGGGCAGGCCGCTTCGAATCAGCTCTGTCCCTGTTACTATACGCTTGCGCGGACCTGGATGCCATGATATTCTAACTGGTAGGACCAATATGCGCAAGAAGTTGAACATCGCGACCAAAAAACTGGAACGGGAGATCCTGGCAGGCACGTTCAAGCCCGGGGATCGCCTTCCCGCGGAGCGAGCTCTGTCCCTCCGGTATGGGGTGAGCCGCTCGATACTACGGGAAGGCATCCGACATCTTTCCAGCATGGGCCTTGTCCGCACGGAGGCCCAGAGCGGAACCTACGTTACGGATTACCGGAAGGAAGCCTCCCTGGATTTCCTCCTCTACCTGTTGGACAACAACGAACCCCTGGATCCGGAGCTTTTCCGGGCGATCAACGAACTGCGGGAGATCCTGGAGTCGGGCTGCGCGTCCCGGGCGGCGGCACGCTCCGATCCGGAACGGGTGCGGGCCCTTCGCTCGGCCTTGGCGGCCCTCCGCGCCGAGGAAGGCGATCCGGAGGGATTAGCGGCGAAGGATTACGAGTTTCATGCGCTCTTCGTGGAGCAGACGGACAATCTGGCACTGCAGCTTCTGTTTCACGCTTTCCGTTCCGTCTACCTTTACTATGCCCGGTGTTTCTACGCCGAACCCGAAAGCGCCTCGGCCACCTTCTCCCAACTGGAATGCTTCCTGGACAGGGTGGAAGCCCGGGACGAATCCGGGGCCGCCGCGGCTCTGTCCCTCGCCCTGGCCTACGGACGCGATCGGGTCTATCGAGCTCTGTCCCTGGATTCGAATGCCCCCGCGATCTCCACGGCGCGATCGAACTTGAAGGAGGTTCCCCATGAAGACCACGGATTCCCCGTCCGCGATTAAGCAGCCCGCGGGCCTTTCGCCTCGGATCCGATGGCTCCGGGACTACTACTTCCGGGGGACATCGCGGGCCTGGAACAACCAACAGATCAGTTTCACCACCGGCACAGCCTGGGACATCCAGTACAACGAGTGCAACTACCACATCGTTCCGGAGACCTACGCCTTCTTCCAGACCTTCACGAGCTCCTTCCGTCAGATCGCACGGCCCGTGGCGCTTCCCCCGGATTTCTGGAACCTCAGCCTTCCGGAGCGCCGGGCCTGGTTCAACAAGGAGGTGATGACCCGGTACTTGCCCCAGGAGATCCTTCCGAGGGACCTGATCGCCGGGGCACGCTTCAACGTACATACCTCGCTGTGCCTGACCAAGAGGGAGCATGAAGAGCGTTCCGCGGTGCTCTACGGCCCGAGCGGGCTTCGGAAGGCCGCCATCGGGTTCCACAACCACGGCTTCGGGAACGCGGGGCCCACGGGCGGGCACCTCATCCCCGATTATGGCCGGGTCCTGGCCGGGGGATTCGAGGGAATCCTGGCGGAGCTCGAGGGGAATCTCGCAGCTCTGTCCCCCGAGGACCGTGAGGGCCCCCGGGGAGCCCAGCTCCGGGCCATGATCACCGCCTGCGGGATGCCGGTCGAGCTGGCCGGAAAGTACCGGGATGAAGCCCGGAGGCTCGCGGATGTCGAGCGGGATCCGGCTCGGGCGGCGGAGCTCCGGCGCATGGCCGCCAACCTCGAGCGGGTGCCGGCGAAGGGCGCTCGGGACTTCTGGGAGGCCGTCCAGGCCCTGTGGCTGGCCCATATGCTGGTGATGAGCGACGAGAACTATCCGGGGCCCGGCGTGTCCTTCGGCCGGCTCGACCAAATGCTTCTGCCCTACTGGGAAGCCTCGGTCCGGGAGGGCATGGACCGGGAGTTCGCCAAGGAAATCCTCAAGTGCTTCTGGATCCACGCGAACACCGCCTACGACTCCATGATCAAGGTCGGAAACCAGGGCATCACCGCAGGGTTCGGCCAACTCTTCAACCTCTCGGGCCTGGGACCGGGGGGCCGGGACATGACGAACGACCTCACCTTCCTGATCCTGGAGGTCATCGACGAAATGTCCCCGATCCTCGAACCCAAACCCAATGTCCGGCTCCATCGCGGCAGCCCCGAGGCCCTCCTGGACAAGGTCGTGGACATGATCGCCTCCAGCCAGGGCGCCCCCTTCCTCCTCAACTTCGACGAGAGGTCCATGGCGGGCATGATGCGGCAGGCCCGGATGTCCGGGGCGGAAGACCGGATCCACGAGGGGAACGTTCACGAGTACGCCTCGGTGGGCTGCCTGGAGAACACCATGGTCGGGAACGACCGGTCCGGGACGGTGGACTGCAACCTGAACCTCCTCAAGGCCGTGGAGCTGACCCTGGGAAACGGGTATCCCCTCGTGCCGCATACGGACGCGATCACCGGTGTCACGGAACGGCCCCGTCGACAGGGCCCCTCCACCGGGGACCCCCGCCGATTCGGGGACTTCGACCGGTTCTGGGACGCCTACGCCGAGCAGACCCGGGCCCTTATCCGCGAGATAACCGGACTTTACGAGCGCGGGGAAAGCCTGCGGGCCCGGTTCCATCCCACTCCCTACCTTTCCACCCTCGTCCGGGGCTGCGCCGAAAAGGGAAAGGACGTGACCCGGGGGGGCGCGGAGCTTGGGTACGTCACCATCGAGGGGGTCACCTTCGCTACGACCGTGGACTCCCTGCTCGCGGTCAAGTACCTGGTGTACGACAACCGTTTCTGCACGATGGACGAGCTGATCCGGTCCCTCAAGGACAATTGGAAGGGGTACGAGATCCTTCAGGCCCGGGCCCGGAACAGGGCCCCGAAGTACGGACGCGACGATCCGGAGGCGGACGAGCTCGCCCGCCGGGTCATGGACCTCTGGACGGGGGAGACCTGGAAGTACCGTACCGAATCCACCGGGCGGCGGTTCCGGCCCGGGATGCTCTCCTGGAACTACTGGGTCGGGGACGGGTTCATCCTCCCGGCCTCCCCGGACGGGCGGCCCAAGGACCAGTTCCTTTCCAACGCCATCTGCCCGTCCAATGGGGCGGACATCCGGGGGCCGACGGCGAACGCCAACTCCGTCGGGACGGTCCTCGGCGGGAGGGGTGAGGGCGGAGACTGGGGCGGGTACTTCAATTCCCTGCCCAACGGGGCCAGCCATACCATCAGCTTCAACCCCTCCCTGATCAAGCGGCCCGAGAACCGGGCCAAGTTCAAGAGTTTCCTTCGGGGCTATGCCGAGAACGGGGGAACGGCCCTCCAGGTGAACATGCTGGACCCCGAGGTTCTACGGGACGCCCAACGGAATCCCTCGGAATACCGGCACCTCCTGGTGCGGGTGACCGGATACAACGCCTACTTCACCTCCATCGGCCGGGAGCTCCAGGACGAGGTGATCGCGCGGATCGCCCATGAGCAGATCTGAGAGGGGACTGGTGCTGGAAATCCAGCGCATGAGCACGGAGGACGGACCGGGGCTGCGGAGCACCCTCTTTTTGAAGGGGTGCTCCCTGCGCTGCCGCTGGTGCCACAACCCCGAGAGTATCTCGCCGAAACCTGAGCTCCGCTGGTCCGGGTCCCGGTGCCTGGGCTGCGGGGAATGTCTGTCCGCCTGCCCGAACCGAGCTCTGTCCCTCGGGGCGGGCATCCGGATCGATCGAGGGTCCTGTGACGGGTGCGGGGAGTGCGAGCGGACCTGTCCCGGGGGGGCGCTGGAACTATGGGGGCGGTCCATGACCGCGGAGGAAGCCGTCGCCGAGCTCCTTCGGGACCGCTCCTTTTTCGGCCCGGACGGGGGCGTGACGGTTTCGGGGGGCGAGGCCTGCCTTCAGGCGTCGTTCGTACAGGAAACCCTGGGGCGCCTCCGAAGCGAAGGGGTCGGAACCGCCCTGGATACCTGCGGAATGTGCACGGAATTCCGGTTGCTTCGGTCGGCCGAGCATGCGGACCTCGTCCTGTACGACATCAAGGACGCCGATCCGGATCGTCACCTGCGGAATACGGGGGGCGACTTGGCCGTGGTACTGAGGAATTTCCGCTTGCTCGCGCGTCCCTCGGGGGACAGAGCTCGAAAACGGATCTGGGTCCGCACCCCGGTCATCCCCGGCTTGGCCGATTCTCCGGGCATGATCGAAGGCATCGCCCGGTTCCTGGTGGAATCAGGAGCGGAATCCGTGGAACGCTGGGAACTTTGCGCCTTCAACAACCTCTGCCGCGAGAAATACCGGCAGCTGGGCGAGGAGTGGGAGCTGGCGGCCTCGCCCCTGATGGATGCCGATCACATGGACCGGCTGGTGGACGCGGCGATCCGGGCGGGCTGGCCGGCGGATCGCATCCGATGGACGGGCATGACGGCGGCCGGCGGGACCGTGGGCAAAGAGCGGCTCGGCTCGCCGGAGCCGGGAATCGGACGAAGATCCTGGAACGAGGAGGCTCCATGCGCGCGCGACCGGAACGGATGACCGACCATTTCGAGCTTGAAGACCTCAAATTCTTCGAGCCCGACGGAAAGGTCGGCCTGCTGGCGACCCTGGATCCCGAGGGATTACCCCATGTGACTCTGGTCACCGCGATGCAGGCCCAGGACGAGCGGCACCTCATCTTCGGCCAATTCTGCGAAGGCCGGGGAAAACGGTACGCGGAGGAGCGGAAAAAGGTCGGATTTCTGCTCATGACCCTGGACCGCAGGCTCTGGAAGGGTACCGCTCTGTGGACCGGCAAGGCCCAAAGCGGCCCCGAGCACGAGCTCATGAACCGGAAACCCATGTGGAGGTACAACTCCTACTTCGGCATCCATACCGTCCATTACCTGGATCTCATCTCCGTGACCCCGGGCCGGGATCTTCCCTTGGCCGCGGTCGCACGAGGCGTTCTTGCCGGGGCCCTGCGCGGCAGCCTCGGGGAGGGGAGGATTCGAGGGACAGAGCTCGGCAGGGGGACAGAGCTCGAGCGCCCGGATCCGATCAACCCCTGGACCCGGGCCTTCATCCGCAAGACCGGGAACCTGAAATTTCTCTCCTACGTGGCCGAGGACGGCTTTCCCCGGATCGTTCCCCAGCTGGCCGCGACCTGCCCGGACGGTCGGAGTATCCTGCTGCCCGGCACCGAGTTCCCCGCGGATCTTGCCCGGATACCCGCCGGCGCTGCGACGGCCCTCTTCGCGATGTCCCTGGACATGGAGGACGTCCTGGTGCGGGGCCGGTTCGAGCCCCGTCGCCGGGGCGGAGTCATCCGCGTGGACTGGGTGTACAACTCCATGCCCCCGGTGGCGGAGCAGATCTATCCGCCCGTGGACCTGGCCCGAAAGGTGGAGGCGTTCTAGGCGGATTTCGGTCCGCGCACCCTTCCGAGTCCGTGGTTCGGGTGGTTTCAAATGACCGCAGTCAATAAGATATATTTTTCTTGAAAGGTTTTCCAAATTTCGGGGACGCGCCTTCGGCGGCCCCACATCGTTCGGCGTAAGGTACACACTCTTCCTCAGCCGGGCCTAAGGCTCCTTGCGCGGCCCTCCCCGATGGACGATACTGAAATCATCCGGAATCCCGAGGGAGGCGAGCATGGAGCGCAAGTGTTTGTACTTCCTGAAAATACTCCGAGCCGAGCTGGAAGACCTCCTGGAGGATCTCAAGTCCGTAGAAGGCCGTTACCGCGAGCGGTTCGCCAGCTCGGAGATCACGAACTACGTGCTCCTGGAAAACGAGGCCCTCCTATCCCGGGAGGAGGAATCGGTCCGCGCGCTGATCTCCAGCATTGACGGAATGAATTCGTCACGCTATAAAAGTGTGGACGAAATCGTAGAGGACCTGGACGCCGTCGCCCGCGAGTTCATAACTTCCAAGGAGTATCCCGCCGCCGTCCACAAGCTGCTTAGGCGGAAGATGGACAAGGTGCTCTCCTACGTTATGGCGGAAGACGCCCCATAGATTTCAATCCGGATAAGGGGAAGCCATGGACATTCGACTTCAGGAACTTCTGGACAAGATCAGGAAGGACGGGATCGAGGCCGCCCAGACCGACGCCGCCAAGGTCCTGGCGGAGGCGGAGGAGCGGCGCAGGGCCGTCCTGGCCGAGGCGGATCGGGAGGCGAAGGCCCTCCTGGCCAAGGCCAAGGCCGACGCCGACCGCTTCGAGGAAGCCGGCAAGGCCGCCCTGGAACAGGCCGCCCGCAACCTGGTGATCTCTTTCCGCACCGAGATCGAGGCCGTGCTCGCCGCGATCGTGCGGACGGACACCGAAAAGGCCCTCTCGGGGCCCGTCCTGGAAGCGGCGATTCCCGCGGTCTTGGCCGCCTGGAAGGACAAGGGCACCGACGACCTGGCCGTCCTGCTCCCGCCCGCGGAGCTTTCCAAACTCGAGGCGTCCTTCCGGAAGAAGCTTGAGTCGGAGCTGAAAAAGGGCCTGGAACTACGCCCCTTCCCGGGGATCAAGGCCGGTTTCCGGATCGCGGAAAAGGGCGGGGCGGCGTACTACGATTTCTCCGCGGACTCCCTTGCGGAGATGATCTCCCAGTACCTGAACGCCCGGCTGGGCCAGATCGCCGCGGCGGCCATCCGGAAAGAATAGCGCCGTGCCCGCGTACTACTACCTGCGCTCCACCCTCCCTACGCTCCTGCCGGCCTCGGCGCCGCCCTTCTCGTTCCGGGGCTTCCTGGATCGCTGCGAGGGCCGGATGCGGGACGCGGATTTCCTCGTGCTCGCGGCCGCGGGCGACACGGAGGCCGAGGATGCCGAGACGGTCCGCCGGGTCCGCGCGTCCCGGGTGCTGTCCTCCTTCCGGACCTGGGACAAGGCCCTCCGGAACGAACTGGCGCGACTGCGGGCCCACAAGCTGGGCAGGGCTCCGGAAAAGTTCCTCCGCCCCGGGGACCCGGAGTGGGACGGCATCCGGGCTGCCCAGGCGGCCGCCCAGTGCGAGGATCCCCTGGAGGGCGAACTTATCATCGAGCGGGAGAAGTGGGCCTACCTGGAGCGCCTCGAGGCGGGACACTACTTCGATCTGGAGGCCCTGGCGGCCTATGCCCTGAAGCTCCGGATCCTCGAGCGCAAGGCCCGGTTCGAGGCGGAGCGCGGCGAGGCCTCCTACCGGACCGCCTATCACGAGATCCTCGATACCGCAGAAGCGCCCCCCGCCGAAGGCCGCGGGGCGTAGGACAGATTCAGAGCGATCGGAGACATACGATGACGAAGACGAACGGAAGCGTGACGGGCGTGAACGGAAACATGGTGACGGTCCGCGTGGAAGGGGCCGTCTCCATGAACGAGGTCGCCTATATCGAGACCCGGGGCAAGCGCCTCAAGAGCGAGGTGATCCGCATCCGGGGGGACCTGGTCCAGGTGCAGGTCTTCGAGATGACCAAGGGCATCCGGGTCGGGGATCCCGTGGCCTTCACGGGCGAGATGCTCGCCGTGGAGCTCGGGCCGGGCCTCCTGGGGCAGATCTACGACGGCCTCCAGAACCCCCTGCCCGAAGTGGCCGCCAAGGTCGGCCACTTCCTGGAACCCGGGGTCTACCTGGAAGCCCTCCCGAGGGACAGAGCTTGGGCGTTCACCCCCGCCGCCAAGCCCGGCGACAAGGTCCGTGCCGCGGACCTCCTGGGTACCGTGCCCGAGGGAGCCTTCACCCACCGCATCATGGTTCCCTTCGGATTCCTGGGGACCTACACCGTCAAGTCCGTGGCGCCCGCGGGGTCCTACAAGGTCACCGATCGGGTGGCGGAGCTCCAGGGAGAGGACGGCACGGTCCACCCCGTGACCCTCATGTTCCAGTGGCCCGTCAAGCGGGCGGTCACCTGCTACGCCGAGCGCCTCAAGCCCGTGGAGCCGATGGTCACCCACGTCCGCTTGATCGACACCTTCTTCCCCGTGGCCAAGGGCGGCACCTACTGCATCCCGGGCCCCTTCGGGGCCGGCAAAACGGTCCTCCAGCAGATCACCAGCCGCCACGCGGACGTGGACATCGTCATCGTCGCGGCCTGCGGCGAGCGGGCCGGCGAGGTCGTGGAAACCCTCAAGGAGTTCCCGGAGCTCCTGGATCCCCACACGGGCCGCTCCCTCATGGAACGGACCATCATCGTCTGCAACACCTCCTCCATGCCCGTGGCCTCCCGGGAGGCTTCCGTGTACACCGCGGTCACCATGGCGGAGTACTACCGGCAGATGGGCCTGGACGTCCTTCTGCTGGCGGATTCCACCAGCCGCTGGGCCCAGGCCATGCGGGAGATGTCCGGCCGCCTGGAGGAGATCCCCGGCGAGGAGGCCTTCCCGGCCTACCTGGAATCCGTCATCGCCTCCTTCTACGAGCGCGCGGGCATCGTACGCCTCGCGGACGGCAATACCGGCTCGGTCACCATCGGCGGGACCGTGTCCCCCGCGGGGGGCAACTTCGAGGAGCCCGTCACCCAGGCCACCCTCAAGGTCGTCGGGGCCTTCCACGGCCTTTCCCGGGAGCGCTCGGACGCCCGCAAGTACCCGGCCATCCACCCCCTGGAGTCCTGGTCCAAGTATTCGGGCATCCTCTCCGCGGAAGCCGTCCGCTACGCCCACGCCGTCCTGGCCCGGGGGGCCGAGGTGGGGCAGATGATGAAGGTCGTCGGCGAGGAGGGGACCTCCCTGGACGACTACGTCGTGTACCTCAAGAGCGAGTACCTGGACGCGGTCTACATCCAGCAGAACTCCTTCGATCCCGTGGACGCGGCGGTCTCCCCGGAGCGGCAGAAGTCCGTCTTCTCCATGGTCATCGGGGTGCTGGGTACGGCCTTCCGCTTCAAGGACAAGGACGAGGCCCGGGACTGGTTCTACAAGCTGCGCCAGGGCTTCCTGGACCTGAACGGCTCGGAATGGAAGAGCGACCGGTTCGCCCAGGTCGAGAAGGGCCTCCGGACCCTGATCGGCGAGCGCAAGACCGGCCTGGATCCCAAGGCGGCCCGCATCCTCGAGACCCTGGAGAAGTGACATGAAGAAGGTATATTCCCGCATCGAATCCATCACCGGCAACGTGATCACCGTCCGCGCCGAGGACGTGCAGTACGGGGAGCTTGCCCAGGTGAGCACCCGGTTCGGCGTGTCCTTGGCGGAGGTGATCCGCCTGGCGGACGACGAGGTCTCCCTCCAGGTCTTCGCCGGGGGCCGGGGCATATCCACGGGCGACGAGGTCCGCTTCCTCGGGCATCCCATGCAGGTGTCCTTCACGGACTCCCTGATGGGCCGGATCTTCAACGGCGCCGGGGAACCCCGGGACAAGGGCCCGGAGCTCTCGGAAAACCTCATCCCCATCGGCGGACCCTCGGTCAATCCCGCCAACCGCATCATCCCCCGGGAGATGATCCGGACGGGCATCCCGATGATCGACTTGTTCAACACCCTGGTGAAGAGCCAGAAGCTCCCGATCTTCTCGGTCTCCGGGGAGCCCTACAACCAGCTCCTGGCCCGGATCGCCATGCAGGCGGAGGTGGACCTCATCATCCTGGGGGGCATGGGGCTCAAGTACGACGACTACCTCTTCTTCAAGGACACCCTGGAGCAGGGAGGGGCCCTGTCCAAGACCATCATGTTCGTACACACCGCCTCGGACCCCGTGGTGGAGTGCCTCATGGTTCCGGATATCTCCCTGGCCGTGGCCGAGCGCTTCGCCCTCAAGGGCCGGAACGTCCTCGTGCTCCTGACGGACATGACGAACTTCTCGGACGCCATGAAGGAGATCGCCATCACCCAGGAGCAGGTGCCCTCGAACCGCGGCTATCCCGGGGACCTCTACAGCCAGCTGGCGGCCCGGTACGAGAAGGCCGTGGACTTCTCCGACGCGGGCTCCATCACCATCCTGGCGGTCACCACCATGCCCGGCGACGACGTCACCCACCCGGTGCCGGACAACACGGGCTACATCACCGAGGGCCAGTTCTACCTCAAGAACGGCCGCATCGAGCCCTTCGGGTCCCTGTCCCGGCTCAAGCAACAGGTCAACGGCAAGACACGGCCGGACCACCGGGCCATCATGGACGGCATGATCAAGCTCTACGCCTCCTACAAGGACACCCTGGAGAAGAAGGCCATGGGCTTCCAGATGTCCAGCTGGGACGCCAAGCTCCTCAAGTACGGGGAGCTCTTCGAGCAGGAGATGATGGACCTGTCCGTGAACATCCCCCTGGAGGGGGCCCTGGACAAGGGCTGGGAGATCCTGGCCTCCTGCTTCGATCCCCAGGAGACGGGGCTCCGGACGGAGCTGGCGGAGAAATACTGGCCGAAAGCCCGGGCGTGAAAAGGCGATAGCCGATGGCAAAGATCAAGCTGACCAAGAACGAGCTGAAGAAGCAGAAGGACGCGCTCAAGATGTACAAGCGCTACCTTCCCACCCTCCAGCTCAAGAAACAGCAGCTCCAGACCGAGATCCGGGGCATCGAGGCCAAGGCCAAGGCCCGGGCGGAGGAGCGGGAACGCCTCCTGGCGGAGTTCCGCGCCTGGATCGCGGTCTTCGGGGAGGAGGACGCCATCCGCACGGAATCCGGGGACTGGCTCCTCTCGGTCCGGGAGATCCGGACCACCGCGGGGAACATCGCGGGCGTGGAGATCCCCGTGTACGCGGGCGCCGACTTCGTGTTGGCCGACTACGACCTCTACCTCCGGCCGCTGTGGATCGACAAGGCCCTGGACCGGCTCAAGGCCATGCTCGAGCTGGACTTGGAGATCAAGGTCCTCCAGGAGCAGATCGCCCGGCTGGCCCGGGAGCTCCGCATCACCACCCAGCGGGTTAACCTATTCGAGAAGGTGAAGATCCCGGAGACCGCGGAGAACATCAAACGGATCCGCATCTACCTGGGGGACCAGCAGACCGCCCAGGTGGTCCGCGGCAAGATCGCCAAGCGGAAGGTAGTGAGGGCGGCGTCATGATAGCACCCATGAAGAAGGCCATCCTCGTCCTGAGGGAGCGCGGCAAGTCCGCGGCCCTCAAGTCCCTGCGCCGCCTGGGGGTTGTGCACGCGGATCCGATCGAGGGACGGGGACAGAGCTGGGAAGCGGCCTCGGAGGAGCTTGCCCGACTCGATTCCGCGATCGGCATCCTGCTGTCCTGTAAGTCCAAGGAAACCGCGCCGGCCCTCGACTACCAGGCGGCCCTGGAGCTGGCCCGGAAGGTGAACGAGACGGCGGAGCTCATCAAGTCCGCCCAGGAGAGGATCGCCGCCCTTCGCAAGGAGATGGAGCGGATACAGGGCTGGGGGGACTTCGATCCCGCGGTCCTGGCGTACCTGAGGGAAAACGGCATGGACCTTCGGCTCTACGAAGCCGGCCCGAAGGCGGCTTCCTCGATGCCGCCGGAGCTTCCGGTGATCCGAGTCGTTTCCGACAAGACCACGGTGCGGTTCGCGGGATTCCCGGCCGGGCCGGTGAGCCTGCCCGAGGGGGTTGCCGAATTCGCCCCGCCCCAGGCCTCCCTGTCCTCCCTCGGTGCCGAAGAGAAAGCGTCGGCGGCCGAGGCGGCACGGGGAGAGGCTTTTCTGGCGGAGGCCGCCAAATCCCGGCCGCACCTGGAGGCCGCCCGGGAACGCGCCCGGTCCGGACTCACCTTCGAAACCCTACTGTCGGGAATGGAAGGGGAGGGTCCCGTCGCCTGGATCTCCGGCTGGGTCCCGGAAAAAGACGCTCCCGGGCTCTCGAAGGCCGCGGCCGAACACGGCTGGGGTCTTCTCCTGGACGACCCCGGGGACGACGAGATGCCCCCCACCAAGGTGGAGAGCAACCCCGTCGTCCGCATGATCGCCCCGGTCTTCGACTTCCTGGGGACGGTCCCGAACTACCGGGAGTACGACATCTCCGCCTCCTTCCTGGCCTTCTTCACGGTCTTCTTCGCGATGATCTTCGGGGACGGCGGCTACGGGAGCATCCTCCTGGGCCTTGGGCTTTTCGCGGCCCTGAAGGCCAAGAAGGCCGGAGGAAAGGTTCCGGACGCGGTGAGGCTGCTCCTGCTTCTGTCCTCCGCCACCGTGGCCTGGGGCGTCGTCACGGGGAGCTGGTTCGGACTTCCCGCCGAGATCCTGCCGGGCTTTCTGAAGGGCCTCCGGATAGGATGGCTCGCCTCGGACAACCCCCTGTCCGGAGCCAACACCAAACAGCTCTGCTTCATCCTGGGCCTCGTGCATCTCGTCTGGGCTCGCATGAAAAACATCCGGCGGGATATCAGGTCCTTGAAATTCCTCGCCCAACTGGGGCTCCTGCTCCAGCTCCTGGGGATGTACTTCATGGTCTTGAACCTGGTCCTGGACGCCGTCCGGTTCCCGATTCCGAACTTCGCCCTCTACCTGATCGGGATCGGGTTCCTGCTCAACTTCGTGTTCGCCAGCTACGAGGGGAACATCCTGAAGAGCATCCTGGCCAGCCTGACGAACATCGTATCGGTCCTGCTGGGGGTGGTGAACGTCTTCGCGGACATCACCTCCTACATCCGCCTCTGGGCCGTGGGCCTTGCCGGACTGGCGATCAGCCAGACCGTCAATACTATGGCCGGCCCCATGCTGGGCCGGGCCCTGCTGTTCGCCTTCGGAATCGTTCTGATCGGGTTCGGCCACGGCCTGAACCTCGCGCTGAGCCTCCTGTCCGTCATCGTGCACGGCGTGCGGCTCAACATGCTGGAATATTCCGGCCATCTCGGGATGGAGTGGTCGGGGTTCAAATACGAGCCCTTCCGGGAAGGGTCGGACGAAGAAGCTTCCGTACTTGAAAGGAGTCCTACATGAATATCGGTATGATCGGGGCCGGTGCGGTCATGGCGTTATCCGCCATAGGTTCGGGTATCGGGGCGGGCATCGCGGGCCAGGCGGCCATCGGGGCGTGGAAGAGGAACTACCTGGCCAACAAGCCGGCCTCCTTCCTCCTCATGATCTTCGCGGGCGCCCCCCTCACCCAGACCATCTACGGCTTCATCCTCATGGGAGCCATGATGAACTCTTCCAAGGACCCGGCCCTCCTCCTGGCCATGGGCCTGGCCGGCGGCGCCGGCATGGCCATGTCCGCCGTAGCCCAGGGAAAGGCCTCCGCCGCCTCCTGCGACGCCTTCGGGGAGACCGGGAAGGGCTTCGCGAACTACATCACCATCGTCGGCCTCTGCGAGACCGTGGCCCTCTTCGTGATGGCCTTCAGCTTCGGGGCGCTGTAAGAGAAAGTGAATAGGTGAGTCGTGAATGGGTGAATGGGATAGGGTGGGGGGGATGAGGTCCGACCTGCTTGAACATGGATCGGGTCCCGAATCGCAGACCGACCATCCGGCCCCATTCGCTATTCACCCATTCACCTATTCACTGATCTGACTCCATGCGCATCGTCAAGGTCGGCAAGCTCCTCCTCGGACCGGGGTATCCCGTGGTCATCCAGACCATGTGGAAGGAGCCCCTGGCTCCCGGGGATCCGGAACCCCTCCGCGTCCGGATCGGGAAGCTGAAATCCCTGGGATGCGGCCTGCTCCGCTTCGCGGCTCCGGATCTACGGTCCGCGGAGGTCCTCGGGGAGCTGTCCCGTATTTCCCCGCTTCCCTTGGTCGCGGACATCCACTTCGACTGGAGGATAGCCCTCCGCTGTCTCGACTTTCCCATCGCCAAGATCCGCATCAATCCGGGCAACATCGGCTCCCGGGCCAAGGTGGAGGAGGTGGTCCGCAAGGCCGCGGACCGGGGCGTTCCCATCCGGATCGGCGTGAACGGTGGATCCCTGCCCCAGGACCTCCGGGGCTCGCAGGATCCCGCGGGTGCCATGATCGCCGCCGCGGAGCGGGAGATGGAGATCCTGGAATCCCTGGGCTTCCGGGACTACCTCGTGTCCATGAAGTCCAGCGACATGCGGGCTACTTTGGACGCGAATCGCCGCTTCGCGGCGGTCCACGACGTCCCCCTGCACCTGGGCGTCACCGAGGCGGGCCCCCTGATCCCCGGCATCGTCAAGAACGCCGTGGCCCTCCACGCCTTGCTCTCCGAGGGGATCGGGGTGACTCTACGGGTCTCCCTGTCCGACAGCCCGGAAAGCGAGGTCGTCGCCGGCCGGGAGATCCTGGCTTCCGCGGGGCGGGGCCGGCCGGGAGTCAACATCATCTCCTGCCCACGCTGCGGCCGGGGAGGCTTCGACGTCCACAGTTTCCTGGCCCGATGGCAGGACCGGCTCTACGCCCTGGACCGGGACATAACCGTCGCCGTCATGGGCTGCGCCGTCAACGGGCCCGAGGAGGCCCGTCACGCGGACATCGGCATCACGGGCGCCGGGGACCGGGCCGTCGTGTTCCGGGGGGGCAAGATAGTCCGAACGATTTCCGTGGAAGAGGCCGATACTGTATTCGAGGAAGAACTGTCGCGCCTATGAACAGAACCCTGCATGTCCGAGCCGCGGCCGTCTGCGCCGCCGTGCTCCTCCTTGCCCCCTGCCTGGGCGCCGTGGAGTCCAGGGTGTGGGTGGAATTCGAGAACGGGAAGCGGCTGTTCCGGGAGAAGGAGTTCGGGCAGGCCCTCAACGCCTTCCGGACCGCGGCCACCGAGAGGCGGAAGATGTTCGAATCCGCCACCCGCGCCCTGGCCGCGGCCCTGGATTCGCCCCAGGCCCGCCGGGCGGAGGGCTCCATCCTGGCCCTGGTGGACGAGTACGCCAAGGAGATCTTCCTGGCCTCGGAGCTCGAGCAGATCAACCTCCAGGCGGGATCCTCCCTCCGGAAGAAGATCGACCTCCTGCGGCAGCGCAGGCTGACCGACCGGTTCCGGGGTTTCCTGGACGCACTTTACCTGACCCTGGATTACCGCACCTTCGACGACCTGGGGGATTCCCTGGCCGCCCTGCAGAAGGCGGCGGCCGCCCTGGCCATGTACCCCGAGGCGGAGTTCTGGATGGGCCGGGTGTTCCAGGCGGAGGGGGAGCTCAAGCTCGCGGAGATCCAGTATGCCCGGGCCTGGGACATGCGGGAGGCCTACGAGGTCTCCGACGACCGGTTCACCCCCCTGTATGCCCTGGCGGACCTGTATAGGACCCGGGGGGACTACCTGCGGATGGAGGAACAATACCTCCAGATCGTTCGGCAGGATCCCACGGCCTCGGATCCGAGGAACGAGTACCTGCGAAACGCCATGCTGAATACCCTCACCCGGGACGGAGTGGACAAGTTCATGAGCCTGTACCGCACCGAGGGGGATTTCGCGGTACGGGCCTTCGACGCCCTGGGGAGTTTCTGGTATGAAAGCGGAAGGCAGGGCAAGGCGGTCCTCTACCTCGGACTGGCCGTGAACCGGGTCCTGACGAAGGCCATCGACGCCGTCCGCTCCGAGGAGCCCTCCTACGCCTACACGACGCTGCCGGAACTCCTGGGTCGGATCTCGGCCCGGAGGGACCTGGAGGAATTCGCCCGGAACGCGGAACTCTACCGGCTGTTGTTCTCCCTTTCGGACGCCCTGTACGCCAACGGGGCCCGGGCTCCGGCCCGGGAGCTCTGGCGTGTCCTGTCGACCGCGCCCGGCTCGGGGACCTGGGGCGCCCGTTCCGCGGCCCAGCTCCGGTCTCCGGTCGTCAAGGTTCCTGTCCTTCCCTGAGTCCTGTCCCGAGCCGAGGGGGCGTATCGCTACCGGGGTGGGGGAGGGGGTTTCTCGAAGATGCGAGTAGGAAAACTCAGGTCTTGGGACCGGGAAGGCTCGCGTCCGAAATGAAGTCCCGAACCAGGTCCCGGATGAAGGGATTCACGATGGAATAGACACGCCGGGTCTTCTGGACTTCGGCGGATACGATGTTGTTCTGCTTGAGGATGGCCAGGTGCTGGGAGATGACCGGCTGGGGCTGGTTCAGGCACTTCCACATGTCGGATACGCAGGGATCGGCCTGGCGTTCGATCAGGCAGAGGAGCCGCAGACGGATGGGATGTCCCACGGCCTTGAGCATCCGCGCGTACTCGGAGAGCTTTTCCGCGGGGCACAGATCGCTGGCTTCCATGGTTTCCATTGTATAATAAAATCTTTATTTCTTCAATAGGGAGTCTATTTCTCGTTTCGGGGCGGATTCCAGGTACGCCACGATGCGGGCCCGGTCCTCCTCGGCGATCCGGGTGAAGGCGAAGGCCAGGACGTGGTTCTTGCGGACCAGGGTGCACCCCACGGAAACGATGTCGGGGCCGACCCGCAGGGAGCAGTCTTCCAGGAACGCCCCCGGCTCAAGTTCCTCCGCCAGGGCGGGAAGGTCCGGCTTGAGGGACAGACCCGACATGCTTATCGTCTCGATCCTGCCGGCCACGGGTACGCCGTCGGACGGGCGGTTGAACAGGAAGTCCAGCCGGTCCCAGGCCGCGGGGGTGATGCGGTCCGAGGTGCGGGAATCCTCGATGGCCACGTAGCGTTTCAGGATCTGCTGGAACCGGGAAAGCTCGGTCCGGTCCCCCAGGTCTTCCTTGACGACCCCGTTCACCCCCAGGTGCATGGCCTTGGCCGCCTCCTCGAAGGGGAAGACCTCGCCCTTGAGGAGGATGAAGACGCACCGTTCCTTGGCCCAGGACCGGCGGGCCACCTGGACCAGGGGCTTCCAGTGCCGGGGAAAGTCCCGGGCGCTGACCAGGATGGCGTCGGGCTCCAGCTCCTCCAGGTTGTCCAGGGCTTTCAGGGGATTCCGGTACCGGAGGACGTCGAAGCCCAAGGGACGGAGGTAAAAGCGTATGATGTCCGCGATGGCGTCGTCCTCGACGACCAGGAGCGCCTTCATTCGGTCCCCTTGTTCAGCACCGAGTAGCCGACGACGTACCAGACGTCGTCCCGCTTCTGCAGCTGGTAGGTGTATTCCTTGACCAGGCGGATCTGCTGGTACTGGAATTTTTGCAGGACCCGCACGATGCCGCTGGCGGCGGAGTACCGGGTTTCCAGGATCTCGAACCAGTAGGGGATCGTCACGATGTCGTTGTCCACGATCTCCCGCTCCAGCTCCTCCTTGTACCGGTCCAGCATCCTCCGGCGGCCGTCGTCGGATTCCTTGTCGTAGACCCGTTTCTTCTCGGGGGTCCGGGTGAGCAGGGCTTCCAGGTCGAGGTAGAGGAAGAACTCGTTCCAGCGCCCCTTCTGGCGGGCCTCGATGGTCCTGCGGATCACCTCGTCCGGGGGTATCCGTTCGGCCCGCAGGATGTCCCCCGTCTCGGCGGAGAGGGTTTCCGCGATCGAAGGAATCCCCGCCCCGGGCCGCACGGAAACCACGAGGTCCGGGGAGTACACGGGACGGGAGTCCGGTCTCAGGAGTTCCGGGTGGAACATCACCCGGACGCGGTAGACCCCCGCTTCGTCCATGCGTACGTAGCGGCGGAGGTCCTCCACGAAGGAGTACTCCTCCCCGGGCTGGAGGGCTATCTCCCGGTAGTAGACCGGGCTTCCCGAGGCGACGGTGCGTTTGTAGGTGTCGCTGACGTCCAGGAGGCGGTTGGAGGGGGTGCGGGCCTCGAAGGCCAGGGAGAACATCCTCTCCTCCGCCAGCTTGAACCGGTAAGGCGATGCCGAAGGGTTCTGGATGGTGATCTTGAGGAAGATCTCGGAATCCGTGTAGTAGATGCGCTTGTCGAAGAAGCGGACGGCGATTTCCGGTTGTGCGGAGGCGACGCCGGCGGCCAGGACCGCGAGCATCAGGACCAGTATCGTGCGCGGAAGCTTCACCGGGTACGCTCCTTGTAAGTCCCTATCGTATTGTATATCATGGGCCGCCGTCCAGGATTCCGACGCCGTTTTCGGACGGAGTTCGGCTCAAGATCTCCCGTATGATTCTCGGAAACCTTGCATGAAATCATTATACCTGCTGGACGTACTGACCCGTCTGGAATCCTCCGCTCCCGTGGGGGATTTCCTCGCCCGGCTGGCGGACGGCCGCTTCCCCGTGGACTGCGGCGGCCTGGAAGGCGCCTACACGGCTCTCCTGGCGGCCCTCTGCCGCGAACGACTCGGCACCCCGGTCTTCGTGGTCGCGCCAACGGACCTGGAGGCGGAGGCCTTCGCCCGGGACCTCGGGCTGGCGGGGGTGGATGCCGAGAGTTTCCCCTGGTGGGGCACCGCCGCCTACCGCCCCGTCTCCCCCCGGGCCCCGGTCTTCGGGGAGCGGAGCGCCGCCCTGGCCCGGGCCCTGGGCCGGGCTTCCGGCGCCTCCGGGGGGGATTCCTCCCGCCCCGTCGTCGTGGTGGCCAGCCAACGGGCCGCCCTCACCCCCGTGCCCCCCCCGGACTACTTCGGAGGCCTCCTCGTGGCCCTCGAGCGGGGACAGAGCTTCGATCCCGAGGCGGTCGCGGCGCGCCTGTCCTCCTACGGTTACCTGCGGGTCCCCCGGGTCTCCCTTCCCGGGGAGTACGCCCTGAGGGGCGAGGTCCTGGACCTCTTCATGCCCGGGGACGAGGAGGCCTGGCGGGTGGTCTTCGAGTTCGACGCGGTGGAGGAGATCCGGCGATTCGACCCCGCCGACCAGGGCTCCCGGCCTTCCCGGGAGGAGCGTGTGACGCTCCGCCCGGTCAAGGAGGTGGTCTGGGACGAGGAGCGCAGGTCCGTCCTGGCCCGTCGGCTGTCCGCCCTGCGGGGCTACGGTCCCGAGAACGCCGCTCTCCTTGCCGGGGCCCTGGCGGAGTTCGGGGAGGCCAAGGGCGAGGAGCTCCTCTTTCCCCTGGCCTTCGACCGTCCCGCCACCCTCTTCGACTACCTGCCCCGGGACGCGGTCGTCTTCCTGACGGAGCGCGAGCGGCTGTCGGGCCAGGCCGAGGCGATCGCCCGGGAGTACGCGGGACTGTACCGCAAGGCCGCCCTGGAGGGACCCGTTCCCCCGCCGGAGACCCAGCTGGTCGACTTCGAGTCCGCGGCGGCCTTCCTCCCTCGGGTCGTGCGCACCTGGAGTCTGGCGGACGCCTCCGCGGAAGGCCGCCTGGCCTTCGGTTCCGAGCCCTCCCGGTCCTTTTTCGGGAACATCACCTACTTCAAGGAGGAGCTGGGAACCCTGACCCGGGGCGGGTACGACGTCCGGGTCTTCGCGGAGACCGACGTACAGGCGGAGCGGATCCGCCTTTTGCTCAAGGATTACCCCGTCCAGGTCCAGCCCGCCGGCCTTTCCGCGGGGTTCTCGGTCCCCGAGCTCCGCCTGATCCTGATCCAGGAAAACGAGATCTTCGGGCGTCGGAAACGAGCCCCCAAGTCCCTGAAGACCGCCCGGTCCCGGGTCATCGACACCTTCATCGAGCTTGCACCCGGGGACTTCGTGGTCCACGTGAACTACGGGATCGGCCGCTTCGCCTCCATCGAGCGGATGCGGGTCCTGGGCAACGACCGGGACTACGTGAAGATCGAGTACGCCGAGGGCGAGACGGTCTTCGTGCCCATCGAGCAGGCCAACCTGGTCCAACGGTACATCGGCAACGAGGGCGAGGAACCCCGGCTGGACCGCCTGGGCTCCAAGAGCTGGGAGAACCGGAAGTCCAAGGTGCGCAAGTCCGTGGAGGACCTGGCGGAGCGCCTGATCCGGATCTACTCCCGGCGCCGCACCGCCAAGGGCTTCGCATTTCCCCCGGACGGGGAGTGGCAGACCGCCTTCGAGGCTTCCTTCCCCTACGAGGAGACCGAGGACCAGCTCCGCTGCATCGCCGAGGTCAAGGAGGACATGGAGTCCGACAAGCCCATGGACCGCCTGATCTGCGGAGACGTGGGCTACGGCAAGACCGAGATAGCCCTGCGGGCCGCCTTCAAGGCCGTGATGGGAGGCAAGCAGGTCGCCTTCCTGGCCCCCACGACCATCCTGGCGGAACAGCACTACGAGACCATGAAGGAGAGATTTGCCGACTATCCCGTCCGTATCGCCATGCTCTCCCGGCTGGTGGAGAAAAAGGACCAGAGGCGGATCCTGGAGGAGGCCCGGACGGGGGCCGTGGACATCCTGGTGGGAACCCACCGGCTTCTTCAGAAAGACATCGCCTTCAAGGACCTGGGACTCCTGGTGGTGGACGAGGAGCAGCGCTTCGGGGTCAAGGACAAGGAGCGCCTAAAGGAGATCAAGGCCTCCGTGGACTGCCTGACCCTGACGGCCACCCCCATCCCGAGGACCCTGCACATGTCCCTCCTCAAGATCCGGGACATGTCCGTGCTGACCACGCCGCCCTCCAACCGTCACCCCATCCGGACCTTCGTGGAGGAGTACGACGACGGGAAGATAGCCCAGGCGGTGCGGCGGGAGGTGGAGAGGGAGGGGCAGGTCTTCTTCCTGCACAACCGCATAGAGAGCCTGGAGGATGTGAGGACACGCTTGGCCGCCCTCGTGCCGGAGGTGATGGTGGAGACCGCCCACGGGCAGATGGACGCCCGGGAGCTGGAGGACGTGATGCACCGGTTCATCCACGGGGGCTTCCACGTCCTGGTATCCACCACCATCATCGAGAACGGGATCGACATCCCCAACGTCAACACCATCGTCATCGATCGGGCGGACGTCTACGGCATCTCCCAGCTCTACCAGCTGCGCGGACGGGTGGGCCGCTCGGACCGCGTGGCCTACGCCCACCTTTTCTACCCGGACCGCAGGGCGCTCTCGGAGATCGCCATGAAGCGCCTGCAGATCATCTCGGACTTCACGGAGCTGGGGTCGGGGTTCAAGATCGCCATGAAGGACCTGGAGGTCCGCGGGGCGGGCAACCTCCTCGGGCGGGAGCAATCCGGGGACATCTACGCCGTGGGGTTCGACCTCTACCTCCGTCTCCTGGACGAGGCCGTGGCCCGGCTCACCCAGGAGGGCTGGGAGCCCGAGGAGGACCCCTACCTCGAGCTGGACTACGCGGGCTACATTCCCGACGACTACGTCACCCAGAGCGCGGTCAAGATGGAGATGTACAAGAAGATCGCCTCGGTCTACTCCCCGGAGGACCTGGAAGCCCTGTACCGGGAGTTCGAGGACCGCTTCGGGCCCCTGCCGGACGAGGCCGCGAGCCTACTGGCCCTGGCGGAGATCCGTCTTCTCTGCAAGCGCCTGTCCATCGCGTCCCTGAAGGAGCGGGGCGGCTTCGTGACCGTGGAGTTCTCCAAGGTGGCCAAGGTTTCCGTGGAGCGCCTGCTCCGGCTGATGCAGGAGAGCGGCCAGAAGATGAAACTGGATCCCAAGCGGCCCAACGTCCTGTCCATATCCACGGGCCCGATCGGCCTCCGGGAGAAGAGCGAGTTTATTAGAGAAAAACTCGCCGCCCTGGCCGGATGATCGGTGCCCCTATTTCCTTTCTTCTTTCTCCCTGATCTCCGGGTCCTCCATGGTCGATTCCGAAAAACCGTCTCGTTCCATGCCCAAGGGCGGCCGGTGGGCGGGCGCCTGGCCGAAGCGCCGTCGGGCCATCCGGGATTGCGCCCATACCCCCGCCCCGGCCATGAGGGCGGTGAACAGGAACACCAGCCTCATGGAGGATGCCTGGTAGAGGATGCCGCCCAGCAGGGACCCGAAGACCTGCCCCGCGGTGAGCAGGGCCTCGTGCACCGTCATCCGCCTGTCCCGGTCGGACGCCCCGGAGGCCCCGTAGAACATGGAGTTGTTGTAGGCCCAGGCGGCCGCGAAACCGAAGACCCCGAGCCCCGCGGCCAGGACGGGCAGGGACTTCGCGGCCAGGATCAGGATCAGGGCCGCCCCGCCCGCCAGGGCCGTGGGGACCGGCAGGAACCCCCTACGGAAACGCCAGAAGGAGAATCGGCTGAAGAACAGGAAGCCCGCGGTCGTGGCGGCCATCCGTACCGTGATCAGGAGCCCCGTGGCGGATTCCGACAACCCGAGTTCCGATCGCGCGAAGAGCGGGAAGATGTTGGCCTGGATGCCGACGGCGGCGTACAGGACGGCGACGGAGAGCCAGGCGGAAAACCTGAAGGGCGAGCTTTCGTCCCGGGCGGGAGAGACTCCGGCGCGCTTCGAAACCGGCCGCTCGTCCGAGTCCCGGAGGAAGCGTCGGGACATCTGCAGGAAGACTGCGTTCGCGGTGAACATCGCGACGGCGAACCAGAGGGGAAGGAATTTGTCCCGCTCGCTCAGGGTCCCCGCGAGGTAGGGGCTGACGATCCCCCCCACGCTCCAGGAAAAGCTGAACAGGCCGGTCGCCCGGGAGAGGTCCCGGCCTTCCAGGCCCCGGGACAGCCAGCCCATGAGGGGAGGCCAGAAGAAGGCGATGACCGCGCCGAAGGCGGAGTAGGCCAGGAAGGCCGCGGGTAGGCTGGGAAAGACGCAGAGGAGCAGGATGATGACCGCCGACGAGGCGGTCATGAAGGTCATGGAATTCCGGGGAACCAGCCGCGCCGTCAGACGCCGGAAGGCCAGGCAGGCCGCGAAGTAGACCAGGGACCAGAGGGCCCCGAACCGTCCCACCACCGCCGGGGGGGCCTGGAAGACCTCCCGCAGGATGAAGATGAGGCCGAGGTTCACGCTGCCGATTCCCAGGCTGTTCAGGAACGCGGCGGGCCCTATGACGGCCATCTTCCGCAGCCCCGCGGATCGGACCGGAGGTTCGACGGGATTCATGCGGATCCAGCTCCTTGATGCGTCGGTCGGGGCGCGGCCTGCCGCGCCCCGTGGGCGAGAAGGCAGACTAGGCCGCGGCGGCGGGTTAGGTCAAGGCGGTTTTGACATCCGGCTCCCGGGGGCTGTACAATCGATCCCGGCGGGGGACGCCGGCCGGAGCGGCCGGGAACCCCGGCCCGGAACGGAGGGACGGAGCCGGATGGACAAGGCAGAGCGGATTCGGGAACTGGAAGCCCTGGTCGAGCGTCACAACGACCTGTACTACAACTCCCAGCCCGAGATCTCCGACGCGGAGTTCGACGCGCTCCGGGACGAGCTCGCCTCCCTTTCCCCGGGGAGTCCCGTCCTGGGAAGAATCGGGGCGGATGCCGCCGACGGATTCCCCAAGGTCCGCCACCTCATGCCCATGGGCAGCCAGGACAAGGCCACGAGCCCCGAGGAATTTCTCAAGTGGGCCGCCAAGGTGTGCCATCCCGAGTACCTGGTGCAGTACAAGCTGGACGGGGCCTCCCTGGAGCTCCAGTACGAGAAGGGAATCCTCTCCCGGGCGGTAACCCGGGGGGACGGACAGGTCGGGGACGAGATCACCCCGAACGCCCGGCGCATGGCCGGGGTCCTGGCCAGCCTGCCGGAACCGTTTTCCGGCGCCGTGCGGGGCGAGGTGGTGATGACCCGGGAGGTCCACGCCCGGAAGTACGCGGACAAGGCGAACTGCCGGAACGCGGCCAACGGCCTCATGAAGAGGAAGGACGGGATCGGGAGCGAGGATCTCCGGGTGATCTGCTACGATGCATCAAGCGTCGGGGACGCCCTTGGCGTCGTGGACGAAGTTTTTTTTCCGGACGAGAAGTCCAAGCTGTCCTGGCTGGAGCGGATGGGTTTCGAGACCGTGCCCCTGCGGATCTTCGCCTCCCCCGGGGAGGTGGTGGATTGGCGGGCCCACGTGATGGACGCCCGCCCGGGGCTTCCCTACGACATCGACGGCCTCGTGGTGAAGGGCAACGAGATCGACCCCGCGGACATGGCCCGGGCCCGGCCGGAAAAGCAGATCGCCTTCAAGTTCTCCCCCGAGGAGGCCGTGTCGACGGTCCTGCGGGTGGAGTGGAGCGAGTCGGGGGCGAACTTCACCCCCATCGGGGTCCTGGACCCCGTGCGCCTGGCCGGGACGGTCGTCCAGCGGGCCAACCTCTGCAATACCGACATGATCCGCTCCCTGTCGCTCCGGATCGGGAGCCGGGTGGTCATCACCAAGCGGGGGGAAATCATCCCCAAGATCGAATCCCTGGTGGAGAATCCGCCGGACGCGCGGGAGATCCCGGTACCCTCGGACTGCCCCTCCTGCGGTACCGCCCTGGTGGACGAGGGGACACGCCTGTTCTGCCCGAACCCGGAATGTCCGAAGAAGTCCCTGCATCGCCTGGAGAAATGGCTCTCGGTCCTGGATGTACGGGACTTCGGCTCGGTGATTCTGGGCAAGCTCCATGCCGCCGGCCGGGTCCGGACCCTGGCGGACCTCTACACCCTGCGGGCGGAGGAGCTCTCGTCCTTCGAGCGCATGGGGGACGTCCTGGCCCGGAAGATCCTGCGCAACCTGGCGGCCCGGAACGAGGTTAGCCTGGCGGAATTCGTGGCGGGCCTGGACATCGAGGGGGTGGGGGAGCTGGTGACGGAGAAGGCCGTGGCCGCCGGCTTCGACACCCTGGAGAAGCTTAGAGCCGCCACGCCGGAAGAACTTTCGGCCGTCGACGGCTTCGGGGAGATCCTGGCCCGTACCCTGTCGGAGGGGCTCCGCGCCCTGGGCCCGGAGATCGACGCCCTGGCCGCCTCCGGGGCCGTCCGGATCCGCCCGCCCGCCGCGGCGGGTCCCCTGGCCGGGAAGAGCTTCTGCTTCACCGGGGAGCTCAAGTCTCTGAAGCGGGGCCAGGCGGAAGCCCGGGTGAAGGTCCGGGGGGGCTCGGTCAAGTCCTCGGTGACCAAGGATCTGTCCTACCTGGTGACGAACGATCCGGAGTCCGGATCGGACAAGAACCGCAAGGCCCGGGCCTTCGGAGTCCCGGTGATCGGCGAGGAGGAATTCCTCGCCCTGGTGGAGGGAACATCGTGAAACGTCGAGGTCCCGGCCTGTTCATGGCCGTCCTTCTAGTGCTCGCCCTGGCCTTCCTGGGCCTGACCGCCCTAACGGCCCTGCAGAAGGCGGAAATCGCCCGGCTCGAGAGGGGGATCCAGTCCCTCAAGGAGGAGCTCGTCCCGATCCGGTTCATGGTCCTGGAGCGGGACAAGGGGGTGGTGAAGGCCCGGGTCCGGATGTACGACCTGGCCGGGAACGAGGTGGACCTCCTGGAGATGACCTGGCCGGGAACGGAGCTCTCCTTCGATTTCTCCGTCGTGCCCGCCTCGGGCCGCTACCTGGCCTTCCCCCGCCGGATCTTCACGGACCGGCTGGCCCCCTCCTCGGGGACCAACCTCTTTCCCCGGTACGACCGGGCCGGGTTTCCCGGGATCTTCGAGGGGGCGGAGTTCGGGCGGCTCGGGAGAACGCGCCTTTCGGGGCTCTTCCAGGCCCTCAAGGAGGACCGGGAACCCTCGGGCTCCTTCGGGAGCGTCGTGCACGACATAGCCCGCATCGCGGCCTTCGAGCCGGGGGTGGTCTACAAGGTGGTCGTCCGGCCCAAGGGCGGGATCGAGATCCTGGAGGACTGAGGTGGACATCGAATCCCTCAAGGGCCCGCTCTTCGCGGCCGCCGACGCCGTGAGCTTCCTCCTGACCCGCCCGGCGGGCTGGGCGATCCTGGGCGGGATCCTGGCGCTCGGATTCGCCCTTCGGGCCTCCGGGGCCCTGCGAGACCGCTTCCTGGCCTGCGAGGCCTCGGGCCGGCGGATGGGCGCGGGGCAGGCCCTCGGCATCCTGCTCCGGGAGCTGTACGGGAGCCTCGCGGGTGCCGTCGCTGTACTGCCCACGGTCGCGGTCGTGCTGGTCGGAGCCGTCCTCCTGGTGGGGGTCTCGGATTCCGTGCGGAGGCTCGACGAGATCGCCGAGAACCGGGCCCGCATCTCCGAGCTCTCCGCGGTTGTGCGGAACCTGGAGCGGCGCTATCGGGTGGCGGACGTCCGGGTCCTGTCCGCGGACGGCCGGACCGCCCGTTTGTCCCTGGCCTTCTACGACTCCCGGATACCGGGCAAGCCGGTCCGGACCCAGGAGGCGGCGGTCGAGGGCTCCGAGGTCTTCGTGGACGCCCTGGTCCTCGACTTCGCCTACTCCGAGATCGAGTCCGGCCGGAGGGTGAACCTGGCCCTCCCGTACCGGGTCTACGGCAACCTCCAGGCCCCGGCGGACGGCCAGGAGCTGGCCCTCCTGGACGAACGGGGCGTCCCACTCCTGTACCGCCGGGCGGAAGCGGAGATCTACGGCATCGAACCGGAGGCCTACGACGCGCGCCTGGAGGAACTCATGGACCTCCTCGAGGACGAGGGGGCCCGGAGGAGGGCCGGGATCGTCCGGAGCGTCTTCGGGGCCGCGGTCCGGCGCAGGGTCCGGGCCGGGGATTCCTTCACGATCTGGATCGAGCAGACCGGGGGCCTCACGATCAAGGGGGACGGCGGGTTCTGAACGGGCAGCCGATCCGCCGCCCGGGGCTGTCCGAAAAGCTCAGTAGCTTTTTGGACAGCCCGACCGTATTGCCCTTCCTCCCCGCGCCGCTATAGAATCCCGGCGACCACACCATCCCCGAGGAGATCCCATGAAGGACGCGAAAACTCTCTGGAAGGCCTGCGTATCCCGAGCCTTGGAGGCGCTCGCCCGGGAGAAAGGGATCCCCGCGGAGGCGCTCTCGGCCCTGCCCCCGGCCGTCGAGGTGCCGCCCAAGCCGGAACTCGGGGACCTCGGGTTCCCCATGTTCCCCTACGCCAAGGTCCTCCGGGCCGCACCGGCCCAGATCGCCCAGGCCGTGGCCGCCGCCCTTGTCGGAGATCCCGAGGCCGCGGGCCTGGGGACCGTCCGCACGGAGGGCCCCTACCTGAACGTCTTCCTGGACCGTCCCGCCGTGGTGCGGGATGTCCTGGAGGCCCTCGGCCGGGATCCCGACGGGTACGGCCGGAACGAGTCCCTGGCGGGTCGGAAGATCATGGTGGAGTTCTCCAGCCCCAACACGAACAAGCCCCTCCACCTGGGCCACCTCCGGAACGACGCCCTGGGGGAGAGCGTGTCCCGGATCCTGGCGGCCAACGGGGCGGAGGTCTTCAAAATCGACCTGATCAACGACCGGGGAGTCCACATCTGCAAGTCCATGCTGGCCTACATGGCCTACGGGAACGGCCGTACCCCCGAGTCCGAGGGGGTCAAGAGCGATCATTTCGTGGGGGACTACTACGTCCGGTTCAACGACCTCAAGAAGGAGGATCCCGCCGCGGAGGAGAAGGCCCAGGCCCTCCTCGTGAAATGGGAGGCCGGGGATCCGGACACCCTGGCCCTGTGGAAGACCATGAACGGGTGGGCCGAGGGCGGGATCCGGCAGACCTACGAGCGGACCGGGATCTCCTTCGACAAGTACTACCACGAGAGCCGGATCTACGTGACCGGGAAGGACGAGGTCCTCCGGGGCCTGGAATCCGGGGTCTTCTTCAAGGCCGAGGACGGCTCCGTACGGGTGGACCTTTCGGACATCGGCCTGGAGACCAAGGTCCTGCTCCGCAAGGACGGGACTTCCATATACATGACCCAGGACATCGGCCTGGCCATCGAACGGCACAAGGACTGGCCCTTCGACCAGCTGATCTACGTGGTGGCCAGCGAACAGCAGTACCATTTCAAGGTCCTCTTCCACATCCTGGCCAAGCTGGGCTACCCCTGGGCCGCCAACCTCTACCATCTTTCCTACGGTCTGGTGAACCTGCCCGAGGGTCGGATGAAGACCCGGGAGGGCACCGTGGTGGACGCGGACACCCTCCTGGACTCCCTCCGGGAACTGGCTGTGGAGGAGATCGCCTCCAAGGGCCGGGAGGACGCGGTGGGTGACATCTCGGAGACCGCGGAGAAGATCGCCCTGGGGGCCGTGCACTTCTACCTCCTCCAGGCGACGCCCTCCAAGGACATGATCTTCAACCCCAAGGAATCCCTCTCGTTCAACGGGGCCACGGGTCCCTACATCCAGTACATGGGCGCCCGGATCTCATCCATGCTCCGGAAACACGACTCCGGGGAGGGGAACGCCCGGGGCGGGACCGTCCGGCCCGAACTCCTGGCGGGGGACGCGGAATGGGCCTTGATCCGCAGGATCGCAGAGTACCCGGAGGCCGTGGCCCAGGCCGCCCGGGACTTCGACCCCTCGGCGGTGGCGACCTGTCTGTACGACCTGGCCTCGGCGTTCAGCCGGTTCTACCACGACAATCCCGTCCTGACCGCGCCGGACAAGGATACGGCCGCGTCCCGCCTGGCCCTGGCCGCGGCGGCCCGGACGGTCCTGCGGAACGGGCTTTCCCTGGTGTGCATACCCTTCCTGGAGACGATGTGACGGCTACAATTGACATGAGGCGCCGTTCCATCGTATAAAGTCACGCTCGCGGGAAGTGTTTACCGAGCCGTACCATACGAACATAGAGGTTATCCAGATGTACGCAGTCGTCGAAGTGAAGGGCAAGCAGTACCGGGCGGAAAAGGGCGCCAGCATCCGCGTGGATCGCATGGACGGCGAGAAGGGCCAGACGGTCACCCTCGATTCCGTCCTCCTAGTGTCCGGCGAGACCGTGAAGGTCGGCGCGCCCTACGTTTCCGGCGCCTCGGTCAAGGCCGTGATCGCGGACCAGGCCAAGGCCGACAAGATCATCGTCTTCAAGTACAAGCCCAAGAAGGACTACCGCCGGAAGCACGGACACCGGCAGAGCTACACCCTGCTCCAGGTCGAGGATATCCTCGGGGCCTAGGGATGATCGAGGTCCGGGCCCGGTTGGGGGAGGACGGCGTGCTCCGGCGCGTCGATTCCTCCGGCCACGCGGGAACGGATGCCGGCAGCGGGGACCTCGTCTGCGCCGCGGCCTCCGTCCTGCTGCGGACCGCCTACGAGGCCCTGGCCCAGGTCCCCGGGGTCCGGGTCGAGGGATCGGCCCCCGAGCCGGGGAAGCTTTGGTTCTCCCTGCGGGACTACCCGCCGGGAGGCACGGATCGATTGAGGGGTATCGGGGATTTCCTGCTGACCGGGCTGTCCGGCCTGGAGCGGGAGCACCCGGGTGCCTTGAAGCTGACAACGGAACGGCATTGGAGGGAATGATATGGCTCACAAGGGCGTGAACGGCCGGGACTCGAACCCCCACCATCTCGGCATCAAGGCCAGCGGGAACTCCGTCGTGACCGCGGGCTCCATCATCGTGCGGCAGAGGGGCACCCACATCCACCCCGGCGAGAACGTCGGGATCGGCCGGGACGACACCCTGTACGCCCTGGTGGACGGACGGGTGACCTTCTCGGATCACCGCGGCCGCAAGTACGCCGGAATCGAGCCCGTCCAGGCCTAGGGACGGGAACGCGGCCCGGCGGCGCCCCTAGGGCGCCCGCGGGATTCGACTGGAGCCGCCCGCGGGGATAGAGCCGCGGGCGGTTTTTTTTCTACCAGGGGCGCCGGACGGGATGTA
>ERZ795054.560-NODE-560-length-44915-cov-14.295809_pt1 | contig 44915 bp, 38 predicted proteins | sample MGYA00375138_ERZ795054 | MGnify/ENA primary metagenome ERZ795054 (study PRJEB30183, sample SAMN05720215) | anaerobic digester metagenome | isolation source: active sludge of municipal wastewater-treating anaerobic digesters | place: USA | collected 2014-12-23 ... | reverse complement strand
GTCGGTCGAGTATCGCAGGGGGATACACTCCCTCCCTTGCGCCTCGCATCTGGCCTGGCGGCGCTCCCGCCAAAATCGGAAGTAATTTTTGCACAGACCCTAAGCGGATGGATGTGGGCAGGGGCGGGGATTTCATTCCTCTTCGCGATCCCCTATCTGGTGATGCAGGCGCAGCTGGACTGGCCCTGCCTGGACTATTGGAGCCGCTACGGCAGCTCCAAGACGTATGCGGCATCGCCGCTCGAGTTCGTCTGGTTCCAGGTTCTGGTGATGAATCCGTTGAGCGCGCCGCTCTGGCTGGCGGGCCTGGTCTGGGCGCTGGGGACCGAATCGGGAAAGCCGTGCCGAGCCCTGGGCTGGGCCTATTTGATCCTGGTGGTCCTGTTCGTGTGGCTGAAGGTGAAATTCTATTTCCTGGTCCCGATGTATGCATTCCTGTTCGCGGCGGGGGCGGCATGGATCGAGGGCTGGGCCGCCCGCGGATCGGCCCGGGTGGCGCTGCGCCTGTATCCAGTCGCCCTGGCCGCCACGGGCATCGTCCTGGCCCCGTATGCGATGCCCTTGCTGCCTCTGGAGACCTTCCTGTCGATGGCCCGCGCGACCGGCGGCAACCTGGGCGTGAAACAGGAGCGCCACGAGACTCAGATCCTGCCCCAGCACTTCGCGGATCGCTTCGGCTGGGAGGAGCTCGCCCGCCTCGTGGTGGCGGTCTACCAGAGCCTGCCCCCGGCGGACCGCGCCAAGGCTTGCGTGTTCACCGCCAACTACGGGCAGGCCGGGGCCATCGAGTTCTTCGGCAAAAAGCTCATCCCCGATCTGCCGCCGGTCTTGAGCGCGCATGGCCAGTACTTCTTCTGGGGCTGCGGCGATTGCACGGGCGAGGTGATGATCCTCGTGGGCGTGCCGGAAAAGGACGTGGCGCGGGCGTTCGAGCGTTACGCCGAGGCGGCTCGCACCGACTGCGATTACGCCATGCCCTACGAGAACGGCCGCGCCATCTATGTGGCCCGTGGCTCGAAGATCCCTCTGGCCCAAGCCTGGCCCGGCCTCGCCCATTTCGATTGATGATCCGTCTCGATCCCAATCGAGACCCAACGGTCTTGCCAACCAACATGCGGACGGCCAATCCAGGCATTGCCATGCGCCCTGAGAAGCTGCTACCATCAAGGCTGATGAATGGGCGTCCGATCCCCGTGTTGATCGTGGAAGACGACGACGGGCTTAATCACCTGATCATGAGCCGCCTTCTGCGGGAGGATTTCCTGGTCCAGGGCGTGGCCACGGGGCAGGAGGCGCTGTCCAAGATCCGGGCGAACCCGGATGCGCTGCTGCTGCTGGACTACGCCCTGCCGGACATGACGGGGATGGAGCTGTTGGACCGGCTGGCGGAGCACCGCCTCGAGTGTCCGTTCATCATGATGAGCGGACATGGCAACGAGCAGGTGGCCGTGGACCTGATGAAGCGGGGCGCTCGGGATTACCTGGTCAAGGACGGCAATTGGCTGGAGCTGGTGACGCCGGTGGTGAACCGGGTTTTGCTCGAGATCGAGAACGAGCGCCGGATGGCAGCGATCGAGGCCGATCTACGCCAAAGCCGCGCGCATCTCCGCCTGGTGCTGGACACCGTGCCGGTGATCTTGTGGTCCATCGATCGCGAGGAGCGACTCACGCTTTGCACAGGGAGCGATCTCGCCAAACTGAGCGTTTCTCCTGATGCGGTCCTGGGCAGGAGGATCGCCGAGCTGTTGCCCCAGAACCCGCAGGCGGGCCCCCGCGCCCAACGCGCCCTGGCCGGAGACAGCTTCCATTTCACCTTCGAGCTCCAAAACCGGATCTGGGAGGGCTCTTACGCCCCCATTCGCGATCATGGTCAGGCGATCATCGGCGCCACCGGCATCGCGACGGACGTGACAGCCCGCCGCCGGGCCGACACCGTGCGGGAGCGCCTGATCCAGGAGCTCCGCGACGCGCTCGGCCGGGTGAAAGTCCTGCGCGGGCTGATCCCCATCTGCGCCTCCTGCAAAAAGATCCGGGACGACCGCGGCTATTGGAACCAGGTCGAGAGCTATCTGCAGCAGCACTCCGACGCCCAGTTCACCCACGGCCTCTGCCCCGAATGCAGCCGCGCCTCGTTCCCCCAACTCCGCCGCGAAGAACACCCGCCCCCAGCCGCTCCCTGAACGGCTGCTCTCGGGCGCGGCATCCGCAGAGCAGCCCTCCCCTTCGGCTGTCGGCTTGCAGGAGTGCGCCATGAATTCGGTCTGGAGCGATGCCACCCTGATACTGCTGGGGCACGGGACCGCCCGCCGGATCGGTGTGCCCGCGTCAATGCGCGAGCAGGCGGATATAGTGCGGAGACGGGAGTTGTTTGCCCGGATCGAAATCGCCTTCTGGAAAAAGCCGCCTCTGCTTGAATCCGTGCTGGCCGAAGTGTCCACCCCGCAGGTCTGCATCGTGCCCATGTTCCTGAGCGGCGGCCATTACGCCGGCGAGGCGATACCCCGAACCCTGGGCCTCCCGCCGCCTTTGGCGGGCATGAGGGTTCGGATCGGCCGGTGGCGGACATCGCTGGATCGGGAAGGTCAAGGAACGGGCGCAGGAGGAGCGTCCAGTTTTGCAGGGACAATCGTTTACTGTCCGGCCATCGGCATTCATCGGCGGATGGCAGACGTGATACGGGCCGCGGTCCAGGAGACGGTTGCAGAACATCCGCTGCCGGATGGGCGCAAACCGGCCGACCTGGCTGTGATCCTGGCGGCGCATGGATCCCGGCGCCATCCGGGTTCCCGGCGGGCGGCCGAGATGCAGGCGGATCGTTTGCGCGCCGCGGGATGTTACGCTGATGTGATCGCGGTGTTTCTCGAGGAATCGCCCGGGATCGAGCAGTGGCATTTGCTGACCGATCGGGAGCACGTGGTCGTGATCCCCTTTTTCATGGGCGCCGGGCGGCACTCGGAGGAGGACATACCGATGCGGCTCGGGATTGCGCCGCACATTCCGGAAGGCCAGGAAGGCGGCCAGCGGATCTCCCGAGCCAACCCCGCGGGCTGCGGAGGGCGTTGGATCTGGCTGGCTCGACCCGTCGGCCTTCAGCCGGGGATCGCCGGCGTGATCGCCGAGATCGCCACGGAAGCCGCCGATGAAGCTGCCCGGTGGAACGCCGGCCTCGAGCACGGCGCTTGATTAATTTTTGCACAGACCCTTATTGCCGCGCATTGGAAGCGCCAGGGGATCTGCGAGGCAGAGCCAGCTCCGCGATCAGCGGTCGGTGATCGGAGCCGAGGCCGGGACCGACTTCGCGGCGGCACACGGTGAATTCGGGGGAAACAAGGATGTGATCGATCGCCAGCCGAAAGAGTCCGAATGGCCCCAGCCAAGTCGGCTGAAGGCCGAATCCCCGCATGCTGTCGCGCAGCCCGGAATCGCGGAGGAGCTGCTGGAACGGATGGGACCAAGCGGTGGCATTGAGGTCGCCGAGCAGCAGGCGGGGGCCCGCCCGCCCGCCCAGGCGCCGGCCCAGATCGGATAGCTGGCCATCCCGAAGCCGGGCAGCCGCGGCGCCGCCGGGCGGGACCGGATGCGTCCCCACGATCACGATGGAGTGGCCGCCCCATTGGACCTGGGCTTCGATGCTGGGGATCCCGATCGGGCTCAGATCGAGAGAACGGACGTCGTCGAATGGAATCCGGCTGAGGATGGCGATACCGAAATTGTCTTCGCGGGGCGCCTGGAACTGGTGAGGGAATTGCGGGGACAGCTCGCCGAGAGCGCGCGCCCAGGCCGAATCCACCTCGAGCAGCAGGAGCAGATCGGGCGACTGCGCGCGGAGGTAATCCTGGACCTGTCGATAATGCGAATTATAGCTGAGCAGGTTGAACACCAGGACTCGAAGGGGCGCCTCGCCGGCCGGCGGCGGAAGCGGCGGGTCATAGAACGGCAGGATCGATGCGGCGTTCACGATGGCAAACAGCCCCGCCGTGCCTGCCCATATCCATTCCCGCGCCAGGAGAAAGACGGCGCCGCCGGCCATCAGAATCCCAAGGTACTGGAGGCGGAAATGGGACCCGAGATCGAAGAACCACCACAGCGCGCCCAGATGCCCCATCAGCGAACCCACGATCGCAACGAGCACGACGGCCTGGGCCAGGCCCAGCGCGTGCGCCTTGAGCGCCCGGCCCAGAGAACCGCTGCCTTGGGGGGGCGGGCTCAACGGATCGGCCGAGCCGCTCGATTCTCGATCAGGAACGGTCAATCAGGGCGAAGGAGGAAGGACTTCGCCGCCCTGGGCGGCGTTGTCGGCGGTGAACAGGCGCGAGCCGAGCACGATCTCCTTGGGAACAGACTCGCCGGCGAGGATCTTCCGGGCAATGTCGATGGCCTCGGGGCCCCCGGTGGGGTATTCGAACGTGGCGCTGAGGATGCCTTGGCGGACATAGGCAACTCCCTCGTGGGGCAGAGCGTCGATTCCGACAAACAGCATCTCCTTTTCGCGGCCGGCGGCCTTGGCGGCCAGGTAAGCCCCGTGCGCCGCCGGGTCGTTATGGGCATACACGGCGTCGATCTTCGGATAGCGAGAGAGAGCCGATTCCATCTCCTTGCGCGCGTCCGGCTCCAGCCATTTCATGTCGGCTTCGAACACGACCTCGATCTTGGATTGGGCGATGCCTTCGCGGAAGCCGCGATGCCGGTCCTGGCCGGGCGTGGAGGTCATGAGGCCCTTGAGCTCGACGATTTTGCCCTGGCCATTGAGCCGTTTGGCGAGCCATGCGCCCGCGGCGCGCCCGATCCGGACGTTGTCGGCCCCGATGAAGCAGGTGAACTGGTCGCCGATCAGGCGCCGATCGAGCACGATGACGGGGATGCCGGCCGCCATGGCCTTGGCAACGGGTTCGGTCAGCGGCTGGGCCTCTTTGGGGCTGATGATGATGAGATTGACCTTGGCGCTGACGAATTCCTCGACATGGGTGCGCTGCTTGAGCGTGTCATTCTGCGCGTCCTTGAACACCACCTCGATGTCGGGATGCTTCTCCGCGGCCGCGCGGATCATGGCGTTCATCTGGACGCGCCAGGGCTCGCCCAGGTTGCACTGGCTCATGCCGATGATCGAGCGGCGGGCGGCGCCGGCGGCCGGCGGGGCGTTCGTGGAGCCGTCAGACGGCGCCGTTGCGGGAGCGGGTTTGCAGCCGGCGCCAAAAGCGATCAGGGCAGCGGCGCCCAGCCCGAACACGGGTCGAGCGATGGAGATCAGCGTGGATTTCATGGGGTTCCTGAGGTCATGGATTCAACGCGCGGAGCGCTATGGGCGGACAAACTCGCGCGCCTTGAGCCAGTAGATGCAGTCGAGGGTCCACGGATGGCGAGCGGTCTTGCCCAGGCCCATGCCGTGAGCGCCCTTCTGGTAGATGTGAAGGTCGAACGGCACGCCGGCACGGCGAAGCGCATTGGCGAAATCGAGGCTGTTCTCGACCCGCACGCTGGTGTCTTCCCATGTGTGGAAGAGAAAGCAGGGCGGGGTCTCGGAGGTCACCATCAGCTCGTTCGACAGCGAGCGGATGAGATCCGGGGATGGAGAATCGCCCAGCAGATTGCGCCGGGATCCCCCGTGGGTCTGGTAGCCCATCGAGATGACGGGATAGCAGAGGATTCCCAGATCCGGTCGCGAGCTCTGGCGCTCGATCGGATCGGGCGCGTCAGGCTGGCCGGCGTCGAAATGGGTCAGCAAGGTCGAAGCCAAGTGGCCGCCCGCCGAAGAACCCATGATCCCGACCCGGCGGGGATCGACCTTCCACTCGGCCGCTCGGGCCCGCACGGTGCGCACGGCGCGCGCGGCGTCTTCGAGCATGCGGGGATGCCGGTAGCCGGAGGAGCCAAGCCGATATTTCAAGACGAAGCCCGCCACGCCCTGCTGATTGAGCCACTCGGCGTAGTCCTTGCCCTCATGGGCCGCCAGCATGGCGTAGCCGCCCCCGGGACAGATGACGATTGCCGCGCCGGTGGCCAGGCCAGGATCGGCCAGATACGGTGTCAGGGTGGGGATATCCTTCTCGGCGGCGCCGAGCGCACCGGGCGCTCCATCGGGCCAGAGAGGGAACGCGGGCTGCGGATCGGCTGCCGCGCGGGTCATCCAAAGAACCGATGCCATCAAAATCCAATCGAGTTTCATGGACGCGATCATGCGGGAATGGGCGGAGAAGTCCAGCCGTTGTTGACCGGCCGCGCGGCGTCTGCAGGCGGCCCGCCCGGCCCACTCATGGGGCGCACTGCGCGAGGATCCGGAATGACCAGCCGAGGTGATCGGGGTGCGTCAAGGCGATCCACTGGCGCTCCTCGCCGGCTCGCAGCGGAGGCTCGCCGATCGCCGGATCGGTCCCGGCCAGGATGCCCGTCAGGAAGGCGGCCTGGGTCGTCTGGATGGCGGTGCGCAGGCCGGCGGATTCGCCCGTCTCTCGAAGGGCGGTCCAGTTGACATGGGCGGTCAGGTCCTGGGCGCCGAGGTGGGCGAACACGTCGTCGCTGACGCGGTGTTGTCGGTAGGCGCGGAGCGTGCCCGCGGCCCGGCTCGGATCCAGCATCTCTTCCCAATCGAGCCCATAATCGAGCGTGACCAGCCATCCGTGCGCCAGGCGGCTCGAAGCCGCCCGCCACCAGGCGGCGGCGGCGGGCGACAGATCGACCGTGAAACCGTCTGGCAACACCGCCCGCAGCTCCTCCGGCAGCAGCGGCACAGCGGGTTGCGTCCAATCGTGCGCCCCGGTCGGGCCGATGCCCGCCGCGGGGATCGGCAGCCGGGTCCAGGCGAAGCCGACCGGGTCAATCGCGACTCCCCACTCGAACCACTCCTGGCGCCGGGCATCCCAGCCGAAACGATGGATGGGCATGGCATCGAGGAGCTCGTTCGAAAAGATCACGCCGCGGATCCCGGCGGGGGGCAGCTCGGACCAATCGGCGAGCCATTGGACCGGGTGGGGGCAGGAGGCGAGCAGCTCCCGCTGCCGGCGGCGGCGGCGGGGCGAAGGCTCGAGGATGCAATAGCGGGGTGGCGCAAAACGCGGGGGCCAGGCCGCGAGGATGTCGCGGGCGAGTTGGCCATCGTGCGCGCCGGCCTCGATCAAGAGCGGCGCCGAGGATCCGTAAGGTTCGAGCCAGCCGGCGAGCCGCGCCGCCATCAGCCGTCCGAACAAGGGGCCCACGCTGACGCTGGTGTAGAAATCGCCGCTCCGCCCCACGGGACGAGAACCGGCCTCGTAATACCCGTGCTCGGGATCATACAGCGCCCGCTCCATGAAACGGGCGAAAGACAGGGGCCCGTCGCGGCGAATTTCCGCCCGCACCCGCCGGGCGAGACGCGTCTCGGAAGGGCGGGATTCGTCGGATCTTTTTGAATTGGAACGGCTGGGCATTGTCAATATGATGAGAGCCAGTTGTGCGCGGGGCCCACGCGGTCCAGGCTCGGGCTCTCGAGTGGGGATGGTAAGCGGAAAGCCGGTCATGGTGACAGTCAATTCCAGGGGCGCTCGCCTTCGCCTGGATCAGGCGCTGGTCGAGCGGGGGATATGTTCGAGCCGGGAGAAGGCGCAACGTGCCATCCTGGCGGGTCAGGTCCGCGTCAACGGCCACCCGGCTGCCAAGTCCAGCGACCGCGTCCGGTCCGAAGACGACCTGGCGCTGATCGAGCCGGAGCGGTATGTCAGCCGAGGCGGCTGGAAGCTCGAGCATGGGCTGCGGCATTTTGGGGTGATGGCGGCGGGTGTGACCGCCATCGATCTGGGCGCATCGACCGGCGGGTTCACCGATTGCCTCCTGCAGCAAGGCGCGGCTCGGGTGTACGCCGTGGATGTCGGCTACGGCCAGCTGGCGTGGAAATTGAGGCAGGACCCGCGGGTGGTGGTGATGGATCGGACCAACGCACGGCGGCTGGCGCCGGCGCATTTCCCGGCGCCCTTCCGGGCAGCGGACCTGGTGGTGATCGACTGTTCCTTCATCTCCTTGAGGCATCTCCTGCCGGCAGCGGCCGGCCTGGTCCGGCCCGGCGGCCGGATCCTGGCCCTGGTCAAACCGCAATTCGAGGCGGGCAAAGCCGAGGCCGATCGGGGAGCCGGCGTGATCGCCGATCCGGCCATCCACCGCCGCGTTCTGGAGGAGATCGAGCAGTTCGTCCGGGCTCAGCCCGGGCTGCGATGGACCGGCTGGACGGAATCGCCGTTGCTCGGCCCGGCGGGGAATCGGGAATTTTTGGTGCTGCTTGAAAAAGAAACCTGATGAAATTCGGCGGGTGGCTCTGGTGGCCAACCCGTCCAAGGCGGCGTGCCGGGAAGCCGTTCGCCTCACGTCCCGGCTGATCCAGGCGACCGGCCGCGAGGTTTGGATGGACGAGCCGACCGCTTCGCTCGCCTGCCGGCCCGCGCACGTCGCCCCCCATGTCGTCGATCTCGCGGATCGGACCGACTTGTTGATGGTCTTCGGCGGCGACGGCACCATGCTGCGCGTGGCGCGCGAAGCGGCGGGCTCGGCCACGCCCATGCTCGGCATCAACGCGGGTGGGCTGGGCTTCCTGACAGCGGTTCCGCTGTCTCAGCTCCAAAGGGCGTTGTCCGAGATCTGGGCGGGGCGCTATTCGATCGAGCGGCGCCATCTGATGTCGGCCAGCGGCAGGGCTCGAGGCCGGCGGATTCGGCAGACCGCGCTGAACGATTTCGTGATCGGGCGAGGCAGCCATTCCCGAATGGTCGAGCTCGAGGTCAGCGTCGATGGAGAGGTCCTGACCCGCTACCGGTGTGATGGCGTCATCGTCAGTTCGCCCACCGGTTCGACCGCCTATTCCCTGGCCGCCGGCGGAGCCGTGGTCTGTCCCAGCGCGCGCGTGTTCGCCCTGACCCCGATCTGCCCTCACACGTTGTCCAACCGATCCGTGATTATCGGCGCCGATTCCCGCATCCAGGTGCGCGCGATCAGCTCGCGCATCGAAACGATTCTCACCGCCGACGGACAGGTCCAGATCGCGCTGGCGCCGGAGGACAGCATCGTGGTTCAGCGCAGCCGGCAGGCCGTTTGCCTGCTCCACCTCGCCGGCAGCTCCTTCTTCGCCACCCTGAGGCAGAAACTCGGCTGGAGCGGGTCCCACATCTTATGATCCGACTCAAAGACATCGCGCTGCGCGCCGGCGTGTCGGTGATGACCGTTTCCAAAGTCCTGCGGGACGCCCCGGATATTTCGGCGGCCACCAAGGAGCGGGTGGGCCGCCTGGCGCGGGAGATGGGCTACGTCCCCGACGGATTGGCCCAGAGCCTCCGCACCCGCAAAACCCGGCTGATCGGCGTCGTCATCTCCACCATCATGAACCCGATCTTCGCCCGTGTGCTGACGGCCATCGAGCAGCGGGCGTTCGAACAGGGATTCGATGTGGTGTTCTGCCAATCGTTCAACCAGGTGGAGCGCGAGGAGCGCGTGATCCACCGGCTCCTCGAGCGGCGGGTCGAGGGCCTGCTGGTTTCACCGGTCTATCGCCTCGAGCCCGACGCGCCGATCTACCAGCATCTCCAAGATCGCCAGGTGCCCACCGTCATCCTCGGCCACAGCGCCCCCTTCTGCCGGCAGTTTGTCCCCGTCGAAACCGACGATCTCCAGGCCGGCTACGAAGTGGCATCGCATCTCATCCAGCTGGGCCACCGGCGCATCGCGTTCTTGTCCGGACCGCTGCAGGCGCCTTGGGCCCAGGAGCGAATCGAAGGATACCGCCGCGCGCTCCGGGAACATCAGATCCCCACCGAGGACCGCTGGGTCTTCCAGGCGGGCACCACCATCGAGGAGGGCAGCCGGGCCGTCGAGCAGCTCCTCGCCGAATCCGCCGCCCCAACCGCCATCCAGGCCGTCAACGACCTCGTCGCCATGGGCGCCGGCCAGACCCTCCTGGCACGCGGATGCCGTATCCCCGAGGACATCTCCCTGGTGGGCTTCGGAAATTTCATGGCCAGCGAATTCTTCCGCGTGCCGCTGACCACGGTGCGCCAACCCAAAATGCGCCTCGGGCAGGCGGCGATGGATGCCCTGATCGCGCTGATGGCGGGGCGGCCGGTCGAGCCGAAGCGGCTCCCGGCCGAACTGATTATTCGAGACAGCAGCGGCCCGCCCGCGCGGAATCCTACGGATCGATGATCTTCAGCTGGTACGGAGGCGAAAGCCGGCTGTTCTGCCGGCGATGCGGCATGCCCAGCGACTCGTAATCGAACTTGAACCGGTAATTGAGGAGAGACTGATCGGCGGGCACGGGCACCAGCGTTTCCCACCGGTTCTTCACGAGCGGAGTGGACTGCATCGGGTAGATCTGCAGGCCCACCTGCACGCAGGCCTCGATGGTCTCCTTCTGCAGGCTCTGCTGGTTGCTGTCCCAGGCCACGCTCAATGGATACATCCCGGCCTTGTTGCGCACCTGCTGGCTCGGGGTCAGGTTCGTCACGGTCGTGTGGCAGCCCGTGGCCATCGCCACCAGCAACACCGCCCATCCAATGATCGTCCACTTGCGCATATGCGGCCGATCATGACACCGCGGTGCGCCTCCTGTAAAGCCTTTTGGCCGTCGCGAAAAAGAGTCGCTTTCCGCGAAGCTTCTGCCACATTCGGCGCACACCTCTCACCAGTCCGACCATGATGAAAATCTCCTCCTTGACGATCCGATGGGCGATGGCGCTGATGCTCCCGCTGGCGGCGGCCGCGGCGGCGAATTCCGGCGCCACCGGCGCGCCAGGCGAAGCCTTTCCCGAAATGCGCGCCCTGTGGGATCGCCAGCCCGGTCCGTCCTCGGAGCCGGCGTCGCCCCAGGAACAGTTGTTTCGACGCGCGGAAAGCCAGGCGCGGTCCGCCAGCGAGGCGCTCTATCGCTGCCGCCGCTATCTCGATGGATGGCTGGCCGAGGCGGACCCGGAGACCGGGCTCATCCCGCGCAACTTGCGCGAGAGCCGCGATTTCTGGAACGGCCGGGACTCCGCCGCCGATAATTATCCGTTCATGGTCCTGACCGCGGCGCTGATCGATCCGGCGCTCTATCAGGGCCGCATGCTCGATATGCTGCGCACGGAGCAACGGCTGACCGCCCGGCTGGATCGGCTCACGGACGATTATTCCTTTTCGAAGCGGGGCTGGCGCAGGGAGCCGTTCCTTCTCGATGCCACCATCTTCGACAGCGCCGAATACGTGAAGGACGGGCTGGTGCCGCTGACCGAATGGCTGGGGCCGACCCCGTGGTCGGAACGGATGATCGGCCTGGTCGACGATATTTGGAAGCATGCCGCTGTCCAGACGCCATTCGGCAAGATCCCGACCGAGGTGTTCGAGGTCAACGGCGATCTGCTGCAGGCATGCTCGCGCCTGTTCTGGCTCACCGGAGACCGCCGGTATCTCGACTGGGCGATCCGGCTGGGCGACTATTACCTGCTGGGATCGCACCATCCCACCCGCGACCTTCCCTCGCTGCGCCTCATGGATCACGGCGGCGAGGTCGTCAACGGGCTCACGGAGCTCTACGTGGCCGTGGCGAGGATCGCCCCCGAGAAACAGCGCGCCTACGCCCAGCCATTGCATGATCTCCTCGATTGCATCCTCGAGAAGGGCCGGAATCCCGATGGCATGCTCTACACTTCATTCCAGCCGCGCACCGGCGAGCATGCGGCCGGATTGTGCGACACGTGGGGCTACATCTACGCCGGATTCCACACCGTGTGGGTCGTGGATGGAACCGCCGCCTATCGGGACGCGGTCCGCCATGCCCTTGGCAGCCTGGACGGAAAATACGAAGGCCGATGCTGGGCCGACAAGGCCGCCGACGGCCTGGCCGATTCGATCGAAGGAGCGCTGAACCTGATCCACTGCGCTCCGGACGACTCGGTCCATGGATGGATCGACCGTCAAACCCGGCTGATGTGGGCAGCACAGCAAACCAACGGCATCATCGAGGGCTGGCACGGCGACGGCAATTTCGCCCGGACCTCGATCCTTTATGCGCTCTGGAAAACGGCCGGGCTCCATGTCGACCCGTGGAGGCCGGACGTTCGCGTCGGGGCGGTCCTCGATCAAGGCGTGCTCTATGCCAGCCTCGCCGCCGATTCGCCCTGGCGCGGAAACCTCCGGTTCGATCGCCCCCGCCATCGGGACTGCCTCCGTCTCCCGCTCGACTACCCGCGCATCAACCGGTTCCCGGAGTGGTTCGCCGTCGAGAAAGACCGCCCGTACTCGGTCGCTTTGACCGCAGCGGACGGCCGGCGGCCTCGGACGCGAGTCTATGACGGCCGCCAGCTGGCCGCCGGGCTTCCGCTCGAGCTCGAGCCCGGCCGCGAGCTGCGCATCACCTGCGCGCCGATCCCGCCTTTGTCCCAATGACGGCCATCCTCAGCGGATGCTGGGCTGGGGACCGGGGATGAATTCCCACTGCGGATTGCGAACCAGGACCTCATCGAGCCGGGCTCGGTCCATGTCTTTGGGGGTGACCACCGATCGGCGCAGGTCCCGCATCGACTCGCGATCGTTCAGATACCGATCGGCCAGCCGGTTGCCCACCGTCGAGATCAGGGAGGTGATGCCCTCGAGGTCCTGGATGCTGCCGCACTCGCGGACCTCCGGGCGGACCCGCGAATAGGCGATGCTGCCGCCGATTTCGCCCGAGCGCGCGGCATAGTCGGCCAGCAGTTGGGCAACCCGCGGCACGAGCTTGGGCCGAGGGGCAACCACGTTGCCGGGCAGCAGACAGTAAAACCGGCCTGAAGATTCCTCCCGGTTGAGCGAGTAGACCAGGAACGGCATGGGCATCCGCTGCAAGCGCGGAAGGGCCTTCTCGATCGAGGACGCCTCGCGGACGACGGCGGCCGCCTTGTCGATGTATTCCTGGATGTCGGCCTGGGCGCGCTCCTCGAACGCTTCGAGCCAATCGATGCACGCCGGCAAATGGTGCAGCAGGCGAAGCACCTGGATGGAATGGACGTCCTTGGGGGCCTGGTCGAGCAGGCGGGAGACCGCCGGATTGAGGCTCCGATCGCGCGACGCCGCCAGGTTCCGCAGCCAGTCCGGATGCTGGGCGCCCTGGTGGTACACGAGGTAGCCGTCGATCTGCCGCGCGAGGAAATGGCGGCGGTTGATCAGCTCATGCTGGTCATACCCAAAGATCCCCGCATGGGTCTGCCAGGAGTTCTCGAGGATGAACTGCGCGACGCCTCCGGGCAGGCTTTTCGACTCGAGCCGGCTGCTCTTGTCCAGCCAAGGCGTCTGCTGGAACATCTCCTCGGCGAACTGGCGCGACAGCTGTTCGTTGTGGTTCAAAACACGGGTTTCCTCCTCGAAATACTGCTTCAGAAACGCCGTGTCTTTCCGGGGAATGACCTGGACCGTTTGCTGCACCGGGAACCCGCCCGATCGTCCCAACGCCCGGAAATAGGCCTCGATCGAGGCCGCTTCCCGGAGCGAGGGAGGCGGATTGGGGGTGACGCAGGTTGTCAGCACCCACGGGACGCGCGTGGCCACCGGCTGCAGCACCAGAGTCTCATCCGTGACGGATTCCATCCGATCCAGGAACTTGGACTCGAGCTGCTGCGCCTCGAGCTGCTTGCGGACCTGGGCAAGCCAGGCGCGGAACCACGGCGAGTTCAATGTCGGCGGCTGGCGGCCCGTCACGCCGAAACCATCGTACCCGGGCCCAAGCCACGCCAGCGCCTTGCGGACCTCGTCCATCGGGATGGGCTGGGTCGATCGATCGGGCTGGACCTGGTGCGAAAAGAGGAAGAACCGGCCTTTCAGGTGTTCGGCATTCAGATCCACCGACAGCGTCATCCCCTCGAACGCCACCGCGCATTGGGTGATGCCGTCCGCCAGTTGAAGAGCCGTCGCAACAATAAAACACTCGGCGTACCGCGTGAATTCATCGAAATCCCGCACGCCGAAATTGCGGCGCATCTGCAGGTCCAGCCGCTGGCGAACGGGTTCCGGGATCTGCTGAAGCAGGACTTGGCGCTGCGCCTGGAGCATCTGGGTGCCGACAGGGAGGAACTGCTGCGCCTGGATCAGGAAAGGCTTCAACAGCCCCGGATTGAAAGTCAGGGCGAGATCGGTTCCGCCGACTTCGGTCCGGACTTTCTTCATGAAGCTGTCCTGATTCAACCGCTCGGCCGACGGCGTGTTGTGCAGCGCGATGGCCATCGAGCGATCCCCGCAGAAAAATGCTGTGTTCGCCGAGCAGACCACGTAAAGCCGGCTCAGCCAGGAGGGATTCCTGAGCTGCAGCCGGATGGCGGGCTTGCCTCCGAGCATGACCGATTCGAACTGCTCGGGACGCAGCGCATTCTGAATCAATCCGGTCAGCGCCTCGGGCCTCGACATCGGCACCGCAAGGACGAACGACTTCCGAGGATCACCCGGATAGATGGCAAGGCTGAGGGGCGCCCCCAGGTCGAGACCCAGCTTTTGCGCTGCCGCTTCGCGGGTCAGGGGTTCCTGCAACAGCCCCCCTCCCAATGCCGTCAGCAACGGATGCTCGGTCTGCATCAACTCCTGCATCTGGGGGGGCAGGACCTTGACGGGCAGGGCCGTTTGCGCAATCCGCTCCAGATCCAGCAGGATCTGATGCATGCTCTCGAATTGAACATAAAGCAGCGGACCCTTGGGCAGCACCTGTTCGATCCCGCCTGCCGGCAGGCCATGGTCAGTCAGACGCGCAGGTTGATCCTGAGCAGCCGCGATCGGTGGCAAAGCGGCGATCCACATGCATAACAAACTGGCCATTAAGTATTTATTCTTCATATCCGAGGCTTTTTGCTTGCCGTTGCGTTGTTCCATTTGCCCCGCCCGCCGCGATTGGCAGCGGCCCGTACAGCACGACCAGCGAGGATGTCGATGTCTACTATACTCGATACTGACCTTCAATGTTGCTACAAAATCACAGAATTTTTCTCATGCCCCCTCCCGGCGGGATCAGACGGCTTGTTTTCGAAGATTTTCGTCTTGCACCCGTGCGGCTGGGATGGGGGCGCCTTGTTCTGGCGATGGTCTTGGACTATAAATGGGGCCGAGACTATGAAGCCGATGCTCGAGGGTAAAACAGGGATCGTGTTTGGGGTGGCGAACCGGCGATCGATCGCCTGGGCAATCGCGCAGGCCTGGGCGGAAGCCGGGGCGCGCCTGGCCTTGACCTATCAGGGCGAGCGATTGCGGGAGAACGTCGCGGAGCTGGCGGCGGCCCTGGGGCCCGAAGTCCCCGTCTGGCCGTGCGACGTCAACCAGGATCGGGAGATCGACCATGTGATGGGCGAGGCGCGCGCGCGGTTTGGCGGGCTGGATCTTCTGCTCCACTCGATTGCATTTGCACCGAGGGAGGCGCTCGAGGGCGATTTCCTGGGGACCGGGCGGGAGGCCTTCCGGGTGGCGCTCGAAGTGAGCGCCTATTCCCTGGTGGCGCTGGCGCGCGCGGCAGCGCCCCTGATGACTCGAGGGGGCAGCCTGATCGCCATGAGCTATTACGGGGCGGAGAAAGTGGTGCCTCACTACAACGTGATGGGGGTGGCCAAGGCGGCGCTCGAAGCCTGTGCGCGCTACCTTGCCTACGACCTCGGCCCGCGCCAGATCCGCGTCAACTGCATCAGCGCCGGCCCGGTCAACACCCTGGCGGCCCGGGGCATCGCCGGCTTTACCGACATCCTCAAGCAGCACGAAGAAAAAGCCCCGCTTCGGCGGAACCTGCGGCCGGATGAGCTGGGGGCAACCGGGGTGTTCCTGGCCAGCGACGGCGCCGCCGCCATCACCGGCCAGACGATCTACGTCGATTGCGGCTATCAGATCATGGGAGTGTAGGCATTGGACCTGCGGCTTGCCAGCCGCCAGTTCGGGCTTAAGCTGGCCGTGTGACTGAGCGGATTCCATTCGTCTCGCGGCAAATCCCGGCGGTCTTGAACCATACCCGCCAATACGACCAGTTCCTGTATGTCTACCCGGTGATCTCCCGGCGTTCGCAAGGGCTCTCCCTGGGCATCAACCTCAATCCCGACAAGCGCTGCAATTTCGATTGCATCTATTGCGAGGTGGACCGCCGGACGCCGCCGCGGACGACACGGGTGGATCCAGGCCGGCTCCGGGAAGAGCTCGTGGCGCTGATCCGGCTCGTCCAGGCCGGGCGGCTCGAGGCCGATCCGCGGTTCCGCACCGCACCCCATCTGCTCCGCGACATCCGCGACCTGGCGTTCAGCGGGGATGGCGAGCCCACAATGATCGCCGGGTTCGCCGAGTCCGTGCAAACGGTGGCCGAGGTCAAGATGGCCGAGGGACTGGACTCGACGAAAATCGTCCTGATCACCAATGCCGCGGGGCTCGACAAGGCCGATGTCCGGCGCGGGCTCGAAATCCTGGACGCGCACCAGGGAGAGATCTGGGGCAAGCTGGATGCCGGGACCGAGGCGTATTACCGCCGGATCAATCGCAGCCATGTCCGTTTGGACCGGATTCTGTCGAACCTGCTCGAGGCAGCGCGCGTCCGGCCCATCGTGATCCAGAGCCTGTTTCTCCGGGTGCACGGCGAGGCGATGCCGGCGGACGAGCTGGCGGCCTATTGCGACCGGCTCGAGGAGCTGGCCGGCGCGGGCGGGCGGGTGCGCGAAGTCCAGGCCTACACCGTGGCGCGCCCCACGCCCGAGGCATTCGCAACCCGGCTCGAACCCGGCGAGCTGGACGCCGTGGCAGCCACGATCCGAGAGCGCACGGGACTGGCGGTGCACGTGTTCCCTTGATCGGCCCGCAAACCACAGGCTCACCTACACCCATCGATTCCCATGAACCACCCTCGCACCCATCGATCGCCGAAACGCGCACGATCGGAGGACCTGTACCGCATTCGGACCCGCTCGCCGGGGCCGCGCGGACGGCTGCCGCTGACCGCGGAGATGCTGCGCCGATGGCCCAGCGGAGACCTGTTCGGGCTCACCCAGGATGCCGGAATGGGATGGACGCCCGCCGAGCTGCGCCGCAAACAGTTCCTGATCCTCTCGACCCAGGGCGGGCTGCGGATGCCGGACGGACGGCCGCTGGCGCTGGGCTACCATACCGGCCATTGGGAGCTGGACGATCTGGTCGAAGCCGCCGCGATCGAGCTTCGCGCCCTGGGGACAATCCCTTTTGCCGGGTATTGCTCGGACCCGTGCGACGGCCGCAGCCAGGGCACCACGGCCATGTTCGACAGCCTGCCGTATCGCAACGATGCGGCCATCGTTCTGCGGCGGCTGATCCGATCCCTCCCCCGACGCGCGGGGGTCCTGGGGATCGCGACCTGCGACAAGGGGCTGCCGGCGATGATGATGGCCCTGGTGTCGATGCGAGATCTGCCCGCCGTCCTCGTGCCCGGTGGAGTCACTCTCCCCCCCGAGCACGGCGAGGATGCCGGCAAGATTCAAACCATCGGCGCCCGGTTCAGCCACGGCCTGATCTCCTTGCGGGAGGCCGCCGAGCTCGGATGCCGCGCCTGCGCGTCGCCCGGAGGCGGCTGCCAGTTCCTGGGGACCGCCGCCACTTCGCAGGTGGTCGGAGAAGCCCTGGGGCTGTCCCTTCCCCACTCGGCTTTGGCCCCTTCCGGACAGCCGGTCTGGCTGGAGCTCGCCCGCCAGTCCGCACGCACCCTCGCCCGGCTCGAACGCCGCAAGATCACGGTCGGAGAGATCGTGACCCCTGCCAGCATCCGGAATGCCATGGCCGTGCATGCGGCGTTTGGGGGCTCGACCAACCTGCTGCTGCACCTGCCTGCCATCGCGCACGCAGCCGGCCTGCCCCGGCCCTCCGCCGCCGACTGGCTCGAGGTCAACCGGCGCGTGCCGCGCCTGGTCGACGCGCTCCCCAACGGGCCCCGCCAGTACCCCACCGTCCAGGTGTTTCTCGCCGGCGGCGTGCCCGAGGTCATGCGGCACCTCCGCGACCTGGGCTTGCTCGATCTGGCCGCGCGCACCGTGACCGGCAGAACCCTCGAAGCCGATTTGGCAGCGTGGGAGCGATCCGAAAGGAGACGGCGGTTCCGTCAGATCCTGCGCGATCAGGACGGGATCGATCCGGACGATGTGATCCTCTCCCCCGCGGCCGCCCGCGGCCGCGGCCTGAGCAACACCGTCGCCTTTCTCGACGGCAACCTGGCCCCCGAAGGCGCCATCGTGAAAAGCACCGCCATCGATCCCTCCCTCCTGGATCCCAGAGGCATCTACGCAAGGGAAGGCCCTGCGCGCGTCTTCACAACCGAGGCCGCCGCCATGGAGGCGCTCAAGGCCGGCCAGCTCCACCCGGGCGATATCCTGGTTCTGATGGGATGCGGCCCGCTGGGCACCGGCATGGAGGAGACTTACCAGCTCACCTCGGCGCTCAAGCACGTGCCCTGGGGCAAGGAAGTGACCCTGATCACCGACGCGCGGTTTTCCGGCGTATCCACCGGCGCATGCATCGGCCACGTCGGCCCCGAAGCCCTGGCTGGGGGCCCGCTCGGACGCGTGCGCGAGGGCGACCGGGTGCGGATCGTCATCAACACGCAGCGCGTCGATGGCCGAGTGGATTGGATCGGGGACCGCCGCCGGCGCTACCCGCCCGCCCAGGCCAGCCGGATCCTGCTGCAGCGCCCGCTCCACCCCGCCCTGCGCCCGCATCCGGATCTGCCTCTGGACACGCGGCTGTGGGCGGCCATGCAGGAGGCCAGCGGAGGCGCATGGGGCGGCTGCGTCTATGACGCGGATCGGATCGCCACCCTCCTCGAGCGCGGCCGGGATCGATCCCGCCGCTCGCGCCCCGGGCGGAAGTGATCGCCGCAAAGGCCCCCTGCATCCCCCATGGCCAATCCTTACTACGATTCGGGCGGCCAGCGCGCGATCAAGGTCAACGCGCTGTTCGACCGCATTGCGCGCCGATATGACCGCGTCAACGACTGGCAGAGCCTCGGGCTGCATCGGCTCTGGAAACGAGCGCTGCTGGCCGAGGCCCGCGTGCGGCCCGGAGACGCCTTTCTGGACCTGTGCTGCGGCACGGGCGACATCGCGCTGGGCCTGGCGCGACAGGGAGCGCAGGTGACCGGGCTGGATTTCAGCGAGCCGATGCTCGAGGTGGCCCGCCGGCGATGCGCGGCCGCCGGCATCCCCGGCGTGAGCTGGGTGCGCGGCGATACTCAGCACACGCCGTTTCCGGATGGCGCGTTCGACGGGGCAACGATCGGCTATGGTCTGCGGAACCTGGCTGACTGGCCGGCCGGTCTGGCCGAAATGATCCGCGTCCTGCGCCCGGGCGGGCGGCTGTTGATCCTGGATTTTGGCAAGCCGTCCAATCGGCTCTGGAGGACGATCTACTTCGCCTACCTGCGATGGCTGGTGCCGCACCTGGGCCGATGGTTCTGCGGGGATGCCGACGCCTACGCCTACATCCTCGAGTCCCTGGATCACTACCCCGCCCAGGCAGGTGTCACGCTCGAGCTCGAGAGGCGCGGCTGCCGGAACCTCCGGCTCCGGAATTTCCTCGGCGGCGCCATGAGCCTCCACTACGCCGAGACGGCCTGATCGAAAGCGTCGAGGCTGGCGATCGGCGTCCCCGGAGGAAGATCGCACCCGGAGGAGATCACGAAGTTGCGGCGGGCGGCCGCCGCCGCCCGCAGCGCTACGGCCCTCTCCCGGACCTCGGCCGGCGGCAGCTGCACGAAAACGCCGGCCGGATCCAGATTGCCGCACACCACCACGTCCGGCGGCACCTTGCCGAGCGCGCCCACGATGTCCATCGGCGCGCCGAAATGAAACGTCTCGAGCCCGGTCTCCAGGATCGCGTGCAGGTGCGGCATCCGGGCCGCGCAGTTGTGGAGCAGGAAGCAGAAGGACCCGCCGCCGGCCTCGAGGGCGATGCGCCGGATGTAAGCGCTCGAGAACGCCGACATCCCCCGTGGCGACAGCAGCCCGGCGGCCGGCTCCGCCATCAGGATCCCATCGGCGCCGGCCTCCCGGAACGCGCGGATGTAGCCGCTGAGAAATGCGGCCGCCTTCTCCACCACGATGCGAATCCAGTCCGGCTCGGCCACGGTCAACTCCAAGGCCTCGCTCACGCCCACGAGGCGGGCGGCCAGCGAGAAGGGGCCGATGCACCCCCCGAACACGAAGGGCCGGCCCGTCATCCTCCGGAAGAGCTGGACCGACTCGAGATAGACGCCCGTGCGGCCGTCGCCGGGCTGCGGCACCGGGAGCGCTTCAGCCTGCTCCCGGCTCGCGATCCGGCGCCCGGTCACGGTGGGGACCTCGCTCTCGCTCACCGCAATGGCGCAGCCGAACGCTTCGGCCTCGGCGCTGAGATCCATGGCAGTGAGAACAAAGGGCCAATGATAGCGCTGCTGAAGGGCCTCCTGCGCCTCGAGCTGGGCGCGCGGATTGGTCACGATGTCCGCGACTTTCGCCCCGGTCAGCGCCAGGGCCGGATACACGGCGATCGGCATGGCCAGCCGGCGCGGCGAGCCAAGGACGATCTGGTTGAATGCGTTCATGCGGTTTTCGGATCGATCGATTTCGCTGGCGGGCCATGCGGCCCGGCTCTGGCGCCGCCCATGCCCCCGTCATCCCCCCCTCGAGCGGCCGTCGTCGACGGCGCGGAACATCGCGAGCAGGTTCTCGACCGGGACGTTGCTTTGGACGTTGTGCGTGCTGTTGAACACATAGCCGCCGCCCGGGGCGAAAATCTCGATCCGCTCGCGGACCTCGCGATAGACCTCGTCCGGCGTGCCGAAGGGCAGCGTCTTTTGCGTGTCGACTCCCCCGCCCCAGAAGACGATCTGCCCGCCGAACTCGCGCTTCAAAAGGCGCGGCTCCATCCCCGCCGCGGAGCACTGCACCGGGTTCAGGATGTCGAATCCCGCATCGATGAACTCCGGGATCAGCGGCAGGATCGCCCCGCAGCTGTGCATGAACGTCTTCCAGCGCGTCAGCGCGTGGATGCGGTCGTTCACCGCCTTGTGGAACGGCTTGTAGAGATCGCGATAGGTTCGGACCGAACAGAACTGGCTGGTCTGAGTGCCGAAGTCCGTCCCGGAGACGAAGGCGACCTGGGCGCGATCCCCGACGGCGGCCGCCAGCCGCTCGACGTTGCCCAGGGCGGACTCGAGCTGGCGCTCGAAAACCGCCCGCACGTAATCGCGGGCTGTGACGGTGGCCATGTACCATTCCGCCACGCCTCGAATCCCTCGGGGGCGCTTCATCCACGGCGCCGGCACCAGCGCGATGTCCCCAAAGGCAGTGCCCGGCAGGGTGATGTAAACACCGCGGGCCGTCTCCTCAGCGCAGCGCCGCGCCCACCGGGCGAAGTGCTGCGTCTCCTCGCCATCGATGACACCGAACTCCTCGCAGTTGTCGGCGGGGTCCAGGTTCGATTCGTCCAGGGACTCCTGCCGGCAGATCGAGTCGAAGAAATAGCTCCCGCGGGGCATCCGGGCGCTGGGCGGAACGCTTGTGTCCCCCTCCGGATAGATCAGCCAGCCGCCGTCCTCGGACGGGGTCACGTTGAACCCCTCCGGCACGAGCGCCGGCGTGCCGTCCAGCAGCTCGAACGGCTTCCACCCCTCGTTCCGAAAGCCGAACATCGTTCTCGATCCATGCACACCCACCACATCGAGCCCCAGCGCCTCGATCAACGCATCGTCGATCTCCCCCAGCATCTGGTAGGGCTCGATCACCTTCACCCGATGCCGGACGTCGCCCAACACCGCCTGGCGCAGCCGATGCACGGCGCCCGCCCCCATACCCGTTTGATAGCCCGCCCCGAAATCGACGCAAAGACGGTCGGGCTCCTCGTGGTTCAGGGTGGCGATCAGTCGTTCCCGAGAGTTCATAGGGCGCCGGGGCGATGGCTGCGGCAGAAAGCGTGTCCCGCACCGTTCGCGGACCGGATATGCACAACGTCATAAGTCACGCCGCGTGAGGGCACGCAACCTGCACGATTCTGATCGGGTCCCCTGACCCCGCGTTGTCGACTTCTGACGCTCTGGATAGCATGTGCGCGTCTCATATCAGAATTGAAAGCATAATGAATCCGCTTTTCGAGATTGTCCACTCGGCGGTTGGATGACCCTGCTTTTCCCCTACCGTTTCCGGACGCCATCGCTTATTCTTCGGGCCGATTCACGATGAAACCACCTGCATTCGGAGCTGCTGGGGCCGATCGGCTGTCCTCGGCGATGGGGCGGCGCCTATTCCGGCGAGGGGCAGATTGGATCGTTTTCGCAGCGGGCTGGCGACGCGCCCTCGCCGCCTGGGTCCTGGCCGGCGGGCTGGTGAGCGCGGCCGCGGGGCTCGGCGCCTCCGCGGAAACCGGCGGCCCAATCGCAGGAGGAGCGGCAACCGCGCCGAGCCCGGCAGCGCCTGTTGGTCTTCTATCGGCTGGGCCGGCGGCGCCCCTGACCTTTCGGCCCTACGAGATCGCCCTGGGCGCGGAAGCCCCGGCTGCCTTGCCCTACCGCGACGGGCCGGGCGTCACGGCCACCTTCGTCCATGCCTCGGGCGATCGGATCGTGGCCCCCGGTTTTTGGGACGGATCCAACGTGTGGCGGATCCGGTTCGCGCCCACACGGCCGGGTGTCTGGGAGTGGTCGACCCGATCGAGCGATCCCGGGCTGAACGGAGTCGCGTCGAACCTGACCGCCGCCGCCCCGGGCCCGGCCGAGGTCGCCGCCAACGTACTGCTTCGCGGTTTTCTCGAGCGGGATGGCCACGGGTGGCGGCTGAGCGACGGCTCGCCTTTCCTGCCGGTAGGCGACACGCAGTTTTCGTTTGCCGAGGAGCTCTTCCTGCCCGAGTTCCAAGCCTGGATGAACGCCCTCGAGGCCCGCGGCCTCAACACCGTCCAGGGCTGCGTCTGGCTCTCGCTCTACACGCGAGGAGGCCTGAGCCCGTTCCGGGGCGCGCCGGCCGCCGACGACCTCGATCCAGCCTATTTCCAGCGTCTCGACCAGATGGTCCAATACGCCAATGACCGGGGCATCATGGTGGGCCTGGTGATCGGCGGCTTTCCCGACAACAGCAAGTGGTGGACCAAGCTGAACACCATCGAGCGCGACGACCGATGGTTCAGCTACGCCCTGGCGCGCTACGCCGCGTTCAATGTCCGCTGGGTGCTCTACGGCGAGGTCGACGAGGCCAACCCTCCCTGGGGCGCCTGGTCCAGCGAAGTCCAGCGCAAGGCGCAGCTCGTTAAAAGCATCGATCCCTACCGCCATCCGCTCGGCTGCCATCACCGCACCGCCGACACCTCCAATATCGCCAATCCCAACATCGATTTCCTCGAAGTCCAAATCGCCCGCAACGAGACCCAATACACCGCCGCGCTCGGCTATCGCGCGCATGGCAAACCGCTCTGGTTCGAGGAGTACTGGTACGAGTCCGCCGGCTATGACAACGAGACCGCGCTCGGGATCCGCAACACGCATCGCAATTTCATCGCCGCTTTGGCGTTCCCCACGTTCGGCAGCCTCATGCGCGCCCATGCCACCCACTCGGACTTCCCCCCTGCCCGCGCCGCCCAGCTGGGGATGAACCTCGAGGATTACCTGCTGCAGAAGGACACCGGGCTCCGGCGGATGCAGCAATTCGCGGATTTCATGCGCGGGCTGGATCCGACGACGTTCCAGCCGGCTGCGGCGCGCGTGAACCGCGGGCAGTGCGGGCAGTTCGGCAGTTCGTGGGCCCTGTTCCTGCCCGGCGGCGGCGCCGTCAGCCTCGACTTGACCGGCGTGCCCGGCGAGTTCGACGTGCGGCGGCTCGAGATCCAGCAGGGCAACGTGCTCAACCTCGGCCGGATTCAAGGCGGCGGGGTGCGGTTGCTGGTCAGCCGCACGCTGGCTGACGCGTCGATCCTGGTGGTCCCGGCGGCGCCGCGCCTGGCCGATCCCCGGCTGATGCCGGACCAGACCATCGCGTTCCAGCTCCTGGGCGAGAATGAACGGGCGTTCGACATCGAGCACACGGCCGATTTCAGGGTGTGGACAGCCATCAGCCGCGTCGTCACCAGCGACGCCCGGTGCGATTGCCGCGCCTCCCTGCCCGCCGGCGGTTCAGAGCCCCGGTTCTTTCGGGCGGTGTCCGTGCCCGGCCCGTGATGGCAGGCTTGACGGTGCGGCATCCGGGCTTAGTATAGGGGGCCATGGGTGGTGGCCATAGCTCAATGGTAGAGCTCCAGATTGTGGTTCTGGACGTTGCGGGTTCGAGTCCCGTTGGTCACCCCATTTTTTCGCACTGATGGGTTGGTTTCCCGGAATGGCCCCAGGGGGCGCGGGGGATGCCACACCCAATGCCGCCCGCGATGGGCGGGTGTCTCGAATGCCCGGCGTGTTTCCCAAATGGACCAACCAGCTCCCTCTGAACATCGCGGCGGGGCTGGCCATTGCCGGGGCGGCTGTCGCGGCAGGGCTCGGTTATTATTTCACGCCGAAATACACGCGGGTGGGGTATCAGCCCATCCAGCCGGTGCCCTACTCGCATGCGACGCACGTCGAGCAGTTGGGCATGGACTGCCGGTATTGCCACGCCGGAGTCGAACGCTCGTGGTTCGCTGGGCTGCCGGATGCATCCCGATGCATGAACTGCCACCACCAGGTCCTGGCCGGTGACCCCCGCCTCGCTCCGGTGCGCGACAGCATGCAAACCGGCGCCCCGGTCGCTTGGATCCAAATCCATCGGACGCCCGATTACGTCTATTTCCATCACGCAGCTCATATCCGCAGAGGGGTGAGCTGCCTCCACTGCCACGGGCGGGTCGACCAATTCGAGGAGGTCCGCCATGACCAGCCGCTGAGCATGAGCTTCTGCCTCGAATGCCACCGCCGCCCCGAGGCCTATCTGCGCCCGCTCGACCAGGTCTATAACCTGGGCTGGAACACCGATCCCGCCCGCCAGAACGAGCAGGGCCGCCTGCTGGCGCTGACAGGCGACATGCGGCCGCCGCTCAGCTGCTCCGGATGCCACCGATGAAGAACGACGCGCCAGCCCGCCCGGCACCCTGGAAGGAACCGCGCTACTGGCGGAGCCTGGATGAGCTGGCCCGGACGCCGCCCTTTCAGGAATGGCTGCAAGGCGAGTTTCCGGACGGCGCCCAGGCTCTGGAACATCCGGTATCGCGCCGGCGTTTTCTCGAGATCATGTCGGCGTCTTTCCTGCTCGCCGGGCTGGGCCTGGGCGGCGCCGGCTGCCGCCGGCCGGAAGAGGCGATCCTGCCGTTCGCGAGGATCCCGGAGGGATACGACCACGGTGTCGCCGAGTATTACGCCACGGCCATGCCGGTCCGCGGTTCCGCCATCCCCCTGCTGGTCAAGACGCACGAAGGCCGGCCGGTGAAGATCGAGGGCAACCCTCTCCATCCGCAAGGCCGGACGGGCACCGACGCATTCGCTCAGGCCTCGATCCTGAATCTGTACGATCCGGACCGGCTCCGGCGATTCACGCGGCAGGGTCAAGCCGTGGCCCCGGCAGCAGCGATCGATTTCCTGGCGAGCCAGGCCCGGGAATGGGCCGAGCGGCGGGGATCGGGTCTGGCCATCCTCGAAGGGCGCGCCAGCTCGCCCTCGCGCGAGCGCATCGAGCGCCTGCTGCGCCGCCGGTATCCCGAGGCGCGCTGGTACATCCATGAGCCGATCGATCTCCAGATCGCGCGCGCATCGGCTGCAATGGCTTTGGGCCAGCCCCTCGCCCCGGCCTATCGAATGGACCTCGCCCGGCGGATCGTCTCCTTCGATGCGGACCTCCTCGGGACGGAGGAGGACGCCCACCGATGGATCCATCAGCACGCCCGAGGACGGCAGCTCGATGACGACGGGCGCGACCCGGCCCGGCTCTATGTCCTCGAGTCGCTGATGACCCTGACCGGCGCCAACGCCGATCATCGGCTCCGGCTCGAGCCGGCCCGAATACCCGCCGCGGCTGCGCGATTGTGGTGGGAGGTGCACCGGCAGGCGGGGTGGGCCGCGGACGAGGAATCCGCCGCGCTGCGCGCCCTCGCCAACTCCTATGCGGATCCGAACTCCTGGTGCGCCGAATGCGCCCGAGACCTGGTCGAATCCCGTGGGCAATGCCTGGTTGTCGCCGGCCATCGCCAGCCGATGGCGGTCCATCTGGCGGCCTGGTCCCTCAACCACCGGCTGGGCAACATCGGCCGGACGGTCCATGTGCGGCCCGCTCCGGCGGCGGCTGAGAAGGAGGGATTGCCCGAGCTTGCCGCCAGCCTGCGGGCCGGCCAGGTCGAGGCCCTGGTCATTCTCGACGGGAATCCCGCCTATACGGCGCCTGCCGATCTCGATTGGCGGTCGGCCCAGCGCATGGCGCGCACCGTCATCCGGCTGGCCGCATCCGAGGATGAGACATCGGCTGCGTGCGACTGGCAGATCCCGGCGCTGCATTTCCTCGAATCGTGGGGCGACGCGCGAACCGGCGATGGGACGGTGACATCGGTTCAGCCGCTCATCCAGCCTCTCTTTGGCGGAGCCAGCGGCAAGGACGGAGGGTGGACCGATCTCGAATTCCTGGCCCGGATCGGGGGCCTCGAGGAACAGCGGCCCCGCGAGATCGTGCGCCAGACCATCCGCGAGCTCGCCGGATCCGGCGACGCCGTCCGCCAGTGGCGCCAGTACCTCCATGACGGTTTCCTGGCCGGCAGCGCCCCTGCCCCGGCGAGCCCCGCATGGCAGCCGGGGGCGGCCCTCGAGTGCTGGCACAGCGCGGCCGGCTCGCTCGCAGCCCAGGCCGCCAGTCCCGGCCTGCAAGTTGTCTTTCACCGCGATTACTCCGTCGATGACGGCCGCTATATCAACAACGGCTGGCTCCAGGAAATGCCCGATCCCATCACCAAGCTCACCTGGGAAAACGCCATCCTGATCAGCCCGCGAACGGCGCGCCTTCACAAGCTGGCCCATTTCGACCGGATCGAGATCGCCCTCCGGGGACGGACGGTCGAGGGGCCGGTCTGGATCCAGCCGGGCATGGCCGACAACACGCTGGGCCTCGCCCTGGGTTATGGACGCGAGAGGACCGGCCGCGTGGGCGCCGGCAGCGGCTACAACGCCTACCGCCTCAGGACCGCCGCCGCGCTCCACGCCGACACCGGGGCTCAGATCCGCCTCGTGCGCCGCCCCGGCAAGAAGGATCGCATCGCCTGCACCCAGGACCACGGGGCGCTCGAAGGACGGCCCATCGTCCGCGAGGCCAGCCTCGACCAGTTCCGCGCCGATCCCGGCCTCGCATCCGGCGCGATGAGGATCGAGGCGCATCGGCCGCCGGCCGCATCCTTGTACTCGCACCCGCCGCTGACCGGCCTCCACCAGTGGGGCATGGCAGTGGACCTGAACGCCTGCGTCGGCTGCTCGGCCTGCGTCCTGGCCTGCCAGAGCGAGAACAACGTCCCGATCGTCGGGCGCGGCCAGGTGGCGCGCGGGCGCGAGATGCATTGGCTGCGCATCGACCGATACTACGCCGGCCCGCCGGACCGGCCGCTGGACGAGCAGGGCGACGATCCGCAAGTCGTGTTTCAGCCCATGATGTGCCAGCAGTGCGAGCATGCCCCGTGCGAGTACGTCTGCCCCGTCAACGCCACCGTCCATGACGAGGAAGGCCTCAATGTCATGGCCTACAATCGCTGCGTCGGGACGCGATATTGCGCCAACAACTGCCCTTACAAGGTCCGCCGGTTCAACTTCTTCGATTATCACCGGCGGCCGCTCGACCGCCTCTATCGTGGGCCGCTCGCCCCAAAGGCGCCCGATGAGCGGGATCTCATCCAGTGGGCGCGAAACCCGGACGTCACCGTGCGGATGCGGGGCGTCATGGAGAAGTGCACCTACTGCGTGCAGCGGATCCAGCAGGCCAAGATCGCGCGAAAGATCGCCGCGGGCATCTCCGGAGACATCCGGGTGCCCGACGGCGCGATCGTTCCCGCCTGCGCCGAGGCTTGCCCGGCCGAGGCGATCGTCTTCGGCGACCTGTCCGATCCGAACAGCCGGGTGTCGGTGCTCCGCCGGCAGGCGCGATGCTATCGAGCGCTCGAGTTCCTCGATGTCCGGCCGCGCACCTCTTATCTCGCTCGGATTCGGAATCCCAACAGCCGGATGCCGGACTGGCACGAGCATCCATGGAGCCTGGAGGATGCCCTGCGGCGTCGAGAGGGCGGTCGGCCGGGCCAGGCGGAGCCGGCCGGCCGCCCGGAAGGAGGAGGCTGATGGCGGCGCTCCGAAGCCAGCCTTTGGTCGCCCCGGACCCGCCGGCCGAGCTTGCGCGTCCGCCGCTGATCCTCAACCGCCGTGGGACGGCTTGGATCTCGGGCAAGGTGTCCGGCATCGCCGAGGGGCGCGCGCCCCGGTGGTGGTGGGCGGCCTTCCTGCCCAGCGCGGGGCTCACCGCCCTCTGCTTCGCGATGATCGCCTACCTGGTCTCGACCGGCATCGGCGTCTGGGGCCTGGACTGCACGGTCGGGTGGGCGTGGGACATCACGAACTTCGTGTTCTGGATCGGCATCGGCCACGCGGGCACCCTGATCTCGGCCATCCTCTTTCTGCTCCGGCAGCCGTGGCGGACATCGATCAGCCGGGCGGCGGAGGCGATGACGCTCTTCGCGGTGATCTGCGCTGCGATCTTCCCGGTGATCCACCTCGGGCGGCCCTGGGATTGCTGGTGGCTGTTCCCGATCCCGAACGCCAACGCCATCTGGCCCCAGTTCCGATCGCCCCTGACATGGGATGTCTTCGCCATCTCGACCTATTTCGTCGTGTCGCTGATGTTCTGGTATGTCGGCATGATCCCCGATCTGGCGACGCTGCGCGACCGCGCCCGGACTCGAGCCCGAAAGCTCGTCTACGGCCTCCTGGCGATGGGCTGGACGGGCTCGATCCGCCACTGGCGCCATTACGAGAAGGCCTGTCTTCTCCTGGCTGGATTGAGCACGCCGCTGGTCCTCTCGGTCCATAGCATCGTGTCGTTCGATTTCGCCGCGTCCCTGCTCCCAGGCTGGCACACGACGATCTTCCCCCCTTACTTCGTCGCCGGCGCCATCTTCTCCGGAATGGCCATGGTCCTGACCCTGCTGATCCCCATCCGGACCTTGTGCGGGCTGGAGGACGTCATCACCGTGCTGCACATCGACCGGATGGGCAAGGTCCTCCTGGCCGCGGGATCGATGGTCGGCTACGCCTATGCCATCGAGTGGTTCACAGCGCGCTACAGCGGCAGTCCGCACGAGATCTTCGCCTGGGAGAACCGCGCGTTCGGCCCCTATGCGTGGGCCTACTGGACCATGCTGGCCTGCAACGCGATTTCGCCCCAGCTCCTCTGGCTCCGGCGCGTCCGCCGGTCCATGGCTGCGGTGTTCCTGCTGTCGATCGCGGTGAATGTCGGCATGTGGCTCGAGCGGTTCGTGATCATCGTGACATCCCTGCATCGGGATTTCCTGCCGTCGAGCTGGAGCTACTTCCGGCCCACCCTGGTGGATATCGGGACCTTGGCCGGATCGCTGGGCTTGTTCCTGACCCTGTTCCTGCTGTTCATCCGTTTCTTGCCGATGATCGCCATGGCCGAGATCAAAGGCGCTGCGGCGCGGAGCGGCGCGCGCGCACACGGGGATCCCGATCCGCCCGGAGGGCTGTCCGGATGAACGCGGCTCCTGTGCTCCATGGATGGCTGGCCGAGTTCGCCACGGCCGATCAGGTCCAGGCGGCGGCGGGGCGCGTCCGGCAAGCGGGCTACACGCGATGGGATGTGTTTGCGCCGTGGCCGATCCGCGGCCTGGACGACGCGATGGGGCTGAGGCGCTCGCCCGTGGGCTGGTTCGTGTTCGCCGGCGGCGCCTTGGGGCTGGCCGCAGGCATGGCGATGGTCTGGTTCATGAACCAGCACGATTACCCGCTGGCCGTCGGCGGCAAACCGATGTTCAGCACCTGGTTCGCGCTTCCGATCGCCTTCGAGTTGGCCATCCTGTTCGGCGCCATGGCGGCTGTTCTGGCTATGCTCGCCTTGAACCGGCTGCCGCGCTGGCACCATCCCCTGCTCCAGACGCCGCGGTTCGCTCGAGCGACCGATGACCGGTTCTTCCTTGTCATCGAATCTGCCGATCCGCAGTTCGCTGCCGATCGAACCCGGCAATTCCTCGAGTCGCTCGAGTGCGTCCATGTGGAAGCCGTATGGGAGGAGGGCCCATGCGACACATGATCTTGATTCTGGGGCTGGCGGCGGTGCTGGTGCTGAGCTTGGCGGGCCTGCGGGGATGCGCCTCGCGAAGGCCGCCCATCGAGATCTTTCCCGACATGGACCGCCAGCCCAAGCTGCGCCCCCAGGCCCGAAACCCCCTGTTCCCCGACGGCCGCAGCTCCCGCCAGCCTGTCGAGGGGACGATCGCGCGCCAGGCGGCCTGGGACGGCTCGCCCGAGAACACCGGCCGACATCCGGGGACCACGAACGACGTCGAGGTCTTGCCGGTGCCGGTCACCCCCTCGCTTCTGGCACGCGGCCAGGAACGATTCGGCATTCATTGCCAGCCCTGCCATGGCCCGCTCGGAGACGGCCGCGGCATCGCCAGCCGATACGGGATGATCCCCGCCGCCAACTTCCACGACCCGCGCCTGGTCCGAATGCCCGACGGCGAGTGGTTCCGCGTCATCACCGAAGGCAGAAACCAGATGGCCGCGTATGCGTCCCAGGTCCCAGCGCCGGATCGCTGGGCCATCGTCGCTTACCTGCGCGCCCTCGAGCGCAGCCGCCTCGGCACGGTCGAGGACATCCCTGAACCGCTCCGGTCGGAATGGAGAAAATAAACTGTGAGCCCGACAACGCCATCGCCGCAGATGCCCGACACGGGATCCTTCTGGATCCGCGCGCGGCAGGTGTGCGCCGCGGTCGGCATCGCCGCGGGCGCGGCGGCGGGGATCGGCTGGGCGCGCGACCCGGGCGAGTTTGGCTTTTCGTATCTGCTGGCGTTCATGTTCTTTCTGAGCCTGGGATTGGGCGCGCTGTTCCTGGTCATGCTCCACCATCTGGTCGACGCCGGCTGGTCGGTGCCGATCCGCCGCGTGCTCGAGCACCTGGCCATGCTGGCGCCGGCGCTGGCCCTGCTGTTCGTGCCGATCGCCATCGTCGCGCCCCAGGTGTACCCCTGGCTGGCCATGGCGGATCATCCCGACGCCGCCCTCGAGTCCAAGCGGTGGTTCCTGAACCCGGCCTTCTTTTACGCGCGCGCGCTGGCGTATTTTGCGATCTGGAGCGTGCTGGCCTGGAGGCTGCGTGCGTGGTCGCTGCGCCAGGACCGGTCCGGCGCCGCCGAATGCACCCGCCGGATGCGGCGCTGGTCGGCGGCGGGCATGTTCCTGTTCGCGATCACGGTGACGCTCGCGGCAATCGACTGGATGCAATCGCTCCAGCATCACTGGTCCTCGACGATCTACGGCGTTCTCTTCTTCGCAGGAAGCGTCTGGGCAACGCTGGCGTGGATCTTCCTGGCCGCGGCGATCCTCCGCCTGATCGGCCCGCTCCGCGAGGTCGTCCATGCGCGGCAATTTCACGACATCGGCGTCCTGCTCCTGGCGTTCACGCTCTTCTACGCCTACATCCATTTCTCCCAGTACTTCCTGATCTGGACCGCCCATATCCCCGAGGAGACGTTCTGGTATGCGCAGCGGGGCGCCGGCGGCTGGCGCGGCATCGGCCTGTGGATCGTGTTCGGCCATTTTCTGGCGCCGTTTCTCCTCCTGCTGCGGATCGACGCCAAACAGAGCATGGCTCTGATGCTGCCGCTCTGCGGGTGGGCGTTGCTGATGCATTACCTGGAACTGGCCTATCACATCATGCCGGTGTTGCGGCCGGATGGATTCCGGATCACAGGGCTGGACATGGCATGCCTGCTGGCCATTGACGGCGCGCTGGGGGCCATCTTCGCGCTGTTCATGAGCCGTCATCCGGCCTATCCCATTCGCGATCCGCGGCTCCAGGAGGCGCTCGCCGGCGCCGGCACCCCGCCAGTCTCCGCCCCCGAGACAGCGGCTGAGGATGCATGACCCGCTCGAGATGAAAACCGCCTTCTCCTCTTCCGCCAGCCTAGCCCTCCGGATCGCCGGATTCCTGGGCCTGCTCCTGCTGTTCGGCGCGATCCTCGCAGCCGTCCGGCCTTGGGCGCAGCCGCGAGGCGTCGACGCCGCCCGAATCGACCAGCGCCGGACGGATCTCGCAGAGCTCCAGAACCGAGCCCGCGAAGAGCTCGCCCGTTACGCGTTCCTGGATCCGGCCAAGGGGATCGTCCGGCTGCCCATCGCCCGCGCGATGGAGCTGGTCTGCCAGGAATGGCAGCAGCCGGCCGCAGCGCGATCGAACCTCCTGGCGCGGCTCGAAAAGGCCCTCGCGCCCGCGCCCAATCCATACGAATGAAACCGGCGTCGACCCAGCCTTGTCCCGAATGGCAGGCGCCCTCGCCCGCGGATGCCGGGGATCCCGGCTGCTCCCCGGCGTCTCTGGCCGCGATCGACGCGTCGTGCCGGAAGCCGATCCTCCTGTTGTTCGGGGCCGGCGTGGTCTGGCTGATGATCGGCACCGTGCTGGCGTTGCTGGCGTCCTGGAAGCTGCACGAGCCCGCGCTGCTGACGGATCACGCATGGCTCACCTTTGGCCGGATCCGGCCCGCCCATACGCACGCCGTCGTTTATGGATTCGCATTCCAAGCGGCCATGGGTGTTACGCTCTGGCTGGTGAGCCGCCTGGGCCGGACGCCGCTCTGGCATCCGGGCATCGCGACCTGCGGGGCGCTCTTCTGGAATCTGGGGATGGTGATCGGCACAGCAGCCCTGCTGGGGGGAGAAAGCACCGGGATCGAATGGCTCGAGTTCCCGCGGTATGTGTCTCCCATTCTGTTCGCATCGTATGCGCTGATGGGGATTGCCGGCATGCCCGCACTCGGGTCCCGGCCCCAGAGGAGGTGGTTCGTTTCACAGTGGTATCTGCTGGCCGCCGTGTTCTGGTTTCCATGGCTCTACTCGACGGCAAATATCCTGCTTCTCTTCGAGCCGGTGCGCGGCGCGGCGCAGGCAACGGTGAACTGGTGGTATGGCAGCAATTTGCTGGCGCTGTGGTTCACGCCGGTCGGGCTGGGCGCCCTCTATTATTTCGTTCCCAAGCGGATCGGGCAGCCAGTCCATAGCCATGCCCTGGCAGTCATCGGGTTCGGGTCGCTGGCGCTGTGGGGGGGCTGGGGCGGGATGCAGCACCTGGTTGGCGGCCCGATCCCCGCCTGGCTCGTCACCGTCAGCATCGCCGCCGGCCTGATGCTGATGACCTCGGTCGCCGCCAACGCCGTCAACCTTCACCAGACCATGGCCGGCCATTTCCACCGGCTCCGGCAGGATCTGGCCCTGCGGTTCATGGTGTTCGGCGGAATGAGCTTCGCCCTGGCCGGCTTGTGCGGAATGCTGATGGCCCTGCGATCGATCAGCGAGATCACCCATTTCACCCACCTCACCATCGCCCATGCCCACCACGGGCTCTACGCTTTCTTCTCGATGGTGATGTTCGGCTCGATCTACTCGATCGCCCCGCGGCTCACAGGCTGCCCGTGGCCTTCGCCCCGGCTCATCTCTCTCCATTTCTGGACCGCCGCCGTCGGTCTCCTCCTGTATCTGGGCGTCCTGATCCCGGGCGGCATTGCGCAGGGCCTCGCCATGAACAGCCCCGACATCCCGTTTCTCGAGGTTGTCCGGGGAACCATCCCCTATTTGCGTCTCCGGACCGCCGCCGGCTTCGTGCTGGCGGCAAGCCACACGGTGTTCTTTGTCCACTTGGCCTGGATGACAGCCTCCCGGGTTCGTGATCGAGACCGGCCATTGCATGACGCCACCGCGCACGCCATCCCAATCTCCGGAGGATCCGCGCCATGAAAGGTCGACGGCTGTTCTTCGCGGGGATCCTGATTGCGTTTGCGGGCTCGTGGTTCGGCCTGGTGTACGCGCCCCAGATCCAGCTCGGCCGGCTCGAGGCAGTCGAGATCGCGGAGACCGGCGAATTCCATCCGCCGGCCCTGCCCGGCAGTGCCCGGCGCGGCCGCGAGGTCTACCGCGCCCATGGATGCTTCTATTGCCACAGCCAGCAGGTCCGGCCTCCAGGATTCGGCGCCGACTCGGCCCGCAACTGGGGCCCCCGCCGAACCGTGGCTCGAGATTATCTCCGGGATCAACCGGTGCTCCTCGGAACGATGCGGACGGGGCCGGACCTGGCCAACGCCGGACTGCGCCAGACCAACGCTGCCTGGCACTTGCTCCACCTCTACTCGCCCGCGCTCGCCTCGCCCGGCTCGATCATGCCGCCCTTTCGGTTCCTGTTCGAAACACGGAAGGCGGGCGCCGGCCGGTCGGCGGGCGCCCTGGACCTGCCCGCCGAACTCGCGCCGCCAGCCGGGTGCGAAGTGATCCCCAAGCCCGCCGCGCGCGATCTGGTCGACTACCTGCTAAACCTCAAGGCTGCGGCGCCGTTGCCGGAAGCAAGATGAGCGCGCCGATTCCCAGCAATACGCCAGCCCCTGAAGAGCCGCGCCGCGCCGATCCCGAGGGATGGGAACCGACCGCTGTCCATCGGCCGCTTTCGGTCTGGATGATCCTGGCAATGGGCGGACTGATGCTCTGGGGCGGGTGGTATCTCGCGCGGTACAGCGCGGGATTCCATCCGCTGATCTATGACGAGCGATCCTCGGTCCCGCCCCCCTCGGGAGCGGCATCGAACTCGGTGGATTTGCTGATCATGGGGAAGAGACTGTATGCCGACACCTGCGCCAAATGCCACCAGGTCAACGGCGAGGGCGTCCTCGGACAGTATCCGCCCCTGGCAGGATCGGAGTGGGCAACGGCGGCGAATCCGACCCAGGCGATCGCGATCATCTTCGATGGCCTCCAGGGCCCGATCCAGGTCAAAGGGATCACCTACAACAATCCGATGGTCGCCTGGCGCGACCTGCTTTCCGACACCCAGATTGCCGCGCTCCTGACCTACATCCGCCAACAGAAATCCTGGAGCCACCGGGCCAGCGCGGTCACCCCCGAACAAGTGGCAGCCGTCCGCGCAGCCACGAAACACCGCCCTCCCCTGGGCCCGTGGACCGCCCAGGAGCTGCCCAGTCTCGAATAGCACCCGGCCGTTCAATGGGGTTAATGGTCATCTGATTTATTGATTCTTGTGAAAACCAAGTAGTTTTTCAGCAAGGGTATTGGGTGGCCGGCGGGCGTTCGTTCTGTCAACCTCCAGGGCGGAGCCTGTGAGCCAGCCAAATCCGCCGATCCAGAACCGCAACCGCAAGACCCCCGGAACACCCTGGACGCCGAATCGGCCGCTCCGGGCCCCAACAGACCGCACCCCCAAGGCTTACGGCGCCATCGGCGCACCCGCCGGCGACAGGATCCGCCGCATCCCTCCCGCGCCAATATCAACGCCTCTGCGCCCGCTTGGCTCACCTGGGCTACATCAGCCAAGGTTCGGTCGTGGATCGATCCCAGCTGCACCCCCCTCGTTCCGGTTATCAGTGGACCGGCAAAGTGGCCCGCAAGACCATCACCGTGGCGCTGAGCCGGGAGCAGTTTCTGGCCTTGCGCACCGCCATTCAAAACCGGCGTGCCCTCCAGAAGACAATTGCTCAAATGGAAAGACTCTCCCGGCAGATCCTCTTCGAAACCCTGCCGGATACCCATCGGCGCAAGCCATTGCCGAAGAAAGTTTTAGGCACTAACTAAGGGTCTGTGCAAAAATTAATTCCGATTTTGCTGGGCTTGGATCTGACGGCGCAGTTGGCTCACCCGCATGGTGGTGTCGTCGTTGTGCAGGGTGGGCGCCTGGGCGGCGTGCTGGGCCAAGGCGTCGACCACGGGCTCCATCTGGCGGGCGATCTCATCGGCCAGTTCCCATTGCGTCGAGGCGGGCAAAGGCACGCCCAGGCTGCGCTGCCATTGGGCCAGTCGGTAGAAGGGCATCCCGCTGCCGTAACGCAGCAACCCGACCATCACCCCCACGCTGGCGTCGTGCTTCTGCGTCCCCGCCTGGGCTGGCGTGGGCGCGGTGAAGGTCTTCCCACACAGGGCGCAGCGCAGCACTTCCATCTCGTGCACGGTCGCGCTGATCGGCGGCTGGCCTTCCAACCGGATTGCCGTGGCCGGCTTGGGCTGGCGTCGCAGCTTGCCTTTGCCGCAGGCCGGACACAGCCCTCCGGGGCGCAGCGTCGGGTGACTCACCGGCACCCGCCGCGCTCCGGTGTAAGCCTGGTGCCCGCGCCGTCCATGACCTCGGCGCCGACGCCGCGGCCGGGCCTCCTGTCCGGACCCTTGCTGGGTCGGCGCACACACCGTCGCGGTCTTCTCGGTCGGGGCCCCGAAGGCGAGCTTGCGCAACCGAGCCACCGAGAGGTCGCGCTGATCCATCAGCGCCAGGAGTTCAGGAAACGCCTCGGCCATCGCCGCAATCCGCGCAAACTGCTCGGGCGTGACCCCGGGGCGCACCGCCTCCAGAAACGCATGCCGTTCGGATTCGGACAACACCAGCCAGGCATAGCGCGCGGTGGCTTTCATTGCCGGGGATGCAACCGTTGGCGGAAGTCGGCCGACAGCGGATAAACCCACAGCTCCTTGCGGGGTTGATCGCGCCGACTGGTGCGCGCGTTATGCCCCCGACCCGTGGTCAGGCCCAGGCAGATCCAGTTGGCCGCCCGGTAACAATGACCCTGGAACCGGGCTGGATCGATGAACGTCTCCAGCAGATAAATGGGATGAGCGTAAAGGGCCTGCCAATCCGCTGAGATCCGGCGCGCGATCCGGCCCAGCAGATGACTGGCCAGCCCGGGCACCTGGATCCAGGGCAAGATCAGGAACCGGGTGTTGTAGGCGATCAGGTGCAGGTTCTCTTGCCGCACCGCCGCCGGCCAGCCGATGAACCGATCCCTTCCCGCCAGGTGCCGGGGCGCTGAAGACCAGGCCAGCGCGGCGATGGGCTGGCCTTGGGCCCAGGCCAGGTACTTGAGATGCTCCCCGACCGGCTGGGTGTAGCGCAGGTAATGATGCGCCTGCATCAGCCGGCCAAACAGCGGCTCCTCCGGGCGGCGGCGCACCTGCCCAATCACCAGCGGACCCAACTGGGCCAGCGTGCACCGCCGAGCTCTTTGCCCCAGGGGCAACAGCGGTTCCGGCGTCGCCCGGTTCACCACGTTGTTGAGCGGCGCGCACTGTTTGGCCGGGAGCATGATCAGCCCGGCCCGGTGCAGCTGCAGCAGCAGGCTCCGGCAGACCATGTCGCGCAGCTGGCCGTTGGGCTGCACCCAGCTCCAGGCCCGGCACAACTCGGCTGACAACCGCCGCCGGCTCCAGCCCGGGTTCTGCGCGATCAGCCCTTGAATCAAGGCCGTATCCTGCGCGGTGATCTCGCGTCCGCGGTAACGCCAGAGCGTCACCATGCCCACCAGAATAGGGGGGGGGAAAGCTGGAACGCAAGTACCGAGTGTAACTATTTTTCAACCGGCCAGCGGCCGCCACAGCGGCGCCGTCACGGCCCGGCTCGGATCCCCATTCCACAAGAGCACCTGCATCTGATGGGCCTCCAGCCGCACGGCTGCCGCCCCGCGCCCGGCCGGCCACCAGCTGAACTGGCCTTGCGATAACCGCTTTTGAAACAGCCAAAAACCCTGACCGTCATAGGCCAGCAGCTTGATCGATTTGCGGTTGCGGCTGCCGAAGATGAACACCGCCCCGCTCATCGGATCGGCCGCCAGCCGCTGCCGGCACACCGCCACCAGGCCGTCGATCCCCTTGCGAAAGTCGACCGGTTCCACTGCCACCCACAGCCGCATCTGCGGCATCACCGCCATCACAGCCCGGGCCTCCAGAACGCCTGGGCCAGGGGCACCAGATCCGTGAGGCTGCCCCCAGCTGACCTTCACCGTCAGCTTGCGTCCGGTCCCGTCCTCCAACTCCACCAGATGCTCGGGCCGCCGCCCCGTCAGCGTCGGCAACTCGACAAACCGTGGCTGCGCCGCCCGGGAAGCCCCCGGGGCAGGCCGCTTGACAATCCCTAAGGCCCGTCGTTCCAACCCTCGATAATCAATCCGCAAGATCCGTTGCACCGGCGAAACCCCGTACACCTTGGCCAGCGCTATGGCCTCCTCCCACAGGGGCCCGGGCATCTTCTCATTGCTGCCTTTGTTCCTCCGCCACGACTCCACTTGCTGCCGCAACGGATCAATCCGGGTTTTGAGTTCTTCCTGCCTTTCTCGGGTAATCGCATTCATCGTGTCTACCTGCCACCCACGCTACCCCGCACCCCGCGACACGTTCACGCACTCTTGCCGAAGCAACACAGCGGATTCGCAGAGGGCGCTTGACGCACAGCCCAGAAACAGCTTTGTTGGGGCATGCGTTTGAACTATATTCGCTGCTCCGTCGTTGCATGCCACCTGCTGCCTTTTTGGGCAGGGGCGCAGAGCGATACCATTGGCGTGTATCTCATGTGGCAGAGAGATCCCGCGACCACCATGACGGTGAGCTGGATCAATCTGTATGAGCATGCGCCTGCCAAGGTCTGGTACCGCGCGGCCAGCGCCTCGGAGTGGCAATCTCAGGCGGGCCAGCGCCATGCCGTGTCCCCTTCCGTGCTGCAGGTGCGCCGGGTGGAGTTGACCGGGCTGGATCCGGATCGCGTGTATGAGTTCGGCCTGGGCGACAAGGCGCCTTCGGAAGACAAGACGACCAAGGAAATCAAGGGCGGCTACAAATTCCGCACCATGCCCCAGGCCCTGGCCCGGCCGGTGCGATTCGTGGCGGGCGGCGACATGATGCACTCGCGCCAGATGGCCGACACCATGAACCGGAGGGCGGGCGCGCTGGATCCTGACTTCGCGGTTTTCGGCGGAGACCTGGCTTACGCCAACGGTGTGGACGCCACGCGGTGGATTGACTGGTTTCAGTCCTGGACCATACATGGCCGGGGCAAGGGGGGCCGCCTCATACCCATGGTCGTGGGCATTGGCAACCACGAAGTCCGCAGCGGCTCGAAAATGCGGGCGCCGGAGGACGCCCCCTATTACCATGGCTTCTTCGCCCTGCCAGGCGGTCGGTCCAATTTCGCCATCGATTGTGGGCGGTATTTGTCGCTGGTGGCGCTGGACTCGGGCCACATGCAGCCCGTGGCTGGCGCCCAGACGAAGTGGCTCGAGGAGACTCTGGGCGCGCGGGCCGGTCAGCGGTTTCTGTTTCCGTTCTATCACTACCCCGCCTACGGAACCGCCAAATCGAGCAAGGGCGCCATGCCTTACGAGAACGCGCGCGCCGTCGAGATCCGGAACCATTGGGTGCCTCTCTTCGAGCGCTACGGGATCTCGGCGGCGTTCGAGCACGATCATCATAACTATAAGCGGACCCATCCCTTGCTCCAGCACCGGCGCGATGACGCTCGCGGGATCGTCTATCTGGGCGATGGCGCCTGGGGGGTGAACACTCGCACCGTGCCCACGAACGCATGGTACCTTGCTCATGCCGAGCCGCGGCGCCATCTGTTTCATGTGACCCTCCACCCCGAGGACCGCATCTCGGTCGAGGCGGTGGATGCCGACGGTCTGGTCTTTGACCGGACGACGATCGAGCACGCCCGCACTCCCCCCTTGGCGGCTGCGCCCTGATCGGATCTGGCGCAACCGGGCTGCGATCACCCGTGGCTGTGGCTCTGCTGGATGACCATGGCGCGCAGAGGCCGTCGCGGGGCGGGCGAAACCGCCGGGGCGCAGCCCAGGCGGAGCAGCACCTGGGCAAAGCCGGCGCGGCCGGTCATCTCGGTCAGCCGCGCCCGGAGCGCGGGGATCTCCACCGGCTGGCTGAGAAAGGAGGCCGTCACGTTTTCTGACTGGGCTTTGAGGAGGACGTGCTCGAGGGCTTGGCCGGCTGCCAGCCAGCTCGCGCAATCGTCAGCGTTCGTCCCCAGGACCGCCAGCACCGGGGAATGCATCGCGATGTCGCGGTCGCGCGCCGCCTGGCCGTCTCCGCGGTCGAACGTCCGGACCAGCAGCGGGCCGGCGAACGAGAGCCAGTCGCGAATCCCCAGGTCGTGGACGGGGATGCCATCGAGTGCGGGATCGCTCCGGGGGCGAATCCAGCGGGACATCTCCTCGCGGAAATGCCGGTCGGCCCACTGGATGCGATCGGCTTCGGCGACCAGGTCGGCAACCTCCATGCGCGGCGATTCTTCGGTGAAAAGGTGAAGCCAGGCGCCTTCCGACTCCGCGGCCCCGGCCAGGGCGGCCAGACATTCGTCCGGCAATGGCTCCGGCTGGAATGGATGGCGGCTGGTCCGGCGCTGCTGGATCGCATGAAACAAAACCACGTCCTCCGCCGGCGTGTCCGCCTTCAGCCCCAGGTGGACGCGGGCCATCAGATTGGGATCGTCCCGCTGAGGAAGGATCTGGATCCCGCATTGATGCCCGAAATACTCGGCGGCCACGCGCAGGTTGAACAGCACCGATCCGCAGCTCAGCGTCAGCTCGCGGTCGGCAGGATCGATGATCCGCAAGGCGCGGCGGCGGTCTGCGATCACATCGACCTCGGAGACGTGCAGGCGGAAGAGCCAGGGCTGGGCGTTGTGGTTCGAGGGCGCCAGAATCCCGTAGCCCAGGAGGAACTCGAGCTGGTCGCTGCTGTAGCCGTCCTCAGGATAATCGTCCGCACAAATCAACCAGGGATCGAGCCGGGGCTGGGTCATGGCCCAATGTCGCACAACTGACTCCAATCCGCCACTCCCCGGGCCCGATGCCTCGAAAGGCTAAAGCTTGTAGCCGATCTGCCGGAGGAATTTCTTTCGCCACTCGATGTCGGGCTGTTCCTCGACGCCCTTCGGGACGAATCCGTCGATGACGCCCATGACGCCGCGACCCTGGGAGGTTTCGGCGATCAGGACCTGGGTTGGATTGGCGGTCGCACAGAAGATGCGGCAGACCTCGGGTGTCATCTTGAGGGAATTGAGAACGTTCACGGGGAAGAACCCGTCCGCCAGGAAGAGGATGAAGCTGTGGCCGGCACCGATCGCGAGAGCGTTCTTCCGGGCCAGGTCGATCATGGACGGGTCGGTGCCGCTCGTGCGCACGAGGCACTTGCCGGAGGCCTCGCAAAAAGCCAGCCCGAATCGGATGCCGGGCACCGAGTTGACCATGGCCTCGTGGATGTCCTCGACCGACTTGATGAAGTGGGTTTGGCCCAGGATGAAGTTGGTGGACTCGGGCTTCTCGATCGGGACGAGTGTGAAGGTCATGTCCATAGCGGCGGCAATTTCGCCTCGGGATCCGCCCCGGGTCAAGCCCGCAGTGAATCGCCCCCCGCCATGCGGGATGAATGCCCCCCTGCGACCGGAGGCCATTCCCTCCCCCCACGATGATCGAGCGGGGGGGAGGGCGGAGGGAGAGGGGATTGTTCCAACGCCCGCCTCTCCCCGACCCTCCCCTCCACTGCCGCGGAGGGGAGGGAGAAGACGATCAGTGACCGGGTGAGCAAGTTCGACACCGCAGCGCCTTGTCTCCTGCAAGCCTGCCCTGCTTTCCCTCCCCCCGCGAGGCACCGAGCGGGGGCAGGGAGAAGACAAACTGGGACCGGACGCACCAAGCGCCGAAGAAATTTGTCTCACACTCCACCCGCGCCGTGATCCGGCCATTTGCCTTGACTTGTGAAAGGCAGGCGAGCAGCATTCGAGCAAGCTCGAGGCAAGTGAATTCTCGCGGTCCATGACTGCGGCTTCGGATCCTTGCCTCGGCATGAAACCAACAAGCTATGAACAACCACCTCCCTCACCCGCCGGCTTTCTTCCGCCCGCCGCGTACTCGTTTGGCATCGGTTTTGGCCGCTTTCATCTCGGTCGCGCTGGCGCCGCCGCTGGCCGGCCAGACGTCGGATTTCAACGCGGGGAACGACAACGGTTGGACAAAGTACACCCTCCCTTATTACGGGCAGGCGACGTACTCGTATCCCGATGACGGCGCCGGAGGGAAAGCGTATCGAATCTACGCTCCCCCCACAGGGGACGATCCCGGCGAGATGAGGAATGCCCGGGCGGGGAGTTTCCGGGCCGACGCGGTGTATACGGGGCGGTTCTCGGTCGGAACGGATCTGCTGGCATGGAACGCGGAGTGGGAGCAGGAGGCGGGGCTCCTTTTTTACTTCCAGGACATCAACCTGGGCACATCCGACGGCTATACGGCAACCTATTCTTCCGGCTACCGGAACCTGTACATCAGCCAGATCAACAACGAATTCCCGCAGACCGTGGCCGAGCTGGGCACGGGATCGGTCGTCCTGGACCCCGCCCATCGCTACCGGCTTGTCGCCAGCAGTCACGACGGATTCACGTTCCTGCTGCAGTTGTTTGACCTGGCCGAGCCGAACAACCCGTGGCAGTCCGCGATCGGCTCCGATTACGCCTACAACGCCGGTTTGTGCGGTTACCTCGTTTTCGAGCAGAAATACAAGTCATCGACCATGGGTGCGGATGCCACGTTCGACAACTACCAGGCGTTCGTTCCTCCGGCGGGAACGATGCCCGCGACCGTGACGGATCTCGATCCCCCGCCTGCCGGCAAAGCCGCCGCCCTGTATCCCACCGTCACGGTGAAGATCCTCGACCGCGACACGATCGTGAACCTGGACTCGATCAAGCTCAGCCTTGACGGGGTTTGGATTCCGAAGGAGTCTCTCGGTATCGAGGGGCTGGTCCACAAGACGAAGAATCCCGGCGGGGGCACCGACTTTTACGGCGCAACGGTGACCTATCCGATCCCCACCCTCTATCCGTGGGGCAGCCGGCACACGAACGTTGTCCAGTTCGCGGACTTTTCAGGCGCATGGCAAACCAACACGTGGACGTGGACCACCGCGTTCCCGTATCTCCAGGCCAGCAACAGCCTGCCGGTCGGCAGCCTGAACGTGCGCGGATTCGATGTGCGGATGGCGCAGAGCGACAACGGCGGCGCCAACCTCGACAACAGCCTGGCCCGAGCGCTGCAGCAATTGGCCGTCCCGCCCGCCATCCCCGTGGATCGGTCGGCCACCAGCATTGTCCAGGTCCTCAACTGGAACAAGAACGGCTCGCCCAATCCCGTCCCTGGCTTGTGTGTCGGGGACTACATCAACATCGCGGTCGAGTCCATGGCCTATCTCGAGCTCAAGGCTGGCGTTCATCGGTTCCATATTCAAAGCGACGACCGCGCCGGGCTGTATTCGGGCGCCGGCCTGAGGGATCCCCACCCGCTCGTGCTGTGGGAGAACCCCAGCAGCACCGCCAACGCCACGTTCGAATTCGTCGTCGAAGCCGACGGGCTGTATCCCGTGCGATGCCTTTGGGAGGAGACGGGCGGCAGCGGGAACCTCTACCTTTATTCCGTCAATCTCGACGACTACTCTGACGTTGTCATCAATGATCCAGCGGAGCCGGCGGGTGTGGTCAAGGCGTGGTATCCGATGGTGTGCCGGTCCGCCGAGTCGGTGGGCGGGCCTTACACCGTCGATTCCGCGGCCCGGAACACCCTGGCCACCACCGACATCGTCGGCGCCGATTGCAGCCCCACCGTTGTCGGCCAGATGCCTATTGGCGGCACATTCACCGTCCCCGTCTCCCCGGCAACGCGGTTCTATTGCATCGACGGGCCGCGGAAAACCCGGATTACCGGCTTCCAAATCGACGGCTCGAACGCCATCATCACCTACCAGGTTCCATAACCACGGACATGGCGATGCCGGCCTGGGCCGCGAAATAAGTGCCCAGGACGATCGCTCGGCTCCATTCGAAAGGGCCGCAGAAACGCCGATACGCCAGCGCGGAATCGGAAAGGACGAACAGCGCCGCGCCTGCCGCAGCGAAGATCGCCGCGGCGCTGCGCCGGGACAAGGCGCGGCTGGACGCCTGGGCCGCCATGGCCAGGATGGCCGTGGTGTAGAGAATGACCGGAACTCGCAGCGCGCCCGCCACTCCAGGCCAAAGCCGCGCCAGAAGCGCTGCCCCGAGCACGCCCCCGATGGCGAACGGCATCCGGCGGCCCGCCAGCGGGCTGTCGGCTGTAAAGGCCCATAGGTAGCACAAATGAGCCGCCAGAAAGCTGGCGAGCCCGGCCACGAAATAATCCTTCGATTGCATCAGGAACGCGTCGCCCAAGGCCGAGAAGCCCAGCCCGGCTGCAACACTCCATTGGTAGCGAGCCAGGACGCCGGTGCGGACGGCCGCCGCCGCCGCCAGAAAGCAGAGGGTGGTCAATGCGGTGTTGGGCGCTCCCCGCCAGACAGGCAGCCAGGAAGGCGATCCCAACACCCAACAGGCGCTCACCCCTCCGATTGACATCATGAGTATCGGGAGGCAACGGATACCACGAGCGCGTTTTGGATTATGAGGTTCCATGATTGACGACTGCATGGGTCGGTGCGATCGCGCAACAGGTTACTGCTCCTCGGTGGGGGCCTGCAATTCCGGATCTTGCGCTTGCCGCTGCCCGGGGGTGGAAGGGATTACAGAAAATGCACATCCTCCCCGCTCGTGCCTCGCGGGGCGAGGGTGGCTGCAGACGCCGGGTCGGGTGACCCGGCTTACATGAGAGCGGGCGCTTGGCGATGTAGGCCGCGTGACCCTCCTGCGCCGCCCCGGCAGGCAGGCCCCACGCGGCGATGTTGACTTAGGGTCTGTGCAAAAATTAATTCCGATTTTGCTGGAGGGGATTGGGCGGGCTGGCAAGGCGCGACGAGCGAGCATACCCGCGCGGTCTGTGAGCGAGGAGCAACACAGCCAGCGCGCCCAAGCCCCCCAGCCCTGCGGGGCGGGGCGGCGCCGGGCCATCTGCTTCGTTGCTCGGTCGGTCGAGTATCGCGGGGGGATACACTCCCTCCCTTGCCTGCCTGCGCCGCCGCGGCAGGCAGGCGCCTC
>ERZ795054.559-NODE-559-length-44925-cov-8.379652_pt1 | contig 44925 bp, 45 predicted proteins | sample MGYA00375138_ERZ795054 | MGnify/ENA primary metagenome ERZ795054 (study PRJEB30183, sample SAMN05720215) | anaerobic digester metagenome | isolation source: active sludge of municipal wastewater-treating anaerobic digesters | place: USA | collected 2014-12-23 ... | reverse complement strand
GGGCGTCGTAGAGGGAGAGGTCGCCGTGGGGGTGGTACTTACCCATGGCGTCGCCGGTGATGCGGGCGCTCTTCTTGGTGGCCGAGTTGGGGTGGAGGCCGAGCTCGGACATCGCGTACAGGAGGCGGCGATGCACGGGCTTCAGGCCGTCGCGCACGTCGGGGAGGGCGCGCGCCACGATGACGGACATCGCGTAGTTGAGGTACGCGGTCTTCATCTCCTCCTCTATGGGGACGAGGAGCAATTTCCCGTTAGTCTCTGACATCGAGCTCTGTCCTTACACGTCGAGGTTGGAGACGTAGACCGCGTTCTCCTCGATGAACTTGCGCCTGGGCTCGACCTGCTCGCCCATGAGGGTCGTGAACACGTCCTCGGCCTGGACCGCGTCCTCCATGGTGATCCGCGTGATGTTGCGGCGCGCGGGATCCATGGTCGTCTCCCAGAGCTGGTCGGGGTTCATCTCGCCCAAGCCCTTGTAGCGCTGGATCGCCACCTTCTCCGGGTCCTTGCCCGAGGCGGCGAGGACCTTGTCCTTCTCGGCGTCGTCGTAGGCGTAGAAGACCTGCTTGTCGTAGCTGATCTTGTACAGGGGAGGCATGGCGAGGTAGACGTAGCCCTTCTCGATGAGGGGGGTCATGTAGCGATAGAAGAAGGTCAGGAGGAGGGTGCGGATGTGGGAGCCGTCCACGTCGGCATCGGCCATGATGATGACCTTGTGGTAGCGGACCTTCTCGGGATTGAAGTCGGGGCCGATGCCGGCGCCGAGGCTCGAGATGATGGGCTGGAGCTTGTCGTTCCCGATGATCCTATCGATGCGGGTCTTCTCGACGTTGAGCATCTTGCCCCACATCGAGAGGATGGCCTGGTTGCGGCGGTCCCGGCCCATCTTGGCCGAGCCGCCGGCCGAGTCGCCCTCCACGATGTAGATCTCGCACTTGGAAGGATCCTTCTCCTGGCAGTCGGCGAGCTTGCCCGGCAGGCCCGCGCTCTCGAGGAAGGTCTTGCGCCGGGTCAGGTCGCGGGCCTGGCGGGCCGCGATGCGGGCCTTGGCCGCGAGGAAGGACTTGTCGAGGATGGCCGCGACGACCTCGGGATTGGTCTCGAAGAAGTAGCCCAGCTGCTCGGAGCAGAAGCCCTCCACGATGCCCTTGACCTCGGAGTTGCCGAGCTTGGCCTTGGTCTGGCCCTCGAACTGGGGCTCCATGACCTTGACCGAGAGGACGGCCGTGAGTCCCTCGCGGATGTCGTCGCCGGAGAAGGACTCCTCCAGCTTCTTGGCCAGCTTGGACTGGCCGAAGAAGTAGTTGATGGTCTTGGTGAGGGCGGCCTTGAAGCCGATCAGGTGGGTGCCGCCCTCGCGGGTGTTGATCCCGTTGACGAAGGCGAACATGGTCTCGTTGAAGCCGTCGTTGTACTGGAGCCCCACCTCGATCTCCACCTCGTCGCGGCTGCCGTGGAAGTAGACGGGCTCCTTATGGAGGACGGTCTTGTTCTTGTTGAGGTGCTCGACGAACTGCTTCAGGCCCCCGTCGAACTTGAACTCGGCGCTGCGGGGGGTGGAGAGCCGCTCGTCGGTGAGGACGATGCGGACCCCCTTGTTGAGGAAGGCGAGCTCGCGGAGGCGATTGGAGAGGACGTCGAAGGAGTAGACCGTCGACTCCTCGAAGATGCTCGGATCGGCCTGGAAGCGGATGACCGTGCCGCGGCGGTCGCTCGCGCCGATGACCTTGACCGGCTCGACGGGGATGCCGGTCTGGTACTTCTGGTAGTAGAGCTTGCCCTCGAGGTGGACGAAGGCCTCGGTCCAGGTGGAGAGGGCGTTGACGACGGAGACGCCGACGCCGTGGAGGCCGCCCGAGACCTTGTAGTTCTTCTTGTCGAACTTGCCGCCGGCGTGGAGCTTGGTAAGGACGAGCTCGAGGGCGGAGACGCCCTCCTCGGGGTGGATGCCGACGGGGATGCCGCGGCCGTTGTCCTCGACCCGGACCACGTCGTTCTTCTCGAGGACCACGACGATATCCGTGCAGTAGCCCGCGAGGGCCTCGTCGATGGAGTTGTCCACCACCTCGTAGACGAGGTGGTGGAGCCCATCGATGCCCGTCGTGCCGATGTACATGCCCGGGCGCTTGCGGACCGCCTCGAGGCCTTTCAGAACCTGGATACTGTTCGCGGAATACGTTGAATCCATAACCGATCCAAGGGAAGGATTGGAGCCCGCCGCGAGCGCATGAATATGCGCGTTCCCGAGAAAAAGGACTTGCCGGCTTAGGCATTCGGAGTATACTCGGAACGTTCTTTTAAGTAAAGGCGAGCGATCCCTCTCCCCGGTTTTCTCCGAGAGCTCGCCGCTTGTGGATAAATTGTGGGTAATTTTCCAAGGCCATACGATATAAACAATAAGGATGGATCTTCCAATCCGCACCGGAGCTGGGTTATTTTTTCTTGCTTTTTTATTCCTTGCGGATAAATGACTTACAATTTACTACTACATGAAAATGGGGTATCGAAGGGGAATTTTGGAGAATTTTGTCCTTTCACGACTCCTGCGAGATGAGGAGAGCTCCTTGATATACTGTGGATAACTTGTGTATACAGGACGCTTCACGAGGGGTAGTCGATGGGCAGCTGGAACTATAGCGTATTCTTCAACGAGGCCATGAACCAGGCCAAGGCCGAGCTCGGCGAGCACGAGTTCGCCATGTGGTTCAACATCGAGTACGATTCCTCGAGCGAGAGCTCCATAGTCGTCCGCGTGCCTTCCAGCTTCTACCGGGACCAGCTCATCCGCCAATACCAGAAGTACCTCGAGGGCAAGCTCTTCGACCTGACCGGCAAGCACCTGGGCCTGGAATTCGTCGTAGTCAAGCCGAGCGGCCAGGCCTCCGTCCCGGGCGAGACCGCTCCCGCGCCAGCGCCCGGCCCAGCACCCTCGCTGGAGGCGAGCCCGACAAAGCCGGTCGAGCGGGTCAAGGTCAAGCACCACCAGCTCAGGACGGATTACACGTTCGAAAATTTCGTCATAGGCGACAATAACGGCTTCGCGGCCAACGCCGCCCTGGCCATCTCCAAGAATCCCGGCACCTCGTATAATCCTTTCCTAATATACGGTGGCGTCGGCCTCGGAAAAACCCACCTCATGCAGTCGATCGGCAACCGGGTCTGGGCCGAGAACTCCAAGGCTCGGGTCATCTGCATCACGGCCGAGGAGTTCACGAACGAGTTCATCCAATCGATCCACGACAAGACGGCCCAGAACTTCAAGAACAAGTACCGCTTCGTCGACGTCCTCCTCATCGACGATATCCACTTCCTCCAGAACAAGATGGGCAGCCAGGAGGAGCTCTTCCACACCTTCAACGCCCTCTATGACGCCAACAAGCAGATGGTCTTCACCTGCGACCGCCCCGTTTCCGAGCTCAAGAACCTCAACGACCGCCTCCGCAGCCGCTTCGAGCGGGGCCTCAACGTCGACCTCCAGCCCCCCAACTTCGAGACCCGCTGCGCCATCCTGAAGAAGAAGGTCGAGGCGGGCCGCGTCGCGGTCCCCGACGAGGTGGTGGAGATCATCGCCAAGAACATCTCCACCAACGTCCGCGACCTCGAGGCCGCCCTGACCAAGCTCCTGGCCTACTCGGAGCTCGTGCGCAAGGACATCACCCTCGAGATAGCCCAGCACCAGCTCAAGGACATCTTCAGCCAGTCCAAGCACGGCAACGTCACTATCGAAGGCATCCTCCGGGCCGTGGCCGACCAGTACAAGCTCTCCTTCTCGGACCTCAAGGGAAAGAAGCGGACGAAGAACATAGCCTTTCCCCGGCAGGTAGCCATGTATATAGCCCGGGAGATCACCGAGTACTCGACGACGGAGCTCGGCTTCGAATTCGGGGGCAGGGACCATACGACGGTCATGCACGCCTGCCAGAAGATAGAGGAAAGGCTCAAGCTCGATCCGAATCTCGAGAGCTCCATCCAAAGCCTCGTGCGGACCATCAAGGAATACAGCTCGAAGGCATAAGCGTCCTGAAACTAGGTCCTTTTTGTGGACAGTCCCCGCTCCTGTGGGAATGTGGACGCCGCGGTAGCGGGTACGCAGACTTTTCCACAAGTACTAAGTATATAAATAATAAACAATTATCTGTATTATTAACATATAGTATTCCCTTATTACTATTGTTACTGTTTATATAAAAAGGTTAATGGAGATAAAGAGAGAAGCATGGAAGATACGGAGCCCGAGCAACGGGTTTTTCGCTTTCCTACTCGATGGATGGCGGCAGTTCTGATACTATGCCCTATGGGGGGAAACCTATGAAGTTCACCTGTGAAAAGAACGCCTTCGCCCGGGAAATCTCCTTCGCCCAGGAGATCATAGCCTCGAAGAACGCGCTTTCCATCATGTCCAACGTCCTCCTCGAGGCGCAGGAAGGCTCTCTTTCGATTAAGGCGACCGATATCAAGGTGAGCTTCGAGACGACCATACCCGTCGATACGAGCGAGCCGGGCTCCATCACCGTCTTCTGCGACAAGCTCTCCGGCATCCTCTCCTCGATTCCCGAGGGAGATATAGCGATCGAGCAGGACGACTCCAAGGTCGTCGTCAAGCCGACCTTCAAGAAGGTCCGCTTCCAGCTCAAGACCATCTCGAGCGAGAAATTCCCCGAGCTCCCCGCCGCCCCCGAGGAGGCCTTCTTCTCCATCCCCGCCAAAGAGTTCAAGGAGATGATCTCCCAGACGGTATTCGCCGTCTCCGACGACGAGACCCGCTACTTCATGAACGGCGTCTACATGGAGCGGGTCGAGGGAGGCCTGGTCCTCGTGGCGACCGACGGCCGCCGCCTCTCCTACGTGAAGCGGGAGTTCGACGCGGTCATTCCCGAGTTCAAGGGAATCATCGTGCCGCCCAAGGTCCTCTCCCTGGTGCAGAAGCGGGCCCCCGACGAGGGCCTGGTCGAGCTCGCCGTCACCGACAAGAGCCTCTTCCTCCGCTTCGGCTCCTACCGGGTCTCCTCGGTCCTCATCGAGGGGCAGTTCCCGAACTACCAGAAGGTCATACCCGAGTCGCAGAAGAACAGCGTCTCCCTCAAGCGCTCCGACCTCCTCGACGCCCTCAGGCGCGTCTCCATCTTCGTCGAGCAGAAGTCCCGCAGGACCTTCTTCGGCCTCTCGAACGGCTCCCTCGTCCTCTCCTCCGAGGAGAGCGAGATCGGCACCGCCCGCGAGGAGCTGCCCTGCGCCTACGAGGGTCCGGAGGCGACGATCGCCCTCAACTACAAGTACGTCGAGGAGCCCCTCAAGGTCATCGATACCGAGGATATCCTCATCGAGTTCACCGAGCCCAACCGGGCCATCACCGTCTCGCCCTCCCCGCGCTCCGATTACTTCCACATCGTGATGCCGATGCAGATCGAGTAGGGCCGCCGGCCGCGCAGGGCCGCCATGCCGTTCATCAGCCTGAGCCTTTCCTCGTTCCGGAACCTCGCGGACGACGAGATCCCGGTCGAGGCGGACCGGGTCTTCCTCGTGGGCGAGAACGGCCAGGGCAAGACGAACTTCCTCGAGGCCCTGTACTACCTCTCCTACGGCTCGAGCTTCCGCGGCCCGGTGGACGGGGAAGCCTCGCGGCGGGGCGGCGAGGGCTTCTGCCTCCGCGGCACCTCCCTCGAGCGAGGCGCCGCCGCGGGCCTGCCCCCGAGCGAGGTACGCGTGGCCTGGGACGGCAGGTCCAAGGCCATTTCCCTGAACGGCAAGGCCCTCCGCGACCGCAAGGAGCTGGTGGAGCTCAATCCCTCGGTGGTCTTCTGCCACGAGGACTACGCCTTCGCGGCCGGCGAGCCAGAGCGGCGGCGCTTCTTCTTCGACCAGACCGCCAGCCTCGTGGCCCTGGGCTACATCGACGCGCTCCGCGACTACCGGCGGGCCCTCAAGCAGCGGAACAGCATCCTGAAAGGCGGCCAGGGCCGGGAGGAGATCCTCGATCTCCTGGACCAGCAGTTCGCCGCCCTCGGCCTCGCCCTCATGGAGGCGCGGTCCCGGCTCCAGGCCGAGTTCGACGGCCGCTTCGCCCTCCGCTACGAGGCCGTCTCCCTCCTGGGCAAGGAAGTGCGGCTCCGCTACCGGCCGAGCTGGCCGGACGAGGGCGGCCTCGACGCCGTCCTGGCGAAGCTCCGCGCGAAGCGGCCCGAGGAGTACGCCCTGGGCACGAGCCTCTCCGGACCCCACCGCGACCGCTGGAGCTTCGTCTCCGAGGGGGTCGACTTCGCCTCCACCGCCTCGACCGGACAGCTCCGCCTCCTCTCGCTGACCCTCCGCATGGTCCAGGCCGAGCACTACACCGCCCTCACCGGGCGGCTCCCGGTCCTCCTCCTCGACGACGTCCTCCTCGAGCTGGACCGGGGCAAGCGCAAGCGCTTCCTCGAGCTCCTGCCCGAGGCCGCCCAGGCCTTCTTCACGTTCCTCCCGGGCGAGCCCTGGGAGGACTACCGGACGAGCTCCACCCTGGTCTACGAGGTGCGCGATGGGCGATTCGCGAGTTAAGGACGTCTCCGCCCTCCTCGCCGCCTACTTCGACGAGGACAAGCTGCGCAAGGGCGGGCAGTACGCCGAGCTTTTCCGCGGCTGGGAGCGGATAGCCGGGGAGCGGCTCTCCGCCCATTCGAAGGTCAGGGACATCGAGAACGGGATCCTCGTGATCCAGGCCGAGCATCCCGGCTGGATCCAGCTCCTCCAGTTCAGGCAGGCCCAGATGCTCGAGGAGGCCAAGGCCCTCTTCCCCGAGCTGGGGCTCCGGGGCATCTCCTTCCGCCTCGGCTCGGCCGGCGAAGGCGCCGGCCCCTCGGGGGAGGGAAGGCGCCCGGGGCCCTTCGGCCCCCAGGGCAGGGCCCCCGCCGAGGGTCCCGAGCCCCCGGCGGTGCAGGCGGAGGAGGGGGAAGGGCCGGGAGCGGCCCCCGCTCCCTCCCTCGAGGACATCGCCGATCCCCGGCTGCGGGCCCTCCTCGGCGAGCTGAAGAAGACCGTCGAGGGCGAGTAGGGGACCTGGGGATCCGTTGACGAAGGGGGGCCGAATCCGTATACTTCCACGGAATACCTATCGAACCGACCGGCCGCCCCGAGCCCTTGCCCGGAGCGACCGTCGCCCATACGACCGAAGGAGTCTGGACCATGAAGCGCACCTACCAGCCCAGCAAGACCCGCCGAACGAGGAAGTTCGGCTTCCGCGCCCGCATGAAGACCAAGGGCGGCCGCCTCGTCCTCAAGAGGCGCCGGGCCAAGGGGCGGCTCAAGCTGACCGCCTCCGACGAGAAGAAGCCGTACTGAGCGGTCCCGCGGGGGACGAGGCATCGAGATCCCCGGGCACGGCTTTTCCAAGGACGAGCGGATCCGAAAGCGCGCCGAGATCGAGAGGATCTTCGGCGCGGGGGCCCGGTTCTCCTGCAAGGGCATGCGGTTGCACGTTCTGCCGAACGCCCTCGCGGTAAACCGGGCCGTTTTCGTTCCGGTCCGCTCCTATCCCGATTCGGTCTCGCGGAATCGGGCGAGGCGGCTGGCCAGGGAGTGCTGGCGCCTGGGCAAGGAGCTGCTCTCGCCCGGGCACGACGTCGTCGTCGTCCTCTATCCCGGCACCGACGAATTCCGTTCCCGCCGTTCCCAGCTCGAACGACTCCTCCGCCAGGCGGGGCTCTATGCCTAGGGCCGCGTCGCGGCGACTCCTCGCCGTCCCGCTGATCGCCCTGGTCAAGGCGTACCGCGCCTTCATATCCCCGCTCAAGCCTCCGTCCTGCCGCTTCTATCCGACCTGCTCCGCCTACGCGATAGAGGCTTTGACGAAATACGGGCTCTGCAAGGGCCTGCGGCTCAGCCTGAAGCGGATACTCCGCTGCCATCCATTCAATCCGGGAGGCTTTGACCCAGTACCATGAGTAACATCTACGACAACAACCCCAAGGGCGATAAGCGGACCCTCATCGCGGTCGTGCTCTCGGTCATCGTCATCACCGCGGGCTTCATGATCCAGGGCGCCCTCTTCCCGCCCGCGGCCAAGACCGCCGCCCCCGCGGCTCCGGCTGCCGCGGCGAGCCCCCAGCCGGCCCAGGCTCCGGCGGCCGCCCCGGCCGCCGCGTCCGCGGTCAGGGCGGCCCAGGCCAGCCCGGCGGCCGCCAAGGATCCCGCGTCCGCGGCCATCGAGGCTCCCCTCGCCGAGCGGAGCTACACGATCTCCACGGACCTCCTCGAGGCGGTCTTCACGAACAGGGGCGGCGACCTCGTCTCGCTCAAGCTCAAGAAGCACAAGGACAAGAACGGGGCCGTCGATCTCGTCGTGGCCGGCGACGCCGGCTCGGGCGGGCTCTCGGTGGCCTTCGGGCCCTACGGGACCGCGCCCGTCTCCGAGCTCATGAACGCCCGCATGATCGACGAGAAGACCATCGAGTTCTCGCGGACCTTCGTCGCGGAGCTGCCCGGGAAGCCCGAGGGCCAGAGCTTCGTCTACAAGAAGGCCTACTCCCTGCGGGACGGCGAGTACCTCTTCGGCATGGCGATCACCCTCGAGAACTCGGTCAACGAGTACCTGCCCCTGGATCGGGCCGGTGCCGCCTATACGGTGACGATGGGCCCCCAGATCGGGCCTCGGCTCAGCGACCTGTCCAAGAACGCCCGCGCCGATTTCCGCAAGTACATAACCTACTCGGGCGGGAAGAAGCGCGAGGAGAAGGTCAAGCCCGGCATAGCCTTCGTGCCAAAGGAGCAGCCGACCTGGGTGGCCCTCTCCGGCAAGTACTTCAGCTTCGTCGCGGTGCCCGAGCTCGCCGGCTTCACGCCGACCTTCCTCACCGAGGCCGATCCCGCGGTGGTCCAGAAGAACCTGGTCGCCCTCTCCCGGCCCGCGATCAAGGCCAGCGCCCAGACCGACTCGTACTACTTCTACTTCGGGCCCAAGACCAACGCCGAGCTGTCGAAGTACGACTACGCGGACCGGAACGCCTTCGGGCGCTCGGGCTTCAACCTCGAGCAGGCCATGGACAGCTCGGGCATGCTGACCTGGCTCGAGAACATCCTCAAGTTCTGCCTCAAGATCTTCTACAAGCTCACGCCGAACTACGGCGTGGCGATCATCCTGGTCACCATCCTCGTCAAGGCGGTCATGTTCCCCCTCACGAAGAAGGGCTCGATCGCCTCGGCCAAGATGCAGGAGTACCAGCCCCAGATCCAGGAGCTCCAGGCCAAGTACAAGGCGAATCCGCAGAAGCTGAACATGGAGATGGCGGAGTTCTACAAGCGGGAAGGCTACAACCCCATGTCGGGCTGCCTCCCCCTCCTCATCCAGTTCCCCATCTTCATCGCCATGTACAACCTCTTCAACAACCACTTCGACCTGCGCGGCGCCCTGTTCATACCCGGCTGGATCCCCGACCTCTCCCAGCCCGAGGCGATCTATAGCTTCGCGCCGATCAACCTCTTCGTCTTCAAGCTGAGCGCCATCCGCGTCCTGCCGGTGATCTACCTCCTGTCGCAGCTCTTCTACGGCAAGTTCACCCAGACCCAGGCCTCGGGCCAGACCGCCGCGCAGATGAAGTTCATGATGTACGGCATGCCGATCATGTTCTTCTTCATCCTCTACGACGTGCCCTCCGGCCTCTTGATCTACTGGATATTCTCGAACCTCATCCAGATCGCCCAGCAGGTCGTCATCAACGACATCTTGAAGAAGCGCAAGCTCGAGCTGGCCGCGGCCGGCGGAGCGCCCGCCGGGGCCAAGCTCAACAAGATCGCCCCCAACAAGGGCAAGGGAAAGAAGAAGTAAGCGAAGCGCAATCACTCTCTCAGGAGAAAAGATATGGTGTATGAGTTCGAAGGGCGGAGCGAGAAGGAAGCCATCGACGCCGCGGCCGAGGAGCTCGGCCTCGAGCGCGACGGCTTCGACGTCGAGATCCTCGAATCGCAGTCGGGCGGCATCTTCAAGAAGGGCAAGGTGCGCATCCGCGTCCATACCCGCGACGCCGCCCCCTCCCCGGCCCGGGCTCCCTCGCCCGCGGCCCCGCGCCGAGAGGTCCTCGACAATCCCCCGCCCGCCGACGAGTTCGAGGCGAAGGTCCTCGAGTTCACGAAGAAGCTGATCGAGGGCATGGGCTATACCTGCGAGGTGGCCATCCTCTTCCGCGAGGAGAAGAAGGTCGGCGTCCGGATCGACAGCGAGCACGCCTCGATCATCATCGGGAAGAAGGGCAAGAACCTCGACGCCCTCCAGCTCCTGGTCAACGTCTACGCGGGCCGCCTCGGCCGGGAGGACACCCGGGTCATCCTCGACTCGGAGAACTACCGGATCCGCCGCGAGGAGTCCCTCGTGCGCCTGGCCTACGAGACGGCCGAGCAGGTGCGCCGCAACCGGCAGTCGGTCCTCCTCGAGCCGATGAACCCCTTCGAGCGCCGCATCATCCACACGACCCTCAACGACATCGTGGACATCGAGACGAAGAGCGAGGGCGAGGGCCTGTACAAGCAGGTCCGCGTGAGCTTCCGCGGCAGGGCTTGAGCCCTAAGCCTTCCCCGGAGGAAGGCCGCCCCCGAGCAGCGCCCGCGCCGCTCGGGGGCCATTTTTATGAGGCGGTTGAAGGGATGGCAGAGCCAGCTTCCGGGTAGTACAGTCGTAGCAGGGCGCGGTGAGGCGCCCGCGGAGGATGCATGGAGAAGACCCTCGAGCCCGGCAGGGCGAGGCGGCTGGCGATCGAGCTCATCCTCATCTTCGGCGTGGTGAGCCTGGTAGGCGACGTCATGTACGAGGGAGCCCGGGCGGTCAACGGGCCCTACCTGAAGACCCTCGGGGCGAGCGCCGCCCTCGTGGGCCTCGTCGCCGGCCTCGGGGAGCTCCTCGGCTACGCGACGCGGCTCGCCTCGGGCTATTTCGCCGACAAGTCCAAGGCCTACTGGGTCTTCACCTTCATAGGCTACGGCTTCCTGGCCTCGGTGCCCCTCCTGGCCTTGGCGGGGACCTGGCAGGCCGCGGCCCTCTTCATGGTGCTCGAGCGCTTCGGAAAGGCCCTCCGCGCCCCCGCCAAGGACACTATCCTGTCCACGGCCACGAAGCAGATCGGCACGGGCCTCGGCTTCGGCCTCCACGAGGCCATGGACCAGGCCGGCGCCCTCCTCGGCCCCCTCGTGTTCACGGCGGTCTTCGCCTTCGGCCGCAAGGCCGACGACCTGTCCTCCTACCAAGCCGGCTACGCCTGGATGTGGCTGCCCTTCGGCATCCTCATGCTGAGCGTCCTCCTCGCTTTTCTCCGGGTTCCCGACCCGGAGAAGCTCGAGGCCATAATCCCGAAGAAGGTCGAGGGCGAGACCCTCTCCCGCACCTTCTGGCTCTATACGGCCTTTACCTTCGTCACGACCCTCGGCTTCGTGGGCTGGCCCCTCCTCTCCTTCCACTACGCGAAGACGGGCGTCCTTCCCGGGGCCGAGATAGCCCTGTTCTACGCGGTGGCCATGGGCGTGGACGGGCTCGTCGCCCTCCTCGTCGGCCTGGCCTACGACAAGGCGAAGAAGCTGAAGGGCTCGGAGCGGGGCGGCCTCGCCACTCTCGTCGTCATTCCCCTCGTCTCCATCGCCATACCCTTCGTCGGCTTCCGCGAGACCAAGGCCGCGGCCATCGCCGCTGCGATGCTCTGGGGCGTGGTCATGGGGACGCATGAAACCATCATGAAGAGCGCCATCGCCGACATCACGCCGATCAAGAAGCGGGGCACTGGCTACGGCATCTTCAACACGGCCTACGGGCTCGCGGTCTTCGCCTCGAGCGCCCTCATGGGGCTCCTGTACGAAGGCGGCATCGCCGCCGTCCTCGTCCTCGCCGCTATCGCCGAGCTCGTCGCCCTGCCCCTCTTCCTCGTCATGAGGAAGGAGGCGCTGAGGCCGGGAAGATCCGAGGAGGAAGCGAAATGAAGAAGTCCTACCGCAGCAGGCCGGTGCCCCTGGTAGCCGCCCCGGTCTTCGCGGCCCTGCCTTTCCTCGGCGCGGCCGTCGGAGGGAGCCTCGACGCCGGGACCGCCCTGGCCGCGGCTGCCAGCTTCGTCCTGGCCCTGGCCCTGCATCTCTCGGCCCGCCGCCTCGTGGCGAGGGTCGAGGGCGGCGTGCTCCGCCTCTACGCGGGCATCGGGCTGGCCGAGGTCGACCGCCTCGAGCTCTCCAGCATCGGCTCGGTCGAGCGCGCGAGCACCCGCTTCCTGACGATCCGCTACGGCGAGGGCAAGGCGATCGGCCTCGAGGCCGACAAGGCAGTGCTGAACGAGCTCGCGCGGGACCTCGCCATCTTCGTCGGGAAGCGGGCCGGGCAGGTCGAGGCCCGGCCGAGCGCCGCTCCCTAAGGTACGCACGAGGGTTTTTCCTTAATCCTCAATAAATTAGCTCACGGCTGACTCCAGCTCGAAGCTTGTTTTACACGACGGTTTAAAAAAGGTTTGACAAATCATTCATTGAATCATAAGATGGCGCAGCGAAAATCTACCAGGGAGAGAAGCGCATGATCTCCTCACGCAGTCGACGGCGATGGAAGGATTGCGGCTGGGCCGCGCTCTTCATCGCCCCCACCGTCATCGGGCTGTACGTCTTCTTCATCTTCCCGATGCTGAGCTCGGTGTACATATCGCTGACGAAATGGAATAGCCTCACCGCGCCCGAGTTCGTCGGGCTGGCGAACTACCTCCGCCTCTTCCAGGATCCGACCGTCTACAAGGAACTCCTTAATACGGTCATCTTCACGCTGTCGGCGGTGCCGCTGATCATCGCCTGCGCCCTTCTCCTCGCCAACTCCTTCAACCGGAGCGGCATCGGCAAAGGCTATTTCAGGACCGTCTTCTTCCTTCCCTATATCGTGCTGCCCGTCGTCACGGCGCAGATCGGCATGACCCTCTTCAACTCGCGCTTCGGCCTCGTGAACCGGATCCTCGCCCTCGCCGGCGCGGCGCCGATCCAGTGGCTGACCGATCCTTGGCTCGTCCGCGGCGTCATCGTGGCGATCTGCCTCTGGGCGAGCGTCGGCTACTACGCGATCATCCTCCTCGCGGGCCTCCAGAACATCCCGAAGCACTACTACGAGGCCTGCGAGCTCGACGGCGGCGGGGCCTGGCAGAAGCTGCGGCACATAACGATCCCCCTCGTGACGCCCCAGCTCTTCTTCGGGCTGGTGATGGCGACGATCGGCATCCTCAAGATGTTCGATTACGTCTTCATCTTCGGCAAGAGCAACCTCTACGCCCGCGAAAGCCTGCGGACGATGGCCTACGGCATCTACGAGCTCGGATTCACCGCCATGGAGATGGGCTACGCCTCGGCCGAGGCCATGCTCCTGTGCGCCCTCACCCTAGGGATCACCATCTTCCAAAACGTGGCGCAAAAACGCTGGGTCCACTACAGCTGAGGCGGGAACGAATGATGAGCAGCTCGCGTCCGAATCGCTTCTCCTTCTGGTTCATGGCCTTGCTCCTGGTTTCCCTCGTCTGGCTCCTGCCCTTCGCCTGGGTCCTCCTCTCCTCCCTCAAAACCTACAGGGAGACGGTGAAGCTCCCGATCGACTTCCTGCCCGCGAGCTTCACCAATCTCGCCAACTACCGCGAGCTCCTCGTGCGGCTCAACTTCATCGCGTACTACAAGAACAACCTGATCGTGACGGCCGGCATCCTCCTGCCCCAGCTCTTCTTCTCCTCCTTGGCCGCCTACGCCTTCGCCCGCATCGAGTTCCCCTTCCGGGACGCCATATTCGTCTCCCTGCTCGTGGCGCTCATGGTCCCCATCCAGATGATCCTCATGCCCCGATACAACATGATGATCAAGTTCGGATGGTTCGATACCTACTGGGCGGTGATCGTGCCGAGCATACCGAGCGTGACGACCACCTTCTTCATACGGCAGCAGATACTCTCCCTGCCCAAGTCCCTCGACGAGTCGGCCTACATGGACGGGGCCGGCCACTTCCGGATCTACTGGTCGATCATCATGCCCCTGTGCAAGAGCGCCCTCCTCGCGATGGGCATCATGTGCGTCGTCTTCGCCTGGAACGATTTCCTCTGGCCCCTCGTCGTCATCAACAAGGAATCCCGGTACGTGCTCTCGATAGCCGTCGCGAACCTGCAGGGGCAGAACCTCACGCGCGACAACCTCCTGCTCACGGCCGCGGTCCTCGTATCCGCCCCGATCGTGACGCTCTTCCTCTGCCTCCAGCGCAACTTCGTGGAAGGCGTGGCGATGTCGGGGATCAAGGAATAGGGTTCGAGCCGGGGGCCCATCCTCACGGCAGACGCATCTCAGAACTCATGGAGGTAGAAGGTGAAAAGGAATCACAAGGCGCTGGCCCTCCTGGGCCTGTTCCTGCTATCCGCCGCGGCCGGCTTCGCCGCCGGGCCGAAGCAGGCGGTCCTGAATTTCTGGTACTGGGACCAGAACGGGGAAGAGGTCTACAAGCAGCTGATAGCCGAGTTCGAGAAGGCGAACCCGAACATCAAGATCAACATGGCGATCACGCCCTGGTCCAGCTATTGGACCAAGCTCCAGACCGCCCTTCCCTCGGGCTCGGGGCCCGACGTCTTCTGGCTCAACCATCCGAACGCCGTCACCTACATCCCTACCGGGCTGCTTCGGAGCCTCGAGCCCAGCGCCGCGAAGATCGGCTTCGACAACTTCGATAAGGGCTTCTACGAGCCCTACGCGAAGGACGGGAAGCGCTACGGCGTGCCCCTGTTCTACGACTCCATCGTGCTGTTCTACAACAAGGCGCTCTTCGACAAGGCCGGCCTCAAGTATCCGACGGCGGCTTGGACCTGGAAGGAGTATTTCGAGGCCGCGCAGAAGCTGACCGTCAAGAGCGGCGGCAAGACGGTCCAGTACGGGACCCTCGTCGATTCCGATCCGCAGAGCGGCGCCCCCAATTTCATCTACCAGAACGGCGGCGAGATCTTCTCCAAGGACCGCATGAAGTGCGTGATCGACTCGCCCGAGAGCCGCGAGGCCGTCCAGGCCCAGCTCGACCTGATGTACAAGTACGGCTACGCCCCGACCATCCAGGAGGTCCGCGAGTCCAACGCGGCCAACATGTTCCAGACCGGGCTCGTCGCCATGATGCCCGACATCTCCGCCAACCTGAAGCAGTACGCCGAGGTCCTCGGCAAGGATCTGGGCGTCGCCCCCATGGCGAAGCAGAAGCGTAGCGCGAGCGTGTACCACAACCTCGCCTACGTGGCCTCGGCGAAGACGCGCTACCCCGAGGAGGCCGATACCTTCCTCGCCTTCCTCGCCTCGAAGCGCCACGCGGAGCTCCTGGCCAAGGTGTGGACTCCCTGCTTCAAGGGCGGGACCGAGATCTATTTCAAGGAGTACGGCTGGCTCGATTGCCGCTACATCTCCGAGGCGATGACCTATGGCCACCCCCTGCCGATCTCCGGCAAGAACGCGGGCCAGGTCTACCGGATCCTCACCAACGAGCTCGGGAAGATCTACATGAATGCCCAGGTCGGCGGGAGCCTCGCCGAGCTCGAGCGCACGATCAACGCCGAGATCGCGAAGTAAGGCATGAGCGGGGGCGCCTCGCGCGAGGCGCCCCGATTTCGAGGGAGAACTACGTATGGAACCTGTCAGGGCGATCTTGCTCGGCGCCGGAAGCCGAGGCAAGGATACCTACGCCGAATTCGCCAAGAAGAACCCGGGCTCGCTCAAGATCGTCGCCGTGGCCGAGCCGAATCCCGAGCGGCGCAAGGCGGTCCAGGAGGAGCACGGCATCCCGGACGCGCTGTCGGTCGGCCGCTGGGAGGAGGCGCTCCGCGCCCCGTCGGGCGCCGAGGCCGTCATCGTGGCCACCCAGGACAAGATGCACGTCGAGCCGGTCGTCGCGAGCATCGGCAAGGACCTGCATATCCTCTGCGAGAAGCCCATCGCGCCGACCGCCCAGGAGTGCCTGCGCATCGAGGCCGCCGCCGCGCGCTACGACAAGGTCTTCCTCGTCGGCCACGTGCTGCGCTACACGAATTTCTTCTCCAAGGTGAAGGAGCTCCTCGACGCGGGTAGGATAGGTTCCCTCGTCGGCATCGAGCATTCCGAGAACGTCGGCCATATCCATATGTCGCACAGCTTCGTGCGGGGCAATTGGAGGAGGATGGAGGAATCCTCCCCGATGATCCTCGCGAAGAGCTGCCACGACATGGACATCCTCCTCTGGCTCGCGGGCTCGGATTGCCAGTCCCTGAGCTCGTACGGGGATTTGAACTACTTCAAGAGCGGGCACGCGCCCGCCGGGGCGCCCGCGCGCTGCCTCGACGGCTGCCCCGCGGCCGAGTCCTGCCCCTACAACGTCCAGAAGATCTACCTGACGGACAAGACGAGGTGGCCGGTGAACGTCATCACCACCGACCTCTCCATGGAAGGGCGCATCCGCGCGCTCGAGACGGGCCCCTACGGGCGCTGCGTCTTCCGCTGCGACAACGACGTGGTCGATCACCAGGTCGTCGCGCTCAAGTTCGCGAACGGCGTGACCGCCACCTTCACCATGACCGGCTTCTCGATGACGACCCATCGCACGATCAGGCTCATGGGGACGGAAGGCGAGATCCTCGGCGAGATGGAGGACAGCAGCGTCACGGTCCGGCATTTCCCCTCCGGGAGCATCGAGCGGACCGAGATCGCCCACCTCGAATCCGGGCATGCCGGCGGCGATCCCAACCTAATCGCCGACTTCACGCGTCTCGTGCGCTCCGGCTCAGGCGGCGGGCGCACCTCCGCGGTCCATTCCATCCAGAGCCACCTCATGGCCTTCGCCGCCGAGGAGTCCCGGCTCCGCGGCGGAGCGCTCGTGGGGATGGCCGACTTCAGGAAAGGCCTCGCCTGAGCAGGGAGCGAGGGCGCGGGAGCCCCGGGCGGGCTTCCCGCGCCCCTCAGCCCTCGGCGGAGGCGAAGAGCGAGTCCCAATCGAGGCTCGAGGGGCTCGAGCCGATGGCCGGGATGCTGTAGATCGAGGAAAGGACCCGGGCGCAGGCGCCGAAGGCCGCGTCGAGCCGGGCATCCTCCGAGAGGAGTATCCGGCAGGCGCTGATCTGCGGGTACCTGCCGCGGAGGTCGAGATCCTGGTCGATGACGCTCGAGAGCCAGGCCGCGTCGAAGGGGATGTCCCCGCCGAAGTACAGCTCGTTCGGGTTCAGGGCGATGAGGAGGAAGGCGATGTTGGAGAGGATCTCCCGCATGGCCTCCCGCCGGACTTCCTCGTCGGAGCCGAAGCTCGCCAGGACCTCGTTCGGGATGCTCAGCTGGCCCTTGCCCTCGTGCGGGGGGAAGATGCTGCGGAACTCGCCCGCGAAGTCCGAGGCGCCCCGGTAGACGGAGCCGTTGACGACGATGCTCATCCCGACGCTGAGGGGGAGCTGCCGGTCGCCGGGCCGCCAGGGCGACTGCCTGAGCAGGAGGTAGATGAAGGAGGCGCGGGCGGAGGAATCCGGCTCCTTCCAGAGCCTCGCGTAGGCGCAGCACTTGGCGTCGTTCTCGACGACCAGGGGATGCCGCATCTTCGGGGATAGGCGCTTGGCGATGTCGAAGCCGGTCAGGCCTTCCGCCCAGCTGCGCTTGATGATCCCGTTGGCGGAGTCCACCACGCCCGAGACGGAGAGCCCCACGGCGAGCAGGCGGAAGCCGAGCTTCTCGGCCTTGGCCGCGGCGTAGCGGTAGCAGGCCAGGAAGCGATCCTCGAAGCCCTCGATCCCCCGCCCGTCGAAATCCTCCGAGCAGCGGACCCGCCCTAGTATGTCGCATATCGCGAAGCTGCAGCTCGCCCGGCAGAGGTCGATGCCGATCACGAAGCCGTAGGAGTCGTCGATGGCGACGGGAATGGGCCGCTGGCCCCGCTTGACCGAAGGGGGCGCCGCGTCGATCTCCTTGACGACGCCGCGCTCGATGAGCCTGCCGATGATGTAGGTGAGGGTCGACTGCCTGAGGCCCGTCGCGCCCGCCAGCTCGAGGCGCGAGGCGGGGCCCCGTTTCCTGAGCATGTCGAGGACGAGGGCATCGTTCGCTTTTTTTTGGAAGCTGGTGTTGCCCACGGACTTCTTCTCGTTCATCGGCGCGCGCTCCAAGGACGATGATGGCTCAATGTATCAACACGTGAATCAATTGTCAATTTTCCTCGAGCCGCGCTTCCAGCGCGGGCTCGAAGCGAGCGTCCTCGGCCTCGACCTTGCCGAGCTCGACCCGAGCGGCGCCGTTGAAGGCGGCGAAGCGCCGGAGCTCGGCCGCAATGGCCGAGGCGAGGGCGCTCGCGCTCGGGCGGCGCCGCCCCGCCCAGGCTCCGGGCGCGGCGACGGCAAGGCGGCAGAGGCGCAGGAGGCCCTCCTCGCGCTCGGCTTTCGCGTCCGCGAGGCCGACGAAGCCGGAGCCGCCGGAGCCGTCGACATAGAGGATGGGGAGGGCGAAGTAGCCGAAGCGCCGCTTGGCCTCGGGGAGGTAGCATTCGAGCTGGTAGTCCAGGCCGAGGAGGCGGGCGGCCCGCTTGCGGTCGATGATGGCCGGGTCGAAGGGCGAGAGGATGCGGGCCCGGGGCCGCGTCGCGGGGGGCGCCGCGGCGGCTTCGAGGGCGGCGGGCTCGGCGAGGAGCTCCAGAGGCCGCCCCGAGCGTTCGGCCAGGCCCTCGACCTCGACTCGGACCAGGCTGCCCGACTCGAGCCGCGCCTCGATCTCCTCGGGGATGCCCGCCACGCCATCCTTGCGCAGATAGGCGACCTCGCGGGGGGCGAAGATGCCGAGGCTCGCGGCCGCCCGGTCGACGTGGCGGGCCGCCTGCTCCCGCGCGTCCGGGAAGGCGAGCTCGAGGCTCGGGGGCAGGGAGCGCTCCGCGAGGTCGTAGAGCTTCTGGAAGCCCACGCGTCGCAGGCAGAAGAGCTCGCCCGCGTGGAAGAGGTACTCGAGGGCTATCTTGGCCGGCTTCCAGTCCCACCAGCCCCGGGCGCCCTTCATCGGCTCGGCGAAGTCCTGGGCGCGGAGGGGACCCTCGGCGCGGATCCGGTCGCGGACGTAGGCGACCGCCTTCTGGTCGGCGCGGAACCACTGGTGCCCCTCGGCCCTGATGCGATCCATGCGGGGCAGGCAGAAGCGATACTCGCCCAAGGGCAGGTAGGCGGCGGCGTGGGACCAGTACTCGAAGACGAGGCGGGGCTCGCCTTCCAGGCGGGGGATCGCGTCGAGGCGGTAGCCCGGTACCCGCGACCAGAGGACGTGGTGGTGGGCCCGCTCCACCACGCTGATCGTGTCGATCTGGACCGAGCCGAGGCGCCCGATGGCGGCCGCCGCTCCCGCGGCGCCGCGCGGGAAGGCCTCGCCGCCGGCCGAGGCCTGCGGAAGGAGGCCGGAGGCTCCCAGGGCGAGCCTCCGCGCGGTCGCCAGGTCGATGGACTCGGACATACCTAACGAATGTAGGGGTAAGGCGCGAAGAGTGCAAGGGCCTTAGGGGGGAAGGCGAGCGCGTCAGGATAAAAAATGAGAATTAATTATCGATATACTAAGTAGATAATGGCCGATCTTGACCAGACTATAGATCGGGAGTAGGATGGCACGGTTTACTCCCCACAGAGCCACTAGGTCCACGCCTCTCGCGATTCCCGCGAGTAGACCGCGGGACTCACGCGGAAAAGGAGATCCCTTTTACCATGATCGCCAAGACATTCAAGGGCGGCGCCCATCCGCCCGAGCGGAAGGAGCGGACGAGCGAGCTGCCGATCGAGCGGGTAAGCCCGGTCAAGCAGGTCGTCATCCCGATCAACCAGCACTTCGGCGCGCCGATCCAGAGCCTCGTGAAAGTCGGTGAGCAGGTGCGCCGCGGCCAGAAGATCGCGGACGCCGAGGGCCGGATGACGGTCCCCCTCCACGCCTCGGTCTCCGGGACCGTGGCGAAGATCGAGAGCCGCCCCCTCGCGAACAACCTCGAGGGGCCCTGCATCGTCATCGAGGCCGGCGAGGTTCCCGGGGGCGACGCCTTCCTCCCCCCCCTCGATCCCTTCGCCTGCTCCAAGGAGGAGGCCCTCGCGCGGGTGCGCGAGGCCGGCATCGTCGGCATGGGCGGGGCCGGCTTCCCCACCCACGTCAAGCTCGCGCCCACGAAGCCCATCGCGGTGGTCATCGCCAACGCCGCCGAGTGCGAGCCCTTCCTCACGGTGGACGAGCGCACGATGATCGAGCGGCCCGGCGACTTCGTCGAGGGCCTGGCGATCACGATGCGGATCGTCGGCGCCCCCGCGGGCCTCATCGGGCTCGAGGAGAACAAGGCCTCCGTGATCCCCGGCCTCGAGAAGGCCATCGCCGAGCGCGGCCGGGGCATGGACATCCAGGTCAAGCTCCTCAAGACCAAGTACCCCCAGGGCGGCGAGAAGATGCTCATCGTCGCGCTCACGGGCAAGGAAGTGCCCTCCGGCGGCCTGCCCATGGACGTCGGCTGCGTCGTGCAGAACGTCGGCACCCTCGTCGCCATGACCGAGGCCTTCCGCGAGGGCAAGCCCCTCGTCGAGCGGGCCCTCACGATCACCGGCGGGGCCTGCAGCCAGCCTAAGAACCTCCTCGCCCCCATCGGGACCCTGGTCTCGGACATCGTGGCCTCCGGGGCGGTGCGGATAGCCGAGGAGGAGCTCGGGCGGGTGGTCTTCGGCGGTCCCATGATGGGCGTCGCCGTCCCCGGCTACGCGATACCCCTGCAGAAGAACAGCTCGGGCGTCCTGTTCATGTCGAGGAAGGAGGCGGCCTACTTCGCCGAGGGCCCCTGCATCCGCTGCGGCCGCTGCATGCGGGCCTGCTCCTGCAAGCTCTCCCCCGCCCTCCTCAACGGCGCCCTCAAGTCGGGGAACCTCGACGAGGCCGAGGCCATCGGGGTCCTCGACTGCGTCGAGTGCGGGACCTGCTCCTTCGTCTGCCCCGCGCACATCCAGCTCGTGCAGCGCTTCCGCGTCGGCAAGCAGCTCGTGCGCGCCAAGAAGCAGAAGGAGGCCAAGAATGCCCGCTAAGCCCCTGCTCCTCTCCTCGAGCCCCCACCTCTTCTCGGCCGTCACGACGAGGCGGATCATGCTCGCCGTAGTGCTGGCCCTCCTCCCGGCCACGGTCTTCGGCGTCTACCTCTACGGCTCCCGGGGGCTCTTCCTCGTGGCCGCGACGATCGCCGCGGCCGTCGCCTCCGAGTGGCTCTTCCGCCTCGCCCTGAAGCGGGAGCCGAGCGTCGGCGACTGCTCGGCCCTCGTCACCGGCCTCCTCCTCGCCCTGACCCTCCCGCCCTCCACCCCCTTGTGGATGGCCGCCCTGGGCGCCGTCATGGCGATCGTCGTGGCCAAGGAGTTCTTCGGCGGCCTCGGGGCCAATCCCTTCAACCCCGCCCTGATCGGCCGAGCCTTCCTCCTCATGAGCTTCCCCGCGGCGATGACGAGCTGGCACCGGCCCTTCGCCGGCATCGTCGACGCCGCCAGCTCGGCGACCCCCCTCAACCTGGTCAAGCAGGGCGCTCCCCTCGCCGAGCTCTTCGCCTCGGTCGGGGCCCAGGACCAGGGCAGCTTCTACTGGCAGCTCTTCCTCGGCAACCGCTCGGGCTCCCTGGGAGAATCCTCGATCCTCCTCGTCCTGGCGGGCGGCCTCCTCCTCCTGGCCCTCGGCGTGATCCAGCTCTGGATCCCCCTGACGGTCCTCGGCTCGACGGCCCTCTTCTCCTGGCTCCTGGGCATGGACCCGGTCTTCGCCCTCCTCTCCGGCGGCGTGGTCTTCGGCGCCTTCTTCATGGCGACCGACTACGCGACGAGCCCGCTGACGACCAAGGGCAAGCTGATCTACGGCCTGGCCATCGGCCTCGTCATCGCCCTCATCCGCAAGCTCGGCGGCTTCCCCGAGGGCGTCACCTACGGGATCCTCGTCATGAACATGATCTCTCCCTTCCTCGACAGGCTCCGGATGAAGAAGTACGGCTACGTCGCTCCCAAGAAGCCGGCCGCCGCCAAGGAGGCCGCGAAATGATCAAGCAGTTCGCCAAGCTCGGCCTGATCCTGGCCGCCTTCGCCGGCGTCGCCTGCGCGGGCCTCGCCGTCGTCTACGTGGCCACGAAGGACCAGATCGCCGCCAACGCCGGCAAGCAGCTCAACGAGTCCCTCAAGGATCTCTTCGCCGAGGCCGAGGAGTTCGCGCCGGAGAGCCTCGAGTCCCCCGACCCCGCGGTGGCCTTCCAGGCCGCCTACGTCGCCCGGCGCGGGGGCTCCCCACTCGGCATCGCGATCAAGGCGAGCGGCCCATCCTACGGGGGGGACTCGGTCCTCCTGGTAGGCGTGGGGCTCGACCGGCGACTCGTCGGCGTCCGCGTCCTCGAGAACAAGGACACCCCCGGCCTCGGTGCCAACGCCGCCTCGCCGACCTCCTACGTCGACAAGGCCGCGAAGACCACCTTCCCCGGCCAGTTCGCGGGCAAGCCGATCTCGGAGGCCTTCGAGGTCAAGAAGGACGTCCAGGCCATCACGGCGTCCACCATCACCTCGCGCGCCCTGACCAAGATCGTCAAGGCCGCGGGCGGCGCGGCCGGCTCCTGGCTCGAGCGTCTCGCGGGAGGCAAGTGAATGAAGCGGCTCTGGAACATATTCAAGCAGGGGATCATCTTCGAGAATCCCCTGCTCATGCTCATGATCGGCCTCTGCTCGGCCCTCGCGGTGACGACCTCCGTGTCCAACGCGGTCGGCATGGGCGTGGCCATGACCTTCGTCATGCTCTGCTCCGAGATCATGATCTCCGCCTTCCGCAAGGTGATCCCGAACTCGGTGCGCATCCCGATTTTCATCGTCATCATCGCCGCCTTCACGACGATCATCGACTACGTCATGCAGGCCTACTTCCCCGAGCTCTCCAAGTCGATGGGCGTCTTCATCCCCCTCATCGTCGTCAACTGCATCATCATGGGCCGCGTCGAGGCCTTCGCCTACAAGCAGAAGGTGCCCGACGCCATCGTCGACTCCCTCGGCATGGGCCTGGGCTACACCTGGGTCATGGTCGGCATCGCGGCGCTGCGCGAGCTCCTCGGGAACGGCACTCTGGCCGGGACCCAGGTCATGCCCGCCTCCTTCCAGCCTATCCTCTTCTTCACCATGTCCCCGGGCGGCTTCCTCGTCTTCGCCCTCTTCATCTCGTTCAATATCTGGCTCAAGGGCAGGATGGCGAAGGCCCAGGCGGCCAAGGCCGGCGCTGCCCAGGAGGACGCGGCATGACCCTTCTGAAGATCTTCGTAATAGCCCTCCTCATCAACAACGTCGTCCTCATGCGCTACCTGGCGCTCTGCTCCTATATCGGGATGACGAGCGACGTCGGCCAGTCCATCGGCATGGGCTTCGCGGTGACCTTCGTCACCGTCCTCGCCACCGCCGCCACCTGGCCGATCTACAACCTGATCCTCCTCCCCCTCCACCTCGAGTTCCTGAAGATCCTCGTCTTCATACTCGTGATCGCCTCGCTCGTGCAGCTCGTCGAGTTCTACCTGAAGAAGAACGTGCCGGGCCTCTACGCGGCCATGGGCATCTACCTGCCCCTGATCACGACGAACTGCGCCATCCTCGCGGTGACCTTCGAGAACATCTCGAACGGCTACAGCTTCATCGAGTCCGTCGTGTACTCGGTCGCCGTGTCCCTGGGCTACCTCCTCGCGATGGTCCTCCTCGCGGGCGTGCGGATCAGGATCAAGAACAGCCCCGTGCCGAAGTTCGTGCAGGGCACGCCGATCCTCTTCGTGGCGACGAGCCTCATCGCCCTGGCCTTCGGCGGCTTCGCCGGCCTCATAAAGTAGGGAGCGACGCACCATGCTGACCATCATCCTGATAACCCTCGGCTTCTCCCTCGCCCTGGCCTTCGTCCTCGGCTTCGCCCTGGGCTGGTTCCAGGAGATCTTCAAGATCGTGCGGGACCCCCTCATAGACGAGGTCCGGGCGGCCCTGCCCGGGGCCAACTGCGGCGGCTGCGGCTACCCCGGCTGCGACGGCTACGCCGAGGCCGTGGCCTCGCGGAGGGCCCCGCCGAACAAGTGCACGGCCGGAGGCTCCTCCACGGCCGAGGCCGTCGCCAAGATCGTCGGCAGCGAGGCCAAGGCCGAGGACCTCGTCTCGGTCCTGCGCTGCGTCGGGACCAAGGAGAAGGCCCTCGCCAAGGGCGAGTACGTGGGCATCCCCACCTGCCGCGGCGCCAAGCTCTCGGCCGGCGGGGTGAAGGCCTGCGCCTGGGGCTGCCAGGGCTTCGGCGACTGCGTCGCGGTCTGCAAGTTCGACGCCCTCTCCATGGGCGACCAGGGCCTGCCCGTGGTCGACTACGCGAAGTGCTCCGGCTGCGGCATGTGCGAGGCCGAGTGCCCCCAGAAGCTCTTCGCCCTCGTGCCGAAGAGCAGGGTCGGCTCCATCGTGCTCTGCTCGAACCGCAACCCGGTCAAGGCGGCGGTCATCAAGAGCTGCAAGGCGGGCTGCATCAAGTGCGAGGCCTGCGTCCGCGAGTGCCCCGAGAAGTGCATCGCCATGGTCGACGGCATCCCGGTCACCGACTACGCGAAGTGCACGAGCTGCGGCAAGTGCGTCGAGAAATGCCCGACGAAGTGCTACCGCCTCCTCCAGACCGTCGAGGCCTGAGTCTCGAGCGGCGCCGCCAGGCGAGAGGCCGGCCCCCCGGGGCCGGCCTTTTCGTTTACCGGCCGAGGATCGCGCCTGGGCAGCCGAGGCCCGCCGCGACGGGGCAGGCGCCGCAGCGAGGCTCGCCCGAGGGGCAGAACTCCCGGCCGAAGCGGATGAGGTTCACGTGGAGCGAGAGGATGTCCCGCGAGCCTCGGGCCAGCTCCTGGAGGAGGTCGGCGCCGCGCTCCGAGGGGGCCTCGCCGGGCAGCGAGTGCCAGCCGAGGCGCCGCGTTACGCGCCATATGTGCGCGTCGACCGCGAAGGAGGGGCGGGCGAGGCCGAAGGCCAGGACGCAGCGGGCCACCTTGAGGCCCACGCCCGGCAGGGAGCGGAGGAAGGCCTCGCATTCGGCGTCGGTCCAGGAGCGCAGCTCCTCGAGGCTCTCGGAGCCGAAGCGCTCCCGGATGGCGGCGAGCGAGGAGCGGAGGTTCGCGGCGCGCGTCTTCCACAGGCCCGCGGGCCTGAGGCACTCGCCGAGGTACTCGGGCGGGGCCTCGGCAGCGGCCGCCCAGGTCGGGTAGCGCTCGCGGAGGGCGCCGTAGGCCGCGTCGCAGTTCTCCACCGTCGTGCGCGTGCTGAGGAGGAACCAGACGAGCTGGTCGAGGACCGGGCCCGAGCTCTCGTCGGGGTACTTCCCGTAGCGGCGCTCGAGGAGGGCCTCCACCGACCGAGGCGAGGGGGCCCTGGGCGTGCGGCGCGTTCGAGGGGCTTGGGCCATGGGGGGGATACTGCGGCGCGGCGGCCTGCCCGTCAAGCGGAGCCGCCGGACCCGCTCCCGCGGGCTCTGCCCTGGCGCGGCCGCGCCGCATCTGCTATCGTCGCGGCATGAGCGATTGCCTGTTCTGCAAGATCGTCGCGGGCCAGATCCCCTCCAAGAAGGTCTACGAGGACGAGGAGCTCCTGGCCTTCCACGACATCGGACCCAAGGCCCCGGTCCACTTCCTCGTCGTGCCCAAGAAGCACGTCCCGAGCCTCTACGAGCTCGAGAAGGCCGACGCGGCCCTGCTCGGGCGCCTGGTGTACAAGGCCCAGGAGCTCGCCCGGGAGCTCGGCTGCGAGAAGGGCGCCCGCTTCGTCCTCAACTGCAAGTCCGACGGCGGCCAGACCGTGGAGCACCTCCATCTCCACGTCCTCGGCGGCCGGGCCATGGGCTGGCCGCCGGGCTGAGGGGGCCTTCCATGACCGACGCCGTCCTCCTCCTCGGCGACCCGCGGCTCCGCGCGGCCTGCGCGGCGGTGAGCGACTTCGCCGATCCCGGCCTCGCCGCCGACCGCGCGCGCCTCATGCGGGCCCTCGAGGAATTCCGGGCCGAGAAGGGCTTCGGCCGGGGCATCGCGGCGCCCCAAATCGGTATACCCCGGCGCCTGGTCGCCCTCGATCTGGGGGAGGGGGCCCTCTGCCTCGCCAACCCTCGGATCACCTGGAGGAGCGAGGAGCGGTTCAGCCTCTGGGACGATTGCATGTCCTTCCCCGATCTCCTGGTACGCCTCTACCGGCACGAATCCCTCAGCCTCGCGTACGAGGACGAGGGAGGCTCGACCCGCGAGTGGCCAAAGCTCGAGCGGAGCCTCGCGGAGCTCCTCCAGCACGAGATCGACCACCTCGACGGGATCCTGGCCATCGACCGGGCCGAGGGGCGCGAGGGCATCGTGTACCGCCAGGCCTTCGAGGCGAACCGCCCCTACTTCGAGGCCCAGGTCGACTACCCGATCGCGCCGACGGCGAAGCCCTGAGGGGCCCATCCCGGGAATTCCGCTTCGGCTTCAGGCTTTTTCTAGTCATTCCTTCCCCGTCGAGCTGCCCGCGACCTAACGGTCGCTGGATCATGCCTTCCAGAGGGACTCCTCCTCACTCCCCCAACAGGCTTCGAGGCACAGAAGAAGGATTTCCTTGACAAGGCGGGAAAGCGGCGCATACTGAAAAGGCTACAAATGTGAGAGCGATTACACAATGTAGCAATCCTGTTCGAAGGAGAGCCATATGCGAAAGCCGAGTCTCGGTAAGGTCTTTCTCCTCTGCGCCTTCCTCGCCCTAGCCCTGGCGCTGCCCCTTTCCGCCCAGAAGGCGCGGCTCGTGTTCATGACGGCCGGCGACGTGAACATGCTCGCCCTCGGGCAGAACGTCTTCTCGCCCGGCTTCACCGCCAAGAATCCCAAGATCTCGGTGATGACGATCCACACCGGGCCGGGAGACGCCGGCTCCCAGCAGATCTTCGAGAAGCTCAACGCGGAGAAGGACGCGAAGCGGAAGGTCAGCGACGTCGACGTGGCCCTGGTCCACGAGATTTTCATGAAGTGGGCCATGGAGAAGGACCTCCTCCAGCCCTACGCGAAGAAGGCCGCGACCTCCAAGTACGTCACCTCGCCCTTCGCCAAGCGGGCCCTCGGCGTCAACGTCGAGGACTACGTGATGCCCCTCTTCCACAGCCAGACGGCCCTCGCCTACAACCCCGAGTTCGTCAAGAACCCGCCCAAGACCTACGAGGAGCTCAAGGCCTGGGTCAAGGCGAATCCCGGGAAGTTCGGCTACAACGGCATCAAGGGCGGGGCCTCCGGGGTCTCCTTCGTGACCGGCTGGGTCTACGCGGCCACGGGCAAGTACCAGAAGTACGCGGTCACCGGGCCCTTCGACAAGGCCGAGGTCGCTTCCTGGGAGCCGGCCTTCAAGGAGCTCAAGGAGTTCAACAAGAGCGTCGTCATCACCGGCGGCAACGTCGGCACCCTCGACGCCCTCAACCGCGGCGAGATCTGGATGGGGCCGGTCTGGGTCGACATGTTCTTCACCTTCATGAACGAGGGCAAGCTCGACCCGAAGACCAAGCTCCTCCTCCCCGAGCCCGGCATGCCCGGCCAGGCCATGTACTTCGTCATCCCGAAGACCGCCGCCAACCCCGAGCTCTCCCGGAAGTTCATCGAGTACGTGACGAGCCCCGAGGTCCAGGCCCGCGATATCGTGCAGAAGTTCAACTGGTACCCTGGCATCGACGGCTCCTTCATCAAGGCCTCTATCCCCCAGGCCACCTTCGACAAGATCTACGGCGACGTCACCCCGGCCGACCTCGTGAAGAAGGGCCTGTCCTTCCCCCTGGCCGACTATAAGCTCGCCATCGCCGAGGCCTACGAGAAGTGGGCGCAGTGAGCTCCGCGGCCCTGCCTAGGAGGGGGGAGCTCCGGCTCCCCCCGTACCTCCCCCTCCTCTTCCCCGCGGTGGCCTTCATGCTCGCCATGTACGGCTGGCCCTTCCTCTCCTCCTTCTACCAGAGCTTCTCGGTGGCGGCCCGGGAGGGGGCCCTCGGCCTGGACAACTACGCGAAGGCCTGGGAGCTCTATCGGAAGGACATCGCCTTCACCTTCGCGGCCACCATCCTCAACACCTTCCTGGCGGGGGTCGTCGCGGTCCTCTTCTCGGTCTACTTCCGGCTCAGGCAGAACAGGGTGAGCGCGATCCTCGCGGCCCTCTTCAAGCTGCCCATCTTCATCCCCTTCGTCGTCGTCTCCCAGATGATGACCAGCTTCCTGGCCCCCCACGGCCTTCTGAACATCGCCCTGGCCCAGCTCGGGCTCGTCGACCTCGAGCGGCCCCTCCAGCTCTTCAACTTCGCGGGCCTCTCCTTCGGCTTCGCCTGGAAGCAGGTGCCCTTCGCCGTCCTCATCATCCACGGCGGATTCCAGATGATCGACAACAGCTACATCGAGGCCGCGCGGAGCTCGGGCGCGGGCATGCTCAAGGTGATCCTCCGGGTCCTCGTCCCGATGAACAAGTCGAGCATCGTGGCGGCCCTCGTCCTGGTCTACTCCTCGATCGTCGGCACCTTCACCCTGCCCTACATGATCATAGGCGGGAAGACCCCCACGACGATCACCGTCGATATCGCCCACCGCGTCAACTATTTCAGGGACTTCGGGGTGGCCAACGCCCTCGGGGTCTGCTCCTACGTGATGGTCATATTCACCGCGGCCTACTACCTGAAGAGCCGGATCCGCGAGGCCAGGCAGGAGGCGGCGCGATGAGGAGCGTCCTCAAGAAGTCGGGGGAGCTCGCCCTCCTCGTCGTCGTCTTCCTGGCCGTGGTCGGGCCCATGGCGAGCCTGGTCATCTGGTCCGTGGCCCAGAAGTGGTACTGGCCCAATCTCCTGCCCCAGGAGATCAGCTTCGACTACTGGCGCCAGGCCCTCGGCCTCCAGACGAGCATGGCGATAGGCGCCGTGAGCATCGTGTCGGCCTTCCTCCTCTCCCTGGGCATAGCCCTGGCCACGGTCGTGGCCTCGATGGCCATCTCCATCCCCGCGGGCTACGCCCTGGCCAAGTACAAGATCCCCTTCGGGACGGCGATCATGTTCCTCTTCCTCCTGCCGAACGCCTTCCCCCAGCAGCCGGTCTTCGTCAACATCCTGCGCATCTTCACCAAGGCGGGGCTGGCCGGCACGATCCCCGGGGTTATGCTGATCCACATCCTCGTAGGCCTGGTCTTCGGGGTCTGGATCACGAGCGCGACCTTCCGCGCGATCCCCCCGAGCCTCGAGGAGGCCGCCCGGAGCGTCGGCGCCTCGGCCTTCGTGGCCTTCTACCGGATCGCCCTCCCCCTCGCCGCGCCGGGCCTCCTGTCGAGCGCGGTCTTCGTCTTCCTCACCTCCCTCGACGAATTCACGGGCACCTTCTTCGTCGGCCTGCCCTTCGTCAACACCCTGCCGCTCACCCTCTACTCCTCGAGCGGCTACAACCTCCAGTTCGCTTCCGTCATCGCCCTCATCCTCCTGGTGCCGAGCGTGGTCTTCATGCTCCTCATCCAGAAGGTGCTCAAGGCGGAGTACGTCGGCGGCATGGGCTGATCATCGGAAAGGAGCAGCGACGATGTCGGAACTGGTATTGAAGGATCTCGAGATACGCTACGGGAAGGTGACGGCCCTCGACCGGCTCAACCTCAGCATCAAGGACGGCGAGCTCGTCACCCTCCTCGGGCCCTCGGGCTGCGGGAAGACGACGACCCTGCGCGCCGTCTCGGGCTTCCTCGCGCCCCAGGGCGGGGACATCTTCATAGGCGGCCGCCGCATCACCGACATCCCGCCGGAGAAGCGGGGGATCGGCCTGGTCTTCCAGAACTACGCGCTCTGGCCCCACATGACCGTCTTCAAGAACCTCGCCTTCGGCCTCGAGATGCGGAAGATCCCGGCCGAGGAGATCAAGCGCCGCGTGGCCGCGGTCCTGGCCTCGGTGCAGCTTTCGGAGTACGCCGACCGCCTGCCCCGCCAGCTTTCCGGCGGCCAGCAGCAGCGCATCGCCCTCGCGCGGGCCATCGTCCTCGAGCCGGACATCCTCCTCCTGGACGAGCCCTTGTCGAACCTGGACGCCCTCCTGCGCGAGCAGATGCGCTTCGAGATCGCGGCCATCCACGACAGGCTCGGGATCACGACGATGTACGTCACCCACGACCAGACCGAGGCCATGGTGATCTCGGACCGCATCGTGATCATGCGCAAGGGCCTGGTGATGCAGGACGGGCCGCCCGAGGAGATCTACCGCAGGCCCGCGAACAAGTTCGTGGCCGGCTTCATGGGCACGACGAGCTTCGTCCCCGGCGCCGTGGTCGGGGTCGAGGGCGAGCGCTGCGAGATCGAGACGGCCGAGGGCCTCCGCCTCGTCGGCCTGGGCTCGGGCCTCAAGCTCGGCGACCGGGCCTGCGCCGCGGTCCGGCCGGAGGCCGTCCTCCTGGGCAAGCGCGGCGCCGAGGAGCCCGAGGGCCGGGGCGCGAACCGCTTCGAGGCGGTCGTGCAGCGCTCCAACTTCACCGGCGAGCTCGTGGACTACCAGCTCAAGGTCGGTTCCTGCTTCCTCCGCGCCAAGGAGCCGGAGACGAGGAAGGTCCACGGCTGCGGGGAGCGCGTCGAGCTGCGGATCAGCGCCGAGCGCCTCCCCATCGTCGCCGACGCGGACGCCGAGCCCCGCGCGGTATGAGGCTCTGCTTCCTCGGGACGGGCAGCGCCATACCCTCGGCCGGGGACGGCTTCACCTCCTTCCTCGCCGAGGAGGGTGGCTCCCTCGTCCTGGTCGACTGCGGGGACGACGCCTACCGCTCCCTCCTCGAGGCGGGCCGGGATCCCCTCGCCCTCGACGCCCTCGTCCTCACCCACGAGCACGCCGACCACCTCGGGGGGCTACCGGCCTTCGTCGCCGCCCTGGACTGCGCGCGGCGCGCGAAGCCCCTGGCCCTCGCGGCGGCCCCCGCCCTGGCGGGGAAGGCCCAGGCCCTCCTCGGGGCCTTCGGCCTCGATCCGGGGAACCTCTCCTTCGAGCCGCGCTTCTCCCGAGGCTGGGAAGCCGCGGGCCTCCGCGTCGAGCTGATCGAGGGCAGGCACAGCGTGCCGACCTCCATGGTCCTCTTCTCTTCAGGGCGGGGGGGGAGGCTCCTGTATAGCTCCGACAGCAGGTACGAGCCGGGCTTCCTCGCCTCCGGGTCGGGGCATTGCGCAACGCTGATCCATGAGGCTACATATCCTCATGACCGATTGCCGGCTAGCACGGGGCACAGCTCGGCCCTCGAGGCGGGGCTCGCCGCCCGCGAGATCGGGGCCGAGCGCCTCTTCCTCTGCCACTTCCAGGAGAGCGCCTTCCCGGCCGGCTTCGACCCGGCGGCCGAGGCCGCCTCGTCCTTCGGCGGCGAGGCTATCCGCCCCGAGCTCCTGCGCTGGTACGAAGTAGCGTGAGCGACCAGGTCACGATCGAGGACGTCGCGAGGGCCTGCGGGGTCTCCCGCGCCACGGTCTCGCGGGTCATCAATGGCGAATCCCGGGTCCGGCCCCAGACCATCGAGAAGGTGAACGAGGCCATCCGCGCCCTGGGCTACCACCCGAACCTCCACGCCAAGGCCCTCTCCGGAGGGGGGACCGACACCGTGGCCCTCATGCTGCCGGGGGTCTGGCGCTCCTACCACGCCATCCTCATCGAGGGCGTCGAGGAGGTCGCCTCCCGCGAGGGCTTCCACGTCCTGGTCCGGACCAAGGACTACCTCGAGGAGGCCGAGCGGCTCTTCGACGAGGGCCGGGTCGAGGGCTTCATCTTCCGCAACATGGACCGGGCCGAGGAGCACGCCAAGCTCTTCTCGCGCCTGGCCCGGCGTGGCATACCCTTCCTCCTCATCGGCAATCCCTTGGGCGACTATCCCGCCATCGCGATCGACAACGTGGGCGGGGGGAGGATGGTCGCGCGGCACTTCCTCGAGCACGGCTTCCGCCGGATGCTCTACCTCTCGGGGCCGGCCGACCACGCGGACTCCCAGGACCGCTACTTCGGCTTCCGCGTCGGCCTCGAGGAGGGCGGGCTGGGGCCCGAGGCCATCCTCCGCGCCGAGGGGGACTACACGACGAGGAGCGGCTTCGAGGCCGCGGCGAGGCTCATCCCCGAGCTCGAGCCGGAGGCCGTCTTCGCCGCGAACGACCGGATGGCCCTCGGCGTCCTCCTGTACCTGAGGAAGCGGGGCCTCGGGGTCCCCGGAGACATGGCCGTCGTCGGCTTCGACGACGCCTTCTTCTCCGAGTACCTCTCCCCGCCCCTGACGACCGTGCGCCCGCCGATCCACGAGATGGGCACGACGGCCATGAAGACCATGGCCTCCATCCTCCGCAAGCCCGGCTCCCTGACGGGCAAGATCATCCTGCCGACGAGCCTCGTGGTCCGCGCCTCCTGCGGCTGCCCCTTCGCGCCGGGCGAGGGCTCGCCCCTCTTCGACGGGAGCTTCAACAGCGAGTGAGCCGCCGCGCGCCGGCGTCCCGGCCGCTCAGAAGAGCCCGAGCTGGGGATCGCGCGGCCTAGGGGGCCCGGCCTCGACGAGGGGCACGAGCCCGGCGAGGCCGGCGAGGAAGCGGCTCGGGGGAAGCTCGAGCTCGCGGCCGCGGAAGGAGCGCGAGCGGGCCCAGGAGAGGCGCAGGCCGATCCGCGCCCGGGTCATCGCCACGTAGAGGAGGCGCCGCTCCTCCTCTACGCGCTCGGCCGGGAAGTCGCCGCCCTCCTCGCGCTCGTCGTAGAGGGTGAAGGGGAGGATGCCCTCCTCGAGGCCCGCGACGAAGACCTGGTCGAACTCGAGACCCTTGGCCGCGTGCATCGTCATGATCCAGACCCGCTCGGTGCGGGGCTCGTAGCCCTCCTGGCTGGGCTCGCCGACGAGGCGGCAGGGGATGCCGTGGTCGGCGAGGGCCTTCTCGAGGGGCGGGGCCAGGGCGGCCGCCCTGACGAGGATAGCGCACTCGCCGAGGCTCCGGAGCTCGCCCTCCTGGGCCCCCGCGACCCCCGAGTCCCGGGCGAAGAAGCCCGTGCCCCCGACGAGGCGGTCGATCTCCCGCGCTATGCCCTCCGCCTCGGACTTGCCGCTCGGGTACTCGCTGCGGTAGAGGGCGACCTCGCCCGCCGGGCCGCGCGAGCCCGGCGCCGGGGCGCCTTCGATCCGGGAGCCGACGAGGCTGCCGGCCGCCCCGACGATGGGCGCGGCGCAGCGGAAGCTCCGCGTTAGGCGATATTCCTTCGCGTCCGGGTAGTCCGCGCGGAAGCGCTCGATGAAGCGCCGGTCCGAGCCGCGGAAGCCGTAGATGGCCTGGTCCGGATCGCCGATGACGAAGAGCTCGGGAGCCGCGCCGGCCTCGGGCTCCGGCGAGGGGGCGAGGAGGCGCATGAGGGCGTACTGGGCGAAGTTGAGGTCCTGGTACTCATCGACGAAGAGGGCGCGGACGCGGGCGCGGAGGGCGGCCAAGGCCTCGGGCCTCGCCGCGAGGAGGCGGGCGGCCCCGGCCACGAGGTCCTCGAAGTCGAGGCAGCCGGTCGCCTTGAGCTCGGCGCGATAGGCGGCGTAGCCGGGCTCGAGCTCGGGCTCGAGGGCCGGGAGGCCGAGCTCCTCGGCGAGCTCGGGAAGGCCGGCCGGGGCGCCGGCGCCCAGGCGCGGGCGGGCCTCGCCGGGGAGGAGGAGGAAGCGCTTGCGCGTCTCGATGTAGTCGCCGAGGCGGCGGGCGCCGCGGGCCTTGCCGGCGAGGCGTCCCAGGATCGCGTCGCGCTCCTCCTCGCCGAGGATAGCGAAAGCCGGGTCGAGGCCGGCCTCGGCCGCCCGCTCGGCCAGGAGGGAGCGGCAGAAGGCGTGGAAGGTCGAGGCCGCGACGCGCGCGGCCCGCTCGGGGCCGGCCGCCCGCCCGAGGCGCTCGCGGAGGGACTCGGCGGCCTTGTTCGTGAAGGTGAGGGCGAGGATGGACTCGGGCTCGAGGCCCGCGTCGAGGAGGCGGGCGGCGCGGAGTGCGAGGAGGGCGGTCTTGCCCGTGCCCGGCCCCGCGATCACGAGGGCGGGCCCGCCCGGATGGGCGAGAGCGGCCGCCTGGGCCGGGTCGAGGGCGAGGGGGGCCTCGGGGAGGCGCGGCCGGCCTTCCGGGGCAGGGGCGAGTGGGGTCCCGGGAGCACCGGCCGGCGCCGGCCGCCGCAGCCGTCGGGGCAGGGACCGCGCCCGGGGTTCCGGCTTCGCGGGGGCGAGCCCCGCGCCCTCCCCGCCGAAGAGCCCGGCCGCGCCTTCCGCCTCCCGGTCCTCGCCCGGGGCGAGGGTGCGGACGGATCCGTACTCCCCGTCGTAGCCGGGCTCGAGGGAGACGAGGCCTCCGCGCATCCGCCCCAGGGCCCGGGCGAGGAGCTCGCCCGGGAGCCCCGGGCAGCCCAGCGCGGCGATCTCGCGCTCGGGGAGCTCCCTGAGGAGGCGAAGCTCGCTCCCGGCCTCGCGGACGAGGGCGTTATAGGCGGCGGCCACCTTCTTCGAGCCGGTCCCCGCGCCGAGGAGCTCGGCGAGGACCTCGTCCAGGGGCACCAGGGATTCGTAGGGCTTCTGGTTCGCGCGGGGTCCCGGGGCCTCGCCGGGACGGGGGCAGGGAGCGGCCTCGTCCACCGGCCGGTCGGCGAGCACGGCCACGCGGCCCATGACGCCCGGGGTCAGGGCCTTGCCGCAGGCCGGGCAGAGCCCGCCCCGGGCCGCGCTCTCCTCGGGCGGGAGGACAACGCCGCAGGCGCGGTGGCCGTCGTAGTGGTACTTGCCCTCCTGGGGGAAGAACTCGATCGTGCCGAGGATCGAGCCCCGCGGGCCTCCGCCCGCGAGGGCCTCGGCGAGGCCGGCGAAGCCGGGCTCGAGCTCGAGGACCGTGGCCTCGCGGCCGAGCTTCTCCGGCGAGTGGGCGTCCGAGTTCGAGACGATGGCGAAGCGGTCGAGGGAGGAGAGGGCCCAGTTCATGGGCGGGTTCGAGGAGAGTCCCGTCTCGATCGCGCCGATCCGGGGAGCCAGGTCGCCGTAGCACTCGTCGATGGAGTCGAAGCCCGAGCGGGCGCCGAGGGCCGAGAACCAGGGGGTCCAGATATGGGCCGGCACGAGGATCGAGCGCTCGTCGGCCTCGAGGAGGAGGGCGTACAGGTCCCGCGAGTCCAGGCCGAGGATGGGCCTGCCGTCGGAGGCGACGTTGCCGACGCGCGTTAGGCGCTCTTGGAAGGCCTCGGCCGCCGCGAAGCCGGGCAGGAGGACGAGGTGGTGGACCTTCCTCGTGCGGCCGCCGCGGCTGTAGATCGTGCTGATCTCGCCCGAGAGGACGAAGCGGGCCTCCGAGCCTTCCGCCGGCTCGGGGAGGGACTCGGCCAGGGCCTCGCCCCGGTCGAAGGGGAGGCGCGCGTCGGCCTTGAGGCGGAACAGGCCCTCCTCGGCGGGATCGAGGGCCGCGCGCAGCTCGGCGAGCCAGGCCGGGTGGGTGCAGTCCCCCGTGCCGACGAGGCCGAGGCCCTTGATCCGCGCCCAGCGCTCGATCCGCGCCGGCCCGAGCTTGGGGCTCGTCGCCCGGGAGTAGCGGGAATGGATGTGGAGGTCGGCGACGAGGCGCATGGGGGGATTCTAGTGGCCCCGGACCCGGGGGGCAATGCGTCGCCAGGCTGCGGGCTCCGGCTGGAGGCGCCTATTGTAACGCCGTGTAATACGCGTAGCCCCGCGAGCGTTTCCCCTGTTGCCGCCCCGGGCTCGAGGCTGTTTCCCTGGCATCCGAGTCTCAAGGAGAAACCGATGGCGATGTGCGGTGACAAGCGCGGGCGCCGGGCCTCCCCGGCCCTGGCGGCCTTCGGGCTGCTGATCCTCGCGGCGGCGAGCTTGGCGGCCTGCCAAAGCTCCCAGGCCGCGCGTCCGGGGGGCAACGAGGAGCGCTCCGGAGGGCCCGGAGGCGGGCAGGGTATGCCGCCGGGGCCGCCTCCGGGCGGGCGGAGCGTCTCGGGGGAGCGCGGCGCCCAGCCGGGAGGGGCTGCTAAGCCCGAGAAGCCGGCGGCGGAATACGGCCTCCTCGCGGGGAAGGGAGGCAGCTCCCTCCTCGAGGTCGATGGCCAGAGCGTCGCCTGCGACTTCGCCGCCGACCGCTCGAGCTCGATTTCCATCCTCCTGCGCGGGGGCGCCTCCCTGACCGGCTCGATCAACGCCGACGGCGCCGCCAAGTTCGCCTCCCTCGTCGTCGAGGCCGGCAGCGTCTGGATCGTCAGCGCCGACTCATGCCTGGACTCCCTGTCCGCGGAGATCGGGGCGGGCGGGAAGAGCGTCGTCAATATCAGGGGCAACGGGCATCGGGTCAGCTACGACGCGAAGAGCAATCCCGGGCTCGGCGGGAAGAGCTACCAGCTCTCGGGAGGGGGGAGCCTCGTTCCCGAGTGAGCGGCCGAGGGGTGGGGCCGGGCCCCGCCCCCGGCTCAGGGAAGCTCGACCTCGAAGCCGCCGGGGATAGGCCTCGCCGGCTCCGCCGCCCCGGCCCGGCCGAGGTGCCGCAGCTCTCGCGCGAGGAGGGCGATCGTGATCGTCGCGGCGACGAGGTCGGCGAGGGGGAAGGCCCACCATATGCCGTCGATCCCGAGGAGGAGGGGGAGGAGGAGGACCAGGGGGATGAGGACGAGGAACTGCCGCGAGATGCCGAGGATCAGGGCCTGGGTCCGCTTCCCGATGGCCTGGAAGTAGGTCGAGCCGAGGATCTGGAGGGCGGCGAGGGGGATGAAGAGGGCCATCTTCCGGAGCACGCCGGCGGCCTTGGCGACGAGCCGGTCGTCGGTCGAGAAGAGGCCCATGGCGGCCTCGGGGAAGAGCATGAGGACCGCGTAGCAGGCGAAGGCGATCGCAAGCACCGTCAGGACGGCGACCCTGATCGCGCCGCGGACCCGCGCGAAGTCGCGGGCCCCGTAGTTGTAGCCCACGATGGGCTGGAAGCCTTGGGCGATGCCGAGTATCGGGAATATGACGAGGGTGTTGAGCTTGTGGGTCATCCCGTAGATCGAGATGGGCTCGTCCCCGCCCATCCGCCCGAGCCCGGTGTTCACCAGGAGGGCGAGGAGGCTCATGCCCGCGGATTGGATGAAGGCGGGCGTCCCGAGGAGGGCGCAGTCGGCGAGGATCCGCGGCCTGATCCGGAAGTCGGCGGGGCTCAAGCGCACATGGGTCTTCTTGCCCAGGTAGAGCGAGAGGAGGTAGGCGCAGGAGGCGACCTGGCTGATCACGGTCGCGAGGGCCGCGCCCCAGACGCCCCAGCCGAAGCCGAGGATGAAGAGGGGGTCGAGGGCGCAGTTGAGGAGGGCGCCGATGAGCATGCCCGTCATCGAGGCCTTGGCGTTTCCCTCGGCGCGGACCAGGGCGCTCGCCGCCATGGAGGCCGCGAAGAAGAAGAAGCCCGGGGCGACCACGCCGAGGTACTCGCGGGCGTAGGGCATGACCTCCCCGCTGGCGCCGAAGAAGGCGAGGACCGGATCCATGAAGGCCATGAGGAGGAGGACGAGGGCGAGCGTGACGAGGCCGACGGCGGCGTAGGTCGTGCCGATGGTCCTGGCGGCCTCCTCCTCGCGCCGCTCGCCGAGCTTGCGGGAGACGATGGAGGCCGCCCCGACGCCGAGGCCCTGGGCCAGGGCGGAGACGATCATCTGGATCGGGAAGACGATGGTAAGGGCGGCGATGGCGAGGGGGCCGACGCCCTGGCCGACGAAGATGGTGTCCACGATGTTGTAAAGCGCGTTGACGAGCATGGCGATCGCGGCGGGGAGGCCCATCTTCAGGAGGAGGGGGAAGAGGGCCTCGCTGCCGAGGAAGGCGGTGCGGGAGCGGGTAGCGGTCGATGTATCCATGAAGCGATACTAGCAGGAATGCCGCAATAGAAGCAAGTGCTTGCTTGCATGATGTATCCGTGGTATAGTACGCCCATGTCGTCGGATGAGACGCGCGAGCGGATCCTCGCCGCCGCCCTCGATCTCTTCTCGAGATCGGGCTTCGCCGCCGTGGGGACCCGGGCCATAGCCCAGGCGGCGGGAGTGAACGAGGTGACCCTCTTCAGGATCTTCGGCTCGAAGCGGGAGCTGTATATCGAGGTGTTCCGGCGCTTCAGGCTCTCCCCGAGCGAGATATCCCTGCCCACGGCCTTCGGCGGCGACCTCGGCGCCGAGCTCGCCGCGGTCGGGGCAGGCATGGCCGCGCTGTTCCGGCACAACGGCAAGATCCTCCGCATGAGCATGAAGGACATGGAGCTCTTCCCGGAGATCAAGGCCGAGCTCCATGCCCAGCCCGCCAAGCTCACGGAGAGCATCGCCGGCTACTTCGCCGGGGTGAGCGAGGCGCTTCCCCTCGCCGCGCCGCCCAAGCGCCTGGCAAAGACCTTCGTCTCGGCCGTGATGGGGGCCACCCTCCACCTCCAGCGAGTCGCCCCGGAAGAGGCCATCGAGGAGTTCCTCGACGGCTTCTGCCCGGTCTTCGCGAGGGGCATGGTCGCGATTCCGGGTTGATGGGACCGGGACGAGCCGTTATCTTTCCGTGAGGGAGGGCTCCGTCCGCGCCGCCCTCCCCATCCTGAACGCCGAGGCCGCCCGTGATCTTCCTCTTCGCGGCGATGATCGTCGCAGCCGTGTTCTCCACCAAGCTCAGCTCCCGCTTCGGGGTACCCGTCCTCATCGCCTTCATCGGCCTCGGGATCCTCGTGGGCAGCGACGTCCTCAACTTCTTCTACTTCGACGACGCCCTCCTGACCAAGCGGCTCGCGGACGGCCTCCTGGTCTTCATCATCTTCGTGGGGGGCTTCCAGACCAAGCGCTCGGCCCTCCGCTCCGTGGCCAAGCCGGCCCTCGGCCTCGCTACGGTCGGGGTCCTCGCGACGGCCGGCCTCCTCGGCCTCCTCGTCCATTTCGTCGGGCATTACTCCCTCGCCCAATCGCTCATGATCGCCTCGATCATCTCCTCGACGGACGCCGCGGCCGTCATGCTCATCACCCGCCAGAACCCGATACGGGAACGGGTGGCCGCGACCCTCGACGTCGAGTCCGCGGCCAACGACCCCATGGCCATCCTCCTCACCCTCGCCTGCGTCCAGCTCGCCGCGGGCTCCGGGCGGAGCCCGGCCCTCCTCGGGCTCGAGCTCGTCTGGCAGCTCGGCGGCGGGGTCCTCGTCGGCTACGCGGTGAGCCGGGCGAGCGTCTTCCTCTTCGACCGCCTCGAGTCGGAGAACCGGGGCTACTACTACGTCCTCGTCATCGGCGTCATCCTCCTCGCCTACGGCCTCGCCTCGATAGCGCGGGCCAACGGCATCATCGCCGTCTTCTTCATGGGCTACTGGCTCGGAAACGCCGAGTTCGTGGGCAAGCGCGGCGTGAGCAACTTCCTCGAGGGCATCTCGGCCTTCTCGAACCTGAGCCTCTTCCTCATGCTCGGCCTCCTGGCCTTCCCCAGCCGCTTCCCCTCGGTGTGGCGGGAAGGCCTCGCCATCGCCTGCCTCCTGATATTCATCGTCCGGCCCCTCGTCGTCCTCGCCTGCGCCATGCCTTTCAAGTACGAGGCGCGGGAGCTCGCCCTGATCGCCTGGGGAGGGATCAAGGGGGCGGTGCCCATCGTCCTGGCCACCTACCCCGCGGCCTACGGCCTGGATCCCGAGGGAGAGATCTTCAACATCATTTTCTTCGCGGTCCTCCTCTCCTGCCTCGTCCAGGGGCTCAGCATGGGCCCCCTGGCGCGGCGCCTCGGCCTGACCCTGCCGGCCAAGCCCCACTCGCCCCATTCGGTGGAGCTCCACAGCCTCCGCAAGAGCGACATCGATATGTTCGAGCTCCGCGTCGAGGCGGGCTCTATCGCCGACGGCCTGCGGATCCGGGACCTCGTCCTCCCCGCGGACCTCCTCATCAGCTCGATCGTCCGCGACAAGAAGATCGTGCCGCCCCGAGGCGCCACGATCCTCCGCGCGCAAGACCTCCTGTTCATCCTCGCCCCGGCCGCCAAGATCGAGGAGGTCTCGGCCTCGCTCAACGCGCGCCGGGCCGATCTCGATCCCGAGCAGGAGCGCGAGCGGGAGATCGAGGAGCGGCGCTAGGAGGGGTCCGCCAGGGAGCCGGCGCGGGTACGGCCGAGCGCGGCCAAGGCCCTTACTTCCGCGACGAATACCGCTTGCCAAGCGTCCTTCTCCGGTGTATAAAGATTGTACCAAGTACAAACTTGAAATAAACTCAAGGAGACCCCATGAAAACCTTCGTCTGCTCGGTCTGCGGCTACGTCTACGTCGGCGACGAGCCTCCCCTCCAGTGCCCCCAGTGCAAGGCGCCCCGCGAGAAGTTCGTCGAGAAGAAGCTCGATGCCCAGGCTCCCTTCGCGGACGAGCACAAGATCGGCGTCGCCCAGGGCCTGGATCCCCAGGTGGTCCAGGGCCTCCGCGACAACTTCTACGGCGAGTGCAGCGAGGTGGGCATGTACCTCGCGATGAGCCGCCAGGCCGAGCGCGAGGGCTACCCCGAGGTGGCCGAGGCCTACCGCCGCTACGCCTTCGAGGAGGCCGACCACGCCTCCCGCTTCGCCGAGCTCCTCGGCGAGGTGGTCTATCCCGACACGAGGAAGAACCTCGGTCTCAGGGCCGAGGCCGAGTTCGGCGCCTGCGAGGGCAAGCTCATGCTCGCCAAGCGGGCCAAGGAGCTCGGCTACGACGCCATCCACGACACGGTCCACGAGATGTGCAAGGACGAGGCCCGGCACGGCGCCGGCTTCCGGGGCCTGCTCGCGCGCTACTTCAAGTAAGCCCGGCCGCCCCGTGCCGCGGCCCCTCGAAGGGGCGGCGCGGGGCGCTGTATCATGGGAGGACGATGAAGCACACGGCCGAGTTCCTGCGCGAGCGGGGCATCCAGCCCTCGCAGCAGCGGATAGCCATCTACGAGGCCCTCGCCTCGACCAAGGCCCACCCCTCGGCGGACCTCATCCACGGCGCCCTCGCGCCCGGCATGCCCACCCTCTCCCGCACGACCGTCTACTCGACCCTCGAGCTCCTCGTCGAGCGGGGCCTGGCCCAGAGGCTCGCCCTCACGGGCAGCGAGCTCCGCTACGACGCCGACGTCTCGCCCCACCTCCATTTCCGCTGCCGCGCCTGCGGCTCCGTCTCCGACCTGCCCGGCCAGGCCCCTTCCCCGCCCGAGCTTCCCGCGGGCTACCTCGCGGAGCGGGTCCAGCTCTACGCCGAGGGGCTCTGCCCCGCCTGCTCGGCCGGGCTTCGCTCCTAGTCGGCTCCCCCGTCGCTCCCCGACCGCGCGGCCCCCAGCCCCCGCAGCCGCTCCGCCTCGATGAAGGCCGCGAGATTCCTCCGCATGACCGGCCGCTCGGCCGCGAGGCTTTCCTCGTCCTCCTCCGAGAGGAGCCGCGCCAGGACCGCGTCCGAGGCCGGGTCGGCCGCCCCTCGGAGGAGGGAGGCGAGCTCCGCCTCGCCGAAGGGGCCGTGCCGGAGCCGCCGCTCCCGGAAGGGGGCGTCCTCGGGGCAGGCCTCCTGGCAGCGCGCGCAGCCCTTGAGGGCGTTGTGCGACGCGGGATCGAGCCAGGCGGGGAACTCGCCCTCGATCTCGTTGTAGAGGGGGAGGCAGCGGGCGGCGTCGATGCCGCCGAGGACGGGGGGGATGGCCCCGGTCGGACAGGCCCGGGCGCAGGCCTCGCAGGAGGAGCAGCGCTTCAGGAAGGCAGGGCCCGGGGGCGGGGGGAGGCTCCGGCCCGCGAGGCCGGCCCAGAAGGCCGCGAGGTTCGCCGAGCTGCCCATGCCCTCGACGTAGATGATGGTGTTCCGGCCGTAGCGCCCGAGGCCGGACCAGGCCGCGAGGGTCTTCAGGGGGAGGGCCGAGGCGAGCTCGACCCGGCAGCCGAGCTCACGGGCGAGGGCGGCGCGGATCGCCTCGCGCGAGGCGGGCCAGGGAATGTAGTTCGGGGGCTGGAGGAGGCGGAGCTCCCCGCCGGGCAGGGAGAACTCCACCACGCGCCCGGGCGAGAAGAGGGCGGCTATGACGAGGGCCCCGGCCCATTCAAGGCCGGCCGGCCTCGCGGCGCGGAAGCCCTCGATGTAGCCTCGGAAGACGGGGTGCCGGCTGAGCCCGGGCGAGGCCGCTCGCGCGCTCCAGGCCTCGTCGATGGCGCCGAGATGCTCCGCGCCGATCAGCTCGTAGCGCAGCTCCGAACCCGAGACCTCGATGCGCGCGGCCATGGCGGACCTCCTTGCTAGGCTTCTTCCCGCAGCGAGCCGAGCATCCTCTCGAGGAGGCGGAGGAGGGTCTGCTTCTCGTCCTCGCCGAAGCCCCGCCAAGCCCGCTGTATGAGGAGCCTCGATATCGCCGTGAAATCCCCCTCGATATCGTAGGCCTTGGGGCGGAGCTCGAGGACCACGCCCCTGCTGTCCTCGGGGTCGGGAACCCGGCGCAGGTAGCCCTGCTTCTCGAGCTTGTTGGCCATCTCGGTGAGCGTGGATTTCTTGCGGCCGCTCGAGCGGAGCAGCTCCTTCATGCCGGCCCTTCCCCGCCGCCCGTAGAGCGAGGCGAGGAGGGCGCCGTGCGAGGGCTTGAGGTCGCGGATGCCCCTGGCCCGGAGCTCGCGCTCGATGAGCTCGACGCCCTGGTAGCGGATCGCGCTGACGAGGGCTATGACGCTGTCGCTCCTCATGGGGTCATTATAGTTCAAAATTGAACAAAAGTCGAGCTGTTTCGCACGGCGGCGGGATCGGGCGGGCCTAGAGGAGTAGCCTAATGCCGCCTAACGCGGCGAGGGCGCGGGCGGCGGCGTCGAAGGCCTTCTGCGGCAGCTTGCGGAACAGGTACAGCCCGACGAGCTCCCCGGCGAGGAGGGCGGGCAGGAGGCAGAGGTCGGCCAGCAGGGAATCCGGGCCGATGAGGCCTAAGCCCAGGCTGAAGGGCCATTTCACGAGGTTGACGACGAGGAAGAACCAGGCCTGGGTCCCGATGAAGTCCTCCTTGGACAGGCCCATCGCGAGGAGGTAGAGGGCCATGAGGGGGCCGGCCGCGTTCGCCATCATGGTGCAGAAGCCCGCGAGGATCCCCGCCGCGGCGGCGGCCGCTGGCTGGCCGGGGGGGATCGAGAAGCCCTTGGCCTTGCGGTAGAGGTCGAGGGCGAGGAGGCCGAGGATGAGGCCGCCCAGGATCCGGCGGAAGGCCTCGTCGGAGACGCGGCCCAGGGCGAGGGCCCCCGCGACGATGCCGAGCAAGGTCCAGGGCAGGAGGCGGCGGAGGATGGGCCAGCGGGCGCGCCGCGATAGGAGGATGACGGCGCCGAGGTCCCCCGCGCTGAGCAGGGGGAGGATGAAGCCCGTCGCCGCCTTTGCCGGGAGGGCGAGGGTCGCGAGGAGGGTGGAGAGCATGCCCAGGCCGGGCATGCCGGTCTTGGAGATGCCCGCGACGAGGGCCGCGCCGCCCAGGGCGGCCCATCCGGCGAGGTCGAAGCCCATGCGCCACCTTCCCGCGCCGGCCTAGCGGGGGATCGAGCGGGCGAGGTAGCTCGAGTAGTCCTCGACCCGCTGGTGGTACTCGCGGCCGAGGAGCTCGCTCGAGATGACGAAGTCCGCGCTCGAGCGGTTGCAGGCCATCGGGATGTTGTACAGGACGGCGATGCGGAGGAGGGCCTTCACGTCAACGTCGTGGGGCTGGGGCGACATCGGGTCCCAGAAGAAGATCACGATGTCGACCTCGCCCTCAGCGATGAGGGCCCCGAGCTGCTGGTCCCCGCCCAGTGGGCCCGACTTCAGGCGCCTGACCTGGAAGCCCTGCGGCAGCTTTGCCTCGGCCTTTGCCCGGATCGTCTCCTCGACCATCTTGCCCGTGGTCCCCGTGCAGACGAGCTCGTGGCCCATGAGGGTGCCCCAGTTGTACTGGACCCACTCGGCCAGGTCCCGCTTCTTGTTGTCGTGCGCTACGAGGGCGATGCGCTTGCGCTTTTCCATGGCTTGCCTCCGGGATGCCAAGACTATAGCGCCGGGCCGCTCCTTGGTGAATCCGTCGGCGCCGGTGTAGGATCGGGGGCATGGACATCCGCAGCCTCGAGGGCGAGCCGCCCCAACGGATCTACGAAGCCTTCATGGAGGCCTTCGCCGACTACCAGGTCCCGGTCGCCTGGAGCCGGGAGGACTTCGAGGCGAACAAGGCGCGCCGGGGCTTCGAGGCCTCGATCTCGGTCGGGGCTTACGAGGACGGGCGCCTCGTAGGCTTCTCGCTGAACGGGCGGGGGAGCTGGGGAGGGGCGCCGACGGCCTACGACCTTGGCACGGGCGTGGCGCCCGCGGCCCGGGGCTCGGGCCTGGCGGGCCGCCTCGCCGAGGCCGCGAAGGAGCTCCTGCCCCGGGCGGGGATCCGCCGCTACCTCCTCGAGGTCCTGCGGGACAACGCGCCCGCGATCAGGACCTACGAGCGGGCCGGGTTTCGCGTAACGCGCCTTTTCGAGTGCCCCGGCGGGACCTTCATCCCCCCGGGCGGGGCGGCGGCGACGCCTGGCCTCTCGATCGAGGAGCTCTCCTCCTTCCCCGCGGCCGAGGCCGCCGCGATACGCGACTGGGAGCCTTCCTGGCAGAACTCCGACGAGGCGATCGCCCGGATGCCCGGCCCCCTGGTCCTCCTGGGCGCGAGGGAGGGAGCGCGGCTCGCGGGCTTCCTGGTCGCCCAGCCGAGCGGGACGATCTGGCAGCTCGCGGTGGCCCGGGAGGCGCGGCGCCGGGGCCTCGGCTCGGCCCTCCTCGCCGCCCTGGCCGCGCGCTCGGGAGGCGCCCTCCGCTACGTCAACGTCCAGGCGGACGACGCGGCCAGCCTGGGCCTCCTCGCCCGGTGCGGGGCGGCCCAGGGGCCGGGCCAGTACGAGATGCTGCTCGAGCTCTCGGCCGCGCGCCCCTAGCTCGCGACGAAGCGGGCGAGGAGGGCCAGGGTGTTGGCCATCGCGTCGCGGTGGGTCCGCTCGTAGCCGTGGCTCGCGTAGACGCCGGGCCCGA
>ERZ795054.555-NODE-555-length-45106-cov-8.026925_pt1 | contig 45106 bp, 28 predicted proteins | sample MGYA00375138_ERZ795054 | MGnify/ENA primary metagenome ERZ795054 (study PRJEB30183, sample SAMN05720215) | anaerobic digester metagenome | isolation source: active sludge of municipal wastewater-treating anaerobic digesters | place: USA | collected 2014-12-23 ... | reverse complement strand
ACGGCGAAGCGGTATCTCGATTACCGGGAGATGCTCGAAAAACAGAAGGATATCGAGGCGGTGATCATTGCGACGCCGGACCACACTCATGCGGTCATTGCCTTGGCGGCCATGCGTGCCGGCAAACATGTCTATGTCCAGAAGCCCTTGACTTACTCGGTCTACGAAGCGCGCCTTCTCACGGAAACCGCCCGAAAACAAAAGGTCGTCACACAAATGGGCAATCAAGGCCATTCGGGCGAGGGAACCCGTCGGGTTTGCGAGTGGATCCAGGCCGGGCTCATCGGCGCCGTTCGGGAAGTCGACGCATGGACAAACCGTCCAGTCTGGCCCCAGGGAGTCGAGGTCGAGCGCCCCAAGGAAACCCCGCCAGTTCCGGCAGGTTTGGACTGGGACCGATGGCTGGGGCCGGCACCCTATCGTCCTTACCATCCCGCCTACGTGCCGGGCAACTGGCGGGCCTGGTGTGACTTCGGCACTGGATCCCTCGGTGACCTGGGCTGTCACATTCTGGATGCCGCCTTCTGGGCGATGAAACTCAAGTATCCCGTCTCCGTCGAAGGTTGTATCTCCACTTATTGGCATGATCTCTGGAAAAAAACCGAACCGCGGCATGAAACCTTCCCGCGTTCAACCATTGTGCGCTACCAGTTTCCTTCCCGGGAGGGGTTTCCCGCGCTTAAACTAACCTGGTGGGATGGCGGCATGATGCCGGCCAGGCCCGATGGCCTCGATCCAGACGAAGAATTGGGCGACAGTGACGGGGGACTAATCTTCAAAGGCGAGAAAGGCGTGCTGATCTGCGGCTGTTACGGGCGCAATCCACGCGTGTTTCCAAAAACACTCGCCCAAGAAGCCTCCAGCGTCCCGAAAACCATCGAGCGAATTCCTGGAGACATCGACGGGCATGAACAAGATTGGCTTCGAGCCTGCAAGGGGGGCAAACCGGCTTGCTCCCATTTTGATTATTCCGGCCCCCTCTCGGAAACCGTTCTGATGGGAAACCTGGCCGTCCGTTTTCCGAACGAACAACTGTTGTGGGATGGGGAAGCCATGCGGGTCGGGAACCACGAGAAAGCCAACGAGTTTGTTCGCCGCAAATACCGCCAGGGATGGAGCTTGGAATGAATGCCGGCCCTCAAAACCTCAATCCCTATGTTCAAACAACATCCAACAACGTTCGGACACCGTTCATGGTCGCTGACGGGACCGCGTAGCGCCCCACTGGGATTCACCCTGATAGAACTGCTCGTCGTTATTGCCATTATCGCCATTTTGGCGGGCATGCTGTTGCCAGCCTTGGGCAAGGCCAAGGCCAAAGCCCAGGGAATCCAATGCATGAGCAACACCAAACAGGTCATGCTCGCCTACCTCATGTACGCGAGCGATCACAACGACCGTGTGATCGATGCGGCGACGTGGACAGGTAACAGCTGGCTGGACTGGACCACCAGCCCGGATAACACCAACCTCGTCAAGATCCTGGACGACAAAAACGCGCCCCTCGCCCAATACTTTGCTAAAACCAAAAACCTCTACAAGTGCCCGGCAGACAAATATGTGAGCCCGGCCCAGCGCGCCCGGGGCTGGATCGAGCGCGTGAGAAGCATCTCGATGAATGGTTTTTCGGGATGGCCAAATGCCAACGAGGATCCCTCCAGCTTTAATAAGTATCGGGTTTTTCAGAAGACCACCGATCCGAAAACGAAAAGTCCAACCGACATTTTTGTGATTGTGGACGAGCATCCGGATTCAATCAATGATGGCTGGTTCATCGTTGTCGGCAAGAACTGGGGGGGAGACTATGCGTGGTGCGATTTTCCCTCGACACTGCACAATGGGGCGTGTGGATTCGCGTTCCTGGACGGGCATTCCCAAATCAAAAAATGGCTGGGCAAAATGTCGAGTGGCGAGTGGATGGCCGTGACATACAAAGACCGCCATGCCGGCGTCCTCAAAGCCACTTCCGCCGCCGACAGGCAGGACATCGATTGGGCCAAGGAGCACATGGCCGAGTGGCGTTGAACCCTTGCAGGTCACCACGGTTGGGTTTCGTCTTGCGAATGTCTAATGAACGATACTAAGGGACAGGTCCTTTGTTTGATCGGCAGAGAACTGGAAAACTGGAACGATACTAAGGGACAAACGATACTAAGGGACAGGTCTTTTGTTTGATCGGCAGAGAACTGGGGCGGTCTTAAAAATCAGGATTCAAGCCTGGGACGATCTGGATTACCTTATTCCCCATGAGTTGCACAAATCTGATGAAGACGGTCCGCTTGGCCGATGGCAGTTGCATGCCCAGTGTTGGTTTGGGGACCTGGAAGGCGGAGGTCGCTCGGGTCACGGGATTGATCTGCGAGGCTGTGGAGACAGGGTACCGTCACTTGGACTGCGCCTGCGATTACGGGAATGAGTCCGCGGTGGGAGCGGGTTTGGAGCGGGTATTCCGGGAGGGCCTTTGTCGTCGGGAGGATCTCTGGATCACCTCGAAACTCTGGAACACCTACCACGATCCCAGGCACGTGCGCCTGGCATGCGAACGGTCATTGCAGGATTTGAAACTCGAGATTCTCGATCTTTACCTCATGCATTTCCCGATCGCACTGGAGTTTGTGCCGTTCGAGTTGCGATATCCTCCCGGCTGGTTTTATGATCCGGCCGCGCCCGAACCGAAAATGAAACCGGCGCCAGTGCCAATCGCCGAGACCTGGGGCGCGATGGAGGAGTTGGTCTCTTTGGGGTTGGTGAAGAGGATTGGGGTGTGCAACTTTGGGACCTCGTTGTTGCGGGATCTGCTTTCTCGCGCCCGGATTCGTCCGTCAGTCTTGCAGGTGGAACTGCACCCATTCCTGACCCAGCAAAAACTGCTTCGATTTTGCCGGGAAGAAGGCATCGGGGTGACGGGCTTTTCTCCCCTTGGCGCGCTTTCCTATTTCGCGCTGGGAATGGCGGGAAAGGAGGAATCGGTGGTCGAAGCCGGACCGGTGGTTCAGGCGGCGTCGAGGCACGGTCGCACTCCGGCGCAAGTCTTATTGCGATGGGGCATTCAACGGGGCACAGCGGTCATCCCCAAGACATCGAGCCGGGCTCGATTGCAGGAGAACCTGAACATCTTCGATTTCGAACTGACCGACGAAGAAATGAAAGGGATTGACGACTTGGATCGTGGCCGGCGATTCAATGACCCGGGGGATTTCTGTGAAAGGGCCTTCAACACCTTTTTTCCCATCTACGAGTAGGGATAGCGCTATGTCGACACTTCGGAGGGCGGCTGTGTTCGAAGAGCGAGCCGCAGCGCCCAAGCGCATCATGAAATGGGATAAGCGGCCTATCGGATTTGGGCTGGTGGCAGCCATCGTCGCGGCAACAGGGCTGGAGGCGATTCAGGGCTAGGCTGCCCCCGCCCCTGCGGAATCGGTCCGAACCGTTCAAGTCGATTTGCCGAATCAGGAGCATAACGCAATAAAAAAATCCTGGCCAGGCCTGGGCTGCTGATTGTGGGGAGCGGAGGAGTTTGCGCCCGATGTTTTCGCGCCGCATCTGGTCGAGTTCGAGCGCGGGATTCTTCAAGGCCATGATGGCGAGGTGCCGCCTGCCTTGCGCGCTCTTACTTCACGCTGGATCCGACTCGGGATGCCCCTGCCCTGTCCGTAAACCGGCACGCAAAAGCGCTTCACTCCCCCCGTTTTTTGCCGATATGGACCTGGTTGGGCGGGGGGCAATGATACCTGCCCGGATTGATGCCACACTTGATGGGTGTTCACAACGCTTTTGCGAAACCGAGATCGCATCCAAGCCGTTTCACGACTTGGCTGGGGGGGTGTCTTTTGCTCGTTTTCTGGGTGGGGAGCGGAGGGACCGTTGACGCGGTTTCGACGACGCCGACAAACGCCTGGACCGTCACGAACTTGGCTGGGCTATACCAAATACCCGACGCATTACGGGATGTCGAAAATCCGGCGCGTCTGCGGGTGAAGGTGCTTCTTTACGATCCCATTTGGAAAGTGCTTTGGCTGAAGGACGATGCCGATGCAATGTATTTGGACTCGAGCCAGCGCGCGCTCCCGATCAGAACGGGGCAGGAACTCGATATCGATGGGCTGTGCAAACAGGGGGGCGGAGGATTGAACTGGGACAAGTGCGCCATCAACGTTTTGCGGGAAAAGGCTTTGTCCGACCCGGAACTCCTGGATAAATCCTAGGCTTTGAGCGAGGGAGCGTCGGTTCGCCGGGTTATCGTCGAAGGCTACGCTCGAAAACAGGTCCAGAACGATGCGTGGCACATCGAGATGGAACTGCTCTTCCAGGGCACGAACATCCGCGTGTACGTTCTTCTCAGCGAGCATGAACCGGTTCCGCAGTTCGATGAGGCCCTGGTTCGAGCTAAAGGAGTATTGGTCCTTAAACGCGATCAGTTCGGTAAAACCGTGGATGCCGATTTCTGGATTGCGTCCAGTCAGGATCTCGAGGTCATCAGCCGGGCGCACATGAACTCGAAATTCTTCCTGCCCCAGACCCCTATCTCAGCGCTATTGAACCATCCAACCCATCAACCGGTGCGAATTCGCGGTGTCGTGCTGGCCCAGGAAATTGGCCGATCGCTGACCGTCCAGGACGACACGGGTCGCGTGGTGGTTGAAACCTGGCAGACACGGGCCATGAAACCTGGCTCATCCGTTGAGTCGGTTGGTTTGTTTTACACGGCCGGTGCCGAACTGCGTTTAAGAGAGGGTTTGTTTCGGATCGACGAATCGGTGTCGAATTCAGTTGGAACAGCCCGACAATCGTTTTCGGAATTGCCGCGCTTACGGCGTGTGGATCAGATCAAGTCTCTCACCCAGAACGAAGCGGCCAAGGGTTACCCCGTGACGGTGCAGGGTATTGTGACATGGCATCACCCGGTTTGGAATGACTACTGCGTTCAGGATGGCGCCGAGGGCGTGTATGTCGTTAAAGCGATCAATCCGCCAGAGCTTGAGATTGGCGACTGGGTGCAGATTCAAGGCATCACCGGCCGAGGCCGCACGCTGCCAGTAATCCTTCAGCCGACCCTTAAACGGCTTGGGACGGGACGGCCCCCCGCCGATCGGATTCTGACCGTATCCCAGGCGATGGCTCCGATGGAGGACTGCCGTTGGATCGCTCTTCGCGGGTATATCCGGAGGATTTCGCTTTCCACGAATCCGTCGATCAACCACCAGCTGGAAGTCTCGACCCCGGAGGGGGGCTTCGTTGTTCATATCCCGATGTCTGAGTTGAGCAAACCGTTGGAGGGCTCTGTGGCCTTATTTCGCGGCGTGTGTGGAGTTCAACTGGGAGAAAGACGACAGGCAGCGAAAGTCATGATGATGGTCTCGTCGGAGGACTACATTGAAATCGAGCAAACGCGGCCCGAGGACTTATTTTCCCTGCCTTTGCAGTCGATCCAATCGCTGGCCGAAGTCAATCCCAGCCTGCTGCACCGTGTTCGCCTGAGCGGAGTGATTACGCTTCAGCGCCCGGGGCGTTCTTTCTGCATCCAAGAAGGCGAGACTGGTCTGCTGGTGTTTTCGCAAGCCACAGAACATCTGCCTCCGGGCACTCGCGTTGAAGTCGTCGGATTTCCAGGCACGGAAGGCCGGCAGTTGGTTCTGCGCGAACCGGTCCTGCGAATCGTTCGAGAGGATGTTCTGCCGGCGCCGTTGATCTTGCAGGCAACCAACCAGGTCAACGAGGAATTCGAGGCGCGTTATGTTCAAATGGAAGGGTGGCTTCGGGATGAGCATCAAGAGGGGGAGGAAAGGCACCTGAGCGTGCAATCCGGGGCGGATTTTGTGCAAGCGCGTCTCCCCCTGTCGAAGACGGAAGACCTGAAATTACGGGAGGGCAGTCTGATTCGGCTTCGGGGGATTTATCATACGATTCACAACGACTATGGGATTCCCGAGACCTTCGAATTGCAGATGGCGTCGCCGGCGGATTTGGTTCTGCTGAAACATCCATCCTGGTGGACAACGGGACGGATCATGAGTGTGACGGGGGGATTGGCGGCTTTATTGACGATCGGAATGACCTGGGTGGTGATGTTGCGCCGCCAGGTTCGAGCCCAGACTTTGGCCTTGCGCCGTCAACTGGCGGCAGAGGCCGTTCTGGATGCGCGCTACCGCAACCTCGTCGAGAAGGCTCACGATCTGATCTTCACGCACAGCCTGGACGGACGGTTTCTATCGCTCAATCCGGCCACTTTGGAACGGTTGGGTTACACGCCGATGCAAGCTCGAAACCTGACGTTATGGCAAGTCCTGGCTCCGGAAAGCCACGGGCGGATTCGGGCCCTGCTTGAAAAAGCCGCCCAGGGGGATGGCGCAGTGTCCTACGAGGCGATTGGCTTGACCCGGGATCAGAAGCCGATCCATCTTGAAATGACTTGTCAGCCTATGGAACAGGAGGGCCAACCCATCGCCATACAGGTGATTGCGCGTGATATCAGCAGCCGGAAGCGGACTGAGGAGAGCCTGCGGCTTGCCAAGGAAGCGGCTGAAGCGAGCACCCGGGCCAAGAGCGAGTTCCTGGCCAACATGAGCCACGAAATCCGCACCCCCATGAACGCCATTCTCGGTTTTGCGGACATTCTCACGACAAAAATTCACGACACGACCTTGCGCGATTATGTCACTTCCATCCAATCGGCCGGCAAAGTCCTGCTTCGTTTGATCAGCGACATTCTGGATCTCTCAAAAATCGAGGCGGGCCGGATGGAGCTCCAATTCAACGCGGTGGATCCGCAATCGGTTTTTTCGGAAATGCGTCAGGCATTCGCGATCCGCTGTGAAGAAAAGGGGCTTTACTTCAAGACGGACCTCGAATCCACGTTGCCGAAGGCGCTGGTGTTGGATGAAGTCCGGGTCCGTCAGGTGCTTTTCAACCTGGTCGGCAATGCCATCAAATTCACTCATCACGGCGGGATCGTATTGCGCGCGTGGCACCGGCCCAGCCCTGCCGGCGGCGATGAAATTGAGTTCGGCTTTGCGGTGCGCGACACCGGCATTGGCGTGCCTCCCGATCAGCACACCCTTATTTTCCAGGCGTTTCAACAACAACGCGGACAATGTCATTCCCAATATGGGGGCACCGGCCTGGGACTGGCCATATGCCGGCGTCTGGTCGAGACCATGGGCGGCCGCATGGAACTTCAGAGCCAACCGGGTGAAGGCAGCGAATTCAGCGTCATTCTGCCCCGGGTGGAAATTGCAGCCACAGGCCCTGTCTCCGAATCGCCCTTCGAACTCATCCGCGCCTACGAATTCCGGCCTGCCCGCGTGCTGGTGGTGGATGATATCGAGATCAACCGGGAATTGCTCAAGGCCTATCTGGCCGGGACGGCGCTCCAGATCTCGGAGGCAGCCCATGGCGCCGCCGCCCTGGAGTTGATCGCCCAGCAACGTCCGGATTTGATTTTGCTGGATGTGATGATGCCGGACCTGGACGGCTTTGAAGTATGCCGCCGGCTTAAAAAAGACCTGGTTTCGGCCGCGATCCCGGTGATTTTCCTGACGGCGCGCACCGAGACCGACGATATCGTGGCTGGCTTTAATGCGGGAGGCGTGGATTACGTCACGAAACCATTCCGGCCTGCGGAACTGCGGGCCCGGGTCCGAACCCACCTGCAGCTGCGCCAGCTGCAGCGTTTGTTGCACATGTGTTCCTACTGTCATCGCATCCGTGAAACCGAGGGGCGCTGGGAGCGGATCGATGCCTTTCTCCTTGAACGAACTCCCACGCGCTTTTCCCACGGCGTCTGCCCGGAGTGCCTTCGCAAGCACGCAAAGGAATTCGGATTGCAGGAAAGCGACCTCGAGTCCTAGCCAACCATCAGACCGGGTCAAGTTCTGCCGGCTTGCCATCGAAGCGCAGGTCTGAGGCGCCTCATCGCTTCAACAGACCATGGGATGGTTTGGATTGGAAAACTTGATCTGTTGACCGCGGGAGCATGTCGGCTATTGTCTGGTGCCATGATGAAATCGCCTCAGGTGGTGGTTGCGACAGCGGTGTTTTGCCTATGGATTTCAGGCGCGGCGGGCCTTGTCTATGAGGTGGTCTGGATGCGTTACTTGGCGTTGTTCCTGGGGAGCACCGCCTACGGTATCATCGCGGCACTGGTCGCCTTTATGGGGGGACTGGCCTTGGGGAATGCCTGGATTGGCCGGTTTGCGGACCGGATCCGCCGTCCGCTGGCGCTGTATGCCTGGCTGGAGATTGGCATCGGCCTGTATGCCCTGGTATTTCCGGCCTATTACGAGTTTTGTCATCAAGGCTTTGTCCGGGTCGCCGCAGGATGGGAACCTGGCAGCCGCGGACTGTTGGTTTTGAAGTTCGGATTCAGCCTGCTGACGATTTTTTTTCCGACGTTGCTCATGGGAGGAACCCTGCCGGTGCTGGTGAAGCTGGTGACACGTTCGCTTGGCGAATTGCGAGAAAGGGTGTCAACCCTTTATTTCATCAACAGCGCCGGGGCGGTCGTCGGCTGTTGTGTGGCTGATTTCTGGTGGATTCCAGTCCTGGGTCTGCAAGCGACGGTGTGGGCTGGAGCCGGCTTGAATCTGCTGGTGGGAGCGGTGGGCCTTGTCGTCAGCAGCTGGCTTCAGGAAGGGGCCGTTCGATCCCATGCCCGTGCCGAACCGGTCGCCTCGCTCGCTTCGGAGGAGGAAACGTTCACTCCGTCTGAGCTGCGTCTGGCGGTGGTGGGGATTGGTCTCTCTGGATTTGTGGCGATGCTCTACGAGGTGGTCTGGACGCGGATGCTGGCCTTGGCGCTGGGCTCGAGCACCCATGCATTCTCGATCATGCTGATCACGTTCATTTCGGGCATCGCGGTGGGCGCCTGGATCGTGGGTCGATGGCGGCGGTTGCGGCGGACGTTGGATGCATTCGCCTGGACCGAGCTGGCGTTGGCGGCCACCTTGCTCCTCTCGATGGGTTTCTACGACGCGATCCCCTATTGGTTCGGACAGATTTCGGGCACGCTGGCGCGAAGACCGGAGATATTTCCATTATACGGTTTAGCCCAGGCCCTGGTCTGTTTCTTGGTCATGTTTGTTCCCACGTTGTTTCTGGGCATGACCCTTCCGTTAGTCAGCCGCATAGCGACGGCGGAACTGGCGCGCACAGGCCGGTCGGTGGGAGCTGTATTCTCGGTAAACACGCTGGGCACTGTCCTGGGGGCGGCGGTCACCGGGCTTTGGCTCCTGCCGAGCCTGGGGCTGGCAGGAACGTTGATGCTGGGAATATCCGTCAATGCCGCCATTGGTCTGGCCGTGCTCGGCCGCAAGCTGCCACGCATCCGGCTCCTGGTATGGGTGGGAACGCCGGTGGGGGCGGCGATGTTTGTAATGGCTGCCTCGGTGATTTTTGCCGATCACTGGGAGCGTGTCTTCACCCGTGCCCTGTGGCGTTTGGAAAAACCCCTCGCCCCATCGGCGTATCATGCGCTCATCAACGGCACCCGATTGAATTACTATCGCGATGGAGCGGGCGCGACCGTATCGGTCGAGTCCACCCAGCAAGGGGGAGTTCAGCACTTGACTTTGGCGGTCAATGGCAAGCCCGACGCCAGCACAGGCAACGATGTGACCACCCAACGTCTGCTCGGGCACATCCCGATGCTGCTGCGTCCGGAGTCGCGCCAGGTGCTGGTCGTCGGTCTGGGTAGCGGCATGACCTGCGCGGCTGTCCTGCGCCATCCCACGGTCGAACATCTGGACGCGGTGGAAATTTCCCCCGAAGTCGCCGAGGCCGCCCGCCTGTTCTCCGAGCATAACGACCAAGTCTTGGATCATCCCAAATTTCACCTGGCGCGCGAGGACGCCAAGACCTTCCTTCAATTAACCCGCCGACAATACGACGTGATCGTCAGCGAGCCATCGAATCCCTGGATGGCGGGCGTGGCGGGAGTGTTCAGCCACGAGTATTACCGCAGCTGCCGGGAACGCCTCACGCCGGACGGGCTCATGGTCCAATGGGTTCAGATTTACGAGACCGATGACGAATCGTTCCAGGTCGTTCTGAAGACGTTCGGCTCGGTGTTCCCTTATTTCAGCGTCTGGATGACTGCGGAGACCGACCTTGCCCTGGTGGGTTCAACGCGCCCCATCCGAACCGATCTTCAAGCCTTGAGAAATCGATTTGTGGTTCCCAGCGTGAAAAGCGATCTCGAACGGATCGACCTGTTCCGGCTGCCTGTGTTTCTGTCCCGCGAAATCATCTCGCAGGATAATGCGCCCTTCGTGGCACCGCCCGAAGTCGCGGTCCACAGCGACTTCTATCCGGTGCTCGAGTATCTGTCCCAGCGCGCGTTCTTCGTCCGGACGGGGACATCGGTGCCCGTCACCTTCGATGAATCGTTCTCGCCGCGTCCCGGCACTCTGCTGGCCCAATACCTCGATAAATATCCGCTGACCGAGGATGATTATTCCGCATTTGGACTTTTCAAACTGGAACAGGGCATGCCCGATGACCGCCTGTATCGGAGCCTGTTGCTGCGTTGGATGGCGGATTATCCCCAATCCACCAATGCCGTCGAACTGTCGGCCAAGGCCGCTGATTTTGGGTTGAGTGATGAACTCGAAGTCCAGCGCCTGCAGAGCCGGCGCGCGATGATCTGGGAGCGGTCGGCCGCCGATCCGGAGGTGCTGCGATATTACGGGCACTTCCTGATGCGATCTTACGCCCATCTGAGATCGGTTTTCTACAGACCGCCGAGCGCGGAACTCGAGGCGGTTCTTCAACGGTTGATTGAGGTGGACCCCCTCAATCAGCGGGTTTACCGGCTGCATCTCGCCGGGCTGGCTTGGGATCGCCGGGATGACGCAGCCTGCTTCCGATTTGCCCGCGAGGGCCTGAGTCCGGATACCAATGCCTACGGCGTGGCCAACTTCGAATTAGATCGGATCGCGCCCAAACGAATCCAGGCGCGGCTCATTGAAGCCTTTTGGCAGGCGGGCAAACCCCGCGAGGCCTGGGCGGTCTGTCAGGAGGCTTTGCATCAAGGGTACCTGGATCCCACCAGCGATGCCCGGGATCCCTTGCTGGATCTAACGTATCGCAAAGTCGAGGCTTTCATCCAGTCCATCCCCAGCCAACCGGCAGGCCATGAGCGCTTGCCCTAGTGTGGTGTTTGCGATGACGTTCGCAACGCTCCATACGGCCGCGGAATGCGAGTGTCCGAATGTCAAATCTCCATCGTTTTTCCGGGAATCGGCGCGGGATATCGGCCCTGGCTGTCCGCCCGCACCGGGGCGGGGCTGTTGGCGTTCAACTGATCGACATGGTCACAAAACTGAAAATCAGATGCCATGGCTTCTTCCCAGGTAATCAGCTTGCCGGAGTGCACCGCCGCCCGACCCATGATGGCGCCGAGATTTGAAAGGGCGGCTCGCCGGGCCTCATTATGGGGCCGATCATTCCGGATGGCGCTCAAGAGCACATTCCATTCGGCTTGCCAGGGATTCACAGTCTCCTTTTCCGGCTGCCAATCGATGTTGGATTGTTCGATGCGCTGATCCTTGTAGAGCCACGAGGTCGGCGCGTGGACGTTGCCCGAAAACTTGGCAGCGCACTGGGTTCCGTGAACAAATGTGGCAAACTCCTCCCGGCAATTCGGGATGTAACGACCGGTGACCAGGGCCTTGGTCCCGTCGGCGAAGGTGTATTCAATCGAATAACTGTCAAGGTTCTGGCTGCAATCCGCGCTCCCGGCAAACCGTCCCCCAACGCCGTGAGCCGATACCGGATAGGAATCCTTGATCCAAAAACACTCGTCAATCTGATGAATCATGAGCTCGATGAAGACTCCCCCCGATGACCACAGGAACTGATAAGGATGCCCCGGGCTGAGCTGCCAAAGCAATTCACTCTGCCCTCCCGGGAATGGCCCCATGAAATAACCGGAATCCATGCGATAAGCCCGAATCAACTGGACTTGCCCCATCGCGCCTTCGCGGATCTTCTGAATCAGAGCCTGGCGCGCCGAAGAATGACGGCACATTAACCCGGCGGCGATCTTGAGGTTTTTCTTTTCGGCGGCCTCCCCGGCCCTGAGGATGCGCTTGACGCCACCTGGATCCGGCGCGAAATCCTTCTCCATGAAAACATTAACACCTTTTTGAACGGCATACTCCAGGTGAGGCGCCCGAAAACCGGCGTGGGTGGTCAACATGGCGACGTCTCCCGGCCGCAGACAATCGATGGCCTGGCGGTAAGCGTCGAATCCCAGAAAACGACGTTCCTTGGGCACGTCGATCCGATCTCCGAGCCTTTGGCTCAAGGCTTGGTGCGATTGATCGAGGCGATCCTGGCGCAGATCGGCCATCGCGACCAATTTGACCGGACCATTGGCGCCACCGCGCGTCGACGGCTGGGTGCCGGAGTCATCGCCAAGAACAAGTCCTCCGGCCGACATGGCGTTCGCCACCGCGCCACTACCGCGGCCCCCGCAGCCAATCAACGCCAAACGGATGGTGTTATCCACCGCGGCATGAACGTGAGGAAGGGGGATACCCGCTAACGCGGAGACAGCGGCCAACTGACCGGTGGTTCTTAGAAAATCACGACGCGAAGCAACAGGATCCTGGTTCTGGTTTGAATGTTTCATGCTCAACATGATGGCGGTTCTTTAAAAAAAATCCAACCGCGAATTAACGCCCATGAACACGAGTTGCTTTGGCTGAATCCCAGACATTCCATCGATCTGCCAAACCCCTCAGAGCCTTCGTAATCAGCCTGTCTTTGTTGGCGGTTTTCGGAGCAGGAGTTTGTCTGGTCAAGAGGGATGCAAACAGGTAGAGTCGGCAGCATGAAGACATCGGTGCGCCTACTTATTATTTGCGTGATCTCCTGCGGGGCATGGATGGGATGCGGACCCAGCGCCCCCAGCACGACGTTGTATCAGGCCGTCGATAAAGGCGACCTCAAGCTCGTCAAACAACACATCGCGGCCAAGACCGACCTCAACAAAACCAATTATTCAGGATGGACGGCTCTGCATCTGGCGGCGATGAAAGGGGACCTGACGATCGCCGAGACCCTGATCAAGGGGGGCGCCGACGTGAAGCGAAAAGGAAAGGATGGCAAGACACCTCTGGACGTCGCCGTGGAAAAACGCCAGACCGAGATGATCGAGTTCCTTCAGCAACGCAGCGCGGAAAAACCCGGACGAGGATTGATCGACGGAGGATTGGGCGTGGGAGAAGTGCTCGACAATATGTGAGTCCCCCCGACCTGGGAACGAAGCACAACGCGCCAAAGGAATTCGATTTACAGGATGGCAGCACATCACTCGATCCGAATCGCGGTGGGCGGAGGCGATACCGACAAGCCGCTCAGCTTGCAGAAACGCTTGCGCCTGCTTCAAGACCACATGACCCTTTCCGGAGCCAAGATTTTGGATTGCGGTTGTGGAGCGGGCGCCTACTTGCTGGCCTTTCTCGAGTTGGGAGCGGACGCTTACGGCATCGAATACAGCGTGGATAAGGTCAGCCAGTATCAAAGCCGGGGACTTCACACCGACCGCGTGAACCAGGGCGACCTGGAAAAGATCCATTATCCCTCCAACACTTTTGACCTCGCGCTTTTGAATGAGGTCCTGGAACATGTCCCCGATGATGGCCGGGCACTGAGTGAGATTTTCCGGGTGCTCAAACCGGGGGGATATCTGGCCCTCTTTTCTCCCAATCGGCTTTACCCGTTCGAGACTCACGGCATCACGCTTCGGTGCTGTCGTCTGAAGCTGCCGCCCTGTTTTCCTTTTATTCCGTATGTTCCGCTGGCCATCGGCCGTCGCCTGTTTGACTTTCACGCCCGGAACTATTTCGGCCAAGACTTGTGCCGGCTCCTCGATCAAGCGGGTTTCCAGGTGCGCTACCGGACCTGGTTGTGGCAGACCTTTGAAAACATCTCCGGCCAACAGCCCGCCATCATCCGTTGGCTGCGCCCAATATTTCGCGGAATCGCCAACTGCTTGGAACGTTGCCCTGGATTGCGCCGTTTCGGGGTGTCCCAGGTGCTCCTGTGCCAAAAGCCATGAGTGCGATCTCCCCAGCGAATCCACGCGTCAATGTGCTGGGCGTTGGACTCAGTGTTCTAAATCTGGCCACGGCCCGTCAGGCCCTTGCCCAGGCGGTCAACGAAAAACGCAAGGGTTACGTCTGCATCACCGGGGTTCATGGCGTCATGGAAGCCCAGGATGATCCGGCTTTTCGCCGGATCCTGAACCAGGCCTTTTTAGTGACCCCCGACGGCATGCCGATGGTCTGGGCGGGGAAACTGGCGGGCTACCGCGAGATGGATCGTGTCTATGGTCCCGACTTGATGCTCGAACTCTGCGAATGGACCCGCACCTCGGGGCATACCCACTTCCTCTACGGCGGAGGAGAGGGTTTGGCCGATCTCCTGAAGAACCAACTGGAAAAGCGTTACCCAGGACTGCGAATTGTGGGCGCATATACCCCCCCTTTCCGACCCTTGACCCCCGAGGAAGAAACCGATTTGGTCCGTCGCGTCGCCGCCGTGAAACCGGATTTCTTCTGGGTTGGCTTGAGCACCCCCAAACAGGAGAAGTTCATGGCCGCCTATCTGCCGCGCCTGGACACCACCGTCATGATCGGATTTGGGGCGGCCTTCGATTTCCACGCGGGACGCGTCAAGCAGGCCCCCCGCTGGATTCAGCGCTCTGGATTCGAGTGGTTGTTCCGGCTCTGCCAGGAACCCCGCCGGTTGTGGCGCCGTTATTTGAGGAACAATCCGCTCTTTCTCGGCAACGTTTTGTGCCAGATCACCCGTCTGAAACGGTATCCCCTGGACTGACGAAACGCCGCCCGCCAGCACTCAGAGGATCCGCTCAAAAACAGCATTGGGTTTTGGAGGGAGCGCCATCGGACCCAAGGGGTGCGAGGTTCTTCCTTGACGCTCTTCCGATAGCAGAGCGAGATTAACCCATCAAGAAATCAAGGAACCGTTTTTTCCGGGCTGCGCCTGAGTCGGTGATATCTCTATGAATACTTCAATCATCCTTCATGGATTGGCCGGTTTGTCCTTCATCCTCACACTCTCCACGGCTGCCCAGGATTCCGTGTGGCTGAGCATCACCAATCGATCTGGCGTCGGGCGAACGAATGATTGGGTGGCCGGCGGGATTCCCTTACCGCGCTCGTGGCAAGTCACGGAGGTCTCGCAACTGCGCCTGTTGCGGGAAGATTCCACGCCTCTGCCGGCTCAATTTGAAATCCTGGGCCGATGGGGAGGAGATCGCCTCGATGCCAAGGCCCCGGCCAAATGGGTTTTCGTTTCCTGCTTCGGCACGGCGCCGGCGCAGGGCAGCACCCGGGTGCGGCTTGAAAAGACCGCGGGGCCCATCTTTCCCCCGTCGGGAATCACAATCCGATCCGCCGCGCCGAATCGCTTGACGATCGACACGGGAGCCGCGGTCTTTGAGATCAACACCAACGCGTTCAATCTGTTTGAGCAGGTGACCGTCGCGGGCCTTCCAATGCTTCGGCCGTTGTCTCCCACAGAAGCCCTCGCTTACCAGGATATGAATGGCACTAGTGTGGTCGCGGCAACGATTCAGCCTCCACCAAGGCGGAATCGCATCAGGATTGAACGGACCGGTCCTCTTTATGCCGTCATCAAGATCGAGGGGAGCCTTCTGGATGCGCGGCAGCGAGCCGTATTGGACTACACCGCCCGATGTCATTTCTTTGCGGGCCAAACCACGGTGCGCCTTGATTTCACCGTCGAAAACAATCTTCCGGTGTTGGCCGGCGAGAGCAATGAACCATTGAATGTCCATAATCAGGGTAGCACAAACAGCGTTTATCTCGGAGGATTGAAGTTGGCCTTGCGCCTGGCCGAGTCCCCCGCCCCTCTGCACGTGAATATGGAAGCCGGTGTCAGCGTAACGTCCCCGGCGAGCCCGATCCGGCTTTACCAGGATTCGAGCGGCACGGATTTCTGGGACACCTACGTGGGACCGGCAGGCTGGGAATCGAACATGCTCTGCGCGCCTCGACTGCAGTCCTTCTGCACAAAGCCCGGATTCGAGATTTCGGGCGCAGGAAAGACCCTTACAGGACGCCAAGCCCTGGGATGGGCCACTGTCTATCGTTCGGAAGACCGCGGGCCTCGACTCGAGTTGGGACTGCGGGATTTCTGGCAGAACTTTCCCAAGGCCATCGAGATCCAGACTAACGGCCTGGTCGCGATTGACCTGTTTCCGAATGGCGAGGTCTTCCGTCACAACCTGCGGGTCGGAGAAGAAAAAACCCACACGGTCCTTCTACATTTTGGGATCGGCCCCGAGGCGGCCGAGATCTCGGCGCAACGGGCCCGGACCTTCAATTCGCCCCTTTGGCTTCACAGTCCGTCCGATTGGTTTTCACACTCCAAAGCGCTCGGCGAAGTCCCCATGCGTGACGTCAGCCGCTGGCCTCTGTATGAACATTATGTGGAGATCGCCTTCACGCCGAATCCGGATTTCAACCCGGAAATCCATGATCCGAACTTCGGCAATTCAACCCTCCGGGAGGTGATTGAACGCTACAATTTTTTCGGCTGGCAGGATTACGGGGATGTTCCGCTGGATTACGAAGCCTTCGGACCTCAGCAAGCCGGTCAAATGAACCTCAAGTACTGGTATCTGCATGGAATGCTGGCGCAGTATGCCCGGTCGAACGACGAACGCTGGCTGGATCTGGCCCTGCCGGCTGCTCGGCATTTGGCCGATATCGATTATCTCCACATTCCCGATCCGGGAATTCAGCACTGGGTTCATGGGGGCTACTTCGGCCACAGTAACCATGACGAGCCCGGCTATCTGAATCCCAATCGCAATAGCAACTCGCCGTCCATCGACCTTTTTTTCGGCGTGCCCGATCTCCTGTTGGCCTATCATTTGACGGGAGAAGAGCGTTTTCGCGAGGTCGCACTTGAGGGCTTGGAAGCCATGTTGAACCAATCTCAGTTTGGCGATTTCACCGCTCCCTATCTCTACCGCGAAAGGGCAAATCTCATCTTCGGCTATCTCGAGGGCTACCGGCATACAGGCGAGGACCGCTGGTTGACCGCACTGCACACCCTTGTTGGCGAAACCGCCAAACTGTCGAATAAACCATGGCTGAACAATCCGACGAGTTTCCGTCCCGAAGAGAATTGGCACTGGCTCAGCAGCTTTTCGCTCAGTCAGATTCTGTGGACGCTGGGACGTTACCTCGATTTTTGCGAGGAATATGACCTGCGGGATAACTTGGGAGTCACCCAGGCGCTGACTGGCTACTCTGATTTTATTCTTCGCCACTTTTCACAGGAATACCGTCCCGGCCGGATGGCCACCTGGAACGCGTTCTATTTTTATGATCCCCATGAGGACCCCTATTTGGAGATCAACGATTGGGCTTTGGTCACCGCCGACGCTCTCGCCTATGCCTCCAAATACTCGGGCCGGACGAATTACCTCGAGGCCGCCGGTAAATTCTACGCGACCGGCACCATCGATCAGGTCTGGGAAGATGACCCTCCTGTCTACATGGCCACCAAAGATCTGGTCAACGCCTTGAACTGGGGACTGGTCTATATGCAGCAGTCGCAGTCAGCGATTGGACCGCCGACAACACCGCGATTGCGCATCCAGTCGCACTCGGCCAATCAAACGATCCTGCAATGGGATCTATTGCCTTCGCCCGTCCAATATACCGTCGAAGCCACATCAAGTTTGTTTCCTCCCTTTTGGACTGTCGTCAGCGGAGCACAGCCCATTGGCACAAACTCTTGGGTGGACAACCACGGAACAATCCCCCGCAGGTTTTGGCGCCTGCGGGTTGAGCCGTAACCTGCGGCGTTCGGAAGGCATTAGCTAAAACAACACCAGGACACACTCGAAACACCCAAAATTCGGCGAGCCCATATTGGTTTAGAAATCAGTTACCAGGTTTGACGTACAACACCGCTCTATAAAGCCTTCCGGGTTGGTTCGTAATGCTCTGAGTATCGGTGTATGATTGAAACGAATTGGTGAGCGTGAGCACGCTGAGTGTCTGCCAATAGTACGGCTGAACCAGGTCAAGCGTTTTTTGAAGAACCAGGCTCATTCCAGGTTGACCTCGAACCTCCAATACCGGGAGACTCGAATCCAGGCTCACCGATAACTGGAACTCGGGAGCGACTTGACCGTTGATTTGCAGCGGATTGGGAGTCAGGAACCCCGTCGAGGGCTCCCCAGTCCCGTGCAGGGTGTATGTGATCTCCCCCAGGATCTCTTTCATTCCTGTTTCACCGGCGGGCACCTGGATCATCATGTTGAAGAAAACGGGATTGAGATCCACCGGTGTCCCGGCAACCACTATGGCATCGTTGTCAAGAATAGGCGCGTCTGAGTATAGGCCGGTGACATCGATCAGTCTCCAGTTCGTTGGCAAGACAGGCCGCCAACTCAACGACGCCAACTCACGATCGATCGGATAACTCAATTGGGCATACACCACCAGAATCCCGGGAGCATAATAGAAGTCGGCCATTTGGGTGGCGGTGAATGCGGTTAGCGATACCGGCTTGAACTGGGCGGTAATGTCGACGTCTCCATCGAACTGGATCCACGACGGATTCCGGGATCCAGTGAGGCTTCCGCTCCATCCCCCAAACTGATAACCGGTGAGGGATACCGCCATAAACTCCCCCCAAAAATTCGTCTTATGTAGAAGTTGCCACGTTGAGAAAAAATTGGTGATCCACCGTCCCTGGGCGCTGCTAAACGATATAAACAACGGGCGATCCTCAAGGGGAAGGCGGTTGAACTCTGTATTGATAAAACCGTTTTCAGCCGAAACAGATAAGGTAGGCTCTCCTGCGCGCTGGTAACTGACGCCCATGCTTGCAGAACCTGCGGTCGATATAGTATGCAAGCGGTCATAGCTTGGAATCACCCAGCCGGGAACCGGCTTGAACTCTATCGCATGAAGACCGACAGGCAGGTTCGTGTAGACGACACCGCTCTCACGCCATTCATCATCGACGCTGAGTTTCCACTTTGCCCCCGCCGCCACCACCTCTGGAGGTGAAAGCGTGACCGTTAGTGAGTAGCTTGACACACGAGTATAAGGCAATGTCATCGTGCCGAGCGCCTCAGCGAGATTCAGAGGAGCCTCCTCCATCCGGGGTGTAATCGGAATACTGAGGTGAACAGAGGCCGATTCTCGATTAGATACCCGCAAAACGTTGGGATAAAGACTCCCCGAAATTGGATCGGGCGTGCCACTGATGGTGTAGGTGATTTCGCCGGGGATTTCCCGCAAGCCAGTCTCCCCGACTGGCACCTCGACCATGAAGTTGAAAGCCACTGGATTATTGTTGAGAGGCCCTCCAGTCCAAACCACTTCCCCATTCTCGATCACACCGTTCTGAATAACATACTGGTACGGGCAGGAGGCATCGACTAATTTCCAGCCAGCAGGCAATGTCGGACGCCATCTGAGCGACAAGAATGATCGATCTACGGGGTAACTCAGCTGGGCATGAACCACCAGGAGCCCAGGAGACTCGTACCCGTCAGCCATTTGAGTGGCTGTGAAATCCTTCAGAGACACGGGCGTGAGATTTGCCTGAATGTTTTTGTTGTCATCCATGAAAATAACCAGTGGATTCGCGGTCGCCGTGACGCTGCCGCTCCATCCTGTGAATTGATAGCCCGTTTGAGGTACGAGAACCAATCGCGTGCAGGTATTCGAGTTCGGAACGGGCAACCGGGGTTCGTCCGGTCCCTGAAAATTCGTGGGTAATGCATTCGTCTCGAATACACCCTGGAAATAACCTTCCGGAGGCGGCAGATGCTGAGGATAAAAATCCATGTCGACGGTAGCGTTTGTGAAGGATAGGTCTATCGTGTAATCGGAACTTTTATAATAGGTGGAGCCCAAATATGAACGTCCTGTCCGTGTCACACGAACAGGTCCACTCTGCTGCGGGGTAGTCCATCCCGGAATGGGTTTGAATTCGAGGGTGTAAATCCCAATCGGCAGGTTTGTATAGGTGCCGCTGTCGCGCCAGACGGTATCGGGATCCGTATGCAGTTTCCATTGGGCTCCTAATGCAACAACCTCGGGAGGATTGATCTCAACGGTAACCGAACCAATCGGCGCTTCTGGAGGAATCGAAGTCTGTGAGATCCCAGCAGGGGACATTTGGTCCTGGTCAGTCTCGAACTCATTGGGGGCCTGGCTGTATCCCCGAATTACGACCGTCAAAATACACCCAGCCGTTGCCCACTGGAACACCGATTGAACGAAATGCCCTGCGAAAAGTTGTTTGGTTTTCATAATTGCTCTTTCACTGAGTAGTCGGAGTAACAGCGTCCATTATTCACCGAAAAGAACTGGCCAAAAGGCCTGAAGCACGACCATGCGACGACAGTGGATGCCGCCCCAAGTTGATCCTCTACGCGCGGAATATAAATTCCTTATGCTCCTTCTTTCCATGGAGTGTCCTTTCTCAGTATCCAAAAACCCCGGATTAGCTCTGCATTTTTTCCAGGTGTTTCCCAGTATTGACAGCACATTCCACGTCATTGAATCCCAGTGCACTGCCCACAATGGTTCTAGGAACCTCGATCCTTCACCTCGTTTGGATCGATTTGAGAACGATCGGGTTGAAATCATGCGCCAGGAGGCTGGGCAGGAGTTCCGCGTACTTCGATTTCCTCGCGCAACGGAGTCTCAGAGCGAAACAGCAGAGCATCCTTTTTTACGAGCCCGGAAGGCCGAAAAGCGGCGGCTTGCTTGAATTACTTGATTGCTGTCGGCAGTTTCTTTAATCCCACAGAACTGCGATTTCACCAGGAACGCGTCCAACTGGCTTAGTCCATCCATCCGCATTTCAATCAGCCTTTCGTACGGCAGTGGCAAACGGTCAATACCCCCTGGAGTCTGCCGCGCTTGACAAGCCTGTGGCGTCGGAGATCCGGGCCTGCATTTGATATGGGCTTCTCCCTGGAGCCAGGGGATGTTATTATCTTGGTCATGCTCGCAAGAATACTCTTCGGCCAGTTCCACTGGGCGCTCGACAGGACTGGCTTGCCCATTTTCATATGCCCGTCCCGAGTCGCCTTCCCCAAAGCAAGACTCACAGTGGGGCTCCTTTCCTTCCTGACCGTTGTCACAGCCCACCCAGCCACCTTCTATTGTGATCCTACACAAGGGAGTCCCCAAGGGGATGGCAGCACGGATCGACCTTGGGGGACCATCGAGGAGGTTCTTCAAGCTAAACAGATCCAGATCTGTGATTCTACCGGGAACCCCGCTAATCCAAGTGCTCCCGTCAAACCCGGCGACACCATTCTGCTTCGGTCCGGATGGCATGGGATCCTTCGTGTTCCCAGGAGTTATAACGATCAACCGATCACCCTAGCCGCCCAGGCCGGTCACACACCACAGGCAGGCTGGGTCCAGATTGAAGGCGGGAGGAAATGGTGCGTCAAAGGTCTGACCGTTTCCCCTTCGCTCGCGCCAAAGCCTCTCGAGCATCCGCCTCACAACCTGGTGATGCTTGGCGAACAAGGCGGAGAGGACAGCTCCGAGTTGGTTGTCGAAGACTGTTGGGTTAGCCCTATTATTTTTATGTTTCACATGAAAGAACGCCCATGAAGGTCTCCCGCAAGGAACTGGTGGAGCAGGCTATCCGGTTTCGATCGCCGGAACGCGTCCCTGTTGTTTTTTGGAATCGGGATCAGGAAGAGGGAGACGTATTGCTCTATCATTTGGCCTTGGGATGCCCGGGAGACGGCACTCCGAATGCATGGAATTGGTCTGAAAACGAATGGGGATATCGTCTGGTCTCCTTGGGGGATGGCACGATGGGACACCCGGTGGCGCCCTTCTATCCCGACCTTCCCCACGCGAAGGAAATCAAAATACCGACTCTGCGCGAGTCCGAACGCATGTCGGCTGTGCCCGGATTTCTCGAGAACTGCGGCGACCGGTATCGTTTGGCCAGCCTGGATCTGAGCGGTTTTACCGTCTACACGCTGCTGCGCGGCTATGAAAATGCCCTCCAGGATTTTCTCATCCATCCGGAGGGTTTTGCGGCGCTGATGGACCGGATTATGGCCTTCGAGTGTGATCTCATGCGGATGGCGGCCCGATGCGGATTTCATGGCATCCATTTTGCCGATGATTGGGGCACGCAATCCGGATTGATGATCTCACCCGGGATGTGGCGGCGGCTCTTCAAACCGCGTTACGCGCGGCAATTCGCGTTGGCCCGCGAGCTCGGCCTGCACACCTGGTTTCATTGCTGCGGCAACTTCGATCTCATCATGGACGACTTCCACGAAATCGGGGTCGATGTGTTGAACATCTCCCAGCCCAACGTGATCGATGTGGCGGCTGTAGGTCAACGGCTGCGCGGCCGACAATGTTTCCTTTTGCCGATCAGCTATCAGACCGTATCCATCCTGGGGACTCCGGCCGAGATTCATGCCGAGGCCCGGCGATTATACGACCTGCTTGGAGCGCCCACGGGGGGTTTTATCGGTTATGTGGAAGAATACAGCGTGATGGGCATGCCGGCGGAAAACTACCGGGCATGCGGCGATGCTTTCCGCCGGCTGTGACTTCCCATTTGCCGGGATTGGAGGGGAGGCGCCGGGCATCAGGAAGAAGTAATTCTATGCGGGTTTGAGCAATTGAGCTATAAACCGGGTCGAATGGAATGCGCATGAAAAAGAAAACCCTCATTTTGGGACTCTGTTTGTTTGTATTGGGAACCTTCGCCGGCTGGATGGCTCATCGGGCAACTACCCCCGGCTCCAAATCGCCGGCTCCATCGGTCTCCCGCATCCTCTTCGCGACCAACGTTGTTTCCTCGGTGCAGAACCGCCTGACGACCCAGGTTTCCTCCAATCGAACCGCGTCCGCGGGCCTCGTTGGCGCGGCGGAACTGCGAGTTCAGGTCGGGCATATCATCCAAACGACCCCCGAGCACAAACGGCGCGAGGCTATTCTCGAACTGGCGGATCGTGTTCCCTTGTCGGAAATTCCCCAGGCCTTGGCCGAAGCGGCCAGATTGACGCCGCCGTGGCGCTATGAATTGGTCAATCGCCTGGCTTCCCGTTGGGCCGAGGCCGATCCTGCGGCGGCCACTCAACAGGCAATGGCCATGGCGCCCAATGAGATTCGTCATTCGGCGTTAAACAGCGCCATGCGGATTTGGGCGCAGCAAGATCCGGCCGCGGCTCTCGATTGGCTCGAGAAACAGCCCATGGGCGATACACGTTATATGTTGATGAATGCCTTGATTCAGGGCGTGGCGTCGTCCCAGCCGCAGTATGCCTTGGATCTCTGGGAGCGCTCAAGAAATCAAGGCCATGTTCGCCATATGATCGGCATGATCTTTCGAGAGTGGGCCCAAGTGGATCCCGTGGCGGCGGCAGCGAAGGTTCTTGATTACAGCCGCCGTGTCGGGCGGGAAAACGATAATCTGGTTTCGGTGGTTGTTGAATCCTGGGCCTCAAGGGATCTGGCGGCTGCCACACAATGGGCCACGGCATTGCCGGAAGGCCAGGACAAGAAACTTGCCCTGGTTGCTTTGTCTCGTCAGACCGCCATGATGGATCCCAAGGCCGCGCTGCAGTTTGCCGAATCGCTGCCTCCGGGCCAGCTGAAACGACAGGCCTTGGAGTCGATTGTCTCCGAGTGGTCCCGATCGAACTTTCCCGATGCTTTGGCCTATAGCCGTTCCTTGCCGGAGGGGGCCGCCAAACGCCAGTTAATGAATTCGCTCCTGTACCGGTGGGCGGAAGTGGATTTGCAGGGGGCCGCGGCGCAAGTGCAGGCGATGACCCCGGGAAACCAGCAAGCTCAACTGGCTCAAAACGTCGCCCGACAATGGGCGCAATCTGATCCCGCGGGCGCCTTGGCGTGGGCCCAAAGCCTCCCCCCCACCCGCAGTCGGCAAGAGGCGATTCAATCCGCCGTCTCCACGTGGGCTCAAGCCGATCCCCAGACGGCCTTGGCCGCCCTGCAGAATCTGCCGCCGGAAATCAACCGCGCCAACATCGTTGGGTCGCTCGTCCACAGCCTGGGAAATATCGACGCAGCAACCGCCAACACTTTGATCCAGCACCTTCCCTCGGGGAACTCCCGAGACTACGTTTACGGCAGCATTGCCAATCAACTGGCTCAACGAGACCTGGACGAGGCCATCAATTGGATCAAAACGTTGCCCACATCGGCGAATCAAGTCAGCGCCACCCGCAATCTCATCTGGCAACTGGGACGCGAGAATCCTGAAAAGGCGGCCGAGTTAGTCCAATCCATTCCCAACAACCGGGGGCGCGATGAGCTCATCGGAAGCCTGGCCTCGACCTGGGCGGATTCGGATCCCACAGGCGCCCAGCAATGGGTTCAGCAACTCCCGGAGGGTTCAGGCAAACAACGGGCCCTCCAAAGCATCGTCAATCAAGTCGCCCAAAACGATCCCAAAGGCGCGGCAGAAATGGCCATAAACATGAGCTCGGGCTCAAGCCAGAACCAACTGTTGAGCTCGATTGCCAGCCAATGGGCATCCTTCGATCCGCAAGGCGCCTTGGCTTGGATCAACCAAACTCCTCAAGCCGCATGGTTCAACGACGCCGTGGCCAACATCGCCTCAACCTGGGCCCGCCAATCCCCCCAGGAAGCCGCGAAATATGTCGCCTCCCTTCCCTCCGGCGAAGGCCAGAACCGCGCCGTCCTGTCGGTCGTCAGTTCCTGGACCTCGACCGAACCCCAAACCGCGGCCGCTTGGGTCGCGCAGTTTCCATCGGGAGATTTGCGCAACAACGCGACTCGTAATGTCGTCCAACAATGGGCGCACAATGATGTCGAAGCCGCCAGCAAATGGATCGCAACCCTGCCGGAGGACCCCTCCCGCGCCCAAGCCGTCGAAGCCCTGGTCAACGTCGCCTCCCACGAACGCCCCGAAATTGCCGTTCAGTGGCTGGACAGTCTGCCCAACCAAAACGCGCGCAACAGCCGGGCGGAAATGATCGCCCATCGGTGGCTCCAAACCGATGAAAATGCCGCCCGCGCCTGGATCAACCAATCGTCTCTCCCCGCCGAAACCAAAACGCGGCTGCTGACTCGCTGATGACGCCGCGCCGAGCAGATTTCTTGTTGTCGGAACACCATACCATTGCTGAGTGTCATCACGACGGGAACCGGCACGGGCTCTGTCGTTTCTGAACCAGCAGGAATCCTATGTGGAACGGATTGCAGCGAGTATTTCCCCATCAATACAAGAGTCGTCTTGACGGCCCATCCGGATCCGGGCTCTGTATTCGCCGGCTGGAGCGGCGCGTGCTCCGGCACCGGCCTCGGAGAAATTCTTATGGATGCCTCCAAGTCCGCAAGCGCAACCTTCAATCTTGCCTCTGCGTCGGGACTGCTGAACGGCGACTTTGAACAAGGACCCTCCATAGGCTGGATCCAACAACCAGGCCCTTTGATTTACCGGGCGCCGGATTATGGCATTGCAGCGTTCTCGGGCGAGTATGTCGCCTATCTGGGATATGAGGACGATAACCGGCATATCGCCACCCTCAGCCAGCGTGTGACTCTCCCCAACAGCTGGCCGCTTTACCTCAACCTCGCCATTTGGCTTTACTCTGAGGAAATGTGCGATGTCGGATACTACGATTGGTTTGGATTCTACGTGGACGGCCGGGCCATCGTTGAAAACTCAAGGCTTTGCCGCGGCAATACCGGTGGAGAAGGTTGGCGCACTCTCAGTTTCGATATCAGCTCGTACGCTGGCCTGAATGTCCTTCTCACCTTCCAAATCGGTTCAAACAGTATAGATCCCCTCGCCAGCTGGGCCCTGTTGGACACAATCAATCTCAGCAACCAGCCTTGGTAGCCCCTCTAAGGCGATCGCCCTGTAAACTTAGGGATCTCACCATTATTCAGTCCCCATGCGGCGCAATGGACACGCCGGTGGTCGGCGTCCCCCATTCAAAATCGGCTTGCGATCACTGCCTCGGAGTGCCACGCGATCAATCGCCTCGCTTTGAATGCGTACTGGAGAAGCCAAGCGCCATAAGCTGGAGACTCGAATTCGTGATATCAATTCCTATCTTTTTTTGTGTGGGCACTAAAACTATTCAGTTTGTTTCGGCAGAAAGATGTCGCGGTAGCGCGTGGCACATGGTAAAGAATACCCATGCCGACGGTCCTGCGAATCGGATCATTCAGATTCCACTTCTACTCGGATGAGCGGCAGGAGCCCGCGCACATCCACGTGCGGACTCCAGACGGGGAGTGTAAATTCTGGATGGAGCCGACCATCCGGCTGGCCGGAAACCGGGGAGTACGACCTCAGGCGCTCCGACGCATTGAGCAGTTGGTTTTTGAACATCATGACGTTCTGAGAAGGGCATACGATGAGTACCGTAACCAATGAGCCACGGCTAGCCGTGGAGCCTGCAGCTGTGCGGGCCTGGGCGGAAGGGCGGACGATCTACACGGAGCTTCACGACGGACGGATCATCGGCTTTCCAGCCGACCGGTTCCGGCTCCTGGCGGCGGCGACCGAAGAGCAACTCGCGCGAGTTCAAGTTGAGCTTAATGGATATGCCTTGCGCTGGGAGGAACTGGATGAGGACATCACAGTTCCCGGCATTGTGGCAGGCCACTTTCAATTGCCACCGAAATAGACGCCCCCCCATAAGGCCTTCCTTTTGGCCCGTTGTTGGCTCATCGCGGCCTCGTATCCAGCCCCAAGCCAGCCGCCACGTTCCGTTGGATCAGTTCCCTATGCCGGTGCAATGCGCACGCCGGTGGTCGGCTCCCCCCATTAAAAATCGGCTTGCGATCACTGCCATGGAGTGCCACGCGATCAATCGCCCCCCGCATTGAATGCGTAATGCAGGCGTCACACTATACTTATTTTGAGCGTTGCCAGCATTCTGACGATGGTCTTAATTTACTCGCAACATGAACAGTCACGGGCGAATTTCGATGGGGTGATGGCGGGACCCACGGTTTATGTCAATGGCCGGAAAGCGAGCGGTTGGGATTATGGTTACCTGTCGTTTCGGATCGACGCCACGGATTTCGTCCGTTTCGGTGAGACAAACCTTGTGTCGGTGCATGGGGTGAATCTTCGCCACGACCCTGGCCCGCTCGGGGCCGCATTCTTCACCCGCGCGATGGAACAGCAGCTGGAGATCATGAAGGACATGGGGGTGAACGCCATTCGCACCAGCCATCATCCGCCCGCACCGGAGTTGCTCGATCTCTGCGATCGTCTGGGCCTGGTTGTGTGGAATGAGACGTTCGACCTTTGTGGCCGGGGAATTTGTATGGACAGGATTTGATTATCTGGGCGAGCCCACGCCTTTCATTGCCCGGGGCTGGGGCCGGTATTCCAAGCGACCGATCACACCGGCCGAGGAATCGCGGATCAGCCTGTTCGGGATTGTCGACCTGGCGGGCATTCCCAAAGATCGCTTCTGTCTTTACCGCAGCTATTGGGCTCCGGAAAAAACAACCGTCCATGTCCTGCCGCATTGGAACTGGCCGGATCGCTTGGGACAAACCGTGCCGGTTTATGTCTACACCAGCGGGGATTCCGCGGAACTGTTCCTGAATGGGCGATCCCTTGGCTGAAAATCCAAAGAGCCCGGGGCTTCGAATCCCGTGGATTGCTATCGTCTTCGTTGGGAAGAGGTCCTTTATGAGCCGGGCGCAGTAAAGGCGGTGGCGTATCGGAAGCATCGGAAACTCGGCGAATCAGTGGTGCGAACAGCTGATGCGCCCGCCCGGTTGCGCCTGACACCCGATCGAAAATCGCTCCGATCCGACGGCGACGACTTATGCTATGTTCTCGTTGAGGCGACAGACCGATCGGGGACCCTCTGTCCCCTGGCCACCCACCAGATCACCTGCAAGCTTGAGGGTCCGGCCAGCATTGCGGGCGTTGGAAATGGAGATCATCATTTCCCGGCCGAGTTCGACACCAACAAAGTTTCGCTTTTCTATGGCAAGGCCATGGTGATCTTGCGCTCGATCGAAGGCCAAAGCGGCCAGATACAGATCGAGGCAATAGCCGAGGGTTTGTCTTCGGATCGCATCCGTGTGCGCTGCCGATAAGCCTTGAAGGGAACCTGTGCGCGGGTACAATCCGCTCTCATGAACCCAGCAAGCTCGCGCTTTGTCCGATCCCGAAATGGCTCCGAGCCCGCGATCGCCCGCTGGTATTGGCCTTTAATCCAATCGATCACCCCGATCACGCGGGGTGTGCCTTCATTCCATCGGTGGTTTAAACGGCAGTTATTGCGCAGCGTCCTATTAATAACGGCTTCTGCGGGTGTGACTGGGAGCTGGGCGGGTGTCGAATACATCGGTTTGAACAAAGCCCATTTGAGCTATTCCGGGGGAGGTTTCGGCACGTTCCGGCTGGAACTGCGCCGGAACGATCATGTTTTGGTTGATGTCAGGGCGGGTTCCTTTTCGGGTCACTACAACGACATTGACTTGGCGCCCGGGATCTACACTTACCGGATTTACGATCATTACTATGAGAACAATCCTCCTCGGCCGGACGATATCCCGCAGGTCCGAATCACCGATATCGCAACAGCGAAGATCGACGGCAGCCTGGCGCAAGGCAGACCACTGTTTGACGAAACCCTGACGAGTGACCGACCGCTGACCGTTGACATCTATGTCGAAAAAAACCTTAAGCTCGCCCTCAGCCAAGCGTCGGACGTCAGGGGAATGCTGTGGGGGTCGGGGTTGCTCGAACTCGATGCGGTGGCTCTCGGGAAAACGATTGTGGATTTCTCGGACAAACCGGTTGTCTTCGCCGGGCCGGTGGAGGGCGGTATCTTTCATTTTGCGCATCCACAGGACATCGAGGGGCTGCGCAACGCAACAATCCAGTTTGCGGACGGGAGCGGCTTGAGCGGCTTTTCGGAATGTATCGGTCTCGATGTCTCCATTCCGGACTGCAGTGTGAGCTTCAATCAATGCACCGGCACGGTCCTGCGGATTCAAGGCAAGGCGAATGTGGTCGTGGATAAGGGCAGCATCCAGGGATGGTTTTGTTCGGGCTCCAGCGGCGCTCAAGTGTTGGTCAGCGACGCGGACGTGGACCTCGCATCCTGGAGTAACCTGCCCTTACCGTATCCCGATCTCTGGGAACCGGCTTCATCGGTCTTGTTCAAGCGCTGCCAGGTGTTTAATCGAGGGGTGTGTTATCTCTACCCCAAGGATGTTGAATACCTGGAGTGCATATTCCAGGAAGACGTGATCATCCATGGCGGTCGGCCGCTGTTTACGCGTTGCGAATTTGGCGCGCCGGTCACGCTGGAGGACCGGACGGCGGCCACTTTCAAGGACTGTATTTTTCATCAGGCCCTGGTGTTTGACCGGTACCGTGGGTTGCTCAATCTCGATGGCACCTCGCCGTGGGGCAATGTCCCCTGGTGGTTGCCAGACCCCACCGCGCCCACCGTGACCGGCAACAGTTTTCAAGGTCATGTCGGTCCTGTTTATTCCTATCCCACCGCCGAGGTGCTTGCCGGAGAGGTTTACCCCCCCTCCACAGCCATCCAAATCGGTCCGAGCTATTATGGGGAAACGACCGGTCCGGAACTGATCGGAGTTGGCAGTGTTCCCAACCAACCCGAGGAATTCCTTAGTGGTCTGGGGGCGAAAGTGGCTGTCTCGGGTCCGAATAATGCGCGGTTTTTTGTGTTGGATCCGTTCCTTTCCTCGGGACGCCGGTCCTCGGACCGAAGGATTTTCCCTTCGTTCTGGCTGGATGGCTGGATCGCGGGCCAACATGCCTTGGATCACCGGCATCAGAATTCTCCATTCGCCCACAGCCGGATTCAAGGCAAGGAAACCTTGTTGAGTGTGCTTGTGGGCGCCTCCGTCGAATCTGTCCGGGGAGTCAAGTTGCGCGTGCAACTGGATGGACGGACGGTATCTCCCGCCCCGGGCAGTCCGGATACGGTCGTTCGGGGGAGTCTGGGTACAGTATCACCGAACCTCATCGCCAATGGACAGGCGACCTTTAACTTCGTGTTGCCGCCGGTGGACGAAAAAGAAGCGCGCCTGCAAGTGTGGCTTGATACCACCGGCGTCACGGGCTATCCGGATGCGCCAACCAATCGCGCGGTCATGCCAGTCATCGATACCTCTCTCCAGTTCAGCCCGCCGGTTGCCACGCCCTTGCGTCTTCTGGTGCAACCCATACATATCATCGGCTACGGCTCGCCCGGCGATGCGCCTGGGTTTGCGCTGAGGCTCAACGATCTGATCGCATCCATGCTGCCTCTGGGCCGGGACCGGGATATTGACATTCGGGTGGCCTCCACGGCCCTTCCTTATTCGCCCGGCGCGGATTATTCATACGCCCTTTCGCTCTATCCTTTGGCTGCCACCATTGCCGCTGCCAGCCGGCTGGCGGATGTGGGGGATTGGCTGATTGGCACCCGGTATGCGCCGCACTTCACGGTGGCCCTTCTCCCCGCGGGAGCCCTCGGACAAGGAGTTGAAGGCGTGAACATGAAAGTCTTCCGAGGAACCTTGTTTGTGACCGAAGACAAGTTGAAGGCCGCCATCCACGAACTTGGACATGCGGGTCCGGGCCTGTACACTTCGACGGAACAATACGACATGCCCCCATACAAGGCCACCGGAGGGAAACTCCTCCAAGGGGTAACCGCCTTTGTGAATGAATCCCAATCCCCTTTGGATGTTCAGGCCCGGGGGCGTTTTATCCATCTGGCAAAACCAGGATATGCATGGAAATCACCCGTCCAACTGCTTGACATCATGGGCGCCATCGAGCCGAGTTGGATCGATCCCGGCACGCTGAGCGATTTCCGCAATTGGTTGCTCGGCTACTTGGGCGCCTCACCGTCGGCCTCCCCGACAAACACCGCCCCTGGCCCAGCCAAGGCTTCCGTCAATTCCGTCCCGCCGAAAACCGCTCCCCTCCCGGGAATTCGCCGGGTGTTTCTCTCCATGCAGACCGTCAAACATCCATCCTCGAGTCGGCATCTTCCCGATCTCGGCACAGTCCGACTCTTCGACACCACGTCGTTTGCCCAACGGACATCCGGCGCCATTGGGGACCCGGCCTTTTCGGATTACCACCTGGAAGGGTTTGATGCCACGGGCCGGACGGTCTTCCTGGGCGGCATTAACTTAACCGAGGAATCGTATCCCTCGCAACCACCTCCGGCCGATTTCTACTCGTGGTCCGCCACCTGTGACATCCCGGAGTCGGCCGTCCGGCTGGTGCTGCGAAACCAAAAACAGCCCGATATCACCTATTTTGATCACCACCTGGTCTCCGGATTGTCCACTCAAATCCAGGAACCGGGCAACAACAGCGTGCTGGGCGATAGGGTTGTCGTCCGATGGAATGCCCAGCCAACATCCGAGTCATCGCTGCGTTCCCAACCGCTGCAACACATGCTCGTGGTGAGCTATGACAACGGCTCCAGCTGGGAACCGGCATCCGGCCCACTGGAGGGCGCGTCGACTGAGCTTTCCACCCTCAACTGGCCTTCCGGCAACCGAATCTCACTGCGGCTGCTCTCCTCCGATGGATTCCGAACCGCGGAAGCAAGGGTGAACAACCTGACGCTGCCCAACCGGCCGCCCCGCATTGAAATCGTCACCCCCAGAAACCAGGATCAAGCGGTCGGCGGATTCGGTTGGACCCTGCAGGCCCGAGTGACCGATCCGGATGGGAATGGGAATCCAAATGGAACCTGGAGTTCTTCGCGCGACGGCATCCTCGGCACAAGTTCAACCTTGCATGAAGTGGTGTTGAGCGCGGGCGAACACACCCTGACGTATTTGGCCGACGACACGCTTGGCGCGATCGCGCGGGCATCCGTCACAGTGCGGGTGGCGGCCTCGGGCGGTCTGCCCATTCCCCTGTCTGATCATGCGCTGACAGTTGTTCGGCCGGGAAAGGATCGTTACCAGCAATCCTGGGTTCCCCTGCAAACAGGCCAACCGCATCAGGCCATTTTGAGCATCCGTGCCCAAGGCGAATCCCTTCCTCTGCGCCTTCGTCTTTACTTGAAGCCTCCGGGAGAGGCGGAAACCTTGCTGGTGGAAAGCATGACGCAGATTCATCCTCTGGCCGTGGCGTCGATCAGCAGTGACTTCATCCCTGCCCGGCCGGGCGCCTATGAGCTCCGGAGCACCCTGGAACGAGATATCTCTGGTAATCCGGATATGGAAAATCCGGTGTGGACAGCGATGCCAGGAGGAGATCGCACCTGGAGTTATTCCACCCTCGGATCCGGTCCGCTTTCCGTGATCACTGAAGGACAGGGCACGGTGGTCATTGCGCCGGAAGGCATCGAGTGCGGTCCGTTGTTCCAGCGGGACTTTGTCCGAGGTGACATGCTGCTGTTGCTTGCGATCCCGTCTCCGGGATGGGTGTTCGACGGCTGGACAGGCGTGGAACCGTCCGGCCTCAACTCGGCGTTTGTTATTGCCGGAGCACAACCGGAAGTCCGGGCCCGGTTCATCCCCGGCATCCCGGTGTCCACAGGCTCCCTCCTGGTTCGTCTACGAGATGCCCTTCCTGGAGCGGTCCACATGAAGTGGCGGCTCCCGGGCATTTCAAGTTGGATGGCTGCCGACAGCATCCTCGAAGGTTTGCCAGCGGGATCTTACCTTATCGAATTCCAAAACGTGCCGGAATACCCGGAAGCCCCCCCGCAACTCGTGGAGATCCAGGCGGGAACCAGGCTGCTTCACGAATATACGGTTCCCGTTTGGATGATTGAAACCCTGGTCCAACCCAACACGGGCGGATGGATCACAGGAGGCGGCCGCCATCTCCCGGGAAGCGAGGTTGTCCTGGTCGCGCGACCGGCCACAAATCATCTCTTTGACGGCTGGTCCGAGGGCGGCCTGCCGCTCTCCTACGACATGGACCTCGTCTTCGATTCAACGCGACACCGGCAAATCATCGCCCATTTTCGGGAGAGTATCGCCCTGTCAACCCTGGAAGACATTCAGAAGATTGGCCAGGATCCAGCCTATCCTCCCGATAAGACCTACCACCTGACAAACCCTGTTGATGCTTCGGACAGCCAATCCTGGAATGGAGGAAAGGGATTTTTGCCCATCGCGTTCTTTTCAGGAACCTTTGACGGCCGCGGCCATGCGATTACCGGACTTCACATCCATCGCCCGGGCGAAACCAACGTGGGCTTGTTCAGCCGCAACCATGGCAGCCTTTCCAGCCTTGTGATCCGGAACGGTTACATGCGCGGCGAGACGGCCGTCGGCGGTCTTGTTGGGCAAAACACCGGGTTGATCGAAGATTGTGAATTGGAGGCTACAGTGGTTGGCACAGGGTATGTGGGCGGATTAGTCGGGCGCAACCGGGAAGCCGGCGGCGTGATCCGCCGCTGCTCCGCGAGCGGGACCGTTGCGGGCGGGACCATCGCGGGCGGGTTGATCGGACTCCACGAATTCGGAGCCTCGGTATCCGACGCCCATGCAACCGCCACGGTTTCTGGAACCGACCGCGTCGGAGGACTCATCGGCCGCATGTTCGAGGCCTCGGTCGCACGATGCTATTCAACCGGACCCGTCACCGGCTCCGGCGCGTTGGGCGGACTCGTCGGCGGAAAAGGCATCGACGATCAAATCCAAAACAGTTTCTGGGACTTCATGGCCAGTGGACAAACCCATTCCTCGGGGGGCACCGGTCAAACCACAGAGGCTCTGTGGCGACGCGCGACATTTGAGACAGCAGGTTGGGACCTGGATGCGGTATGGGGAATCCTCGAAGGCGCCGGGTATCCTTTCCTTCGCCGTCCCTGGCATATGCCTTCGGATCCGCCCCGGCCGCCCCAAATCCTTGATTGGCGATTTGATGCCGACGGGCCTTACTTGATCCTCTTGACAGAAAAAGGTCGGCTTTACACCATCGAGAAATCTCTCGACTTGATCCATTGGACCGAGATCACCACCAAGTCGGCGACAACAGAAGCGACCCCCTTTCAACCCTCAGAATTGGGAGATTGGCAGGCCCAGGTCGGTGTGTTCTACCGGGCCAAGGCCTCGAATCCGTAATCGACTCCATCCGGTCCTTGGCAGGCGCGGATTCCCCAATCCCGCCTCGGAGGTTGTGGGTTGGATGGACCCAGTGTAAGTTCTCGCGCACAGGCTTTGATTTCAATTAAATTGACGGCATGGGCATCGAGATTCTCCTCGTTTTGCTGATCACCGTCGGGGCGGTGTGTCTGTTTGTAACGGAGAGGTTCCGCTCCGATCTGGTGGCGTTGATGGTGCTCGGGGCCATCATTCTTGTCGGACTGTTTGAACCCCTGTCGGACTGGATTCGGCCCGAAAAATGGATTACGCCCGAAGAGGGGATTTCGGGATTCAGCAATCCAGCGACCATCACCGTGGCGGCGATGTTTGTGTTAAGCGCCGGACTGCAAAAAACGGGAGCGGTTGCGTTGGCGGCGCGCCTGGTGAAGCGCCTGGCGGGGTATCCCAACCTTTTGCTGCTAGCCATGATGTTGACGGTGGGAGTGGTGTCCGCGTTTATCAACAATACGGCGGCGGTGGCGGTTTTTATGCCACTGGCCCTGGCGGCCTGCAACAATGGAAAGTTGTCCGCGTCCAAACTGCTCATTCCTCTTTCGTTCGCCTCGCAGTTCGGCGGGGTTTGCACTCTGATCGGCACATCGACCAACCTGCTGGTCAGCTCCATTTCTGAGTGGGCGGGAGCGGGTGCTTTTTCGATGTTCGAATTCACCCCGCTGGGCGGATTGATGCTCGGAGCGGGCAGCGTCTATCTGCTGCTCTTCAGTCGGTGGCTGCTGCCCAGCCGGCGCGGGCGGCAATTGACCGAAAACTATCAGCTGGGAGAGTACATCACCGAATTGCGGGTGCATCCGGACTCACCTCTCGTGGGCCAGACTGTGGCCACCAGCCATTTCGGACGGAAAGAAGATGTCACCATGCTGGAAATCCTGCGCGACAATCGAACGTTGTTTGCGCCCCTGCGCGAACCGCTGCAAGCGGGCGATGTGCTGCTCGTTCGCGGCGGCGCCCCCGATCTCATGGCCGCCAAGTCGGCCTGGAAACTCGATATCGAATCCGAGTTCAAACTCAAGGACGAAGCGCTCGAGGCCAAAGATCTGCAATTGGCGGAGGTGTTGGTTTCACCCCGTTCGAACCTGATTGACCGCACCCTCGCCGAAGTGGATTTCCGCCGGCGTTACGAAGCCATTGTGCTGGCCGTCCAGGCCAGGCAACAAACCATCCGCACGAAGTTGAACCAGGTCCGATTGCGCTTCGGCGACGCCCTCCTCTTGCTGGGTCCAAGGGAAGAACTGGCGCGGTTGCGGGGCGATCCAAATTTTCTCGTCCTCGAACAGGTCGAGGAACCCTCGCTGCGACGCGACAAAATCCCGACGGCCGCCGGCATCATTGCGGTCGTTGTCCTCCTGGCGGCCCTGAATGTCATGCCCATCCTGGCGGCGTCCATCATCGGCTGCATCGCCCTGGTTGTCACCCGCTGTCTCACCCTCGAGGAAGCCTACGGAGCGATTGATTGGAAGGTCATCTTCCTCCTGGCTGGAGTGCTGCCGCTGGGGCTGGTGGTGGAAAAATCGGGCGCGGCGCAGTGGCTGGGAGGATCCATCCTTGGACTGGCAGGTCCTTTCGGCCCCGGGGTTGCCCTCGCGGTCCTCTACCTGCTGACGGCGGTGTTGACCGAGTTTATGAGCAACAACGCGACCGCGGTTTTGATGGCGCCCATCGCCCTCTCGACCGCGGCCGCTCTCGATGTGGACGCCAGGCCGTTACTCATGGCGGTCTGTTTTGCGGCATCGACCAGTTTCGCGACTCCCTTGGGCTACCAGACCAATACCATGGTTTATCACCCTGGCGGCTATCGCTACACCGACTTCATGTGCGTGGGCATTCCGTTGAACCTGATTTTTTGGGCCCTGGCCGTCTATTGCATTCCGAAGTTCTGGCCGTTCCACCCGGTGTGACCGCCGGGTTGGAGGAGCGTTCATTTCGGAACCGCGCACCTGATGGCCGGGGAGGGATTATCATGAGTAATCATGATCCAATCCAGTTCGATCCCTCAAACCGCGCAGCGGTTTGGGAATCGAGGATGAACTTAGATCGACGCTTCGCTGGAATGCGAAAAGACGCCAGGCAGATCTGAGGTTCATCCTCGCTCAACGTTACATTTTCTTCACAAGTTTGGGCGCGACGGAACAGACATAATTTCCTAATCTGGATGAGTGCAACGGGGGCCCTTAGAGGAACGACCCGCATTCTGGCGTCAGGGTTTGTTGATCCTCTTGCCGGCTATTTTGCTGGCCGGAGTTGGACTGTATGCCCTCCGACGAGACCGGCTGCTGGTTGAGCATGACGCCACCGAGCAGGCGCGGCAAATCGCGTCTGTCCTGGCGCAGAGAGATATTCCTTCCGCCCTTGCCATCCAAATTCCGGGTGGAAATCGCATCCATCCAGTGACTCCCGAGGATGATCCTGTCGCCGCATTATCGGGCAACGAAGTCGTCGGATTCTTGACGGATGCGACGCTGGGATTGCTTTGGCCGCCGCCGATCATCGAGTCGTCTTTAAAACAGCCCGTCGACATCAGTGGACTGGATGGAATTCAGGTCGAAGCCTGGCAGTCTTTTCAGAGCTCAATCTGGAGCGGTCCGTCCCCCGCTCGTCTGCGCTCGTCGGAATCGGAATTGCAGCGTTTGATCGCGCTTGACTTGCCGGAGAATTGCTTGGCCCTGGCCCGCTATCAAACGGCAGTCCGCCTGCTGCAACAGGGAGAATGGAATCCGGCCCGGGACCTGTTCGAGTTGATTCGGAGCCGGCACGCTGGGATCAATGGCGAATCCGGACTTTCGCTGAAAACGCTGTCAGAATGGCATCTGTTGCGCGCGTTTGATTTTAATTCTGAAAGGGCTCCGAACAGTCTGGATTGGCTGGATGGATTCATGTCGGGGCTCATGAAACAGCCCTCGATGGTTTCAGGCCGACTGTTGGCAGACGCGATGGCATCGATGGAACAAAAGCGCTATCCGGACGAGGGGATCCGGGCCAGATGGTTGCAAGCGATCCAGAACTGGCGGCGTGTGCTGCGGGCGCATGAAAATTCTCGGGCGCTGCATGAGGCATTGCTGACCCCCGGCAGCCTTCAAGGCAACCGGGCCGCGTTTGTGTTCACCAACTTCTGGTTTTCGTGGCACGAGGAATCCTGGTTGATTACGCGTTGCCTCGAAAACGATCGAACCTGGTTCCTCGCGCGTCCGATAAAGGCGGTCAGTCACAAGGTCAATCTGGCCGTGGAACGTCGCGCGGTCCCCGGTTGTTTTGGGGTCGAGGTCAGAGTTGCTGATCACCGGATGACACCGGAGCTCGATTCGACTCCGGAGGCCGCCGCGCCGGAGGAAACCATCAGCGCCATCTCGAAAGCCGATGTTTCAGTCCGAATCCATCTGACCGATGCGAAGGGCTTCTATGCCAGACAACAGGGACGGACGCTCTTGTTCGGGGGGCTGATTCTGACCTCGCTCGCGGCTGTCATCACCGGTTTGCTGACCACATGGCGGGCCTTTGGACAACAACATCGGCTGAACATTCTGAAAACAAATTTTGTCTCGAGCGTTTCCCACGAGTTGCGCACTCCAATTGCGTCGGTCCGGATGATGGCCGAAGAGTTGTGCGATTCGCCCGCGCCGGATCCGCTCAAAAGCCGGCAATACCACCGGTTCATGGCCCAGGAATGCCGCCGATTGACGGGGCTCATCGAAAATGTCCTCGACTTCGCGCGGATGGAACAAGGCCGCAAGGCGTATGACTTCGAACCGATCGATCTGTCGAAGCTGGTGGAAACGACTGTCACGACATGGACGCGCTACGCGGCTGAAAAATCTGTCCACTTACTGTCTTCCATTGCGCCAGAACCCCTCGAGATCGAGGCGGATGGCCAGGCCTTGCAGCAAGTGCTGGCCAACCTCCTCGATAATGCCATAAAGTATTCGCCCATCGATGGTTCCGTCGAAGTGGGTCTTGAACCCAAGGTCAGGGACGGCGAAGGCCTGATGGGCGCACGAATCTGGGTGCGGGACCAGGGACCGGGCATTCCGCTTGAGGAACAGGCGCGCATTTTTGACCGGTTTTACCGATATGGCTCGGAGTTGCGCCGCGAAACCCAGGGCGTGGGTCTGGGATTGTCCATCGCTCACGGAATCGTCCTGGCGCACCAGGGACGAATCGAGGTGATCAGCACCCCTTCAAACGGCAGCCGTTTCATCGTGGACCTGCCGTTAAAACAAACCGACCGAACTCAGCCCGATGAGCGAAGGATCGCAAAAGCCTATGGAAAAGAATCCTGAATTGCGCGAGCGTATTCTGATTATCGAGGACGAATTGCCGATGCGAACCGTCCTGTGTGATTGCCTCGAACGGCAAGGATACCGTGTGCTGTCCGCCGAGGAAGGCGAGCGAGGTCTTGAAAGGGCCCTGAAGGATCAGCCCGATTTGATCGTGCTCGATATCATGCTTCCCAAGCTTGATGGATTGGCCTTGTGTGCCGAGCTGCGACGGCTTGATCATCGGATGCCGATTCTGATGCTGACCGCCAAAGGCCGGCTGGAAGACCGGGTGCGAGGGCTGGACACCGGCGCCGATGATTACCTGGTCAAACCGTTCAGCCGGGACGAATTGCTAGCCCGAATCCGGGCGTTGCTGCGCCGTCATGGGCGGGCCGCCCAACCCATTCACACAGCGGAACTGGGGCCCGTTAAGGTTGACTTTGACCGCCAGGAGGCTTCCCGCCAGGGGGCTCCCCTGCATTTGACCGCCAAGGAACTGGCCATGCTGCGGCTGATGACCGAACACGCGGGCGAAGTCATCTCGCGAGATCGGTTTCTGGATGTCGTGTGGGGCTACGCCGCGTTTCCTACCACCCGGACAGTCGACCGTCATGTGGCCAGCCTCCGGGCGAAAATTGAAACGGATCCCGAGCATCCCCGGTTCATTCAGACGGTTCATACCGCCGGCTACCGGTTACTGCTCGGACCGTGAGATTGACGACACTCCGTGGCGAGTCGATCTCTCGACCCAAGCCGTATGCCGGCCTGATGTTACAAAACCGTCACAACCCGCCCCCTCGATTCTGCCACAAATAGGCCATGAAAACCTCCGGTAATCTTGTTCTCGTGATCGGATGCGCGAGCGTTCTCGCGCTGAATTCCCTCCGTGCTGCCGAGCCGGCAGCCGCTCAAAATGCCCCAGCCGAATCCCCGGCTCCAGACAACGCTTCGCTTCAAACCGGCGTGGTTGAGGAGGAAGCCCATCTCAATCCCGAAGCCGCTCTGGCCGCCTACCAAACCGTGATCCGGCGCTTCGACGCCCAACGCCCCGAAGCCGCCCAGGCACTGTTTCGCGCCGCCGAGGTCCTTCGTAAAACCGGTCATCTCGCTCACGCCCGCCGAAATTATGAACGTATCGTGCGCGAATTTGCCGACGAAATCGATCTGGTCCGACAAAGCCAGCGGCAGCTGGCCGCGATCCGCTCGACTGCGGATCTGTCAAGCCCGGAGAAGACTCCCTGGCTGCTCAACGTGGCGTTTGGCAGTTCCCTCCGTAAACAGGGCAAAGCCGCCACCGGCTATGGAACCAATGATTATTGGAACGGATATTACCTGCCTTGGATCGATGTGGTGCCTCTGGTGAACCTGATGCTTTGGAACGGACAAATCACTCCCATCGGCATGGAAATCAGAAACGCCGCCGGCACCTGGAGCAATAACACAGGCGACCCCATGTACGATGCCTATGTTTATGTCAACGATGGCTCCGACAAGAACATCATCATTACCCTCACCAATCTCCCGGCCGGCCGCTTTGATTTTTACCTTTACGGGCACGCCGATCCAGGCGGCCAGGGGGAGGGCAACAGCCAGTTCCAGATTACCAGCGGGGGAAAAACAACCGATTGGATTGGAACCGCCCGATCGGCGGGATGGCGCGCCGATCAGCCCTGGACAGAAGGCAAACAATACGTCCGCTTCCGCGGCATTGAAGTCAATCGGGACGAACCGGTCATGGTGACAGTCCGCGCGGGTTTTGACGGGGCATTTACTGACCCAAGGAACCGGCCCCCAGTGATCAACGGGCTGCAAATTGTCAAAACGGATGGTGGCGGCGATTCAAGAAATGGTTTGGCCATCACGCCTTACGTGGCTGAACCCTTCTCGCCAGCAGCCGAACTCGAAAAGACGCAGCAATCGATCTTGCAGGAGCGGGAGAAATCAGCGCGAAATCTCCAACTCCTGGATGCCTTGCGCGAATCGCAAAATGCTCTCCGCACCCAGGTGTTGACCGACCTCCAACGACGAATGGTTCAAGTCCAGGAACGTCTGACTCAGGCCGATGCTCAGTATGAGGAAGCCAGTCGTCTCTACACCCAGGCTCAGGGATTCAAGGACCGCCCGGAATTGCTGCCCAAGCCCGCGGCCAGCGATCCGCGATACCAAAAACTCAAGGAAGCCCTGGATCAAGCCCAAGTGGCGTATCTTGAGCGCCCCAATGATGGCGATCAGACTGTGAAAACCAAACTGGAGTCCCTTCATCGATTTCTCCACAACACCTATTTGGAGGAACTGAATGTGGCTCTGAAAGAAGCGGACAAAACGGTCAAGGAATATGAATTTAAGCTCGAAGAACTCAAAAACCGCCTCGCCGCCGAGCAGAATCGGCTGAAGCAGGAACTCTAACCGTCGAGGATTTCACGCACTTTTCGAGCCAGCATTTCCACGGTAAAAGGCTTGGAGAGAAACTGCATTGTCTCCTGAAGCCCGTGTTGTTGAAGCATGATATCGGCAGCGTAACCGGACACGAACAGGGATTTGATGCCAGGCTTAAGGGCTGAGAGGCGCTGAGTTAATTCCTGCCCGTTCATTCCTGGCATGACCATGTCGGTGACCAGCAGGTGAATGGGCTCGGGATAATGCTCAGCCAACCGAAGGGCCTCTTCAGGCGTGGATGCCGCCAAAACGCAATAGCCGTGATTTCGAAGGATTCGGGAGCCCAACTTCAAAACCTGCTGCTCGTCCTCGGCCAGCAACACGGTTTCGCTGCCCCGCAAGGATGGTTTCGCTTCGGCGGCGGCCTTCGGCGGCGAGTCGTTTTCAGCCTGAGAGAGGCGCGGCCAATGCAGGTTGAACTCAGTTCCCTGGCCGGGCTGGCTCTGGACCGCGATGAATCCGCCGTTCTGCCGGACGATGCCGTATACGGTTGCCAGGCCCAAACCGGTGCCCTCGCCGACGCCTTTTGTTGTGAAAAACGGCTCAAAGAGGTGAGACAGGGTATGGGCATCCATGCCGCAACCGGTGTCACGGACGCTCAGCCTTAAAAAATCCCCGGGCAGCCCATCGGGCAGTCTTTCAGCGGTGACTTGATCCAACGTGACGTTACTGGTCTGGAGGATGATCTTGCCCGTTCCGCGGATGGCGTCTCGAGCGTTGACAATGAGGTTGGCCAAGATCTGATCGAGCTGTGTGGGATCCATTTTGACCGGCCAGAGGTCGTTTCCTGGTTGCCACACCAGTTGAATCTCTTCACTCACCAACCGCTGAAGCATTTTCAGCATGCCCGAAATCGCGCTGTTTAAATCCAGGACCTTGGGATGAACGGTCTGTTTCCGGGCGAAAGCCAGGAGTTGGCGGGTCAGCTCGGAAGAGCGCTGGGCGGCGTGCTGGATTTCGAGCAGATCGCCGCGAAGCTGGCTCTCAGGGGGGGCGTCGTCAATCGAGAGCGTGACATTTCCCAGGATCACCTGCAGCATGTTATTGAAGTCATGCGCAATCCCGCCTGCCAGCCGGCCGATGGACTCCATTTTCTGGGCATGGAGCAATTGCGTTTGGAGTTTGTCCTTTTCGGTCTCAGACTGTTTTCGTTCGGTAATATCACTGAACACAGCCACCACGCCCATCATCACTCCGTTGGCTTCCCGAAGGGGAGCGGCGTTGATGGACAAGATCGTGCGGGCGCCATTGGCATCCTCGATGGCATGTTCAATCCCATGCACGGGCTTCTGGGTGCCCAAGACGCGGCGGAAAGGCAGTTGATCCACCGGAAAAGGCCGGCCATCCGGGGTCGTAATGTGCCAGGCCGGATCATCGTAAAGGCGGCCGTCAATCGCGCTTCGAGTCAGTCTTAAGATCTGTTCGGCCGCTTTGTTGGCAAAGACCACGCGGCCATCCAAATCGAGAATGGTGATGCCGTTGGGCACCGTCGCCACGATCCGCTCAAGACGTTCCTCGTTTTGCCGAAGCGCTTCTTCGGCTCGACGGCGGTCGCCCACCTCCCTTAAAAGCGACTCGTTCGCCACAGTCAGTTGGGCGGTTCGGTCCTTCACCATCTCCTCCAGCCGATTCGCATTCAACGCCAGCTTGTGTTTGGAGAACAGGGCGCTCGATGCGGAGGCAAACAACAACACGAAGAGTCCCAACGCCGCGGGCCAAAACCAGCGGCGTTCCTGGAGGGGAATGGGAGTCACCAGAAAGGTGATCGTCGCCGGGACGGGATCAATTTTGGCGCCTTCAAAAACCGATCGCACACTCAAACGATGGAGCCCGGGTCCATGTCCGCGCGTGGAAATTCCGGCATCCGGCGGGGATTGGAATGGACTCCATTCGCCCTGGTCGATTTGCCAGGAAAAGGAAAAAGCCGTTTGAGGGTGATCCGGGCTCCAACGTTTGCCCGCGCGAAGGCGCAATCGCAGAGGCTCTCCCTCGCGTGCGCGCGGGTCACATTCGGTGATGAAGGTCCTGGGGGGATCTGAACCGGCCTGGTAATGCAGCACCGCGTCGGGAGTGTTAATCCAGAGACTGTTGTTGAGCCCTTGCACGATTCCAGACACAGCATTGTCTCGGGGTAACGCGAGAAAAAAGGGGGTGTCCCGCGGTTTTGGGGGGAGCACAACCAAGCCTCCCGGTTCTTTAAGGTAGAATGTGCCATCCGAGCCGCGGGCACATAACCACTCGATATTCGCCTTCATCTGTCGCACATGGCCGGTCTCGAAGATGACGTAGCCACTGCCGCCGCCCGATCGGCCGTCGATTAAGAAGCAGGTTCGGTTGCCGTCGGAAATTCCCCCGTAAACGTTGTTGCCCAGCAATCCTGGGACACGATTCCAGACCATGCCATTCTCTTCATCCAGCCGATGTAATCCCGAAAAACCGAAAAACCATACGCCGCGCTGATCCACCAATAATCCGCTGTCTCGATAGTTAATGGAGGGCAATGGCAAATCGCAGAAGACCGTTTTTTCCAGGGTTACCCAGGCGAGAACACGCGGAGACTGCGGGGTTTCGGCCAGGAGGAACCATGCGCCCGAGCGCGCGTCACTCGCCGCCCTGATGATATTTTTTCCCGCCAGTCCCGTTCCGCTTGGATGACTCCACTGACCCTCCGAAGTGAAAACGGCAACCGAGGTCTCATCCCTGAGGTTCTTTCCATAGAACCAAAGGGATTGTTGACCGTCCACAACCAGGTTTTGGACCTCACCGAGACCTGACTGGGATGAGCCGTATGCCACCGGGCCATTGGCCGTCCAATGAGTGATCGTGCTGTTTGTCCAACTCCAGACGAATCCGCGGGCATCCAAGGCCATGAGTCCGCCGAATCCCTCGACAGTTTCCCATCCTGTCTGCGTATGTCGCAGAGCCCTGTTGGCATTGGCAAACCATACTCGCTGTTGATTATCGCACGCGCGCGCGGGCGGTAATCCGGAGTAGGTGGTCCATTCACCTTCAGGCTGCCAGCGGACCAGGAGCTCCAGGCCCACACACCAAACCGAACCATCGGGGGCTTCCGCCAGGTTCTGGACAGATCCATTCAAGCAGCTCATCCGGCCTGAGATCGGTTCAAATCGCTTTCCTGTCCATTTCAGAAGCCAAAGATCCTCGGAATCACCATCGTACGCGACATTAAGGACCTCACCCTGTCGGGTTTTGCAGAGGGGTCCCAAGCCGCCGGTCGGCTCGGCAATCCATTGCCCGGCGCGCCGGACCAAGGGCGGCTGTGTGGCAACCGGTTTCAGAAAAAACATCCCTGGATTTGCCTCCACCATCAGGGTGCCTGCCAACAATCCTGGCTCATCCCACGGGATCCATTGTTCACCGCTTTTGCGGGCCGCTCCCTTGTTGGTGAAAAGATATTGGTTCCCTGTAGAATCCCGAAAGTAACTATAAACGTAGTCACTCGGCAAACCGTCGCTTTCGCGGTAACTCCGCCAAAGGCCATCTTTCAGACTTGATATCCCTCCCCTTAGCGATCGGTCAGGCCAACGATCACAGCAAAACCAGAGCGTGCCGTCCGGATCCTGAGAAATGCGCCGCACGCTTGGCCCCGCCAATCCTTTTTCAGATCCAAAGGTATGGAAGGTTGAACCATCGTATCGGACGGCGCCCGAGTCGGTGCCCGCCCAAATGCCCCCGCCGTTGTCCACAAAGACACACCGCACGAAATCAGAGGGCAACCCGTTTTCTTTGGTGAACCGACGCCACTCGTAACCGTCATACCGATACAAGCCGTCCGAGGCCGCGATCCACGCGATGCTGTTTGTTTCGAACGAAATGTTGAAGATGTAACGGCGCGCCAATCCGGAGGATTCAATCAACGACGTAAAGGTTGAACTCACACCGGACACGGCTTTGGCCCCTTCCAAATCGATTTGGGCCTGGGCAAAGCCGGAAAACAGGGGGATCGCCAGCCACCCCAGAAGTCGAGTCCAGGCATAACATCCCATTGAACGGTGCGGCATTACGGCCGAAGGCTAACGCGGGATTTGTTCCGTCGCAAGTTCAGACTGATGGCCAACCTAGTCTTGCTGATTGGAGTGGCCGTCACCTGAGGTACCGGGTTGAATCGGGCGCATCTCAGCTTTCTCGGTAGACCATCCGGTTCTTGGGCAGGATTGGAGGTTTACCGCGATTCTTTCAACTGACATTTTGGCGATAAATTTGGCGATGAAAAGTCATACATAGCCTAACTCT
>ERZ795054.554-NODE-554-length-45109-cov-9.587251_pt1 | contig 45109 bp, 40 predicted proteins | sample MGYA00375138_ERZ795054 | MGnify/ENA primary metagenome ERZ795054 (study PRJEB30183, sample SAMN05720215) | anaerobic digester metagenome | isolation source: active sludge of municipal wastewater-treating anaerobic digesters | place: USA | collected 2014-12-23 ... | reverse complement strand
CGCGGATGAAGGCCGCCACCGCCTCGCGCACGAAGCCCAGGCCCTTGGATTCCGAATAGGCCCCGAGGCCGTGGGCCGAGCCGGCGAGGAGGGCCCGGGCCTTCTCCCTGACGTCGGCGGGGAAGGCCGCGGGCGCCTGCTCGAGGAGCTCGGGGTACTCGCAGAGGGCTATCATCTGGCGCACGTAGGTCAGGGGTTGCTGCTCGAGGGCCTGGGGGTTGCCGATGTTGCAGTAGATGATCTTCCGGCCGGCCCGCTCGAGCTCCTTGGCCCGGGCCACGATGGGGCCCCGCACGGCGTATTCGGCCTTGAGGACCGCCTTCCCGAGATCGGCCATGGTGATGGACATCGGTTGCTCCTTGCCAAGCGGCTGGGTCGAGTTCAGACTGGAGCATGAGCATAGCCCTTCCCCGACCGTCCTGGCAAGCGCGAGCGGGCCGGCGCGGGGGGCCATCGAAAGCGCAGGAAGCCCCATGACCGATGCCCTCCTCCTCCTCGCGGCGGCGCTCCCCCTCGCTGCCCTCCTCGTCCTGGCCCTCGGCCGCCTGGCCTACGGCTCCATGATCGGCATCGAGATCCTCGAGTCCCGCGCGGTCGAGGCCGAGTCGATCGCCCGGGGCGACCTCTCGCCGGGGGAGCTCGAGCTGCCCTGGGAGGAGGCCCGGGTCGAGTCCCCCCGCGGCTACTCTCTCGCGGTCCGCGCCCTCCGCGGCGAGGAGCCCCGGCTCGCGGTCTTCCACCACGGGATCTGCTGGACCTGGGTGGGCATGATGCGCTACATGGCCCTCTTCCGGGAGCTCGGCTGGAGCGTGGTCGCCCTCGACGCGCGGGGCCACGGGGCCTCGGGGGGCGGGAAGCCGAGCTACGGCATCCTCGAGCGCGAGGACCTGGGCGCCGTCGTGGACTGGGCCCTCGCCACCTATCCGGCCTCGGGCGGCCTCGTCCTCGTGGGCGAATCCATGGGCGCGGCCACCGTCCTCCAGTACCTCCCCCTGGACGAACGGATCGACGCCGCCGTGGCGGACTGCCCCTACTCGAGCGCGGTCGCCGAGCTTGACCACCGCCTCAAGCGGAGCCTCGTCCCCCGGCCCCTCCGCCCCGCCGTGATACGCGCCGCCGACTGGTTCTGCCGCCGCCGCGAGGGCTACTCCCTCCGCGAGGCCGACAGCGCCGCGGCGATCCTGCGCTCCGACGCGCCCCTGCTCCTCGTCCACGGCCTCGAGGACGACTACGTGCCCTGGTCCATGTCGGTCGCCATGGCCGAGAAGCGCCGCCGCGCCCGCCCCGAGGCCGTCACCGAGCTCCGCCTCGTCCCGGGGGCGCGGCACGCCCGCTCGGTCTCCGTGGACCGGCAGGGCTACGCCGAGAGCCTGGCCTCCTTCCTCGCGGTGGCCCTGGCCGCCCGGGGGAAGGGCTGAGCGATCGCCAGGCCTAGGGCCTCAGGCCCTGGGCCAGGGCCGTCTCGATGGCCTTGAGCATCACCTTCGAGCTGCCGGTAGCTCCCGAGACGGCGTCGACCCGGAGGCTCTGCGCCTCGATGACCCGCCGGGCCACGGGAGCGCCGGAGCGCTTCTCCCCGGGACCGTGCCGGTGCTCCTTGATCTCTATGTCGAGGACCTTGCCGCCCTCGACCCGCACGGCGACCCTCGCCGTGTCGAGACCGTAGTCCGCGTAGGCCTCGTAGATCCCGTCCGCCACCTTCGAGAAATCGAGCTCGGCGATCGAGATGGACTTGATGCCCTCGGCCTTCCGCTGGGCCTCGGCTATACCCTCGCAGGACGAGAGCCCGAGCGCGACCGAGGCCGCGACGGCTATCAGGCAATAACCTCGCTTCATCTTCCCTCCTTCCCGCCCCGCGGCGGCTTCAGAATCGGTAGGCCAGCCGGAGGCCGGCGCTATAGCTGGGCACGAGCGCGAGCCCCCCGCCCGGGGCTGGGCCGTCGACCGCCAGGTAGGCCCTGGCCAGCGGCTCGATGGCGAGATCGCCGCCGAGGAGGGCGAAGGCCCAGCCCAGCTCGGCCAAGCCGAGGGCTCCCAGGCGGGTCTCGCCCTCGCCAGGCTCCGGCTCGAGACTCGCGTAGATCGCCCCGAGGCCGAGTCCGGCGAAGGGCCCCCTCCCCTCCATGGCGGGGCGCCACCTGAGGATCCCCGCGAGGTCGAGCTGGAGTATCCGACCCTCCGAGCTCGAGGGCGCGCTCAGGTAGAGCCCGACCTCCGCCCCGACGGAAAGGGCGCCGCCCCAGGGGGCCGGGGCCTCGAGGCCCAGCTCCCCGCCCAGCCGGGCATGGACGGCCCCGAAGAGGGCGCCCATGCCCAGGGAGCCGGCGTCGAGGTAGGCGGCTGCCGGCTTGTACCCGGCGGGGGAGCCGGCAGGGGCCTGGGCGGAGGCGGCCCGGGCGCTGAGGCTCCCCGCGGCGAGGACGAGGGCGGCGAGGAAGCTTGGCTTAATTGAGCAGCGCATCTTCCACCGCCTTCATGAACGCGACCGAGGAGAAGGTCGCCCCGCTGATCGCGTCGACCGCGGGCGAGCCCGCCGCCACGATCCTTGCGGCCAGGCGCGGGACGAAGTCGCCGTCCTCCCCGAATTTCCTCGGCTCGATCGCCTCGATCCCGGTTATCATCCCTCCGGCCACGGTGACCTCGACCGTCCAGCTCCTGGTCATGGCCAGGGCCCCCGGCGGGAGCGCCAGCTCGTAGCTCCCTCGATGGACCCCGTCGGCGTAGCCCGAGGGGCTCGAGATGGGGATGGACTCGGCGTAGTCCCCGATCGAGACGGCCGCCGGGCCCACGCAGCCCGATACGAGCGCTGCGGCCACGGCCCACCCTCCTAATCCGCGTCGCGGCCTCGGCGGCCGCCTCGAGACTCTGTCAGTTTTCACTGCTCCCTCCTTCGCCTTCCCCGGGGACCCCGCTCCGCGCGGGCTCCCGGGGCGCTTCATCGTCGACGATCCGGATCCCGACCAGGGCGCAGCGCATGCCCTCGAGCAGGCGGATGGCCCCGTAGATGGCGGCCTCGTCCGCTTCCCTGAGCGTGATGAGGGTGCCCGTCCCCTGGGCCCGCAGCTCGACGCGGTCGAGCCACTCGGCCCAGTCTGGATCGAGCCTTCCTTCGATGCTGATCTGGTAGGTATGGCGTCCGGATTTCATGGCGAGGCGGAGTATGCCGATCAACCGTCCCTCGAGGCCATCGATCGAAGGATGGAATCTCGCCGGATCAACCGGGCTTCGCCGGCTTAGCGTCCGAGGAGGCCCCGCTCCCGGGCCCGGGCGAGTATGGCCGTCCGGTTCCCCGCTCCGAGCTTCTCGGCGAGGTGGTGGAGGTGGGTCTTGACCGTGGCCTCGGATACGAAGAGGCGTTCGGCGATATCCCGGTTTCCCAGGCCTTCCGCGAGGAGCCCCAGGACCTCGAGCTCCCGGGGGCTCGCCGTCCTCGCGGCAGCCTCCCGGGCCGCCTCGGGGAGGCCGCGCTCCCGCCTCGCCGCCGCGAGGACGAGCCTGGCCTGGGCGGCGCGGGCCGGGACCGGGTCCCCGGCGGCCAGCTCCTCGAGTAGGGGCTCGAGGGCCGGCCCCAGGTCGGCGTAGCTGCGCACGAAGCCCTCGGCCCTGCCAGCGTCCAGGGCCCGGACGAGGAGCTCGCGGGCCCGGTCCGGCTCGCCCGCGGCGGCGAGGCCCCCGGCAGCCAGGGCCCAGGCGGCCAGGGCTATGGCGAGGCCGCCCCCGCGGCGGGCCGCCTCGGCGAGCTCGAGGCCCCGGCGAGCCGCCTCGGCCCCTCGCTTCCGGGCCAGGAGGATCCGGAGATCCGAGAGCTCGAAGAGCCAGCGCACGCCGCGGAGCTCCTCGCCGGCCATGGCCTCGGCCGGCTCGGCCTCGGCGAGGGAAGACGCCTCCTCGATCTTGCCCTCGGCGAGGGCGGCCTGGATCCGGATATCCCTGAGCACGGCCCGGCCCCGGGGGAAGGCCTCGATCGGGCCGGCCATCTCGACGATGCGGGCCAGGAGGCAGCGGGCCGCCTCGAGCTTTCCCTGGGCCAGCCGGAGCCGGACCGCGGGGCTGAGGACCATCAGGATGTCGGTGGGCAGGAGCCAGGTGCCCTCGCCCTCGAGCCGGGGCTCGAGGAGCTCCTCCATGGCCTCCAGCTCGTCCCGCTCGTAGAGGAGATCCGCGTAGTTGCCGTGGATCTTCACGCCCGAGCCGACGCTCCCGATGCCCCTGCGCCTAAGGTCGGCGAGGGCCCCCTCGTATGCTTCCCGGGCCCGCCCGAGCTCGCCCCTTGCGAGGGCGCAGGTCAGGACCTCGTTGTAGGCCATGACGACCGTCCAGGGCTCGCCCCAGCCGAGGGCCAGGGCGAGGAAGCTCTGCATGAGCTCCGCGGCCCGCGCGAACTCCCCGGCCGAGCGGGCGACGAGGCCCTTCACGAAGTAGAGGACCGAGCGCTCGAAGAGGCGCTCCTCGCCGAGGAGCCCCTCTGCCTCGGCCGCCCGGGCTCGCGCCTCCGCGAGCCGGCCCCGCATGCACAGGAGGAAGGCGCGCATCACCGTCGCCGAGCAGCGGAGCTCCCGGCCAGGACCGGGGGCGGCCCGCGAGGCCGCAGCCTCGATCCGGCCGATCAGCGGCTCGGCCTCGGCGGGCCTGCCCGAGAAGACGGCGAGCCAGCCGGCCGCCTCCGCGAGAGGGGGGCGGGCGAGAATCCTCTCCTCGCTCAGGAGGGCGAGGCGCGAGGAGAGGGCCAGCCGTTCCCCGCGGGCGAGCATCTCGAAGGCGTGTGCCGAAAGGACCTCGGCGGCCGACTCCGGGTCCCCGGCCTTGAGGTAGAGGCCGACCGCCTCGTCGCCCTCTCCCCGCCCCTCCCGCCAGGCGGCGGCCGCCTTGAGGATCGCCCCCTCCTCCCTTAGCCCCGCGCAGCCGGCGGCCGGCTTGGCGCAGGCCCTGCGGCGGGCCCTGAGGGCTTCCCCGAAAAGGTGGTGGTAGCGGAACCAGCTTCCCTCGTCGTCGAGTGGGACGAGGAAGAGGTTGCCCGCCTCGAGGGTCCCGACGAGGCGCCTCGCCTCCTCCTCGGGGATGCCCAGGGCGGCCGCGCAGAGGGGGGCGCAGAAGCGCTCGAGGAGGGAGCTGTCCAGGAGGAAGGCTCGGAGCTCGTCGCACTGCGCGGCGAGGACCTCCTCGACGAGGAATTCCAGGATGAAGCGATCGCTCCCGGAGAAGCTCTCCACGAAGGCGGCGGCGTCCTTCCCCCTCGAGAGGGAGAGGGCCGCCATCTGCAGCCCTGCCGCCCAGCCTTCGGCCTTGCGGTCGATCCTGAGGACCTGCTCCCTCGTCAGGATCGGCCCGCCGGCCTCGCGCGAGGCCCTCGCGAGGAGGAGCTCGGCCTCGTCGGGGCCGAAGCGCAGCTCCTCGGCCCGGAGCTCGGCGCAGAGGCCGCGGGCCCGGAAGCGGGCGAGGGGGAGGGCGGGATCGCTCCGCGAGAGGAGGATGACCTGGAGCGAGGCGGGCATCCGCTCGGCGAAGCGGGCGAAGGAGCCGAGGAGCTCGGGCGAGGATAGGAGGTGGAAGTCGTCCAGGACGAGGAGGGCCGGCGCGCCGAAGGACTCGAGGGCCTCAGCGAGGGCCGCCGCCAGCTCGGGGCCGGCGGGACGCAGCGAGGGCGGGAGCTCGGCGAGGGCCGCGAGGCCTTCGAGGGCCGCGCCGGGCCGCGCCCCTTCCAGGGCGCGGAGGAGGGCGGCCGCCGCCGAGCTCCAGAAGCGCCCCGGCTCGTCGTCCTCGGCCTCGAGGGAGAGCCAGGCCGCGGCGGGGGCCTCCGCCGCGGAGCGCAGGGCGGCGAGGTACTCGGCGGCGAGGGAGGTCTTGCCGAAGCCCGCCGGGGCCGAGATCAGGACCAGGGGGGCCCGCGCGGCGCGGAGCCTTTCCACGAGGGCCGGCCTCGGGATGAGGGAGCGGGGCGGCCGGGGGGGGCGGGTCTTGGTCGCGAGGATGAGGTCCATGGTCGGGCTGCCCGCATGATAGCTCCGATCGCGGGCCGGGGGAAGGGCGCCTAGCCCCCCGGATCGGGCTCCAACAGCCTTCGAGGCACTCGATCCCCCATTCGAGCGATGGACAGTCCTCCCCCCGCGTAGTACCTTCTGCCTACCCTATGACCGAACTCCAAGAAACCGCGGCGCGCGCGGAGCGCGTCTTCCTCGTCGGCGTCCAGACCGACGCCGTCTCCAAGACCGAGGCCGAGTCGCTGCTCGCCGAGCTCGCCGGGCTGGCCTCGACCCTCGGCCTCGAGGTCGCCGGCAGCCTCCTCGCCCGCGTGCGCGAGCGTAGCGCCGCCACCCTCTTCGGCTCGGGCAAGGCGGAGGAGATCGCCGCCGCGGCCAAGGCCGAGGACGCCGACTCCATCGTCTTCGACCACGCCCTGTCGCCCGTGCAGCAGCGCAACTGGGAGGCCCTCTCCGGCCTCAAGGCCTACGACCGCTCCGAGCTGATCATCCGCATCTTCGCCAGCCGCGCCCGGACCAAGGAGGCCAGCCTCCAGGTCGAGCTGGCGCGGCTCCAGTACGCCCTGCCCCGGCTCGCCCACTCCTACGAGGACCTGTCGCGGCAGCGCGGAGGGAGGTACGGCACCAAGGGCTCGGGCGAGCAGAAGATCGAGCTCGACCGACGCGAGATCGAGCGCCGCATCCACGAGATCAAGGAGGAGCTCAAGGTCGTGCGGAAGAGCCGCGAGACCCAGCGCAAGCGGCGCGAGAAGGCGGCGGTCCCGCGAGCCGCCATCGTGGGCTACACGAACGCCGGCAAATCGAGCCTCCTCAACGCCCTGGCCCGTGCCGATGTCCTGGCCGAGGACAAGCTCTTCGCCACCCTCGACCCGACGACGAGGCGCCTCGCCCTGAGCTCGGGCGGCTCCCTCCTCCTCACCGACACGGTCGGCTTCGTCCGCAACCTGCCCCACCACCTCGTCGAGGCCTTCAAGGCCACCCTGGAGGAGGCCGCGGCCGCCGACCTCGTCGTCGTCGTCGCCGACGCCTCCGACCCCGAGCTCGAGCGCCACATGGCCACCACGGACAAGGTCCTCGCCGAGCTGGGGCTCGGCGCCGAGCTGGGGCTCGGCTCAGGCGGCGGCGCGGGGCCCGATTCGGCCGCCCCGCCCCGGATCCTCGCCCTCAACAAGATGGACCTCGTCGCCGATCCCGCGGCCCCGGCCCTCGAGGCCTTCCGCGCGCGCTATCCCCGGGCCGTGCCCATCTCCGTCAAGTCCGGCGAAGGCCTCGACGCGTTGCGCGCCGCCATCGAGGCCGGCCTCACCGCGGGCTCGCCCGAGCTCGAGCTCCGCGTCCCCGACGCCGAGTACGGCATGGTCGCCCTCCTGCGCCGCGAGGCCTCCATCCTGGCCGAGTCGCGGGAGGACGACGCGACGCTCCTCCGCGTCCGCCTGCCCGAGCGGCTCGTTTCGAGGTTCGAGCCCTACCGCATCGCGCCCCGCTAGGCTGTGAGGTTATAAATCCAGGATAAATAGCGCCACAGAGGCACACAGAAGAATCCGGAAGAAACCACAGGACACAGAGACACAGAGAAGAAATTGAGAGGGTGGGAAAGGAATCTTCCTTTTCCACCCTCTTTCCTTATTCCCTCTGTGTCTCTGTGGTTTACTTCTCTTCAATGAGGCGCGGAGGCGCCCCGCCGTCTACTCGCTCGAGCCGCTCGGGGTGAAGAACTGCAGGAGCTGGACCATGTAGTAGATCTTCTTGTAGACCTCGACCATCCACTCCTTGAGGGGATGGGGGCTCTGGCCCTCGACTTCCTTCCAGTTCAGGATGAGCTCGTGGTGGGGCCTGCCCAGGTCCTCGACGAGGGACTTGATGATGCGGCCCGTGCCGATGAGGCTCATCGCGGCCCGGGAGACCATGCCCGTCGCCCGGTCGTTGACGTCCTTGAGGAGGGTCCGCAGGTACTTGACCGCCTCCTTGTCCCGGTCGGCCTTGGCGAGGGCGGAGCGCAGCTTGGTGCCGAGCTCTCCCTCGTCCGCGAGGGCCTCGTCGAACTGGACGATCTGGTCGGCGATCTCGAGGAGGGCGTGGTAGTTGTCGGAGAGCTGCTGGGACTGGATGCTCGTCGTCCACTGGCCGCGGATGATCAGGAGGTCGGCGAGCTCGCGGATATCCTTCTTGAAGTAGTCGAGGAGGTAGGCCTTGAGGTAGTTCATGGACTGGGACTGGGTGAAGCCGCCGAGCATCTTCTTGGCGAAGACGACGTTGGCCTTGTCCGTGTAGTTCTTCATGCGCAGGACGACGGAGGTGCCGAAGATCTGCTTGGCGGCCTCGTCGATCTTGCCGTTGCGGCGCTCCTGCACGAGGCCCTGGAGTATGGTCTCGATCTGGGTCTTGAGCTTCTGGAGGAAGGGCTCCACGATGCGCTCGCCCGGGATGCGCGGCTTGGCCGCCCAGTAGGGATCCTTCTTGACGTGGCGCACGATCTGCTCGAGGACCTGGCTCTGCCTGAGCTCCTCGGCGACGGGGGCGAGCTTGGCCCAGGCCTCGGGCTGGACGACGTCGACCTTGCGGTAGTCCTTGAGGGCGCCGAAGAGGCGCTTCCAGTCGGTCTGGAAGTCGATGGCCGCGAAGACCTCGAGGAAGTCCTGCAGGTCGTCGGCCACGTACTCGCCGTTGATGGACTCGAATTTGGGCCGGCTCGCGAAGCTCCGCTCGGGGATGCCCGAGTCGAACTTCTTGAGGAGGAAGTAGTAGTCGAAGTTGACGAAGTTGACGAAGGCCAGGAGGGTGTTGTAGGCGGCGTCGATCTGCCGGCTCGTCTCGCCGTCGAAGACCGCGACGAAGGAGTTCAGGTCGCGCTTGACCGCCTCCTGGAGCTCGCGGAGGGACTGCTTCTTGGCCAGCTCGAGGATGGCCGCCTCGGTGAGCCGCTCGGAGAGCCCGCGCTGCTCGGGGCTCAGGTAGCTCTCGATGACGAAGGCCCGCAGGGCGCCCGAGCCGGCGGCGTTGCCCAGGAGGACCTGGGCCGGGGCCGTGATCTTGTAGATCTCGTAGAAGAACTTTCCCAGGCCCGGCAGGGCCTCGCCGCCCTTGGGCCTGTAGAACTTGTAGCGCGAGCGGGAGAGGTCCTTCGCGACGGCGCGGAGGAGCTTCTTCTTCTCGGAATCGGGATCGCCCATCCCGGCGAAGATGGAGAGGAGCTTCTGGAGGATGCCGCCCGAGGCCCCGTCCTTCTCCGGACTCGTCCCTTTACTGCCCGTGCCCGCCATGTTCCCACCTTATAAGAAGCGGAGTCCCTGGTCAACTCGTCCCGCGCGGGCCCGGGCGGCCGGCTCAGCCCGGGGAGAGCTCCCCGGCGGCGAAGGAGAGGAGCCCGGCCGCGTTGGCCGGAGCCGGGCCGAGGGGGCGGATGAGGAGGGAGCCGCGCTCGTCGATCCCCTCCAGGATGCCCTCGAGCTCCCCGCCCCCTCCCCCCGGCCCGCCGGGCAGGCCGGGGAGGAAGCGCACCGCCTCGCCCCTCCGCCATAGGAGCTCCTCGACGCCCGGCTTCCACCGCTCCTCCTCGAGCTCGGCCTTGATCGACCCGAGGAGCAGCTCGAGGAAGGCCCAGCGGTCGATCTCCGCGCCGAGCTCGAGGGAGAGGCTCGTAGCCTTGGCCGCGAGCCCCGGCGGGAAGCCGCCTTGGTTGCAGTTGACGCCGATGCCGACGAAGAGGCCCTCGGGCCCCGCCTCGCACAGGATGCCCGCGGCCTTCTTGCCTCCCACGAGGAGGTCGTTCGGCCATTTGACCAGGGGCCTGGCCCCGCGGAGGGACCTGCCCATGCGTATGGCCTGGATCCGCGCGGCCCGGGCGAGGGCCGCGCCCAGGCGCAGGGGGAGGGCCGGCAGGAGGGCGCGGGCGGGCTCGAAGAGGATGCTCACCAGGAGGTTCTTGCCCGCCTCGGACTCCCAGCGGCGCTCCGGGAAGCGGCCCCGGCCCGAGCCCTGGGCCTCGGCGGCCACGAGGCTGCCCGGCGGAAGGCCGAGCTTGGCCAGGCGCCGGGCCTCGTCCTGGGTGGAGGGGGTCTCGCGGAGGAGGAAGGAGACGGCGCCGGGGAAGGGATTGTCGATGGCTAGGCTTTCCATGCGGGCCTGATTCTAGCCCAAGCCCCCGGCAGCTTCAACGCCGGGGGAGGCTTGCCTCGGGCGGGATTGAGGCGGAAAGCGCGGGGAGCTATACTTTGCCGAGCCTACGATGCGACCCAGCACGAAGCCCCCTGCCCCGAGGATCGGCCTTCTCCTTCCCCTCCTCGCCGCCCTCCTCCTCCCCTCGGCCTCGGCGGCCCCCGCCGCGGCCGCGCCGGCCGCGCCGCCTCGCGCCATGCTGGCGAAGGGACCGGAGCCGGTCCGCGGCCTGCCCTTCTTCTCCCCCAACGCTATCCCCGCCCTCCGCGCGGAGTACCGCTTCCCCTCCCTCGCCGCGCCGAGCCCCGCCGCCTCGGCCCCCGGCCCCGCCGCGGCTTCCGCGGCCCCCGCCGGCCCCGGGCTCACCCTCTGGTACAGCCGCTCGCCGCTCGTCTTCGGCCCGGCCTGGTCGCGGACGGCCCTCGCCGAGCGCCGCGCCTACCTCCTTCCCCGCGGCGAGGGGCCGGTCCTCGCCCTCGCCGGGGCGGGCTACACCCTCTTCTTCGAGCTGCCCGAGGACGGCCCGGCCTATCGGGCCTTCGCCCTCCGCCTCGACGGGCGCTTCGCCCTGTACTTCGAGAGCGCGCCCAGCGACGCCGAGCTCTCCTTCCCCGCCTTCGTCGACCTGCGCTGAATAAACATGCAGGAGCCGGGGCCTTGCGCGGCCCCAGGCTCAGGATCGCGGGTGAAAAACGGATAGCTATGCATTTCCGCCTTCCTCGCGGCCGCCATCCGCGGCCCGCTGTCCTTCCGCAAAAAAACGCCGGGCCCGGGCTTTTTTTTGTTGTTCGGCCCCGGAGGCTCCTGTATACTGGCCCCACATGCATGTCTTAAGGAGGCTTTCGATGCGCGCAGTGCTCTGCGGTATTCTCGTTGTGTGCCTCGCCCTCGTCGGCTGCGCCGGCGGCGGCAAGAGCGACACGGTCAAGGTCGGCTGGTTCGGTCCCCTCACCGGCGACAACGCCCTCTGGGGCCAGTCCGAGCTCAACACCGTCAAGATGATGTTCGAGGACTTCAACGCCAAGGGCGGCATCGAGGTCGGCGGCAAGAAATACAAGCTCGAGGTCATCGGCTACGACGACAAGGGCGACGGCACCGAGGCCGTCAACGTCGCCAAGCGCCTCACGAGCCAGGACAAGGTCGTGGCCGTCCTCGGGCCCAACGGCTCCGGCGAGGCCATCCCCGTCGCGCCCATCATGAACGAGGCCAAGGTCCCCCTCATCGCCACCGTCGCCACCAACCCCAAGGTCACGGTCCGCGAGGACGGCACCCTCAACAAGTTCATGTTCCGCGACTGCTTCATCGACCCCTACCAGGGCGCCGTCGCGGCCACCTACGCCTACGAGAAGCTCGGCAAGCGCAAGGCCGCCATCTTCATGAGCGTCGACGACCAGTACTCCGCCGGCCTCACCCAGTACTTCGAGGAGACCTTCACCAAGCTCGGCGGCAAGGTCGTCGAGAAGGTCAGCTTCACCTCCGGCGAGAAGGAGTTCCGCGCGCCCCTGACCAAGATCAAGGCCGCCGACCCGGACATCATCTTCTCCCCCAACTACTACACCGACGTCTCGCTCAGCGCCAAGCAGGCCCGCGAGCTCGGCATCAAGTGCATCATGATGGGCGGCGACGGCTGGCCGTCGGACAACCTCATCCCCCTCGCCGGCGACGCGCTCGAGGGCAGCTACTGCGTCAACCACCTCGACTTCGAGGATCCCGCGGTGAAGCCCTTCAAGGACGCCTACACCGCCAAGTACAAGATCCCGCCGGAGCTCAACGGCTACATGGTCCACGACGCGGTCGTCATGCTCGTCGACGCCATGCAGCGCGCCAAGTCCTTCGACGGGACCAAGCTCGCCGAGGCCCTCGAGTCCTGCGACGTCCAGGGCATCACCGGGCGCATCAAGATCAACCCGGCCACCCACAACCCCGAGGGGAAGGAAGCGGCCATGCTCAAGATCGTCGGGCCGAAGCTCGTGTTCGTCGAGAAGTTCGCGGCCAAGTAAGCCGGCGGATTCCCGGCCCGGCCGAAGCGCCTAACGCGCGGCGGCCGGGCCGTCCTTTACCATCCTGAGTTCCAAGGACAGGATCCTATGGTTCAGTTCCTCCAGCAACTCGTGAACGGGCTCTCGATCGGCTCGGTCTACGCCCTCATGGCCGTGGGCTACTCCCTCGTCTACTCGATCATGAACTTCTCGAACTTCGCCCACGGGGCGGTCATCATGCTCGGCGCCTACTTCGGCTTCTACTCCCTGACCCTCCTCCGCCTCCCCTTCGGCGTCTCCTTCGTCCTGGCGGCCGTCGGCACGGGCCTCGTCGCCGTCCTCCTCGAGCGCCTGGCCTACAAGCCCTTGCGCGAGCGGAGGGCCCCATTCCTCTACTTCATCATCACCGCCATGGGCGCCTCGATCTTCATCGAGAACCTCGTCGTGGCGACCATCGGCCCCACCTACAAGACCTATCCCGCGGTCTTCGGGCAGGGCCCCATCCAGCTCGGCGCCCTCTCGATCGGGCGCATCGACCTGACCATGTTCGTGGTCTCGGCCATCAGCCTCACCGCCCTCATGATCTTCATCGACCGGACCAAGATGGGCAAGGCCATCCAGGCCTCCGCCTACAACATGAAAGCAAGCGCCCTCATGGGCATCAACACCGATAGGGTCATCATCATCGTCTTCGCGCTGGGCGGCGCCCTCGCCGGGGTCGCGGGGGTCCTGTTCGGCATGAAGTACCTCGTCTACCCGCAGATCGGGAACATCACGAACAAGTCCTTCATCGCCGCCGTGTTCGGGGGCCTGGGGAGCCTGCCGGGGGCCCTCATCGGCTCCGTCCTCCTCGCCCTCATCGAGACCTTCGTCTCCGGCTACCTCTCGAGCCAGTACCGCGACCTCATCGGCTTCGTGATCCTCATCGCGATGCTCGTCGTCAGGCCCACCGGCATCATGGGCAAGAGCGCGGAAGACAAGGCCTAGGGGGAAGCGATGGACGCGTACATCCAGGGAATCATCATCCTCACGGGGATCAACCTCCTCGCGGTCCTCGGCCTGTCCGTGCTGACCGGCTTCACGGGCCTGTTCTCCTTCGGCCACGCCGGCTTCATGGCCATCGGCGCCTACGTCGGCGCCATCTTCAGCTCCAAGCTCGGCCTCCCCTTCGCCGCGGCCATCGTCGCCGCTGCCGCGGGCGCCGGGGCGGTGAGCGTCCTCATCGGGCGCCTCACCCTCAAGCTCAAGGGCGACTACTTCTGCATCGCCACCCTGGGCTTCGGCGAGGCCATCCGCCTCATCCTCAACAACTGGAAGTGGGCCGGCGGCGCGCGCGGCTGGGACAACCTCCCCGCCTCCGTCACCATCTGGAACGTGCTCATCGTCGACGCGATAGCCGTCGTCCTCGTGTGGAACCTCCTCAATTCCCGGCACGGGCGCAACATGGTGGCCGTGCGCGAGGAGGAGCTCGCCGCCCAGATGGCCGGCGTGAACGTGTTCCGCTACAAGATGATCGCCCTCTTCGTGAGCGCGGCCCTCGCCGGCATGGCCGGGGCCTTCATGGGCCACTACATGACCTACATCACCCCCAAGCTCTTCAACATGGTCAAGTCCACCGACCTCACCATCATCGTCATCTTCGGCGGCCTGGGGTCGGTCTCCGGCTCGATCCTCGGCACCCTCCTCCTGACCGCCCTGCCCGAGATCTTCCGGGCCTTCTCCCAGTGGCGCCTGGTCTTCTACGGCCTCGCGGTCATCGTCATCATGGTGGGCCGGCCCCAGGGCCTGATCGGCGGCATGGAGCTGACCCCGGCCGGCATCCGCAAGATCGCGGCCGAGCGCAGGGCCAAGAGCGCCCTCGCCGCGGCGGCCAAGGCCGCCGAGCAGGGAGGCGAGGAATGAGCGCCATCCTCGAGATCCGCGGCCTGACCAAGCGCTTCGGCGGCCTCGCGGCGGTCAACGACGTGAGCTTCGACGTCCGCGAGGGGGGCATCTCCGGCCTCATCGGCCCGAACGGCGCCGGCAAGACCACCATCTTCAACCTCGTCACGGGCGTGTACAAGGTGACCGCCGGCACGATCTCCTTCGCCGGCCGGCCCATCGCCGACCTGGAGCCCTACAAGATCGCCGCGGCCGGCATCACGCGGACCTTCCAGAACATCCGCCTGTTCAAGAACCTCTCCGCCTTCGACAACGTCCTGACCGCCTGCCACACGGGCGCCAAGTACGGCCTCGCCGAGTCCATGCTCCGCCTGCCCCGCTACTGGCGCGAGGAGAAGGCCCTCCGCGCAAAGGCCGACGAGCTCCTGGGCATCATGGGCCTCGCCGACCGGCGGGACGTGACGGCGAACAACCTCCCCTACGGCCTCCAGCGCCGCCTGGAGATCACCCGCGCCCTCGCCCTCGGCCCTAAGCTCCTCCTGCTCGACGAGCCGGCGGCGGGCATGAACCCCGACGAGACCGAGCAGCTCATGCGCCTGATCGGGAAGATCCGCGACGACTTCAGGCTCTCGGTCCTCGTCATCGAGCACCACATGGACCTCATCATGGGGGTCTGCGAGCACATCCACGTCCTCAACTTCGGCTGCACCCTCGCGGACGGGAGCCCGGGCGACGTGGCCAACGATCCCAAGGTCGTCGAGGCCTACCTCGGCTCCGAGGAGGGCAAGAAATCATGCTGAACGTTCGCGAGCTCCACGTCTCCTACGGCGGCATCCGGGCTCTCAGGGGCGTCTCGCTCGAGGTCAACGAGGGCGAGATCGTCACCATCATCGGCGCCAACGGGGCTGGCAAGTCCACCCTCCTGAACACCATCTCCGGCTTCCTCAAGCCCGCCAAGGGCGAGCTCGAGTTCAAGGGCCACAAGCTCGGCCGCCAGCCCGCCAAGATCGTCCAGCTCGGCATCTGCCACGTCCCCGAGGGCCGCCTCGTGTTCACCAACCTCACGGTGCGCGACAACCTCCTCCTCGGCGCCTACCTCCGGACCGACCGCAAGGCCATCGCCGCCGACCTCGAGAAGGTCTACGCCCTCTTCCCCCGCCTCAAGGAGCGGGAGAGGCAGCTCGCCGGCACCCTCTCCGGCGGGGAGCAGCAGATGCTCGCCATGGGCCGGGCCCTCATGACCGACGGCCAGCTCGTCCTCATGGACGAGCCCTCCCTCGGCCTCGCGCCCCTGCTCGTGAAGACGGTCTTCGAGATCATCGTCGAGATCCGCAAGCTCGGGAAGACCATCCTCCTGGTCGAGCAGAACGCCTTCAAGGCCCTCGAGGTGGCCGACCGCGCCTACGTCCTCGAGCAGGGGAAGGTCGTCAAGTCCGGACGGGCCTGCGACATAGCCCAGGACCCGGCGGTGCGGGCGGCGTACCTGGGATCGAAGTCGGTGGCGGGGGGGATGTAGCGAAGGGGGGAGCGCCCCCCGGTCTCTGACCGGAGAGCGCGCCGCCGCATACTTTCTTCAGACCCCCTCGGGCGGGTCCTGCCCATAAAAAATCCCCATCCGCTCGGGACTCGCGGACGGGGATTTTTTTCGGGCACCCGCCGCCCGACGGCATCCCGACGAAGTGACGCCGGGTTCAACCCCGTAGCGCCGGCGTCGCTGGTCTCTACCTATTCCTTGTGCCGCCGCGGGCTGCGACGCGGCTCGACGGACTCTCGCTTCGCTCGGTTCGCAGGTTCCCGCGCTCCAGCGTCCTCGGGATCGCGCAACGCGTCGCGCGATCCCTCCGGTCGCTTCCGCTTCCCCCACCCGCGCTCGGGCGGCCGGGCGGTCAGGATTCCTCGGACAGCGCGACCCGGTTGCGGCCCGCGGCCTTGGCGCGGTAGAGGGCGCGGTCGGCGAGCTCCAGGGCCGCCTCGGGGGCCAGGCCTCGGGGCGGGACCAGCGAGGCGACCCCGCAGCTCACGGTCACCACCCCCGCCTCCGAGTCCTCGTGCTCGATGCCGAGGGCCTCGATCTCGCGCCGGAGGGCCTCGGCCCAGCGGAGGGCCCGGTCGGCCGCGAGGCCCGGGAGGAGGGCGAGGAACTCCTCGCCGCCGTAGCGGGCCGCCAGCTCCCCCGGCCGCCGTGCGCGCTCGGCGAGGGTCCGCGCGACGCGGCGGAGGCACTCGTCCCCGGCCAGGTGGCCGTAGCGGTCGTTGTAGCGCTTGAAGCGGTCGATGTCGATCATGACCAGGGCGAGGCGCTGCTCCTGCCGCGCTGCCCGCCTGAGCTCCTCGGCCACCAGCTCGTCGAGGCGGCGGCGGTTGGCCAGGCCCGTCAGGCCGTCGCTGCGGCTGAGCTCCTCGAGCCGCTCCAGGAGGCGCTGGCGCTCGACCAGGCCGCTGCGCAGCCAGGCCACCGCCTCGTAGGCCCTCGCCATCTCGTCGTCGCGGCTCAGGGGCTCGAAGGCTATGTCGAGGTGGCCTCGCGCGAGCTCGTTCAGGAGGATGGCCACGTGCCGCATGGGATTGAGCAGGCGCCGCGTCAGGACCAGCAGCGCGGCCGCGCCCGAGGCGAGGGCGAGGAGGGCGAGGAGGAGGTCGGCGGCGAGGCGGCGAAGGCTGCTCGCGTGGAGGCGCGAGGCCTCGGCCGCGGTCCGGTCGGCCAGGACGCCCATGAGGGAGGCCAGGGAGTCGAGGGCCGGCACCGAGGCGGAGGTCAGCTCCTCGAGCGGGACGGGGGAGCCGGCCCCCGAGCGCAGGGAGGCGAGGACCCGCTCCTCGAGGGAGCGGAAGGCGCCGAGGCAGGCGGAGCGCGCCGCGTCGATGGCGGCCTGGGCCTCGGGATCGTCGAGGCCCGAGCGTTCCCGCTCGGCGAGCTCCCAGAGGGCCTCGCTCCGGCCGCGGAAGCGCATGATCTCGAGGAGCTCGCCGTCAGGGGCCCGGCCGGCCGCGACGGAGGCCGCGATGCGCGACGCCTCGATTCCCAGGCTGTCGCGCAGGGCCAGGACCGCGATCTTGAGCCTGCTGTAGCTCCGGAATCCCAGGTCCCTCTGGCCGGGCCCGAGCGAGAGGGCCGTGGCCAGGCTTCCCAGGTCGGCGACGGCCGCCGAGGCGGTCTCGAACCAGCGGGCGGCGAGGGCGGGATCGCGGGCCGCGAGGGGGCGCGCGAGTGCCGCGTCTACCTCGCCCCGGAGGGCCCGGAGCTCCCCGTAGCTCCGCCGGGCCCGCTCGGCGGCGCCTTGGCCCCCGGCCAGACGCGAGGCCAGGGCCCCCTCGAGGCTCGCCGCCGCCGCCCGCCGCGCGGCGAGGAACTCGAGCTGGACGGCCGGGGCCGGGCCCGCGGCGCGGAGGAGGACGTTGCTCCTTCCGCGCTCGAAGGCGAGGTTCTGCGCTCCTTGGAGGATGAGGTCGACGAGCTCGTTGACTTCGAGGGTCAGCGCCGATTCGCGTACCAGGAGGAAGGAGGAAAAGGCCCCGCGGAGCGTCGCCGCGCAGGCGAGGGCGACCAGGAGGGCGACGAGGGCGAGCATCATGAAGCGCAGGTAGTGTCGTTCTCCTCGATTGCTCACGCGTCACGCTCCAGGGGCGGGCTTGCCGATCTACCCTGCAAGTCTATGCATCCCGCCCCCGGCGTCAACGACCGGGGCGGGCCCGGGCCGGCCGGCTGAGGCGGCGGCCCAGGGCCCGCGCCGCGGCGGCGAGGCGCCGGAGCGCGGCGCGGAGGGGCCGCGGCCCGCGCGGCTCGGGCCCGGAGGCGGCCTCGCCCGCCGGGGCGGCCGCTCCCCCCGCTGAGCCGGTCCCGATCTCTGCCCAGATCAGGAGGTGGTCCGAGGGCAGGAGGGCTCGTTGGGCGCGGTTCAAGGGTATCTCCGCCTCGATCACGCCCCCGTCCAGGACCTCGAGGTCCTCGGAGCAGAAGAGGTAGTCCAGCTGGGCGAAGTTGGGCTCGGGGCCGAAGTGGTAGTGGGTGCGGCGCTCGTCGGGGGGCACGCCGAGGATGTCCAGCACGTCGCGGAAGGGCAGCTCGAGGAAGGGCCCGTACTCGAACTGCGCCTCCCCGCGGATGAGGATGCCGTTGAAGTCGCCCATCACGAGGCAGCGCCGCGTCCGCACCAGGGAGGCGAGGGCCTCGACCTCCCGGACGCGCCGCTCGAGGCCCCGGTCCTCGCCGTGCTGGGACTTGAGATGGACCACGAAGGCCTTGAGGCCCCCGCCCTCGGGGCCGAGGTCGAGCTCGAGGAGGTTGCGCGAGAAGGCGACGGGCACGTTGCGCGCCGTAGCCCGGGGCAGGCGCTCGCGCTTGACCAGGGCCCCGACGAAGATGCCGCGCCGCGAGTTCGCCTCGTGGAGGTGGCACGCGTAGCGGCCGCCCAGGTAGGCGCGGTTGAAGGCCGCCAGGGTCTCCATGCCCCCGATCTCGCACAGGCCCACGAGGTCGAAGTCGCCCTCGAGGATGATCCTGGCCACCTCGGCGACCTTGTCCCGGCCCTTGTTGCGGTTGTAGATCGAGCCGTTCATCGCCTGGTACTCGGCCTCGCCCAGGGCCTCGATCTGGGGCCGGGAGTACTCGCCGTCGAGGAGGAGGTAGAAGTCCTGGGCGTTGAAGGAGGCGACGCGGAGGCTGGTTCCCACGGCCTCGACTGTAACCGGGCCGGACCGCCTTCGGGAAGGGGAGGGCGGCGGCCCCCCGCGGGGGCCGCCGCGCCCGCGGGCTAGAACGAGTAGCTGAAGCGGGCCTGGGCGAAGTGGTTCTCCGCGAAGGCGCCGAACTCGCCGGAGCCGGAGCCGAGGAAGATCGCCCCGGAGAGCTCGAGCCGCATGTCGTCCTTGAGCACGAAGGCGCATTTGGGCATGAGGACGAGGTCCTCGCGCTCGATGCCCCAGAGGAGGGCGAGCTCGGGGAGGATCTTCTCGTGGCCGAGGCTGTCGGAGAGCCGCGCCACGACCTTGTCGTTCGAGTACTCGCCCTCGGCGTCGTAGTCGACGTCGTCGGCCGCCGAGATCCCCTCGTTCCCGAGGATGTAGGAGCCGACGGTCTGCAGGTTGAGGTTGAGCTGGCTCAGGGGCAGGTCGACGTCGAAGCCGGCGAGCCAGTCGAGGCTGCCGTTCCTGACCTTCGGGTCATCGCCCTCGAGGTCCCCGGTCAGGTAGTAGGCGGCCTCGCCGCGGAGGTTGAGGGGGCCGATCGCCGTCCCCGCCTCGAGGCCGAAGGACTGGAGGCGGTCGTAGGCTGCCTCGAAGCCCGTGTACATATGGTAGGCCTCGGAGTAGGTCGCGTAGACCGAGGGCGTCTTGAAGCGGCCGAGGTAGTAGGAGGCGCCGAGGTCGACGCCGCCCAGGGAGCCGGTGACCCGGATCCCGTACTGGCCGTAATCGAGGCTCCGGGTATCGGGGAGGAGGGCCGAGGCGTCGGCGTACTCGTCCAGGACCGCCTGGGCGGCCGCCAGTCCGGCGAAGCCGCCGGCCCCGTAGGCCGAATAGGCGAGGTAGCCGACGTAGGACTCGCCTTTCTCCTTGAGGGCCGCGGCGGAGGCCGGGGCCCAGCTCCCCTCGAGGGGGACCCGGTCCGGCGTCATCGTCGGGGTCCAGACGGCCTCCACGCGGGCCCCGCCGGGGCCGTTCCACGCGACCCGCGCCATGGGCTCGGCGATGCGCCGGTCGATGTAGTCGGGGAAGATGAAGTCGGAGTAGTCGTTGGCGTTGAAGAGGTCGAGGACGTGGAGCTTGTCGCCCTTGCCCCAGACCACCTTCATCTTGCCCGCCTCGAGGACGAAGTCCCCGAGGTAGGCCCGGAGGCAGAGCTCCTCGAGGGCGTCCGCGGGATCCTCCGCGACGGCGGCCTCGTCGACGCGCAGCTTGGCTTCCAGCTCCGACGAGGCTCCCGCGAAGGCGAGGTCGATCCGCGCGCTGGGCTCGGCCTCGAGGGCGTCGGCGGGGTCCGCCGCGTCGCCCATCGCGCGGAGCGCGTCCTCGCCGAGGTAGGCGCGCGCGCGGAGCTCGGCCAGCCCGCCTATCGTGAGGGCGGCGGCCGCTCCCGCCTCGGGCGAGCCGGCGAAGGACAGGTCCTGGGCCGCGGCGGCCCCGGGGATCGCGGCGGCGGCGGCCAGGGCCAGGGCCGCCCGTGCGGCCCTGGCGGCGCTCATGCTGTTGGCGATTCTCATGGCCGCCTCCTAGTTGAGCCTGCCGGTATTCAGGAAGTTGGTGCTGAACAGGCCGTCGGCGATCGGCTTGTCGATCTCGAGCTTCACGATCGAGATCCGCGTCGAGTGCTTGGTCTGGACGTTCGCGAGGCTGTCCGCCATCGGGATCCAGTAGCCGGATACCTGCTCGAGCCTCTCGACGGTCAGGACCTTGAGGAGGGCGCCCTTCTTGTCGTACATCTCCGCCTTGACGGGGACCCAGCTCGCCTTGTCGACGTAGGAGACGCGGCTGGAGTACTGGGCCTGGGCCGGGTCCTTGGGCGTCGACTTGACGACGTAGCAGGCGTAGGCGCCGACCTGCTCCTCGCGGAGGAGCTCGTGGCTGTCCTCGTCCACCTCCCTCGTGGAGAGGTCGTCGTAGCTGGCGTCGGTGCCCATGAAGGGCTTGTCGCCCTCGCTCGAGGCCACGCGGCGGGTCGAGCGGAGGGCGGGCAGGAATATCCACTTGTCGTTCCCGCGCCCCTCGTTCTCGACGATGAGGAAGCGGGTCCCCTTGACCGAGGCGGGGCTCTGGAAGGACATCACGGTCGAGGTGAGGCCGCCCTTGTCGCGGCCCCACTCCTCGACCATCCTGGTCTCCGTCGCGCCCGAGGCCTCGACGAGCTCCATCTTGACCGCCGAGTGCGAGAAGGCCGGCTTCTTGACGTCGTAGGCCCGCTGCATGACCTCCCTGCCGTCCAGGGCGAAGGCGGAGAGGGAGAGGGCGAGGAGGCAGGCGAGGGCCGCCGTTCTTTTACCGATCATATGCGTTTCCTTTCCGGCGCTCGCGGCGCCGATCGCGGTTCTTAGCGCCTCGCCTCGCGGGGCTCGCCGCGCCGGGGGCGGGGCGGCCTCGAGATGAAGGCGGGCTTGCAGACGTTGAGCACGAAGGGCAGCACGGTCAGGGCCGGCACCGAGCTCGTGAGCATGACGATGGCCACGAGGAGCCCGATGTAGCGGAGCACGACGAACTTCGAGAGGCAGAGGACGAGGAAGCCGAGCCCGACCGACACGGCGTTGACCGCGATGGCCTTGCCCGAGACGCGCAGCGTGGCCCTCGTCACCGCCGGCAGGTCGTCGCTCTTCAGCCGCTCGCGGTGGTAGTTGCTCATGAAGTGGATGGTGTAGTCGATGCCGATGCCGATCGCTATCGAGCTCACGAGGCTCGTGACCATGTCGAGGTCGATCCCCGCGAAGCCCATGATGCCGTAGTTGACGAGGATCGAGATGAGGAGTGGTAGGCAGCCGATCAGCCCGGCCGCGAGGGAGCCGAAGGAGATCCAGAGGATGAGCACCACGGCCGCGGCCGCGACGGCCACGCTCGCCGCCTGGCTGCCGATGATCATGTCGCTCAGGCTGCACTCGAGCTCGGCGATCCCCCCCGCCTCCAGGGAGTACCCGGCGGGGAAACGCCTCGCGGCGTACTCGGCCGCGTCGTCGATCACCGCCTGGGTGACCTTCGTCGAGTGGGAGCGCAGGGCGAGCTGCATGCGCGCGGAGCGGGGCTGCATCGCGTCGTCGGCGAAGTCCTCGAGGGAGCCGGAGTAGAGCATCAGGTACTGCGAGACGAGGTTCGCGAGCTCCTGCTTCGATGCCGCCCGGTACTTCGCCGCGTCGAGGGGGATCTCGTCGTAGGCCGCGCCGCCGTAGTTGAGCTCGGCCTCGAGGGCCTCGAGCAGCTCGTCGGCCCGGACCTCCCCGCCCCCGAGCCGGGCGTAGGCCCGCTCGAGGAGGCCGAGGGCCTCGGCCACGCTCGCCGCCGCGTCGAGCCGGGCCTTGGCCTGGCCGGCTCCCGGCGGCGCTGCGGGCGCGGCCGGCACCGGGGCCGGCGCGGCCTCCTCCTCGAAGAAGCTCGCCACCTCCTCGCCCGCGCCCGGCGAGGCGCCCGCGCCCGCCTCGGCGGAAGGACCGCCCTCGGCCTCGGGGTCGTGCATGACCTTGTTCATCCGGCGGACGAAGTCCGAGAAGGAGGCGATCTTGCCGATCTCGGGGTGGCGGGCGACGAGGTAGCCCGCGAGCCCGTCCATGGCGGCGAGGGCCTCGGGGTCCGTCATGGAGCCCTTCTCCGGGCCGCTCACGACGAGGCTCAGCATGTTGGAGCCGGCGAAGCGCTCGTCGATGTAGGCGACGTCCCGGCGGATCCGCGAGTCGGCGGGGAAGTAGTTGATGATGGAGGACTCGATGTCGAGCTTGGCGAAGCCCCAGGAGGCGAGCGCCATGACCGCCGCGAAGGCGGCGACGACCCTGCCCGGACGCCGCATGACCGCCTCGCGCGCCGCCTCGGCGAAGGCGCCCAGCCGGGCGGGCCTTCGCCCCTCCTCCTGCCTCCCGGCATCGGCCGAGGGCAGGCGCCGCTTGACCGCGAGGAGGGCGGGGATCAGGGTGAGGGCGAGGATCAGGGAGATGGCTACGCCGAGGGAGCTGAAGATCGAGAAGACCTTCAGGGGCTCGATCGGGCTCGTCAGGTTGGACACGAAGCCGGCGATCGTCGTGAGCCCGGCCAGGATGACCGGCTTGACGATGGCCTTGGTGGAGCGCGACACGAGCTCCGCGTGCCCCTCCCGGTCCAGGCCGCTCCCCGCTCCCGCCCGGACCTCCTCGTAGTAGTGGTTGAGCACGTGGATGCCGTAGGCCGAGCCGACCGCGATGAGCACGACCGGCAGGCAGCTCGAGATGATCGTGAACTTCACGCCGAGGATGGCCATGAGGCCGACCATCCAGACGGTGCTCACCATGACGGTGATCAGGGGGAGGAGCATGCCCTCGAGCCTGCGGAAGGCGAAGAGGAGGCAGAGAAGGACGACGAGGATGACCACGGGGATCAGGGCCGCCAGGTCCCGCTTCATGTAGCTCTTGGCCAGGTCGCTGAGCACGGGGTCGCCGGCCTGGCGGAAGGACAGGCCCGGGACCGCGTGGCGCTCGCAGATCTCGGTCACCCGGCTGAGGAGCTCGCTGGTCTGCGCCGGCTGGATATCGTCGTCGATGGAGACGATGATCTGGCTTCCCTTGAAGTCCTCGGAGACGAGGAGCCGCTTGTACATCGAGCCCCAATCGACGATCCGCCGCCGCAGCTCGGCGACCGCCTCGGGGGAGCCGTCGAAGCCCGCGGGGACCAGCTTCTCGGCCGAGAGGCCTCCCTCGATCCCGACGATATAGTCGGCGTTGGTCAGGGACTGGACCTTGTCGACGTGCTCGGCCGCCTCGATCTCCGCAGTGATGGCGCCGATGGCCGCGAGGTAGTCCGCGGTGAGAATCGTGGGACCCTCGGCCTCGAGCGCGACGTCCATCTGGATGAGGCTGCCGAAGGTGTCGCCGATGCGCTCGGCCTTGAGGTAGGAGGGATGCTCATGGGGGAAATAGGCGCGGACATCGTTGTCCATGACGAGCTTGGGGATGAAGGATCCGAACAGGGCCGTGAGCAGCAAGGTGCTGACGATGATGGCCCAGGGATGCTTGAGTAGACGGTTCATGGTGATCCCTTGATGGAGGTTCGAGCTGTGCAGTTAATACACAGTATGTATACTATATTCTGGTTCGTGGACTGCTACCCATTGCAGGGCGAATGTCCGCCTCGCTTCCTGCGAGATCAGCGGCTTCGTCCGATGGGCAAGCGCGGGGCTCGGGCAAGGTGGCTGTCTGCTCGACCCTGCCCGAGAACCCGGGTACCAGCGATTTCAGTTGCCCGCCTGGGTGCTCGGGAAGCCGGAAATCTGGTCCAACTGCTTCTGGGTAAAAGGCTTAAGCGAAGAGCAGCTGACGAAGCTAGCGGCGATGATGGCGATGGAGAGGAGCAGGGAAAGAGCGCGTTTCATAAGGACCTCCAGGTAGTGTACCGAATGAAGGAGTATTCGGTGGTTTTGTTAACTGCGCAGTAAGTGTTATCGATGCACATCATGTGTAATATATGAACAGTCTCTTGCTCTGTCAAGGATGGAGGAAAAAAATCGTGCGGCGAGGTGTTCGGGGGTGTCAGACGAGGGAGAAGGCTCTTATTTCCTTATTAAATAACCAAGTAGTATATCGAAGGTTTCGGCGATGAAGATGCGGGGCTCGAGGCCGAGGGGGCCGAGGAGGATATTCGCGCTCGAGCTGGCGCTGTGCAGGGTGGAGTGCACCAGGGCAACGAGGGTCGCCGCCGCCACCTTCGCGTCGGGGAAGGCCCTGATCGAGCCATCCAGGGCTCCCTCGGAGAGGAGGCCGGCGATGAGCCGCCTGAGGCGGGCTATCTCGCCGTAGCACTTGCCCACCAGCTCGTGCCGCTCGCCCAGGGCGCGGACGCTCGTATCGAAGTTGAGGATGACCTGGAAGCTCGCGGGATCCGTGCGGTTCATCGAGAGGTAGACCTCGAGCACGTCCTTCAGCTTGTCGATGGCGGGGCCCTGGTGGCGGGACACCTCCTCGACGCTGTTGCCGAGCTTGGCGAGGCTGTCCGAGGCCACGGCGAGGGATACCTCGTCCTTGTTGTTGAAATAGAGGTAGATGGTGCGGCGGCTCAGCTCCGAGCGCTCGGCTATGTCGAGCATGGTCGCGTTCGCGAGGCCCTTCGCCGTGAAGATGTGCTTGGCGGACTCGATGATCTCGTGTATCCGCTGCTGGCGCTCGCGGAGGCGCCGTTCAACAGCTGTCATTGGTAAGCGTCAGTATACGGGCGGGGCGGGCCGCCCGCAAGCCGATTCGCGCTCGGGCGGCGGCGCCCGCGGTGCCGCCGCCCGCGGGGAGCCCTAGCCCGGGCGCCCGGCCCGGGGAGGGCCGCCCTCCTCGATGGCGGCGAGCTCCGCCTGGTAGGCGAGGAGCATCCGCTCGATCTCGCCCCGAGAGACCGAGGACTGGGCGATCATGCGCCCGATCGAGCCGCGCAGCTCGTCGTGGCCGCGCAGGGCTCCCTCGAGGGAGGCTATCCCCGCCTCCACGCTCCGCAGGGCCTCCGTCTCGGCGCGCTCGGCCTCGAGGAGCTCGGCGATCATGGCCTTGGCCTCCTCGACGCCCCGGCCGACGGCCTCCATGCGGGCCGAGAGCTCGAAGATGCCCTTGATCAGCCGGTCGATCTCCAGGTTGCTCCTGCCGATCGCCTCCTTCGACGAGGCCGCGTGCTTGCGGATCTCCGAGGCCACCACGGCGAAGCCCCGCCCGGCCGCGCCGGCCCGCGCCGCCTCGATGGCCGCGTTGAGGGCGAGGATGTTGGTGGTCTCGGAGATGTCGTCCATCGCGACGAGGTTCCGGCCGACCGACTCGGCGCCCTTGGTGAGCTCGGTCTTGAGCCCGACCGAGTCGGCGTAGGCCCGCTCGATCGAGGCCAGGTTCGCCCCGAGCGAGGCTATCCGGGCGCGGAGCTCCTCGGAGGAGGCGGCGAAGGCCGCCTCGCTGCGCTTGAGCGAGGAGTCGACCTCGCGCGAGGCGTCGCCGAGGGCGGAGAAGCTGCCGTCGAGGTAGCCGATGGTCGCGTTGAGCAGCTCGCTCCTCGAGACGATCTCGAAGGTCAGGGCGCGGAGCTTGCTGCCGAGGTAGTGCAGGGTGCGCCGCGCCGCCGGCGAGGGGCCCCGCGGGGCCGCCGCTTGATCGTTCACGATTCCTCCCGAGCGCCGATGAAGAGCGCGGTCAAGGTCTGGTTGTGGTGGGTGAAGAGCTCCTCGCCGTAGGTGTTGAAGCCGATGAAGGGCATGCCGGCGAAGGCCTCGTTGAAGGCCTCGACCTTGCGGTCCTCCTTCATCTCCAGGTAGCGGACGACGCAGTTGAACAGGAGGGCCCCGGCTATGCCAGCCGGCAGGTAGCGCCTCGCGCTCTCGATGGCCGAGCGCGCGTTGGCCAGGATGTCGCCCTTCTTGAGCAGGGAGATCCGCGTGCCCGCCTCGATCGCGCAGTAGAAGCGGATGCCCGAGCCCTCGATCACCGCGTTGGGGCTCCGCGCGTAGACCGTCGAGCCGATGGCGACGCCGACCGGGTTGCGGGAGAAGTGCTCGCTCGTGATCTCGTCGGCTCCCCGCAGGCCGAGGAGCTCGGCGTAGCGGGCGGCGGCCGGCCGGCCGTCGATCTCCCACACCACGCGGCGGTCCGGCTCGGCCTTCGTGACGAGGAAGGAGCCGGGCCGGGCCTCGTAGTGCACGAAGTGGCCGAAGTAGAAGGGGACGCGCAGCTCGAGGACGAGGAGGACGGCCCCGTCGGACGAGCTCTTCCCGTCGCAGGCGACGATCGTGCGGGCGAAGGCGAGCTCGTCGGCCGCGGCGCCCCCGATGATCGGCATCGAGAGGCCCTCGGCTATCGTCAGCTCGCGGACGATCTTCTCGCCGAGGCAGAGGCCGTCGACGAGGAGGATGCCCACGTGGCGGTCGGGATCGGCCGCGCGGCCGCCCATCTGCGCCGAGATGCCGGAGGCCAGCCTCCTGGCCAGGCCCTCGGGGTCGGCCTTCGCCCCCTCGCCGGAGGCCGCGTAGCAGGCCACGACCTCCTCCCCCGAGAGGGACATGGCCACGATCCCCTTCTCGATCGGGCCGGGGCTCGACCATCCGCCGATCATCGAGGCGCCGACGCGCCTGGCCGCGGGGAAGGCCCGGCCCAGGCTCCCCTGGATGTCGAGCCCCTCGAGCTCCGGGGAGAAGAAGTAGACGACGGCCCGGAGGTCGGGCTGGTCGATCTCGGCCGCGAGGCCGGCGAGGTCGCTCCCTCGCGCCCGCGCCACTTTGATAGCCACAAGGTTTCCTTTCCCGCCCGCCCGGCTCTCCGCCGGCGGGCGCGCTGCGTGGGTATTCCGTTCCTGGTGAGGAGGAGGAGCGCCGCGGCCGTCCGCCTAGAGGGAGCGCATGAGGGCCGCGTAGAACAGGGCGCAGCGCCGGAGGTTGCCGACCTCGACCCGCTCGTCGCGGCCGTGGATGCCCGCGAGGTCGGCGCTCGTCTGGCGCAGGGGCGTGAAGCGGTACACCGCCTCGGCCACCTTGAGGTAGTGCTTCGTGTCCGTGCCCCCGGAGAGGAGGAAGGGGGCGCAGCCCGCCTCGGGGAAGGAGGCGCCGAGGGCCGAGCGGATCGCGCGGTAGCCCTCGTGCTCCGCGGGGGACTCGGGGCTCGGCTCGACGACGGCCGCGGGGTGGGCCGCCAGGGCCGTGGCGCCGAAGCGGGCGGCGGCGCGGGACAGGCGCCCGAGGACGGCGGCGGAGCTGTCTCCGGGGAGGATGCGCACGTTGAGGATGGCCCGGGCCTTGTCGGCGAGGACGTTCTCCTTGGGGCTGCCCTGGAGCATGGTGGGGGCGGCGGTCGTGCGGATGAGGGAGTTGGTCGAGCCGCTCGCGGAGAAGGCCGCCTTGACCAGGGGGGCGGTGAGCCAGAGGTTGCGGAAAAGGAGGCGGTAGGCGAAGCCGGAGTAGCGGGAGACCCCCTGCAGGAGCGCGCGGACGCTGCGGCAGATCCGGGCGGGGCCGCGCCTCGCCTCGACGGCTGCGACCGCGCGGGCCAGGCTGCCCGCGGCGGTGCGGCGGGGGGGCATGGAGGCGTGGCCCCCCGAGCCCGCGGCCTCGAGGGCCACGTCGACGTAGCCCTTCTCGGCGACGCCGACGAGGGCGACGGGGCGGTCGGCGAAGGCGAACAGGCCGTCGGCCACGGGCCCGCCCTCGTCGAGGACGAAGGAGGCGCGGACGCCCCGCCGGGCGAGGAGCTCGCCTATCGCGGCGGCCCCGCGCAGGCCCCCGACCTCCTCGTCCCCGCCGAAGGCGAAGTAGAGGGTCCGGCGCGGCTTGAAGCCGGCGGCGAGGAGGCGCTCGGCGGCGTGGAGGATCGAGGCCATGGTGAGCTTGATGTCCTGGGTCCCGCGGCCCCAGACGCAGCCCTCCGCCAGGTCGCCGGAGAAGGGCTGGTGCCTCCACTCGGCGGCGTCCTCCGCGGGGACCACGTCGAAGTGGGCGTTGAGGAGGACGGGCTTCAGCGCGGCCTCCTCGCCCTTCCAGGTATACAGGAGGGCCCGGTCGCCCACCCGCTCGAGCCCGATGGCCGCGTGGACCCGGGGGAAGAGCCGGGGCAGCTCGGCGACGAGGGCCTCGAAGGCCGAGGAGTCCTCGAGCGCGGGATCGTAGCGCGAGACGGTCGGATGGCGGACGAGGGCGGCGAGCTCATCCTCGATGCCCGCGGCGGCCGCGAGCTCCGAATCCGCGAGGGGGGGCAGGGGAGGAGCCGCCCGGTCCCCGGCGGCGCGGAGGGCGGCGAGGGCGAGGGCTCCGGCGACGGCCAGGGCTGCGCACAGGAGGGCGAGGGCTGCGGTGCTCATGGGGCTTCTCCTCTGCGGCCAGTATCGCGCAACCGCCCGAAGGGGGTCAACGCCTCGCTCCCGGGGCCCGGGGCTGGACTGCCTGGCCCGATCGGCTATAATCCTGCCCGTCGCGCGCCGCGCGCGCAAGGAGTGCGCATGAGCGGGACCGGGCGATCCGGCGTCTCCATCGGGGCAAAGACCTTCTTCGCGAGTTTCCTCATCCTCCTCGCCCTCATGATCGGCGCGGGGCTCCTCAGCCGCGCCATCCCGGCCGGCGCCTTCGAGCGGAGCGCCGCGGACGGGAGCATCGTCGCCGGCAGCTACCGCGAGCTCCCCCGGCCCGACTACCCCGCCTGGCGCTGGCTCGCCGCGCCGATCGAGGTCCTCTTCTCCCCCGACGCCGCCGCGGTCGTCGTCATCATCGCCTTCATCGCGATCGTGGGCGGCTCCTTCGCCGTGCTCCAGGAGGCGGGCATCCTGGCCGGGGCCGTCGAGTCCCTCGCGCGGCGCTTCGGCGGGCGCAAGCGCCTCCTCCTCGCCCTGGTCGCCCTCTTCTTCATGCTGATCGGCTCCCTCATGGGCATCTTCGAGGAGGTCATCCCCCTCGTGCCCGTGGCCATCGCCCTCGCGGCCTCCCTCGGCTGGGACCTCATGACCGGCCTGGGCATGAGCATCCTCGCCACGGGCTTCGGCTTCGCGGCCGCGATCTCCAATCCCTTCTCCATCGGCACGGCCCAGCGCCTGGCCGGGATCCCGGTCTTCTCGGGCTCCACCTTCCGCGTCCTGGTCTTCGCCCTGGTCTACGCGCTCTACCTGTCCTGGCTCCTCCGCACGGCCCGCCGGGCCGAGCGCTCGGGCGGGGGGATGGCAGCCGCGCCTTCCCCGGCGGCGAGCGGCCCGGCCGCCGCGCCGGCCCTCCGCCGCGGCATCGCCTTCTTCTCCGCATCGATGCTCGCGGTCGCCGCCGCCGTGATGGTGGTATCGCGCATCGCGTCGCTGCGCGACTACTCGATGCCGGTCACCGCCCTCTGCTTCCTCGTCGCCGGCACGGGCTCCGGCCTCGCCGCCGGCCTCAAGCCCGGCAAGGCCGCCCGGGCCTTCGCCCAGGGCGTGGGCGGGATCCTCCCCGGCGCCGTCCTCATCCTCATGGCGGTGAGCGTGAAGCGCATCATCGTCTCGGGCCTGATCATGGACACGATCCTCGAGTCGGCCCGGCGAGCGATCGAGGGGGCCTCGGGCTACGGCGCCGCGGCCCTGATCTACCTCTTCACCCTCCTCATGAACTTCTTCATCGGCTCGGCCACGGCCAAGGCCTTCCTCCTCATGCCCATCCTCGCCCCCCTGGCCGACCTCGCGGGCCTGACCCGGCAGGTCGCGGTCCAGGCCTACGCCTTCGGGGACGGCTTCTCGAACATGCTCTACCCGACCAATCCCGTCCTCCTCATCGCCCTCGGCGTGGCCGGCCTCTCCTGGCCCGCCTGGTTCAGGCGCACCTGGCTCCTCCAGCTCGGGACCCTCGCGCTGACGATGGGGCTGCTCATGCTGGCGGTGGCCATAGGCTACGCCTGATCCGCCCTAGGCCCCCTCGGCGCGGGCCGGGGCGGCCATCGCTTCCGCGGCCCGCCCGGCCTTGACGAGGAGGAGGGCCGAGGCGGCGAAGGCCGCCCCGGCCCCGAGCCAGAGCGAGCCGATCGGCGCGAAGCGGGAGGCGAGGCCGAAGGCGAGGGCCCCCGCGATGCCCCCGAGCTGGACCATGAGCGACGATAGGGAGAGGAAGGTGGCCCGCGCCGTTTCGGGAATGCGGGAGTTGAAGGCCACGGACTCGGGCACGCCCATCATGCCGTTGAGGCACATGAGGCCCAGGAAGCAGGCCGCGAAGCCGCCGACGCTCGCCTGGAGGGCGAGGCCCATCACGGCCAGGCCGACGAGGGCCCGCAGCGCCGCCGCGAGGCCGAGGCTCGGGAGGGCCCGCCGCGCGAGGAGGGCGGCGACGAGGGCGTTGCCGAGCATCGCGGCGAGGAAGTAGCCCCCGTTCACCAGGCCGAAGAGCCTCGTATCGCCCGAGCCGCCTGCCAGGGCCTCGAGCCTCGGCTGCCAGAACACCTCGACGGCGTTGAAGGAGAAGCCCCAGGCCGCGGCCCCGGCCAGGAGGAGGGGGAGGGCCCCGTCGCCGCGCAGGAAGCTCCTCGACTCGGCGAGGAAGGCCCCAAGCCTCGCCCGCCCGCCCCTGTCGGTTTCGTACCCGCGGACGCCGATCCCTCCTTCGCGTCCGCCCTCCGCGCCGCTCGCCGCGGCGCCGCCAGCGCGCGTGCAGAGCGTGAGGGCGAGAAGGGCGACGAGGACTGCGAGCTGGGCGATGATGACCCCGTCGTAGCGGTTGGCCTCCGGGAGGAGCCTCGCCCAGAGGACCGGTATCCAGCCTCCCGCCAGTGCCCCGAGGGCCAGGCCGGCCGTCTCCCCCAAGCCCATCGCGGAGATGAGGGAATGGAGCTTCTCCCTGCCCCGGCGCGCGATGAATTCGTCGATGTAGTCCGCCTCGATCGAGCCGGAGGCGAGGGCCCGCGAGATCCCGAAGACGAGGAAGGCCAGCCCGAGGGCGGCCGGGCCGCGCGAGAGGAGGATGCAGAGCCTGGCCCCCATCGCGACGAGGATCGACAGGAGGTAGACCCGCCGCCGGCCGACGAGGTCGGAGAGGATCCCGGTCGGGAGCTCGAGGATGACGACCGCGGCCGAGCTCGCCGCCAGCACGATGCCCGCCATATCGAGCTCGACGCCCTTGGAGAGGAGCATCAGCACGAGGACGGGGCTCATGAGGCCGATGGCCGCCCAGTGGAGGAAGCGGTTGAGGACGGGGACGATCACGAGGGCCTCCTCGGGCCGATTCGAGGGAGGATCTGGAGCTGGACGGCCACGAGCTCGCGCCCCGCGCTTCGGGGCGCCTCGGGATCGAAGCGGGGATAGGAGGCCACGAGGGCCTCGATCCGCGCGGCGAGCTCCCGGGCCTGGGCGGGATCGAGGTCGAGGGCCCAGTCGTCCATCGCGCCGGCCGCCCTCCATCGCTTGGGCGCCGCCGGCGCGGCCTCGATCCAGCCGAGGGCGCGCTCGGCATGGGCCGCCGCCACGGAGCGCAGGAAGCCCGCGCCCAGCTCGGGCGAGGCCAGGAGGGCCTCTTCGCTGAACGACGTGCTCGGGCTCGAGGCCCGCCACCAGCGCTCCCTGGCCGAGCCCCTCGCCGGGTCCTCCTCGACGAAGCCGAAGCTCGCGAGCTGGCGGAGGTGGTAGCTCGTGGCCCCGCTCGACTCGCCGAGCCTCGCGGCCAGGACGCTCGCCGTGGCGGGTCCCTCGACGCGAAGCGAGCCGAGGATCTCGACGCGGAGGGGATGGGCCAGGCCCTTGAGGTTCCGCGGATCGAGGCGGGTCGAGCGCCTCCCGGGGGCTGGTTTCCTGTCGCTTGCCATGCTGCAAAGATAGCATTGCAAAGAAGTCTTTGCAAGTAGCCGCTGGGCCGGCTCCGGGGCGGGGCGGCGGCCGCCCGGCCCGGGTCGGCCTAGAGGGGCTAGTCTCCCTCGAAGTACTCGAAGGCGTCGATGAGGTCGAGGTAGACCCCGTCGAAGCCCGCGTCGAGGATGCGCTGGAGGTAGGAGCCGGTCCCGCCCAGGATGATCCGCTTCCAGGCCGGATCCCAGTAGCGGACCTTGTAGTTGCCTTCCCAGTCGGGATTCTCGGCCTCGAGCCAGCCGGGGGCGAGGAGGGTCCAATCCTCGTCCCAGTAGTAGCGGTAGTCCTCGGCCTCGCCGACGCTCAGGTAGCAGATGACGAGGCGGGAGCCCCCGCCGGCCTTCGTCTTCAGGCCCTGGACCTCCGCCGCCGTATAGGCTTCGCCGTCGTGGAAGAGGTCCATGACGACGAGGTCGTAGTCGGTGGCGGCAGCGGCGGCGAGGAAGTCGGCCTTGGAGGCGAAGCTCGAGGAGTTGATCAGGTAGAGGAAGTTCCTCGCCTCGGGGAGCGAGGCGACGTCGCCGGTGTTCACGTTGTGCGGCGTCGCTGGGTAGCCGGGGATGGCGTCGAGCTCGCGATGCTGCGCGGCGAAGGAGATGTAGCCCCTCGCCGCGTTCCGCGCGTAGGAATCGTCGACCTTCGACGGCGCGGAGCAGTAGTCGATGGCGAGGACCTCGACCCCCGCGTCCTCGAAAAGGTCGCAGAGCCCGAGCATGCGGTCGCGCTCGGCCGAGGGCGTCTCGCCGTCGTCCGCCTCGTAGCCGTAGAAGAGATCCTCGCGCCCGGCCCCGTCGATGGCGCCGAGGTAGCCGGATTGCGCCGTCCCCGCGGCATCGCCCGAGTCGGTGCCGAGCTCCATCCCGTTCTGCGGCACGACGATGAAGCCGGGCTTTACCGCGCGCGCGTAGGCGCCTATCTCCAGCACGAAGGCGCGCATCTCGGCCCGGTAGTCGAGGGCGGCCGAGGGCCCGCTTGCGCAGGAGGAGAGGGCGACGAGGAAAGGCGCCGCGAGGACGGCCGCGACGCCGAAAGCCCGCCGTGGCCAGTCCGCCGCCCTCACAGCGCGACCTTCCCGACGAGGCGCCGGCTCCCGCCGGAGTCGAACCAGTCGTGCTCGACCAGCTCGAGCTCCTCGACCAGGGCCTCGCCGAGCTCCTCCTCGCGCCGCGCCTCGAGCTCGGCGAGGAAGCGCGGCCCGTCGCGCAGGGGGGCGCGGAAGCGGAGGAAGCTCGCGTGGGCCGAGCGCGACTCGTAGCGCTCGTCGTTGGGCAGGCCCCGATCGAGCATGCGGGAGCGGATGGCGGCCCGCAGCGCGACCAGGCGGTCCCCGTCGTAGCCCGCGAGGAGGCCGGCCTCCCGGCTGCAGGCGACTCCCCTGAAGGCGATGGGGAAGGGACCCGAGCCGGCCGCGGCCTCGAGCGCGAGCGCGAGGAAGGCGAGCTCTGACTCGAGGTCGCGCGCATAGCCTTCCCGGGCGCTGCAGAAGTCGAAGACCGTGACGTGGAGGTCTCCGGCGGGGTAGTAGTACTGCTCGGGCTCGAGGGCCGCGAAGCCCGTTGCCAGGGGCTCGTAGGCCTCGCCGAGGCCGCGGGGATGGATGACCAGGGAGAGGCCGCGCCGCCGATCGGGGCCGCCCTCGGCGAGGACCGGGTCGAGGGCGATGTCTCCCGAGCGCAGGGCCGCGGCGCCGGCCGAGCGGATGCCCTCGTAGAGCGCGGGCGAGCTCATGCCGCTATTTCCCGGCAGGGGCGCCCCGGCCGCCGTGATCCCCCGCCCCCTCCGGGGCTGGCGCTCCCTCGCGCGGCTGGCCTCCCTCGGGGGCCTCGGCCTTGTAGCGCAGCTCGATGTTCCTGAGGCTGATCCCCGCGTTCGCCAGGAAGCCCAGGTAGCCGCCGCGGCCTAGCTCGCCCTTGTCGTCGTAGTAGCTGAGGACGGTCTTCCCCTCGACGCGCATCTCGAGAAGATTGCCGATCCGCAGGATTTCCATCCTTGCCCAGCGCCCCCGCTTCATGCTCGCGGGCTGGGGGACGTGGTCCTCGCTGTTCACGAGATCGGGCCCTCCCCGCTTATCCTTGCCCCAGATGCCCTTGCCGAAGAAGTAGCTCGTGCCTCCCCTGGCGAAGTGGTAGGCGTAGGCCCTCGTGTAGCTCCTGCCCACGAGCTCCGTGTTGAGCATGGCCTCGGCGACGATCGGGTCGCCCGAGTCGAGCCTGAGCTCGTAGGAGAGGGCGTAGCTCTCGGGCAGGGCACGGTCGAAGTAGAGCATCGACCAGGCTTCCTGGCTGCCCGTGATCCGCAGGAGCTCCCCCTCGACGCGATAGTCGCCCGCCAAGGGGCGGATCTCGTCGTAGGCGAAGCGGTGGAGCTCGATGCCCGGGCCCGCGAAGGGATCGGCCTCCTCCGCGGGGACCTCGATGTAGGGCCTTTGGGCCTGGGGGCCGGAGCCGCAGCCGAGGAGGCTCGCGAGACAGAGGAGGCAGGGGAGGGCTATCGAGGATGCTCGCATGACGGTGCTCCCTTCGGGCGAGAGGTCGGTCGGCGAGGCCGACCGACCTATTCTATCTCGCCCTCGTCGGAGATTCGAGACCGGGCGTGGAACCTTCGAGAGCCCCCGATGGGCCCCGTCCCGGCGGTATGCCCTCGTTCCCGGCCTCCGGCTCCGGGAAGCCCGGGGATCCGCGATCCGCCGCCGCGCGGGGAGAAGCGGCCAGGTCCATCGCCTCGGCCCGATCGGCGGCTGCCCTGAGCTCGTCCAGGATCTGGTCCCGGGACGCCGAGAGCTCTCTGCAGCTCGCGCGGAGGCGGGCGTAGAGGCGACCGAGCCTGCCGAGGACGGCCGGGAGGTCCTTGGGGCGTATGAACACGAGCGCGACGCAGCAGATGACCAGGAGCTCGGACGGGCCGATGCCGAACATCAGGAGCCTCCCCCGGCCGGGACGGCCGCCCCTTCGCCGAGCCGAAAGATCCTGGCGATCAGGAGCGCCAGGAAGAAGAGGGCGACGAGGGGCAGGGCTATCGCGCATTGGCTGAAGGGGTCGACCGAGGGCGTGATTATCGCCGAGAGGAGGAAGATGATCACGATGACGAACCTGCTCGAGCGGAAGACCGACCTTCGATCGAGGATGCGCAGGGATAGGAGGATCAGGAGGAGGAGGGGCGATTGGAAGGTCAGGACGGCCCAGAGCGTGAAGGACAGCACGTAGGCGACGCTCTGCCTGAGGTTCAGGAGCATCCCGACTTCGCTCGGCATGAAGGCCGAGCCGGCGAAGAAGCGGATCGACCAGGGAAGTATGTGGAAGTAGCTCATGAAGACGCCGAGGCAGGCGAGGAGGAAGCTGGCCAGGATCCCCGCCGCGAGGACGCCGCGCTGCCTCCGCCCGAGGGCGGGCAGGAGGAACTGGGCGAGGCTGACGAGGTGGAGGGGGAGGGAGAGGAGGAAGGCCGCGGCGGCCGCGAGCTGGAGCTGCACGAGGAAGCCCTCCGGGAGGCTGCTCGCGAAGAGCTTGGCGCGCGCTTGGCTCTCGACGCCGCGGAAGAGGGCGGTGAGCAGGCCGAGGAGGTCCCCGTAGCGGAGGAGGGCCAGGACGAAGCAGGCGGCGAAGGCCGCGAGCGACACGAGGAGGCGGCGCCTGAGCTCGGCGAGGTGGCCGAGGAGGCTCATGACCCGTTCGGGATTGTCGGAACCCATGCTCGACGCGCGCGGGCGCGCTTCAGCTCGCTTTCCCGTCTCGCTCGCCCTTCGAAGCCTCCTCGGCCTCGCCGTCGCCGTGCGCGCCCTTCTCGAACTCCTTCTTGGCCTGTCCGAGGGCCTTCGCGAATTTTGGGATCGCGCTCGCGCCGAAGAGTATGAGGATGACCGCGGCCACGACGATGATCTCGCTCGATCCGATCATGCTAGCCCCCTTGCTTCGGGGCCGCTCGCCGGGGCATCGAAGGCTCCGCGGGCGGCCGCCTCCAGTGTACGTCAAAACGGGAAGGCTTCGGAAGCCTCCGTCGGCTCTTCCCCCTTCAGCCCCGGCGGGGCATGCGCGGGCGTATCGAACAAGCCGGCCTCGGGCTTCTCGGCCAGCCGGTGCTCCGCGAGGCCGGCTACCGATATCGCCTTATCCGGCTCGACCGGGCAGGCGTGATGGCAGGCCCCGCAGCCGATGCAGATCGCGCCGTCGAAGACCGGCTCCGGCAGGCGGCTTTCGCCGACGATCATGCGGACCGCGCCGGTGGGGCAGTGCTCGGCGCAGGCACCGCACTTGGTCCGATTCTTGATTACGACGCAGCGCTCCCGGATGAGCGTGGCGTCGCCTATCTTCGTCAGCCGCTTCCTCCCGAGGGCCAGCCTCTCGAGGGCCCCGCTCGGGCAGGCCTCGAGGCAGGCCACGCAGTCGTACTGGCAGTAGGAGACGGAGTAATCGAGCCTCGGGGCGAGGAAGCCCGCCAGGCCGAGCCGGCCGAGCGAGGGCCGCAGGATCTTGGCGGGGCATCGGGAGACGCAGAGCCCGCAGGCCGTGCAGCGCTCGGCGAAGAGGGCGGCGGAGCCCGAGCCCGGCGGGGTCACGGGGCGCGGAACCCCGCCTCCCTCGATTCGGGGCGCGAGGAGCGAGAGGCTCCTCCTCGACAGCGCGGCCGCGCCGAGGGCGAGGCTTCCCCCCGCCAGCAGGGAGACGAAGCCGCGCCTGCTCAGGGGCGCCGCGAGCGGCCCGGCTTCGCGCGGCCCCGCCCTGGCGGCGGCGTGCCCGGAGGCCCGCGGCCCGCGGCCGTAACGGACCGCCCCGGTCGGGCAGGCCGCGAGGCAGGCGAGGCAGTAGACGCAGCGGGTCGGATCGAGGCGTTTCCGCGCGCCGTCGACGCAGGTCGCGCGGCATACGGAGCTGCAGCGGCCGCAGGAGACGCACGCTCCCTCGTCGAGGCGCAAGCGGAGAGGCGCGAAACGGTTCAGGATCCCGAGGACCGCGCCGACGGGGCAGAGGTTGCCGCAGAACCAGCGCCCGCTGAGGGCCGAGGCGAGGAGGACGAGGGACATCGCCAGCCCCGCCGCGGCGACGAGCTCGGGCCGCAGGGCCGGCGTATCGGCGCGGAGGGCGAGGCGGAGGAGGGGCTGGATATCGTAGGCGAGGAAGCGTCCGAAGAGGGACCAGGGGTCGAGCCAGGAGGCGAGGCCCAGGGCGCCGAGGGCCGCGAGGCCGAGGACCGCGGCCAGGGAGGCCGCTCGGAGGCCGCGCAGCGGGCCGCGGGCGCGCCTTCGCGCGCCTCCGAGGAGCGATGCCGCGTCCTGCAGCGAGCCTAGGGGGCAGAGGGCGGCGCAGTACCAGCGGCCGAAGAGGGCGGACGCGGCGAGGAGCGTCGCGCCCGTCGCGAGGCCGGAGATGCCGGCGCCCCCGAGGGCGAGGGCGGCGATCCGCGCCGCCGCGGGGAAGAGCTGCCATGAGGAGATCGCGCGGGATAGCGTGTCGCCTAACTCCCCTCCGAGGAGGAAGGATAGCGTCGCCCCGGCGAGGGCGAGGGCCGCGGCCGCTATCCTCGCCGCCCTCGCGATCGGGCCCGCGAAGTTGCGGCTTCGGCTCATATCGTCAGCCGGCTTATGGCCAGCCTCGAGGTGTCGCTCGTTCCGAGCCCGCGCTCCTCGGCCTTGGCTATATACTCGAAATCGGAGGGCGCCCGGCCGAGGGTCCTCGCCGAGACCGCGTCGAGGGCGACGATGTCGGTCGAGGCGATGAGCATGCGCTGCTCGCCGTAGCGGCTGCCGGGATAGCCCCGCGGCCCCCCGCTGAGCATGACCCTGCCGGCGTCGACGATGGAGAGGGTCGGCTTGCGGAAGAGGCAGGCATCGGCGATGCACTGATCGAGCCCGAGCCGGTGGAACTCGCTCCTGTCCCAGACGATGCCCATGAGGTTCTTCATGGCGCAGGTCATGCCCGCCCCCGAGTGGTCCTTGAGGACGGGGACGTTGATGAAGGCGTCGGCCGCGAGGATGAGCTCGTGCACCCTGGTCTTCTTGAGGCTCCTCGCCCCGGGTACGGGCACCTCCTGGTAGTAGGAGGAGCTCTCCCCGGGGACGACGACCGCCCCGGCGGCCTTGGCGTAGCCCTCTATCTTCGAGGCCCGGTAGCTGCTCGGGCCGTTGTCGCAGGAATGGTCGAAGACCCAGACCTTCGAGGCCCCGGCCTCGAGGCAGTGCTCGACCAGCCGCGCGACCAGCTCCGGATCGGTGTTGGCCGCGACCTCCGGCCCCTGGCTCCAGCCTATGTTGGGCTTGATCACGACCGTCTGGCCCTTGCGGACGAAGGCGCCGATGCCCCCCAGCTCCCGCAGCGCCCGATCGAGGCGCGCGGCCTGGCTCCCGCCCTTCACCGCGACGATGTCGGGCGCCTTGGACCCCTGGGCCGCCGAGGGGACCTGGGCCAGGAGGGGCCCGGCGCCGCGCTTGATGGAGAGGAGCAAGGCCGCCGCGCCGAAGGAGGCGCATCTCGTCAGGAAATCCCGCCTGGTCAGCATTGGGCCCCCCTGGTTATCGGAACCTGCAAAGCCTCATTCAGTATAGGGCATACTCGGCGCTTTTGGATCGATCGAGCGCATCGCGAGCGCTCGGGGGCGGCCAGGCAACGGTCCCCAGGGCCGCCGGCCCTCGACCCGCTTCCTGAGGGCGGCGTTCATGAGCCCGAAGCCCCGCCTCGAGGGCGGGGAGCCGCGGCCGCATGAGAGCATCATGCTAGCTCCGCCTCACCGCGCCGTCAATCGGCCCTGCCGCCTCCCCCCCGGGCCGTATCTTCCTAGGGCCCGGCCGGGCAGGCTATACTGGCACCGCCATGGCCGATTTCGTCCACCTCCACAACCATTCGGATTACTCCCTCCTCGACGGGGCGGCCTCGATCGCCTCCATGGTCAAGCGGGCCAAGGAGCTCGGGATGCCGGGCCTGGCCCTGACCGACCACGGCAACATGTTCGGGGCGGTCAAGTTCTACGACGAGTGCAGGGCCGCGGGCCTCAATCCCATCGTGGGCTCGGAGTTCTACGTGGCGGGGGGCTCGCGGCACGAGCGGGCGGGGACGGAGAACGGCAACAAGTACTGGCACCTGGTCCTCCTGGCGGAGAACGCGGAGGGCTACCGGAACCTCCTCAAGCTCTCCTCGGCCTCCTACACCGAGGGCTACTACTACAAGCCGAGGATCGACGACGAGCTCATCGCGGCGCACGCGCGGGGCCTCGTCGCGAGCACGGCCTGCCTCGGGGGGGAGATCCCGAGCCTCATCTCCATGGGGAAGCTCGCCGAGGCCGAGGCCAAGGCCGGGCGCTACGCGGAGATCTTCGGCAAGGACCGCTTCTACCTCGAGCTCCAGGACCACGGGATTCCCGAGCAGAAGCCGGTGAACCGCGAGCTCGTGGCGATGTCCCGGCGCCTCGGCCTGCCCCTGATCTGCACGAACGACATGCACTACCTCGAGCGAGCCGACGCCGAGGCCCACGACGTGCTTTTGTGCATCGGCACCAACCGCAAGCGCGCGGAGCTCGGGCGGATGCGCTTCCACGGGCCCGAGTTCTACATGAAGAGCCCCGAGGAGATGGCCGCCATCTTCGCCGAGGTCCCCGAGGCCCTGGCCAACACGGCCAGGGTGAACGAGATGGTCCGCCTCGAGCTCTCCTACCCCGGCCCCCTCCTGCCCGACTACGAGGTGCCCGAGGGCTTCGGGAGCCCGGACGAGTACCTCAGGCACCTGACCTTCGAGGGCCTCAGGCGGCGCTACCCGAATCCCTCGCCCGAGATCGTGCGGCGCGCCGAGTACGAGCTGGGCGTCATCATCAAGATGCAGTTCACCGGCTACTTCCTGATAGTCTGGGACTTCATCAACTGGGCCAAGGAGCACGGCATACCGGTGGGGCCGGGCCGCGGCTCGGGGGCCGGCTCGATCGTGGCCTACTCGCTGCGCATCACGGACATCGACCCCCTGCGCTACGAGCTCCTCTTCGAGCGCTTCCTCAATCCCGAGCGCATCTCGATGCCCGACTTCGACGTGGACTTCTGCTTCGAGCGCCGGGGCGAGGTGATCGACTATGTGACCCGCAAGTACGGGGCCGACCGCACGGGGCAGATCGTCACCTTCGGGACCCTCAAGGCCAAGGCCGTCATCAAGGACGTGGCCCGGGCCCTGGACATCAGCTTCGAGGAGTCGAACAACATAGCCAAGCTCGTGCCCGAGGACCCGCACATGACGCTCAAGCAGGCCTTCGCGGACGAGCCCAAGCTCCGCGAGCTGGCCGCGCAGGAGCGCTACCGGGAGCTCTTCGAGGTGGCGGCCAAGCTCGAGAACAAGAACCGGCACACGAGCTTCCACGCGGCGGGCATCGTCATCGGCAAGACGGCGCTGACGGACTACGTGCCCCTCTACCGCGATCCCAAGACGGGCATCGTGGCCACCCAGTTCACGATGGACCTCCTCGAGAAGTGCGGCCTGGTGAAGATGGACTTCCTCGGCCTGAAGACCCTCACCCTCATCCAGCACTGCATCGAGCTTGTGCGCAAGCGGGGGATCGAGCTCGAGGAGGAGCGGATCCCCGAGGACGACGAGCGGACCTTCCAGATGCTCGGCGAGGGCAAGTCGACCTCGGTCTTCCAGTTCGAGTCGAGCGGGATGCAGGCCATCCTCAAGCAGGCCAAGCCCTCCTGCATGGAGGACCTGATAGCGCTCAACGCGCTCTACCGCCCCGGCCCCATGGCCTATATCCCCCAGTTCATCGACTCGAAGTGGGGCCGCCAGCCTATCAGCTACCCCGATCCCTGCCTCGAGCCCATCCTCAAGGAGACCTACGGGGTCATCGTGTACCAAGAGCAGGTCATGCAGGTGGCCCAGCGCATCGGGGGCTACTCGCTCGGGCAAGCCGACCTCCTGCGCCGCGCCATGGGCAAGAAGAAGCTCGAGGTCATGGTCAAGGAGAAGGACAAGTTTGTCAGGAGCGCGGTCGCGAACGGCTTCAAGGCCGAGGACGCCGACCGGATCTTCGAGATCCTGATCCCCTTCGCCGGCTACGGCTTCAACAAGTCCCACGCGGCCGCCTACTCCGTCGTCGCCTACCGCACGGCCTACCTCAAGGCCAACTACCCCGCGGAGTTCATGGCCGCGAACCTGACCAACGAGATCGCGAACACCGACAAGCTGACCGAGTACATCAGCGAGGCCCGCTCCATGGGGCTCGAGATCCTCCCTCCCGACGTGAACCGCTCGGAGGCCTACTTCACGGTCGCGGAGGGCAAGATCGTCTACGGCCTCCTGGGCATCAAGGGGGTGGGGGAGGGCCTGGCGAGGGCCATCGTCGCGGAGCGCGAGAAGCGGGGGGGCTTCGGCTCCTTCATCGACTTCGTCGAGCGCCTCGGCACCCAGGCGATGAACAAGAAGACCCTCGAGTGCCTGGCGAGCGCGGGCTGCTTCGACGGCCTGGGGCGCGACGCGGAGGGCTCCGGCGGCAAGTGCACGAGGCGGGAGCTCGTGATGAACATCGAGCGGGCGGTGGACTACGCCGCGGCCAAGGAGGAGGCGGGGCGCTTCGGCCAGGCCAGCCTCTTCGAGGGCTCGGGCGAGGAGGAGTACCCGCCCTTCTGCCTCGACGCGGCCGAGGAGTTCCCCCGCGCGGAGATCCTGCGCATGGAGAAGGAGCTCCTGGGCTTCTACTTCTCGGGCCATCCCATGGACGAGTGGCGCAAGCTCTGGGAGCGCTGCTCCGACGCCAACCTCGAGCACCCGGAGCGCTCGAGCCCGGACCGGACCTACACCCTCATCGCGATGCTCACGGAGTTCCGCGAGATCCTCACGAAGACCGGCCGCAAGATGGCCTTCGGCGCGGTGGAGAACCCCGGCGGCTCCATCGAGATCGTGGTCTTCGCCGACACCCTCGAGCGCTTCCGCGAGCGCTTCGCGGTGGACCAGGTGCTCTGCCTCCGCGGCAAGATCGACACGAGCCGCGACCGGCCGAGCTTCAAGGTCGAGGACTTCGCCGACCCGGAGTCCCTCGCCGTGCGCTCCTGGCAGGAGGTCCACCTCCGCCTCGGCGGCAAGATCGAGCACGACGAGGACCTCTACGAGCTGCGCGAGGCCATCCTCGACGCGCCGGGGAGCTGCCAGGTCTTCTTCCACCTCGGCGAGGGCGGCTCCGAGGCGACGGTGAAGGCCCACGCCCAGATCACCTGCTCGGCCGACGAGTCGACCCTCGAGAGGCTGCGGGCCGCGCCCCGGGTCCTCGAGGTCTGGCGGGACTAGCGGGGCTCGGGGGGCGGGCCGCTCCGAAGGGCCCGCGGCCTCGGGGGGCGAGCGGCCTCCGCGGCCGCCGCCCGCCTCGGGATCCTATTCCTCGGCCCAGGGGAAGCCCGAGATCCGCTCGAGCTCGGCCTGGCTGAAGGGCCTCAGGCTGAGGCAGCCCCCCAGGGCCAGGCAAGCTATGGCCAGGGCGATGCAGGCGATGACGCGCCGTTTCATGATGACCTCCAGAGAGCCGCGCAAGTATTAGTTCGCGCAACGCGCGATTCGAAGCCTCAGAAATCCATTCGCAGGCCAATCCCGAGGAGGGGCCGCGCGAGGTCGAGCTCGGCGCCGGGCGCTGCCTCGAAGCGGCCGTCGAACTCGTCGCCCCGCTCGCCGCGATACAGGATGCAGCGCAGGGAGAGCTCGATCTCGGGCTCGGGGCGGAAGGCCGCCTCGGCGGCCGCGGCGAGCGATCCGTCGTCCAGGTTGGCGAGGAGGCCGCCCGAGACCGACCAGCGATCCGCCTCCTCGCGCTCGAGGGCGGCGAGGAGGTAGTCCCGGCCGAGGGTGACGGCGGTCCCGGCGAGGAGGGCGGCCCAGTCGTAGTCCTCGGGCCCCGCCCCGCCCGAGCCCAGGCGCGCGTACTCGAGCCGGAGCGTCGCGCCGTCGAGGGGGAGGGCCCAGGCCAGGCCCGCGGCCGCCTCGAGCCCCTCCTCCCAATCGGGGAAGGAGGGGCCGTCGATCCTGAGGGCGGCCTCGGCGTAGAGGTCGAGCTCGCCCAGGGAGCCGACGGCGTCGGCGCAGGCCCAATAGGAGCGCGAGTCGCCGCCGGCGTCGCCGAAGGACATGATCTCGCGCAACGCGCCGATGGAGATATCGAAGCCTGAGCCGCGGTACTGGAGCTTGGCGCCCCAGGGCAGGAGCTCCGGATCGCCCTCCTCGAGCGAGGGCCACAGGCTTTTCGAGCGGTCCGAGAAGGCCGCGTAGAGCTCGAGGGCGAGGCCGCGCGGCAGGGAGAGGCAGAGATCGAGGCCGGGGCTGCCGACCTCGGTCTCCTCCGCGTCCCAGGGCGAGCGGGGCGGGGCTACCCGGGACGTGGGGTTGAAGGCGTAGGCGCTGCCCCAGGCTATGGGCACGAGGCCGGCGCGGAGGTCGAGGGGGCCGGCTATCAGGGTGGCGTAGGCCTGGTCGAGCGAGAAGTCCCTCCGGGGGTCGACGCCCGGAGGCAGCTCGGCGGCCGCGGCGAGGCCCGCGTCCTCGGCCGCGGCGAAGGCCGAGAGCGCGCCGTAGTCGAGCTCGAGGGAGGCCTCGGCGCGGAAGGAGGCCCGTTCCGAGGGCCGGGCCTCGAGGACGAGGCGCGAGACGCTCGACAGGCCCAGGCGGCCGTCGCCGAGGCCGAGGGCGGAGAAGAGCTCCGAGGAGCCCGAGAGCTCGGGCCCGCCCTCGGCGAGGGCCTGCGGCGCGGCGAGGATGGCGAGTGCCGCGGCGGCCGCGGCGGCCGCGCCGAGGCGCCGGGCGCGGGCACCGAACGAGGAATCGCCCATCGCGGCCCTCGTCATTTCGAGAACCTCTCGGGGGAGAACCAGCGCGGGTCGATCGGCTCGTCGAAGACCGCCTCCTCGAGCTCGAGGATGGTGCTCGTGCCCTTGGCCGGGTTGCGCATCTCCATGCGCGAGGGCATGAGGCGGCCGCCGAAGCTCTTGTGTCCGGAGAAGCTGAGGGTCTTGAAGAAGCCGTCCTTCGGCGTGGAGAAGTCGACGGAGGTCTCGCGCAGGAGGGCGCGGTCCACCGTCATCCGCACCCGGTCGTAGCTGCCGTCAGGCTTAAGCGAGCGCCCCGCGAGGACCCAGGAGGACGCGCTCTCCGACTCGATCGCGAAGGCGTAGTCCTTCGACCAGGTACCCGAGCCGAGGTCGTCGTAGGAGAAGTCGCCGCCGACGCCCTGCACCGAGCCCGAGCGAGAGGCGCCCGATATCTTGCGGGTCCGGCCCGTGGAGGGGAAGAAGGCCCAGGTCTCGTCGTCGAGGCTGAGGATCCTGAGGCCCTTCACCGTGCGGGGCTCGAGGAACTCGATGAGGCTCTCCTCCGAGCCCCGCGAGAGCATGCGGACGCGGTAGCTCCGCGAGCCGGCCTTGTCGCGGACCGTCATGGCGTAGGTCGAGCGCTCGGTCTCGCTCCGCTCCGCCGCCTCGACGGCCGCGAGGATCTCGGCCGCCGTCCGCGGCTCGGCCCGGCCGGCCGGCGCCTGCGCGGCCGCGGGCGCGGCCCAGGACCAGGCGGCGATGGCCGCCGCCAGGGCGAGGGAGGCCGCGGCTCGCGGCCCGCGAAAGGTTTTCCGTGCTTCCATGTCATCCTCCTATACATTCATACGCGTTATGCAACATTGTTTGCGCCTTCGGCTCCCGCCAATCGGCGCCGTCTTCCCCGGCGCTGGACGAGGGCGATGATCGCCGGCAGGACGAGGAGGGTCGAGGCCAGGCAGGCGGCCGTGCCGACGAAAAGGATCTTCCCGAGGGAGGCGACGCCCCGGAAGCGGCCGACGAGGCCGAGGGAGCCGAAGCCGAACATCGTCGTGACCGAGGAGAGGAGCACCGCCCTGCCGATCTTGGCCATGGCCCGGCCGGGCGGGCTCCCGTCGCGCGATGCGTGGACGAGGTGGATCCCGTAGTCGATGCCGATGCCGATGATGAGGGGCAGGACGAGGACGTTCACGATGTTGTAGGGCTCGAGGAGGGGGAAGAGCCCGAAGGTCAGGGCCATGCCGATCGCGACGTTGGCCAAGGCCAGGAGGGTGGGTCCGAGGGAGCGGAAGCCCGCGAGGACGAGGACGAAAATGGCCGCCGCCACGAAGGCGGAGGCGGTGAGGGCCTCGGAAAGGGAGAGCCGCGACAGCTGGACGCCGAGGAGGAGGGAGCCCGTGATCGAGGGCGAGAGGGCCGCGAGCTCGTCG
>ERZ795054.552-NODE-552-length-45321-cov-7.285313_pt1 | contig 45321 bp, 41 predicted proteins | sample MGYA00375138_ERZ795054 | MGnify/ENA primary metagenome ERZ795054 (study PRJEB30183, sample SAMN05720215) | anaerobic digester metagenome | isolation source: active sludge of municipal wastewater-treating anaerobic digesters | place: USA | collected 2014-12-23 ... | reverse complement strand
CCGGTATTCGTCTACAGCAACAACCCCGACAGCGCGGTGTGGCGCCTGGGCTTCAGCTATACCGGCCCCAACGGGGGCAACTACATCCAGACCACCAGTGCTGCCAATGGCAGAGTGTTTCTGTGGGTAGCACCGGTGGCAGGGGTGCGGCAGGGCGATCACGAGCCTGTAATACAGCTTATTCCCCCCAAAACCCAGCAGATGGCCTCACTGGCAGGGGCATGGCAGCCCGCCAAAGGGCTGCAGATGCATTTCGAAACCGCCCTGTCAGGGATCGACATGAATACCTTCAGCTCCCTCAATGACAACGACAACTATGGCATGGCCCTTTCCACCGGGTTGCAGCATGCCTTCCGTCCCGGGGGCGACAGCAGCAGATGGCTGGTGGAGAGCGGACTTTCGTACCGCCTGGTGTCAGCTCGATTTACGGCGGTGGAACGGTTCCGGGAGGTGGAGTACGAGCGCGACTGGAACATCACAGGAGCTACTCCCTATAGTGAGCACAGCGGGAAACTGGCACTGAAAGCCACCCACAGCAAAACCGGATTTTTCGAATACCTGTTCGAACCCATGCTGCGCGGCCCCGGCGACAGGGCGCTGCGCCACTCCTCCACGCTGCGCCTCAGCCGGGGGCGCTGGGGGCTGCATGGGAAAGCTTCGTACCTCACCAACCAAAACATGGTGATGCCCGCCTCTTTCCTCCGGCATCAGGTCTCCCTCTCCAGAAAACAGGGGCTGTGGAGCCTTACCGCCCTACACGAAGGGGAAGATAACCGCCAGTACGACCCTTCGGGAGATACCCTGCGCACCACATCGTTTTACTTCCACCGCTGGCAGGGGGCCGTGGAGCGGGGCGACACCGCCAGGCTGCTGTTGCGCCTCACAGCCGGCGAACGTACCGACCTCCTCCCGACATCCACAAGCTTCGACCCGCAGAAGGGGACCCGTGCCTCCGAAGTCTCCGCCGGCATCGCCACCGCCCGCATCCCCGACCACCGGTTCGACATCAGCCTAGGATACCGGAAACTCACCACACGGGGCATCACCCCCTCACCGGTCTCCGACGAAAACCTCCTTGGACGCACCGAGTATCACCACCGCCTCCTCAAAGGGCTGATCCAGGGATCGGTGTTCTATGAGTTCGGGTCGGGGCTCGAATTCAAAAAGGAGTTCGCCTACCTTGAGGTGCCGGCAGGCCAGGGGATCTATACCTGGAAAGACTTCAACGGCGACAGCATCAAACAACTAGACGAATTCGAAGTGGCTGTGTTCCAGGACGAAGCCCGCTATGTGCGCATCTACACCCCCACGCAACAGTACGAGCGGGTGTACACCATGCAGTACACGCAGTCGCTCAACATCCAGCCAGCCCTCATCGTAAACCGGGAAAAGGCAGCAGGCAGGTTCATCGCCCGCTTCTCCGACCAGGGAAACTACCACATCGAACAGAAAGTGGGAGGCGACCACCTGTCGGCCGTGCTCAACCCCTTCGGGTTCATAGCCCATAACCCCGACCTGGTGAGCCTCAGCTACCTGCTGCGGAATACCGTGTTCTTCAACCGCACCTCACCCCGTTTCGGCATGGAGTATACCACCACCCTGTCGAACTCGAAGGTGCTGATGGTCAATGGATTTGAAATGCGCAGCTACCAGATTCACACCCTGCGTTCCAGAATATCCCTCTGGAAAAGCCTGCTGCTGCGCACCGAAGGGAACCTGGGAACGCGCAGCCGTAACTCCGGATTTTTCCTGCAGAACAACTACCAGCTCAACCTGTGGAGCATGGAGGCTGAAATCCAGTTTCAACCCGGCACCCGGTACCGGGCCTCTGCCCGGTATCAGTACAGCGACAAGCAAAACACCGCAGGCACCCTGGGCGAGAAAGCCACGCTTCACCGCACGGGGGCCGAATTCCGCTACAACATGCCGCAGAAAGGGACGCTGCAGGCTCAGGGCGAATGGATCCTCACCGGATACAATGCCCCTTCCCAAAGCTCCATTGCGTTCGAAATGCTCGAAGGACTCAATCCCGGCACCAACTTCACCTGGATGCTCAGCTACCAGCACATGCTCTCCGAAAACCTGCAGATCGCCCTGCAGTACAACGGCCGTAAATCCACCAGCCTCAACGCCATCCACACCGGCAACGTCCAGATCCGCGCCTTCTTCTGATCCTCATTTCCATCCCGGATTGCTACGCTCCCGGGACTCGCTACGCTCGGCTTTGCTCAGCATTTTCACATTTTCATCCCGGATCGCTTCGCTCCCGGGACTTCGCTTTGCTCAGCATTTTCACATTTTCATATTTTCACATTAAAATAAAAGGTATCTTTGCGCCCTCAAAGTTCTGCCCGATGGTGTAACTGGCAACACGTCTGACTCTGGATCAGAAGAGTCTAGGTTCGAGTCCTAGTCGGGCAACACTCAAAATCAACCACTTGTATTATAGAATGCAGGTGGTTTTTTGTTTGGATGAAACCGTAAGCCCGGTTTGGATGTGCCAGTGGAACACGTGCGTATGAAGTTTGGGCGGAGTGAACCCTTTTTCAATGCTCTGAAGATCAAATCCGCTTTACAGATCGTATTTCTTTTTCAGCCATAAGGTTTGTCTGTGAATGGCCAGTTTCTGGTTTTTCCTTCTTTTATGCGCAATGGTAAATGTTATGGCCGTTATGATGGTCAATGCCCTGAAAACATTTGCCCTGACATCGCCCAGTGCAGAATCGTTCACCTCAAACAGGTACCAGGACAGGTTCATCAGGGTATGTGTCAGAATGGGCACCCACAAATTATAATTCCACTCTGCATACAGCCAGGCAAAAAAGACAGCCCCAAAGAACGTAATGGTAAAAATCCCCGTCAGTTCGCTTAGGTCCTTGCTTTGGTATAAATGTCCGGAGGCAAAGATCAACGCTCCAAACAGGACAGAAGGAATAAACCCCAGATTTGTCTTCCTGAAAAGTTGTCCAAAAAGAAACCCCCTGAAATACAATTCTTCCGCAAAACCTGCCACGATGGTTCCTGCAATTAAGTTTTCAGCGTCAATCTGCTGATCAAACCTGAAAAACAGCAAACCACCTGTAAACATGGGCAAAGTGAACAATATACCCAACCCGGTTGCCGTCAGGATACCCGCCGAAAGTCCAAGGCTTTTGAAAATCCCGGTGGTCCTGTCAATCATGTATGTTCCGATAAATATTGGTATACCGGTGATGAAATACGTAAGGATATAGCTGATCAGTCCCTGTCGGGTTATTTTGTCAAGTACGGCTTTTATGGGTGTGAAATTTGAGAAAAGGATATAGTAAATCCCAAAACCCAAAAGCACAATAAGAATGATTTTTAGGTTATTATTTGATTTCATCGTTGGTTTCCTTCTATCTGTGGTTGCTGAAAAAGCATATCACGACAGTTTGTCCTGCATTTTCAACGGCCTCGCCCATTAAAAACACCTTTACGTCATGCCCTTGCTTTTTGGCAGTAATCGCAAACCTGAATGCATTCCAAGCTTTTTCGAACTCTTTGGTTTCAATGATTACTCCGATTTTCATAGCAGCGGTTTTAGAAAGTTAAAATGATTTGGTTTTTCCTTATAATCTCATACAAATCTGCCATTGTGGAGAATTTGCAAACCTGTGGTTCGTTGAATTTTCGGCTCTGCAAACATGTACCACACCCTAATATCTTACCGCCATTGTTCAGGAACATGTCAGCCTGTTCTTTCAGATCCATATTGATTTTAACAAGCGTATCCAATTCAACTCCCTTGCCTAACAAAAAGATGGTAACCGTATCACCTGTATTTTTTGAGAAGTTGGCTAATCTCAATGCATTCCATAATGTTTCAATGTCATTGGAATAGATTACCATTCCGATACTTGTGGGTTGTGCCTCAGTAGCTGACCCACCGAATTGTCCGTAAGTGTTGACTGTCTGCAGGCATAGCAGAACTGTCAGAAGAATAAATAACTTTTTCATGTTGAAGAAATTTAGTTTATGGAATAGCTTAAATAATCCTTTTCTATTGATAAGAATGGACAATTTTTTTGACAAGCTTCTAAGTTTTCCGGTTTTTTAGCAGGTGGTTTCAATTGTCTGAGATTTGAAAAAATCAAATGATAGTGTCAAAGGTAGTATGTTTTTCCAATGCAAGAAGCTTTCTGATTTGTGGCCTTTCCTGAAGCTAAACCTAGCCTGATAACCCTCGCAGTGGGTTGAAAAACCATAGCTCCGGATTTCATCCGGGGGAAAGTTGCGCCCCACCGCCCCCAACCCACGAAGTGGGTTGAATAGGAAACCGATTGATTATTAACTATTTTTCGGCCTTATAAAGCTTGTCGCACAATTGCAAAAAGGAGTCAGCCTGCTATGATATGTCTGTAGTCTTAATCATGAAAATATTCAAATCTTCGTTTTGTTGTACTATTCCTGCCATTTTCACTTATCGTTTTCACCTGCCAGTTTCCTTTTTTGTCAAAATCGCTGTAGGTAATTGTTTTATTGTATTGATTTTCAATTTCTTTGATTTTGACTAATCTATTTTCATCATTATAAGTGTAATAGTAAAACGTTTTAGCGTTATTTCCTTTTAAAAGTTCTTTGGTGGAAGATGAATTATGGATAACACATTTCAATGTTCCATCTGGATTATAGCTATATGTTTCTCTTTTAAAATACCTTTTCCCCTCAAACCATTCCCATGAAAGTTTTTCCTCCAATCTATGATTTATGTACTTATATTCTAATCTTTTAAGCACAATAGCTCTAGTAAAAAGTTCCTCAACAATGCAATCGTCAAATTCATCATATTGATATTTAATAGCTTTTCCTCCCTCTCTTTCTTCAATGAGTTTATTTTTACTGTTATAGGAAAAGTGTCTGATGGTACTATCCGGGAAACGGGATCTTGCGTTTGGTAAAATAATATGAATTTGCGTAATTAAATTTCCTTTTCCGTCATAAACATATTCGTTTCTCCTGTATTCTTTACCATTATCAGCGAAACAAATACATGATTTTTTTAATTTGTGTCCGTCATAATATTTTAAAATATCCTGTCCAAGGCCTTGACGCCTTACCTGTAAACCATATTCGTTAAATGTATAGATAATATCAGAACCATCACACCACTCCTCGCAGCAATTTTCAATAATGGTTTTTATTTTTCCATTCAGGGTGTCACCTTCAAAAATAGTTCTGTCATTAATTTCACGATTATTTATTTTTGTTTGAACAGGATCTTTTTCCGGAGTGTGGTATTTGGCTTCTGATCCTGGCCCACAAGCCACGAAAACAAAAAGCAATATGTATAAAATATTTACCTGCATATGTTTACTTTTCAATAAACTCATTATGGACGTTTCTCAGGCATTGTCGCTCTTTCTATGCAAAACTAACGATAGGTTATCAAAAAATTTTGCTTCAAACCATCGAGGGATCAAAGGTAAGCACGTTTAAAACGGAATGCACCAAATTCCAAATGAGAACGGGAAACACTACATTTTCACCATCTTCCCCGCAAGCCTGGTTTGCCCGGTGCTGCACCTGATCATGTACATCCCTGCCGGCAAGCCGGAGATATCCAGGGTTAACCCGGTGGTGTTTAAGGGCATGGTACACTGCCTGGCCAGCACGGGTGCTCCCGTCAGGTTGAAGATCTGCACCAGGACCTCCCCGGCCGGCAAGCCCTCTGCCTGTAGGGTGACCTCCAGACCGGCCGGATTGGGCGCAATGTTCATGGCGTCGGCACCATCGGGTTTCTCTTCCGGCACGGCAAGCACCTTCAGGTCAAAGGTATCGGACCCCGCACTGATGGGCACGGCAAGAGTAGCCAGGGTGGCCAGTGTAGCCTTTACATTGTTTGCCATGAAGGTGAAATTGAGGGTGCCGATGGAGTCGCCGGGGGTGTGGTAGTGGAAGTTGCGGGTGTCGGCGCCATCGGTGAGCATCAGGGCTTTGTACCCGGCATCCCAGAACGAGGAGTGGTCGCTGCGCCGCAGGTCGGGCACGGTCTGGCCGTTGCCGGGCACGTTGAGGCTGATGGTACGGAGGGCAGGCACGTACTGGGTGGCGGCATTCACGTAGGCGGTGGTGACGGGTGCCGAAACGGCGTTGCCGCATACCAGCAGGAAGTTGCCCCGGCTGCTGTCGGCCATCACCTGGGCATACTGCTGCGGGAACAGCTGGTTAAAGCCTGTGGGTAGGCTCTGGGTATTGGGCGCACTGCTGTAATAGCCTATCATCTCGAAGTTTAGCACCCCGGCGATGCTGTCGTAGGGGGCAACTGCACTCTGCACGTAGCGCTTGCTTCCCACCATCCCCATCTCCTCGAAGTCGAACGCAATAAACCGGATCGAACGCTCGAAAGTAACGGGAGCGAGAATCCTGAGCATCTCCATGTAGCCTGTCACCGCTGAGCCGTTGTCGTCGGCCGCAGGGGAGCCCGCTACGCCATCGTAGTGGCCGCAGACGATCCAGGTGGTTTTCTCATCCTTCGCCCCTGGTTTTCGCCCTGTGATGTTGTAGCCCTGGGTAGTGCTGTAGTTGAAGGGTTGCTTTTCGGTTTCCAGTCCGTAGTACATGAAAAAGTTCTGCAGCGAATCCCTCACGGCGTTGAGTTTGGCAGCCCCTGCCTGGTAGTGTCGTACCCCTTCGATAAACTGCAGGGTCTGAAGCAGCCGCACCGAATCCACCTGATCCACCAGCGCCTGCACATCTACCGGTTTGTGGTCGGAGGCACAGAGCTGCAGGCGGGTATCGAACACCGCGCTGGTGTAGGAGGCGTACTGCCAGGTGAGGGTTTTCCCGTTACCGGGGATGATGCCCGTACCGGCAGCACCGGTAAGGTGGGCTGCATCCACCGCCCCGTAAAAACCGGGGTGTTGGGCGGAGGCTTTGAGCCACACCTCGCAGGGGTCGTTTTCAGCATCCGCAAGGTCGAAGGTGAGGGTAACCGTCTGGGTGATCAGATCCACTGAGGCCTGCTGGATGGTTACCACCGGCGCCGTATTCTGTGCTGCCAACGGCAGCCACAGAAGCGCGATACACACAAGGGGAAGGGAAGTTTTCATGGGGGGATTGTAATGATCTCAGTTCAAAGGTAAAAAAGATTGGGACAAATGCATTTCAGAAAAAAGATGATCGCCGGTAACCATTCATAATTAGAATGAATCTGAATTAGCGGGGGGGTGATGGTTTCAGGGGGGAATGTGTATATATTTGGCCTTTCGGCACAAAAACCATAATCCTCTCATGATATGAAACATGAACTGCCCCCGCTGCCCTATGCTCCTGAAGCCCTGGAGCCCGTGATCTCCCGCGAAACCATCGGATTTCACCACGGGAAACACCATCTGGCCTATATGAACAACCTCAACGGCCTGATCCCGGGAACCCCTTTCGAAGATGCCTCACTGGAGAAGATCGTGATGGAGGCCGAGGGTGCCATTTTCAACAACGCTGCCCAGGTCTGGAACCACACCTTTTACTGGAACTGCCTGGCCCCCGGCGGAAGAAAACTTCCCGAAGGGGAATTTGCCCATGCCCTGCTGCGCGATTTCGGCTCCATGGATGCGTTTATGGAACAGTTCTCCAAAGCGGCGGTGACCCTGTTCGGTTCGGGGTGGGCATGGCTCTCGGCTGAAGTGTCGGGGAAGCTGGTGATTACCCAGGAACCCAATGCCGGCAACCCGATGCGCCGGGGATTGATCCCACTGCTTACTTTCGATGTATGGGAGCATGCCTACTACCTGGATAAACAAAACCGCCGCCCGGATTATGTAGCCGATCTGTGGAAGCTCGTGGATTGGGAGGCAGTATCAAGGAGATACAGGTAGGAGTTAGGAGTTGGAAGTTAGGAGTTGAAGAAGTTGGGTTTTAACCCCGCTTGCGGGGTGAAATTATTATAGCTGTTTTACAAGGAATAACATACAAAATTCGCGATATGAGAAAATTCTTCAGGTTTTTCATACCACCGGATCGATGGAGGGTTCCGGTGGTTGTAGCGCTGGGGGTTTTTACAGGGTTGTTTGCCTTTCTTTTTTACATATCGAAAGCGCATTCCTACCTGTCGGATAATCCGGAGACCTGCATGAACTGCCATATCATGGCGCCGCAGTATGCCACCTGGAGCCACAGCTCGCACCGCGAATCGGCCACCTGCACCGATTGCCACGTGCCGCACAACAACGTCTTCAACAAGTACTACTTCAAGGCGAAGGACGGATTGAGGCATGCCACCATCTTTACCCTGCGGAATGAGCCCCAGGTGATTTTCATCCGCGAGTCGGGGAAGCAGGCGGTGCAGGACAACTGCATCCGCTGCCATACCTACCTGCTCACCGACGACCGGTTGCTTCTGAAAACAAGCGACTACAATCATTTCCGTACCGAAAGGCAATGCACCGAATGCCACCGTGAAACCCCGCACGGCAGGGTCAATTCGCTATCGAGCGTACCCTATGCAAGGGTACCCATCAAGCAGAGCCCGGTGCCAAAATGGATCTCAAATCTCGTGGACAAAGAGAAGTAAATCAATACATTAACCATAACCAAAACGGAACGTATGAAATCAATCAGAGAACAGATCAGCAACAAGCCCTGGCTGGGCTGGCTATTGTTTGCCGCTACCCTGGTGATTGTGTTTTTCCTGGGCCTGCTGGCTTCCACCATCATGGAACGGAGGGCCGAAGCGATGTTTGCCTATACCCCGCAGGTGGAGTTTGAATCGTGGGAACCGCGCAGTGCAGTGTGGGGTGAAAATTTCCCCAGGGAATACCAGTCGTACCTGCAAACATCCGATACCACTTTCAGAAGTCAGTTTAACGGAAGCGCCATGATTGACATGCTGGAGGTTGACCCCAAGATGGTGGTGCTGTGGGCCGGTTATGCCTTTGCCAAGGATTACAACCAGGGGCGGGGACATTACTATGCCATTACCGATGTGTACAACACCCTGCGCACCGGCGGACCCAAAAAGCCGGAGGACGGACCACAGCCTGCTACCTGCTGGACCTGCAAGAGCCCCGATGTGGTAAGGATCATGGAACGGGATGGCGTGGAAGCATTCTACAAAAAAACCTGGGCGCAGCTGGGACCTGAGATCGTGAACTTTATCGGATGCAACGACTGTCACGATGCCAAAACCATGAACCTCCGCATCTCACGCCCTGCCCTGGTGGAGGCATTCCAGAAAATGGGAAAAGATGTAACCAAATCTACCCATCAGGAGATGAGATCCCTGGTATGTGCCCAGTGCCACGTGGAATACTATTTCAACAAGAAAAGGGTTGAAGGAGCTGCCTGGCTCACTTTCCCGTGGGAGAAAGGTCTTACGGTTGAAAAAATGGAGGAATATTACGATGCCATTGAATTCTCTGACTGGACCCATGCCCTCAGCAAAGCCCCTATGCTGAAAGCTCAGCACCCTGATTATGAGATCTATAAAACAGGCGTGCATGCCGATCGCGGGGTTTCGTGTGCCGATTGCCACATGCCGTTTAAAAGCGAAGGGGGCCAGAAGTTCACAGACCACCACATGACCAGCCCCCTAAACAATGTAGCCAACAGCTGCCAGGTTTGTCACCGGGAAGAGACTGCCAAACTGATTGAAAACGTGTACCAGCGCCAGGAAAGGATCATTGAAATCCGTGACCAGCTTGAGCAGTTACTGGTGATGGCCCATGTGGAAGCAAAGAAGGCCTGGGATTTGGGCGCCACCGAAGTTCAGATGAAGGAAATCCTGCAGGACATCCGCAAAGCGCAGTGGCGCTGGGATTTCTCTGCTGCCGGGCACGGATCCAGCTTCCATTCGCCGGTAGAAATGGCACGTGTGATCGGCAACGGCATCCGATTGGCACAGGATGCCCGGATCAAGCTCGCAAGGGTACTGGCAAAACTGGGTTTCAACGAAGCCATTGCCTATCCCGATATCGCCACCAAAGCCAAAGCACAGCAGTTTATCGGGCTGCCGATGGAGGATCTGAGGAAGGAAAAGGCTGAATTCCTGCAAACGATGGTGCCCAAATGGCTGGAAGAGGCTGCAGCACGGGAGAAGAGCTATAAAGTCACCCGCATGTAGCTGCATATCTGACTTATGATAAACATTCTGGTTACCGGCGGTTCAGGTACAGTTGGCAGTGAATTACTTGAACTTCTGATCCGCAATCCTGATTATGCAGTTACTGCCTTTAGTCATGAAACTTCAAGATCCCGCCGGTTTTTCAAAAGATTCAGAGGGAAGCTGGAGGTGGTTTTTGGGGATATCGCCCAACCGGATGAAATCGCAAAGGTTTGCCACCGGAAAGATTTTGTGATGCATCTGGCTGCCATCATCCCTCCTTTGGCTGACAGAAACCCTGAGGCCACCATCAGGGTTAATGTTGACGGAACCCGAAATCTGATTCAGGCGCTGCAGAAGTATTCACCCGAAGCTTTTCTGCTGCATGCCTCTTCAGTATCTGTTTATGGCGACAGGCTTTCGGATCCCGGAATACGTACCACCGACCCTTTGACTCCGAGCGAAGGAGATGTATACGGACAGACCAAATACGAAGCGGAAAAGCTGGTACAGGTAAGCAGTCTGGCATGGAGTATTTTCCGGTTATCGGCAATCATGGGGGCAAATAATCACAAAATCTCGGGGTTGATGTTTCACATGCCTTTGAATACTCCGATCGAAATCACCACGCCCCTTGATACAGCCCGGGCCTTTGTAAACGCTTTGGATCAGAAGGAGATGATCAGGGGGAGGATATTCAATCTGGGGGGCGGCGCCTCATGCAGGATCGTATTCAGAGATCTGCTGAGCAGATCATTTGACATTTTCGGCCTGGGGGCTCTGGATTTCCCTGAAAAAGCCTTTGCAGAAAAGAACTTCCATTGCGGCCTATATTCAGATGGGGATGATCTGGAAGAAATCCTGCATTTCAGAAACGACGATTTAGATGCCTATTTCCGCATTGTCAGAGACTCAGTCCGGCCGGGTCTGAAGGCACTGGCAGTACTTTTCGGATACCCGGTAAAAAAATATCTGCTCCGCCTTTCGGAACCCTACAAAGCATTTACCTCAGGGGATCCCGCCGGGATGAAAAGATGGTTTGTACAGTAAAATCCTTTCCGCATGGCATTCCCTGTTGAAAAAGTTTTCATCATTGGCGGTACCGGGTTTATTGGATACCATGCTGCACTTGCATTTCTGGGGAAGGGTATTTCAGTAAGTTCTGCTTCGATGCCTGACGTCCGGCTTGATCGGTCGTTTCCGAAAGGGATCCGTATCGTTTCAGATCAATTTGATGTTTTTACTGCGGAGGAAAAAGAGATTGCCGGTCTGCTGAGCGGGTATGATACCCTGGTCTATGCTGTAGGTCCTGATGACAGGGAGCCTCCCGATGGACCAGCCTATCCGTTTTTCTATAACAAGCTTGTATATCAGTGTGTTAAGGTAATGAATGGAGCACGGACAGCTGGTGTGCAACGGGTGGTGATACTGAATTCCTATTTCTCCTGGTTCGATCGTCAACCGGAATTTCATGGCAGGCTTTCGAACGACCATCCGTATATCCGGGCCAGGGTAGAGCAGGCACAGGCCTGTATCGCTGCCGGAGCCGCCGGAATCATGGAAGTGATGATCCTTGAGTTACCTTATATTTTTGGTGTGATGCCGGGCAGAATTCCCATCTGGAAAGCGGTATTCCTCGACCGGTTTACAAATATGCCGCTGGTGCTGTTTCCCGGAGGAGGAACGGTTGCCATTCATGTGAAAGGGGTTGCAGAAGCCATTGTAGCATCAGCAATCAACGGTGTTCACGGCGCCAGATACCCCATTGGGGATACCAATCTGAAATACTGCGAAATTTTTAGGATGATGTACGCTGCCATAGGGGTCAGGAAAAAAATTATGGCCTTGCCACCGGCAATCGCCAGGTTTTCCGGTTTCTTTACAGGTGTTGTATTCGCGCTCAGTCGACACCGGAGCGGGTTGAATATTGGTAAAATTTTAGGCAGTGTTCTCACAAAGAATCTGTACCTGTCCGAAGAAACGATTCAATGGGTCAGACATGAACTGGGATTTGAGTCGCTCGGATATCCAAAATCCCCCTCAGCGGAGGATGGCATCAGAGAAGCCGCGCAGGCTTGCTTTAACGAAAAAAACTATCCATGAATTTGCAATTTACCGTGAGAAAAGCCACGGAGGCTGACTTTCCATCCATTCTCGGGATGATCAGGGAGCTTGCCCTTTACGAGAAAGCACCGGAAAAAGTAACCAACAGCCTGGAGCAGATGCACCGCGAAAAGCATCTGTTCGGCTGTTTTGTCGCCGAAGTGCCGGGAGAGGGTATTGTGGGAATGGCCCTGTACTTCTTTGCCTATTACACCTGGGTGGGTAAATCGCTTTATCTCGATGATATTTATGTGAAGGAGCCGTTTCGTGGCATGAAGATCGGCGCCGCCCTGCTTAAAGAGGTATTTAAAGTGGCAGAAGCCGAACAGTGCTGGAGGGTAAAGTGGCAGGTGCTGAACTGGAATACCCCGGCCATAGAGGTGTATAAAAGGTATGGTGCCAATCTGGATGACGAATGGATCGACTGTGTTTTTGATGCAGAGGGTATCCGCAGGTTTATTGAAGAGAACCTTTAAGATTTAATCATCTTTCCGCACCTCACCCCCAACCCCTCTCCTGAAGGAGAGGGGCGTAACACCTTGACAAACAACAACCTCCCCTTCTCCTTTAGGAGAAGGGGACGGGGGATGAGGTGAATCTTGAAGGCAAGAAGATCTTAGCCCAATTGTTCAACCCAGTTATCCTGGGACTTTGAATTTACGTGAGTCTATTCTAGAAAACAAACCCTGCATCAATGCTGATGGTACCGGCTTTGAAGCCATCGGAGCGCTGATAACGGGCGTACCTGAGGTCGATGTACTTGAACGTCAGCTCCTGCTTTCCCCCGATTTTTTTCCGCCAGATGCCAAATACCGGTGATATGCGGGCTCCCAGGCCATATTTGTGCATGGTAAATGCCGACAAATCATAATCGGAGGTGTAGTAAGGATTCAGAGGGGTAAACTGATCGTTCAGCGGGTGCTCCCCGAACGGCGCAAACCAGGTAACAGCATTCTGCCTGTAAAACCGGTAGTGGGGGTACACCATCAGCCAGCTCCCGACTTTTACCGGAAGTTCAAAACTGACCGTGTGCGACCTGATGCCAAAATCATCGAAATAGTAACGATAGTAAGCCCTTGCCACCAGATGATCCGTAAGGTAATACACCGCTCTGAGGCCTAACGGCACTTTAAACCTTGTCCGGGGAAGGCTTTCGGGGTACATGGTTTTAATGGCAAGCAACGGATTGGTATCCGGATTAAGAATGTTCAGTCCGTCATCAAAATAGACCCTGTGAAAAGGGGTATTCAGAATTCCGTTCTGGTATACCAGGTCGGTATGAAAGGCAAACTGAAACTTCCTTGTCAGCACCTGCGACCACGTAAATGAGAGGGTTCCGGTGGTTCTTCCATCCTGGTCATAATCATCCTCATCATTCCCGTACCTGTACTCATCCCCATTACGGATTTCACCGGGATAGATCAGCTTCCACCGGTCGTAGAAAACGCTGGCTTTTAAACCCAGATCGGTGTTCTCATTGTTGAAACTTCGGTTGTAGTGGTAGCCCAACGAAAAGGAGTTCACATCGAACTCGTTGCTGTAGCCTGCAAAGCCACCCACAGAGGAGAATTTCCTCAGGTTTTTCCGGCTGTAATCCAAATCCACATGGGTACGTAAATCTTTACCTGATGCGGATGAGAGGTATTTTGAACTGGCAGAACTGATAAACCGGTCGATACGGTTGCACGAAGCAGAGGTGTAGTAATCTACCCCAAAGCTAAGGGTTAGGCTGTGTATGGTGTCGAAAGGCACATGCACAACGGTGAGCGGTGTGCTGCACTCCAGTTTTTCGGTGCCGATGCCTCCTGTAACCGGGCTATGGTTACCATCCTGTTCATAGTAATTGAACAAAAAGTTCACCTCTTTTTCGGTAAGTACTTTTACAGGAGCTGGCTGCTGGGCATAAGCCATACCGGCGAAAAGCAGGCTGAAAAGCAGAATTCTCAGTTGCATCCGCACCCCCCTCCTGTTTTACCGCCATTAGCTCCGCTGGACCCTTCACGATAGGATTCAACAGAAGTTTCAAACGACTCGAGTTTATGCGGACTGAGTTTCATATCTTCATCATTCAGATACGCTTTCTGATACCCCTTGATATTTACACAGGATGTAAATGCAAGCAGAATCAGAATCAGTGCAATCAGTTTCTTCATGCGTTATTTTTCTCCGTTGATGGTATGTATGGTGCTGGCTTTGCCTTTGTTCAACTGAATATGGCTGGAGGTAAAGAACTGGCCTGCATCATCCAGGATAACACATTCTACCCCTTTCAGCTGGTTGATCAGGGCAAGGCCTCTCTCTCTGCCCATCACAAATACCGAAGTCGACAAGGCATCGGCCAGTTCAGCATCAGGGCAGATGATGGTTACACTCTGAAGGCCCGACACCGGGTACCCGCTGGCAGGATTGATGATATGGCAGTACCGTTTGCCCCCGATCACCACAAAGCGCTCATAGTTGCCGGAAGTTACCACCGCTGCCTCACCTACCTCGAGCCATGCCACTGCCTGACCGGGATCGGAGGGGTTGGAGATACCGATAGGCCAGAGCTTTCCCTCTTCAGGGTGTCCCCAGGTAATCAGGTCTCCACCGGCGATGACGATGCCATTCGACACCCCCATTTTCTGCATCACGTTGCGGGCGCAGTTGGCAGCATACCCTTTGCCGATGGCACCAAGCCCGATCGCCATCCCTTTTTTGACAAGAAAGATGGAACTGTCGGATTCGTTGATAAGTATGTTTCTGTAGTTGATGTAGGGAAGCACCGAATCAATCACCGCGGGATCCGGCAGTGAGGTCATCGAACCGTCAAACCGCCAGATCCCTCTGGCAGAAGCCCAGGTGATATCAAAGGCCCCGTCGGTGAGTTCTGATACTTTAATACAACGCTTTATCAGTCCCAGCAGTTCACCCGACACCTGCACAGGCCTGATGCCCGAATTGCGGTTTACTTCTGAAATTTTACTTTCCGGTATCCACTCCGAGATCAGGGTCTCTATCCTTCTGATTTCGGCAATGGCAGCTGCAATGGCCGCTTCATTAAGGCTGTCGGATGGGGAGTAGGGGGTGATCTCAAACCGGGATCCCATCAGCAAGAGTGTTTCTGTGCGATGACGGAGTTGTGCCTGTACCATGTGGCCGGCCAGGATCAGCAATAATGCTGAAAGCAGGGAGATTTTCCTACCAGGCATGCGCCAGTTTTCCGGTATAGGTGGTTTTCTGCGTGGTGATGGAATAGATATAAACGCCCTTTGTTTTTTCTGCATCCCAGCTGAAGACAAGGTAATTTCCCGCAGATACAGGTGATTTTTCATGGTAAACCAACTGCCCCTGCAGGTTATAAACTGCCAGTTCAGCCCTGCCGGTTTTATCATCAGGAATACTGAAGGTGATGGTTTTCCCGTGGGTGATCACTGTGGCCCGGGCCTCAGCTTCATTTTTTCCGATGCCGTTGGGCTGAGGTGTATAGGTTATGTTCACCCCTGAAAACTTCGATTGGTTGGGATAATTGGTATTTACGGCAGAGGTGGATTTATTAAAATCGAAGTGGGCATAAGGTCCCTGCGCATCAGCATCGGCGAACTCAATCCAGAACTGGTAGGTGCCATCCGGCACCACGTTGTTGTTCAGGTCTTTGCAGTTCCAGGTGATGGTATGGGTCTGATGTGACGTGAGTGTAGCCCCGGTAATGGCATCCACGGTGTTGAGGCTGCTGGAAGCTTTCCATTGATACAGATACTTGGTTTCCTTCTGCGACATCATTTTTGAGGTGCGGATAAAGGTACCCGAACTGTTTTTGATCCAGATGGCCAGTACATGATTTGGCGCATATTTTCCTCCGTTGGCAGTAGTGGTTACGGTGAACGTAACGGTTCCGGGAGTGTTTTGTCCCCGGGCAAGAATGGATCCCAGGAGTAACGAAAGTACTACGATGGTCAGTTGTTTCATAAAGAAGCGGATTGTAACAGTTTTGTAATCAAAAGGATAAATTCTCCGGTGGATTGATTGTGAAACTCCACGTTGCCGATCACTTTCTCATCAGGGGTCAATACCAGAAACAGCGGAAAAAACCCGGCAGAGTTATACCGTTCTGCCAGCATTTCATTCTGCTTAACTATTTCCCCGGGTAAGGCATTTTTTTTCTGCCTCGGAAAGTCGACCGAAACCAAAACCGCATTTTTCTTCGCCCAAACCGAAAAAGAGTCGGTAACGAGCACCTCTTCATGCAGCCTGATGCATGGTTTACACCAGTCGGAGCCACTGAAAACCAGGATCAGGGGTAGTGAATCCTTTTGAGCCATGACAAGTGCCTCATCGTACCGGGTATGCCAGAGGGTACTGTCGAAGGGTGTAAACTGCTGACATTTAGCAGAAAAGGGAAGTGACAGAAGCAGGATGACACCTGCATATTTAGATATCTTCATTTGTTTAATAAATGAAACGGCAAAATTGATTGATAAATTGAGACAGGATCGTTAACGACCTGTTAAATAATCAGCAGGTGTCTGATAAATAGTGGATTCCGTTTGTATCACCTCCCGACCACTTCGGCAAGTTGTTCCGGGGTAATAGGTACCCTTTTTCCGATAAAGGTGCAACCGTCGGGGGTAACCAGGATATCGTCCTCGAGCCTGATTCCACCAAAGCCCTTGTAGGTTTCCAACATATCGTAATTGATGAACTGTTCCAGTTTCTTCTCCCTGCGCCACATATCGATCAGCGCAGGTATAAAGTAGATGCCAGGTTCATTGGTGATCACGAAACCGGGTTTGAGCTCGCGCCCCATCCTTAGGGAAGCGGTTCCGAATTCAGTGGCCCGCTGGATTTTATCATCGTAACCCACATAGTTTTCGCCAAGGCCTTCCATATCATGCACATCCAGGCCCATCATATGTCCCAGTCCGTGGGGGAAGAACAGGGTATGGGCACCTGCGGCAACCGCTTCGTGGCAGTCGCCCTTCATCAGCCCAATCTCTGTAAGCCCTTTGGCAATTTTGGTACAGGCGTGGAGATGGATTTCGCGGTAGGTGACACCGGGCTGGATTCTTTTGAAGGCGCTGTTGTTGGCATGCATCACCACTTCGTAAATCTCCTTCTGGCAGGTGGTGAAGGTGCCCCCTACCGGTACCGTACGGGTAAAATCGGAGCAATAATGCGACAAAGCTTCAGCCCCTGCATCGATCAGCAGCATGCGCCCTTTCTGCAGAATCTGGCTATGGTCGTGGTTATGAAGGGTTTCACCATTCTGGCTCAGGATGATCGGGAATGATACAGCGCCGCCATGCTGCAGGGCAATACCCTCCATAATGCCGGCAATGGTCCGCTCTGAAGCACCTTCCACTGCCATACGCATGGCTGTCGTATGCATCTCATAACCGATGGCTGCCGCCTTTTCGAGTTCAGCAATCTCGATTTCGCTCTTTACCGACCTCAGATCCACCACAGCTTTGATCAGTTCCACCGAAGCTTTCGCCTTGAGTTGATCGGGATGGATGCCCACAAGCTTGTACAGCAGCAGTTTGTTCTCAGCACGGTAAGGGGGCAGATAATGGATGGTTCTTCCCTTCCGGGCCGCTTCCTGCACAGTCTCTTCAAGTTTTGCAAAGGGGAAAGTCTCCTTTACCCCCACGGTCAACCCTTTATCTGCGATGCTCTCCTGCGGGCCCATCCAGATAATGTCGTCTATATCTACATCATTACCAAACAGATACTCTTTCCCTTCATCGAGGTCGATCACACCGGCCAGGTCCGGCATGTCAAGTCCGAAGAAATAGAGAAAATCGCTGTCCTGCCGGAAATGGTAGGTATTGGCGGGGTAGTTGAAAGGAACGTCGGTGTTGCCGGGTAGTACAATCAGGCCCTGACGAACCCTGGCCTTCAGTGAGGCCCTTCTTTCGGCATAAACACGGGAATCAAACATGGCAGCTATGGTTTTTAAGGTTATTTTCTGAAAAGGGATTCAATTTCTTCGGTTTCTGTTTCAAGGCCATCAAAAAGGTCCACCGGTGTGGCACGGGTGATGAGGAGATCGGTTTCGATACGGATGCCGGTTTGTTCTGCAGGGATATAGATGCCGGGTTCGAGGGAAACCACCATGCCGGGCCGGAGGGGATCCTGCTTTTTGCCCGGATCATGGACATCAAGCCCCACATGGTGCGACACACCGTGCGGGAAGTACTTCATAAACAGGGGGCTTGCGGGATTCTGGTTCTTCACCTCATCGTGCGTGAAGAGCCTGAGCCTGATCATGGCCTCCTGCAACAGTCCGTTCACTTCTGTCTGGATCCCTTCGATGGTTTGCCCTACCGTGAAAAGCGGTTTTACCTGTTTGTATACCCCCAGCACGGCATTGTAGAGCTCTTTCTGCCTGGGGTTGAAAATCCCGTTTACGGGTACCGTCCTCGAAAGGTCACTGGCATATCCGAAATATTCACATCCGAAATCGAGCAGGAGGAGATCCCCCTCTTCGCAGATATCCTGGTTCTGGTTGTAATGGAGGTAAGTGGCATTGATGCCCGATGCGATGATGGGGTGGAAGGCATGCCCCGAAGCCTGCCTGATCCGGAATTCATGCTCAATTTCTGCCTGGATCTCATACTCTTTTACGCCGGGTCTCAGTATCGACACAGCCCTTCTGAAAGCGCCTGCAGTAATGGTGCATGCCTCCCTGATCACAGCAATTTCAGCATCGCATTTCTCGCTCCGCACCCGGGCCAGCAGGGGTCCCAGCCTCCGGTACTGATGGAAGGGATACTCATGGTGAATCCTGATGCCAAACCGCAGGGAGCGGGAACTTACATCGGGATTGAAACGGGCATATTCGGTATTGTCCAGATACACCTGTTCGGCATGGAACATAGTTTCACGCAATACGGTATCAAATTCATCAGTATACATGATGGTGCGTACACCACTGATGCCCCGGGCCCTGTCGGCATTCAGCTTCACCCCTTCCCAACGCTCAAGGTTTTCATCGGGGCGCATGATAAACAGCACTTCCCGGTATTTTTCCACCGGGCAGTTGGGATACAGCAGCAAAATCGACTTTTCCTGCTCAATACCGGTCTGGTGAAACAGGTCGGAACTCTGCCGGTAAGGGAAATACTGGTCTCCGTTCCGCGGCATCTGGTCGTTGCTGAAAATGATGGCCATGGTATCGGGTTCCATCAGGTTGGTAAGCCGCTGACGGTTCATCTCGAAAAACTGAGGGGCAAAGGGCCATGCCGTTCTCATAACCTTCTTTTTATTTAAAATCGGTACAAATTACAGCAGGTTGCTCCAAACAACGCCAAACCCGCTATATTTGCTATCGCCTCCATCTGTTCTTTCTTTTCGTCCTACAAATAAAGAAAAAAAACCATTGCCAACCTTAACCGGTCGTTTATTTATAACCAGTATGCATTAGTTCGCCTGAAAAGTATTAACCCACATCAATATTGTTCATTCTACCAAACACCGCTGATATGAATAACAGACTATTAAAATTCGCTTCAATCGGCAAGAAAGTAACCATGGGGCTAGCGGGGCTGTTTCTGATCCTGTTCCTGCTGGTACATCTGGGCATCAACCTCACCCTTATTCGAAACGACGAAGGGGAGTGGTTCAGGGCTGCCTCGGGGTTCATGGGATCGAATTACCTGGTAAAAGTGTTTGAGATTGTGCTGGGGGCAGCGTTGCTTCTCCACATGATCCTGGGGGTGATCCTCTGGTTCGAAAACCGCATGTCGAGGCCCGTGCGATACTTCCGCACCAATCGGTCCGATACGTCATTCCTGTCGAAATACATGTTCCATACCGGGGTAGTCATTGCCGTCTTCCTGGTGATCCATTTCATCAACTTTTACTTCGTGAAACTGGGGATCGTGGATCCACCCCCCGGGGTTGACACCCATGATTTTTACACCATGGCAAGACTGCTCTTCACAAATCCCGTGTATTCTGCCATTTATATTGTTGCCCTCATCCTGATGGGGTTCCACCTGAACCATTCCTTTCAGTCAGCATTTCAGACGTTAGGTTTAAACCACAACCGCTACTACACACTCATCAAACGGATGGCACTGGTATATGCCGTAGTGGTAGCTGCCGGTTTCATCCTTATTCCAGTTTTTTATCTTATTAAATATTGAAAAATCAACCGGTATGAGTTTTCCATTCAACGCAAAAATCCCGGCGGGGCCACTGGCCGAAAAGTGGACCCGTTACCGTGGGGAGGCTAAGCTGGTAAGTCCGGCCAACAAGCGCAAGCTCGACATCATTGTGGTGGGAACCGGTCTTGCCGGTGCTTCGGCAGCGGCTTCACTGGGTGAACTGGGCTACAACGTGAAAGCATTCTGCTACCAGGACAGTCCCAGGAGGGCGCACAGTATTGCGGCCCAGGGGGGTATCAATGCTGCAAAGAATTACCCCAACGACGGCGACAGTATCCACCGCCTCTTTTTTGATACCATCAAAGGGGGCGATTACCGTTCACGGGAGGGGAATGTGTACCGCCTGGCAGAGGTGAGCAACCAGATTATCGACCAGTGTGTGGCGCAGGGAATTCCCTTTGCCCGCACCTACGGAGGGCTGCTCGACAACCGTTCGTTCGGCGGGGCACAGGTTTCACGAACCTTCTATGCCCGCGGGCAAACCGGACAGCAGCTGCTGCTGGGAGCGTATGGCGCCCTGAGCCGGCAGATCCATCTGGGATCCGTGAAGCTCTATCCGCGCCGCGACATGCTCAACCTGGTGATGGAAAATGGCAAAGCCCGCGGCATTATCACCCGGAATCTGGTTACCGGAGAAATTGAAAGGCACACGGCCCATGCCGTGGTGCTCGCCACCGGGGGCTACGGAAATGTGTACTACCTGTCCACCAACGCCATGGGAAGCAATATCACCCCGGCATGGCAGGCATACCGCAAAGGGGCCCTTTTTGCAAACCCCTGCTTCACCCAGATCCACCCTACCTGCATCCCGGTGCACGGCGACTTCCAGAGCAAGCTCACCCTGATGAGTGAAAGTCTCCGGAACGATGGCCGTATCTGGGTGCCGAAGAAGCAGGAGGATGCTGAAAAATTGCGCAAAAAACAAATTACCCCGGCCGACATTCCGGCCGAAGACCGCGACTATTACCTGGAGCGCCGTTATCCTGCCTTCGGCAACCTGGTGCCCAGGGATGTAGCCTCCCGCGCTGCCAAGGAGCGCTGCGATGCCGGCTTTGGTGTGGGAACCGGCCTGGCGGTGTACCTCGATTTTGAAGAATCGCTGAAAAGGCTTGGGAAAGAGGTAATAGAAGAGCGTTACGGAAACCTTTTCCAGATGTACGAACAGATCACAGGGGAAAACCCCTACACCACCCCCATGATGATTTACCCGGCCGTCCATTATACCATGGGAGGCTTGTGGGTAGACTACGAGCTGATGACGAATATTCCGGGGCTGTATGCCATCGGAGAGGTGAACTTCAGCGATCACGGGGCCAACCGGCTCGGTGCCTCCGCCCTCATGCAGGGGCTTGCCGACGGGTACTTCATCCTGCCCTACACCATCGGAAATTACCTGGCTGCTGAAATCCATACCCCCAGAATGACCACCAAAGAACCCTCATTCGATCAGGCAGCCGCAGAAACCGAAGCACGGCTGAACCGGATCATGCAGATTCAGGGAAAACAATCGGTGGATAAGCTGCACAAGAAGCTGGGGCATATCATGTGGGAGTATGTAGGAATGGGACGCAATGAAGCAGGGTTAAGGAAGGCGCTGGAAGAACTGCCAAAGCTGAAGGAGGAGTTCTGGGCCGACATAAAGGTTCCCGGCACCCTGCATGAATTCAACCCCGAAATCGAAAAGGCAGGCCGGCTGATCGATTTTATTGAACTGGGTGAACTGATCGCACGGGATGCCCTCCTGCGGGCCGAATCGTGCGGGGGGCATTTCCGCGAGGAGATGCAAACCTCCGATGGCGAAGCAAAAAGGGACGATGAACACTTTACTCATGTAAGTGCCTGGCAGTTCAATGAAGAGACCGAACCGGTCCTGCTCAGGGAAGACCTTGTTTTTGAAGCGGTTGAACTGAAACAGAGGATCTATAAATAGTCTGAAAAAAGGAAAGGAATCAACTATGGATCTTACACTGAAAATATGGCGACAGAAAAATGCCACCGACAGAGGAGGCATTTTAACCTATAAGGTAACCGGCGTTTCCCCCGACAGCTCATTCTTCGAAATGCTGGATATGCTGAACCAGCAACTGATAGAGGGTAACCAGGAGCCGGTGGCTTTCGACCACGACTGCCGCGAAGGGATCTGCGGCACCTGCAGCCTTTTTATTAACGGCAGACCGCACGGGCCCAAAAGGGGTATTACCACCTGCCAGCTCCACATGCGGTCGTTCAGCAACGGCGACACCATTTACATCGAACCCTGGCGTGCCCGGGCTTTCCCGGTGATCAAAGACCTGATTGTGGACCGGGGCGCGTTTGACAAGATCATCCAGGCCGGTGGGTATGTATCGGTGAATACCGGCGGAATCCCCGATGCCAACGCCATCCCGGTGCCCAAGTTCAACGCAGAGCGATCGATGGATGCCGCGGCCTGCATCGGATGCGGCGCCTGCGTGGCCTCCTGCGCCAACGCCTCGGCCATGCTGTTTGTGTCGGCCAAGATTGCCCAGTTCGATTACCTGCCTCAGGGGAAGGTGGAGACCACCCGCCGGGTGCAGGCCATGGTGCAGGCCATGGACGCCCTGGGGTTCGGCAACTGCAGCAACATGTACGCCTGCGAAGCCGAATGCCCCAAGGAGATCTCCATCGCCAACATCGCGCTGATGAACCGGAACTTTCTGAAAGCTAAGGTGTGTGCTGAGAAGGAGGGATAAGAGCTGCAACCGGCCACCGGCTGTCCCATAAGGTGAACCCCATGGGCACACGGATGAGACGGATTATGCCGTTATTCACCGATATCTGAACCAATCCGTAACCCTCGTAGTGTTCGTGAACATTACTCATAACTCCTAACACAATCCCATCCCCAAACACTGCGCTCCCGGGACTCCGCCTCCTCAACTACCTCAACATTCTCAACTTTTCTCAAAAAATCGTTTGCATCGCATGTAAAGAATGTTTTAACTTTGGCTGGGAACCGGAAACCTTTTACTGCGAAACACTTACACCATTGTATCCTCGAAACAGCAACAGAAGATCCGCGCCCTGTTCGATGACCTTGATAAATAAACGCACCTATGAAACTACACCAAAGGTTGGGTTACTTGCAAAAAGGTTGGGCTAGCCATGCTTCAGGTGGGCAGGAATACCAACCTGCGGCAGTGAATGAGGTTAGGATATAAACGAGTTGGCCACCATTTGAAAAATGAGAAAATCGTTAATAATTATAGTTATTGCGTTTCTGTCAAGTTGTATTTCGACCACAACAGAAAAGGAAAATGAAGAATTGAATATTCTAAATCAGAAATTCATTGAATTGATTGGAACGGAATGGTATTATGAACCTCTTCCGATTCCGCCAATGCCTATTTGGGAAGAATCAACACGAGAAGACAGTTTGCGATTTGAAAAGGAAAGCGCTGAATTTGAAGTTCTTTTGAATAATAGAAAACTTGACACTACCGTGCTTAAAATATATCTGTTTGACACGCTTACAACTTATAAGAGCAACGACAGAATAGAAGGAATTTTAAACCTTGAAAATTTCGAAGCCAATTTCCCAGTTGACACCTCTTGGATTAAGTTAATTAAAAAGCTAAACCAAATTAAAAGCCCCAAAAGACTTGATGTAAGTAAAATCACACAGACAGGAAAATATACTTTGGTGACTAAGTCAGAGTTCAACGACACAAATGACAACAAGAGAAGGATTGGTTCGATGACAATATCTCGTGTAGCATTTAGCAATGATAATAAAAGAGCAGTATTCTACTATACTTTCTCTTGCGGTAGATTATGTGGTTGGGGAAGCATCGTATTTGTAGAAAGGAAAGGTGAAGAATGGAAAATTGTAGGACAAAGAGAAATGTGGGTATCTTGAAAAAATAAAAAACGGATGGCCAACATCGTGTATAAAACATTGGGGTTTAGGTGGTTTATCAAATATTCTGTCTCGTATCGGCGTTTGTGTTGGCGGATAGGAACGAAGCCCGCATCCCCAACGTTTCATACACACAACCGTTGTGCAAACACATTTGGATAAATCGGCCTATGCGGACCCCCTGAAACGGTCATTCAAGGTTCACAATCAAAGAATTTAACCCGAGACAAAAACCTGCCATCCCGGCAGATATTTACCCCCTATATTTGCCCAATTGGGTGAGAAAATCGGAGTATGTTGACCCCTGTACGTTAGCCAAAAGGGGCGTATTGTTCCTGCTCAGAAATCCGGGCTACACTTGTTCAACCTCATCCATTTCTTCATAAGTATGCTGCCACCTTTAAACACGTCGCCGGGGTCATGCCACTCCTCCTTATTTTCGTTTCGGATGCAGATCTTTCTGATATTAGGCTAAAGCCCTTTCCCTGAGCATCCTTCTCAACCCCGGCCTTTAGGCTGGGGCAATGGAATCCTGTTTATCAAAAATCGAAATCTGATTTTGGCAGTTACCCCGGGATTCAGCCCAATTGGATTTTTACGACGGGTGATGATGATCCGGGATGAAAGAAATAAAAATAACAAAATCAGTAGCTGCGGAGTGACCTTGGCTGGAGCGGTCCCGTTGGACGCCAGTCCAACGGGATCATTCCTGAGCCAAAGGCGAAAGGAATGAAGCTTCAGGCGCAGTCGCGGAGCAGCTACGCGGCCTTACGGCCGTGGAGAAAAAAAAAGTGCCACAAAAAGTCGCTGTCCTGGCAGGTTGAGGCGCATCGTTACCCCGGATGCGATCCGGGGCTACACTTGTTCAACCCACTTCGTGGGTTGCGGAGCATGGGGGCGCATGGTTACCCCGGATGCGATCCGGGGATAATCCCGGTTAGGGAGCCTTAAATCAAGTATTCTACCCTTAATCGATAAATTAACGCGAATTTATCGATTTTAATCGAAATATTCACGCAATATTTTAGTATCTTTGCCAAGAATTAGTGGCACGGCCTGGCCCTATTCATCGCCGGGTGGCGGCTGCGAAACTTATAAAAGTAAAGGTTATGGAATTAAAGATCAGTCGGAAAATTGAGGATGTTTTGCGAAAGGACCTGAAGCTCGGAGATAAAATCGTGATACTTTATGGTGCCAGACAAACCGGAAAGACCACCCTGGCAAAGGAGCTTATCAATGATTTTCACGGGAAAGTTCTGTCCATCAATTGCGATGAGATCAAATATCACGATGTTTTGTCGTCGCGTGATCTGCAAAAGCTAACTTTAATGCTTGAGGGCAATGATCTGGTTTTTATAGATGAGGCTCAAAGGGTCCCGGATATCGGAATCAATTTAAAGATTATTCATGATGCGCTGCCAAATATCCGGTTGCTGGTCACCGGATCTTCTTCTTTTGATTTGGCAGCCAGTGTAAGGGAACCTTTAACAGGACGAACCCGCAGCCATACACTTTATCCCATGGCTTTGACCGAACTGAGTGCTTTGATCAATCCTGTGGAGCTTAAAAGCAGGCTGGAGGAGTTTATGAACTACGGGATGTATCCGGGAGTATTTCATTTTGCTGCTGCAGCAGAGAAAATAAAACTCTTGTCGGAGCTCACCAATGCATACTTGTATAAAGATGTACTGGAGCTCTCCTCCATCAGAAATGCTTCGCGCATCAATGGGCTGTTGAAGGCTCTTGCTCTTCAGATCGGATCCGAAGTCTCATTGCTTGAACTGGGTCGTGGATTAGGGATGAGCCAGGAAACGGTGGCCTCTTACATCGATCTATTGGAGCAATCTTTTATCCTTTTCAGACTGAGTGGTTTTAGCCGGAATCTTCGCAAGGAGATTACCAAGCGGGATAAGATCTATTTCTGGGATCTTGGTGTCAGAAACAGTTTGTTGGGGAATCATCTTCCTATTTCTTCCCGTAGCGATGCAGGGGCCCTCTGGGAGAATTTTATCATCGCCGAACGGAAAAAAATGCTGTCTTACACCCAACAACAGGCATCTGTTTATTTTTGGAGGACGTATACAGGTGCTGAACTGGATTATATCGAAGAACGAAATGGAGAATTGTACGGGTATGAAATCAAACTCAAAAAATGCCGAAATGCGCCACCAAAGACATGGACCGAACAGTACAGCAGTAACTACCAATGCATCAACATGGAAGATTTCAGGGATTTTGTGATTTCGGGCTGAGGTAAATGGCAGCACACAAGCTCTATTTCGCTCATCAGAGATGCCCTCGGATCTTGCTGGTTCCCGGAAAGAAGGTTGAGCACTTCGCAGTTAAGAGAAAAATTTCCCGCAAATCGCGCAGATCATCGCAGAATCGGTTCCGGATAAATCTGCCCTGTTCCATAAAACAATTACTGGCCAGCCCATATCCATCACTATGGATTCCCATCGGCAAGCCTTCGGCATACCACATCTTGCATTACAGGAGGTAATGGTTTTAATTATAGGCTCTGTAAGAAGTTGGAGTTTGACCTGATATTATTTCATATCAGAATGATATTTGCCTTGATATTTTATTGATTTAGATGTATATTTGCCTTGATATTTTAAAAAACGAAGCGCAATGGAACGTTTTATCCATCAGGAGTTGTTAAGCTGGAAAGAGGAACCGGAAAGGAAAGTCTTGCTGATCAGAGGGGCAAGGCAAGTAGGCAAAACATATTCAGTCAGGCAGTTAGGCAAAAGGTTCACCTATTTCTTAGAAGTGAATTTTGAATCGGACCGTTCGGTTCATGCCTTTTTCGACAAAGACCTTAATCCGGATGACATTTGCAGGAATCTGTCGGCCTATTACAATGTGCCTGTTCAGGATCAGGATACACTCCTGTTTCTGGATGAAATCCAGACCTGTCCACAAGCCATCTCATCATTGCGTTTTTTCAATGAAAAGCGGCCCGGACTGCATGTGATTGCGGCTGGCTCGTTACTGGAATTTGCTTTACAGGAACTTCCTTCCTTCGGAGTGGGGCGGATCAGCCATCTGTTCATGTTTCCCCTCTCATTTGATGAATATTTGTTGGGAATTGGCGAAGAGGGGCTTTATCGGCTTAAAACAAATCATGAAACAAACACCCCACTTCCCTCAGCCATTCATGAGAAACTATTGGAACATCTCAGGACATTCTTGCTAATTGGTGGGCTGCCGGAAGTGGTGTATTCATACAGTGAAAACCGGGATTATCTGAAAACCCAGCAGGTTCTCGACAGGTTGATTACGGGCTATGAAGATGATTTTTCGAAGTACAAAAAACGGGTTCCGGTTTCAAGATTACGGGAGGTGTTCAGGTATGTTGTATTGCAGGCCGGAAAAAAATTCATCATCTCAAAGGCGTCCGAAACATCCAGTCATGCACAGATCAAAGAGGCGCTTGAATTACTTGAAATGGCCGGTCTGGTGTATCGTGTGTATCATACCGCTGCCAACGGGATTCCACTCGGGGGCGAGGTGAGTCACAAAAACTACAAGGTCATCCTTTACGATCATGGTATCTTTCAACGAATTCTGGGGTTGGATCTTCCTGAATTCCTTATCACAAAAGATTTTTCCACGATTTATAAAGGTAGTCTGACAGAACAATTTGCAGGCACCGAAATCATTAAAAACCAGTCGTGTCATACCAGACCTCAACTCTATTACTGGAACCGTGAAAAAAGGGGCAGTCATGCTGAGGTTGATTTTCTTGTCCAAAAACAACAGGAAATCATTCCCATAGAAGTAAAATCAGGAACTCAGGGGAAAATGCAAAGTCTGCGTATTCTTCTGCAGGAAAAAAAATTAACCATGGGTTTCCGGGTTTCAATGGAAAATTATGGACAATATGACAACATCAGGGTTTTGCCGCTCTACGCAGTAAGTAGCCTTTTCGACGCATAAACCGAAGTCCGGCTGACTCCCTTTTAACAACCTCATCCTAATTATTGCTTGATCCCCTTTAATATCTGCCTTTCATTAACCCTGATCCACAAAACCCCCAAAGGCCAGTCCCGGGTATCAATCCGGTAGGTACCGGCAGGATCGCAGGGGAGGGTGAGTTCCCTGAAAAGCTGTCCGTTATGCAGAAAAACCTCCAGTGTAACCGGGCTGTTACCGGGTTGGATGGTCATGATTTGCAAAACATTTGCAAACGGGTTCGGCCAACAATTTATCCGGGGTTCAGCCTGTGCTTCAGGTACTGCCTGCGGCCCCTGAAACAGGGCTAAGCTGGTTTTGAACACTTCATCATCCACATCAAAAACACCGGTCACCACTGCCGCGTACAGGGTAACCGAGGTAACCGAAGGATCGGACGGCGCCACCCACTTGCATTGCCAGCTTTTCTGGTTGTTACCGGTGGTACCTGTCTCCTTGTGCGTAATATATCCCGTCCCCTGCGACAGTTGGGTTTGCAGCGGATCGGTAACTACAAATCCGCCCTCGGTTCCGCTCACTCCCTGGGTGGCCATCTGAAACCCAAACCGGGTGGTGGCGGGCCTGCTGGCTGTAAGGGTTACGGTGTAGGTGTCAGCCGGCTGATATCCGGCTGCCGGCACATCGGTGGTAATCCATCCGTTTACCGTACTCACCGGTCCCCGGTGGCACCCCATGGTGGCACAGGTGATGCCATCCACCGGAGATCCGGTGTACCCCGGTGGAACCCCATAGATGCTGGACCACAGTTTGGTCACCATCACCACCAACAGAGTCACCAAACCCAGTGCGGTGCTGAGGTACCGAATCCTGGCCATCTGCGCCATTTTTCCCCGGAATCCCCCGGTAAAAGCCTCCCTCATCCGATGTTTACTATCATTTTACAAAAATATACACAATCGGTTTGCATACCATCCCCATGACCGTATTATTTAAAATTATTCTATATTAATTGCTGAAACGACGCACCCCCCTGCCATCTCAGATAAATTAGATACTATTGCATCACTTTTTACTTTTGCCTTTTGCCTTTAAACTTTTGCCTTTCATGCCTTCCTGCCCGAATATCAACACCTGCCGTTTGATCAATGCACCCCTGGATTTTGTGTCCGGATCAGACATAAAGATCTACAGGCGAATCTATTGCACCACAGACCGGTTTTCGGGCTGCAGAAGGTTTCAGTTTAAACAGAAGGAGGGGTTTTGTCCTGATTTTGTGTTGCCCGATACGCAGGAGTCTCATGAAGACATTTTGGACCGATTTGACAATGAACCTGATAATTAGAGGATTAAAAACATTTCGATATGGTAAAGATGGAAATTGACGGAAGGGTGTTTGAAGTGGATGGAGACGGTTTTCTTACCGACCCTTCTGTATGGAATGATGAGGTGGCAACCCTTTTTGCCCGGTATGATGGTATCACAGAGATGAATGAGCACCATTGGGCAGTGGTTCGGATCATCCGTCAAAACTTCGAGGAAAAGGGGATGGCTCCGATGGTGCGTGTGATTTGCAAAGAGACCGGTCTGAAGCTGAAGGAGATTTACGAGCTGTTCCCGCTTGGCCCTGCCCGGGGGGCATGCAGGGTTGCCGGCCTTCCCAAACCTGATGGCTGTGTTTGATTTAATTCCCTGAAAGACAATGGAATGGTATCAATGGTTATCCTATGGTGCATTTTTTTTATGCCTGTTGATTTGTGCCGGGCATTTCATCCGGCTGGTGCGGCTGGGCAAACCGACCGATTTTGCGGCTCCGGCAGGAAGTGAAAAAAGCGGCATTGCTTACTCCTTTACCTCAGGCATGAGCCCGAAAAAGAAGGAGTCTGCCTTTCTGCACCTTCCCACCTATCTGGCCGGTATGGTGTTTCACCTCGGCACCTTTCTGGCCATACTGATTTATCTGGTGCTGCTGGTGTACAGCCCGCCCCCTGGTACTTTCCTTACCATGATCCCCGCTGCACTCCTCTCCGTCGGAGCCCTTTGTGGTGCAGGCATACTGATCAAACGGATGGTCACCCCGCTGCTCAGAAACCTCTCAAATCCTGACGACTATATCTCCAATTTCCTGGTTACCCTGAGTCAGGCTGCACTTGCCCTGGCGCTGGTACAACCTTCGGCAGGTATCCTTTTCTGGATTACAACTACGGTGCTGTGGCTCTGGTTTCCTTTTGGCAAGCTGAAGCACGCCATGTACTTTTTTGCAGCGCGATACCACCTGGGACTATTCTTTGGACGCCGTGGGGTTTGGCCTTCACCAAAACAGATGTAACACATGGATCAGGAAAAGAAACAGAAAGCACTGAAGATCCTCAGCGATCACAGGGACAGCAAGCTCCTGACCCAGCTCAGCAGTTGTGTGCATTGCGGCCTGTGTGCAGAAAGCTGCCATTATTATCTGGCTTTCAGGGAGGATAAATACATACCTGCGAGAAAGGTTGAGCTCGTAACCTCCATCTGGCGCCGGTACAACACCTTTGCCGGCAAACATTTTCCCGGGCTGATGGGTGCTCATGAACTGGATGACCTGATGGCAGAAGAACTTACCGATCAGCTCTTTGGGGCATGCAGCCTTTGCAACCGCTGTGTACCGCATTGTTCCATCGGCGTGGATATCGCATATCTGGTGCGAACAGGTCGTGCGATGCTGTCGGAGATGGGGATGGTGCCTGCCACACTGCAGGCTACGGTTAATGCAGCTCTGGAAACCGGCAACAATATGGCCATTCCGGAGGATGAGTTTACCGATACCATTGAGTGGATGGAGGAAGAACTCACCGATGAGTTTGGAGACAACGGCCCTTTCATCCCACTCAACCAGCCGGGGAAACATGTATTGTATACCCTCAATCCAAGGGAGCCCAAATTTTTTCCGTTGTCGATTGCTGCCATGGCCCGGATATTTTATGCAGCCGGCGAATCATGGACCCTCTCCACGCGCATGTACGATGTCACCAATTATGCGTTCTTTTCATGCAACAGGGAAGACGCTGCCATCATCGCCCAACGGCTTGTGGACGAAGTAAAGGCCATGGGAGCTGCACGTTGCGTACTTGCCGAGTGTGGCCATGGGTCCAGGGCCTTCCGCTGGGAAGCACCCAATTACCTGGGACAGCCATTCCCCTTTGAAACCCTCACCAATGTAGAGCTGATGCTCGAGTACCTGGAACAGGGGAGAATCAAAGTGGATCCATCAAAAAATCCCGGGGTATTTACCCTGCACGACCCTTGTAACCTGGTCAGATCAGGGGGCATTATTGAACCTCAGCGTAAAATCCTGAAGGCATCGGTAGGCCAGTTTGTGGAGATGACCCCAAACAGAGCCGATAACTATTGTTGCGGGGGTGGAGGAGGACAACTGGCTATGAGTGAGTACAATGAACGGAGGATGAAGATAGCTGAGATTAAAGCTGATCAGATCCGGAAAACCGGCGCATCGGTTGTGGTTACTCCCTGCCATAATTGCGTGGACCAGCTGATGCAGATCAACGCCTGGTACAAACTGAATGTACAGGTTAAAACGCTGGCAGAGGTGGTTTCTGACGCTCTGATATTTGACTAATGTACAAATTTTCAATACAATACACACATGATATATCTTGATAACTCTGCAACCAGCTTCCCGAAACCTGAATCGGTATACAGTTTTATGGATCAGTTTTACCGTACCCACGGGGTGAGTCCCGGCCGGTCGGGTTTTGATGCTGCCATCGAAACGGAAGAATTTGTGGGGGCTACGCGCCGGCTCCTGATGAACCTTTTCAACGGCGACGATCCCAACAGGCTCACATTCAGCTACAACGCCAGTGATTCGCTCAACAACATCATCCAGGGGCTTGCCATGCCGGGCGATCATGTGATTACCACCTGCCTGGAGCACAACTCTGTTCTTCGCCCGCTGCACCACCTGGAGCTTGAAGGGCGCATAACCACAACCTATCTGCCGTTTGATGGCAGGGGTTATATTGATCCTGACGATGTCCGGAAGGCCATACGCCCCAATACCAAAATGATGGTGCTGAATCACTGCTCCAATGTGATCGGCACGGTGCAGCTGGTAGGAGAGGTGGGGAAAATCTGCCGTGACCACGGGGTGTTTCTGGTGGTTGACACCACACAGAGTGCCGGGGCGCTCCCCATCGATATGAAAGCCATGTGCATCGACGTGGTGACCTTTACAGGGCATAAATGCCTGATGGGGCCCACAGGGATCGGTGGCAGTTATGTAAACGCGAATGTTCCCGTTCGCTGTACCCGTTTTGGCGGCACGGGAGTGCGTTCTGCACAGAAGACCCATCTGGATGAGTTCCCTTACCGCCTTGAGGTGGGAACCCTGAACATGTTGGGGGTAGCCGGACTCCATGCAGGGGTAAAATGGGTTCTGGAACAGGGGATGGAAAACCTGCACCGGCAGGAGATGGTGTTGTGGCAACACATGGTGGAAGGGATGCGTGCCATTGAAGGGGTTATCCTGTATTGCGCCGACAGTCCCGAAAACCATAATCCTGTGCTTAGCCTGAACGTCAAAGGGATGGATTCCGGGGATGTGGGCACCATTCTGGATGTGGATTACGGTATTGCCTGCCGCACCGGATTGCAGTGCGCCCCAAGGGTTCACGAAGTAATCGGTACCGATAAGATTCACGGAACCGTGCGGCTGAGCATTGGCCCCTTTAACACAGCGGAGCATATTGATGCTGCCATCGAGGCCGTTCGTGACATTGCCTCCATGAAAAGGTAGAGAGTAAGTTTCGTACCTTTGCGCATGCTTTTCAAAGAGATTCCGGGACAGGAAGAAATTAAAGAGCGGCTGATCCGCAGTGTACTCCACAACAGGGTAAGCCATGCCCTGCTGTTCACCGGGGGTGATGGCACCATGAAACTGCAGATGGCAGTGGCCTATGCACGCTTTCTTTGCTGTACAAACAGGTTGATCCCTGAGGGGGAAGAGGAGCAGCCGGATGCCTGTGGCACATGTCCCTCCTGCTTGAAATTCAACCACCTGGCCCATCCCGACCTTCATTTTGTGTTTCCAACCATCAGCCTAGGTCCGGGCACCCGGGTCACTTCAGATCAGTTTTTACCCCAATGGCGGAACCTCTGGCAAACCAGCCGGGGTTTCTTTGGCTTCCCGGAATGGCTTACTGCCCTGCAGGCCGAGAACAAGCAACCCATTATTCCCGTGGAGGAGTGCAACCAGATCATCCGTAAACTCAGCTATAAGTCGTATGAGTCGGAGTATAAGGTGATGATTATCTGGCTTCCGGAAAAGATGAATCAGCCGGCTGCACCCCGAATTCTGAAGATCCTGGAAGAACCGCCCGATAAAACCCTCTTCATCCTGGTATCGGAGGATACCACCCAGATGCTCAGCACCATCCTCTCCCGGACCCAGATTCTGAGGTTCCCGAGAATTCCCCGCAACAGCATCGCCACCTGGCTGGAAGCAAATGGTACCGGCACCGAGATGGCAAAACGGGCTGCTTTCCTGTCGGAAGGGAATGCCCTGAAAGCGCTGGCCCTCACCCGCGAAACCGACCTTGTCAATTTCGAAAGGTTTATAAAATGGCTTCGTTTGTGTTTCAAGCCCCAACAGACCATGAACGAGCTGATTGCCCACTGCGAAGAGCTGGCAGCACTGGGGCGCGAAGCCCAGAAGGAGTTTCTTGCCTATGGGTTACATACCCTGCGCCAATCCTTTTATACCGGCCAAACCGGCACCAATCCCCTCTACAAGAACGAAGAGTCAGAGTTTATCAACAATTTTATGCCTTTTGTGCATACCGGCAATATTGCTGCATACGATACCCTTTTTAACGAGGGCATCCTCCATATTGAAAGGAACGGGAATCCCAAAATCATTTTCCTCGATATGGCCCTGAAGCTGGTGAAATTGATACGGCAGAAGCAGTAACTTTTTTTTTCCTACCTTTGCGGGCAATACCCTTATTTCACATGTGCCCACAGGAACAAGAGATCATCAAGAATATCTTCCTCCCTTACGGATGCTGCAAAGCACCAAAAGCCTACCAGCGAAACGACGATGTTTTCAAACATGGTTGTGCCAAGCTGGATGTTTTTGACTGGCTGAAGGACTTTCCGGGGCAGCAGCTGGTACCCGGTTTTGAGCCCGTGGAAGTGCGGTTTAAAAACAGCCGCAAGGAGTTTTTTCTGAGCCCTACGGAAATCAAAGTAACCGCAGGAGATATTGTAGCGGTGGAAGCCTCTCCCGGACATGACATTGGCATTATCTCCCTTACCGGCCCTCTGGTTTATATGCAGATGAAAAACCGAAGGGTGGATCCACGGAGGTTCGAATTCAAAAAGGTATACCGGAAAGCCAGATCCTCAGACCTGGAAAAGTGGATATCTGCCACCGAGCAGGAAGAGATTACAAAGTTTAAAACCCGGAAGATTGCGGCACGCCTCAGGCTCGATATGAAGCTCAACGATGTGGAATACCAGGGCGACCGTACCAAAGCCACTTTCTACTACACAGCCGATACCCGCATCGATTTCAGGGAGTTGATCCGTGCCATTGCAGAAACTTTCTCTATCAGGGTGGAGATGAAACAGATCGGTGTAAGGCAGGAGGCAGCACGCCTGGGGGGATTAGGGCCTTGTGGCAGGGAACTGTGTTGTACCACCTGGCTTACCAGTTTCAGGTCGGTATCCACCAACCATGCCCGCGGACAGCAACTTTCCCTCAATCCCCAGAAACTTGCCGGGCAGTGTGGCAAACTCAAGTGCTGCCTGCAATATGAATACGACTGTTACGTGGATGCCCAAAAAGATTTTCCGGACACCAACATCCACCTGCACTTTGCCCGTGGCGAGGCGGTACATGTGAAAACGGATGTGCATAAGCGGTTGATGTGGTACGGGTATGCCGATGGGAAAGGGGGAATTGTTCCTGTAAGCGTGGATGATGTGAAAAAGATCATAGCGATGAACAGGAACCGCCAGACACCCCAGGGCCTCGATGAGTTTGAAGCAAAAATTCCGGATAAACCCCAGTACGATACCCCGGCACAAACGGATCCCTATCAGAATTTTGTGTAATACAATGGCAGCGTGCCAGGGTATAATTGATATAACCCGGAGCATAATCACACGTTATGGCATCTAACTCCTTCCCTGATTTATTTAAAAAACTGCCTGCAGTCGTGATCCTGGGTTTTCTGCTTTGGCTTATACCGGGCTGCAAACGGAATATGATTTTCGAGGAACAGTTTGCATTCGGAGAAAATAAATGGAAATCAGGCAATTTCGTTCGGTTTTCCTTTGAGGTACCCGACACAGTAACCCCCTGTAATCTCTATCTTCTGGTGCGCAACTCCACTGATTACTCCTATGCCAATCTGTATCTTTTCCTGCATACCATTTTACCCGACTCTTCCGTGGCAGCCGACACACTGGATATACCCCTGGCCGCAGCTGACGGAAAATGGCTAGGGCAGGGCATAGGTAAATACCGTGACAACAAAGTGCTGATCAGGCCTGCTTTCAGGTTTCCCAGAGCCGGTACCTATCATATGGAAATAGAGCAGGCCATGCGCGAAAAGGAACTCTCCGGAATTTCTGCCATTGGATTGAGCATCGAAACGAACTCCAAATAAATCAATACCCTGCAATTATGTCAGATCGTAACGGTCAGCTGGGAAAAATCATCAGACGGATGTGGCGCCTTTACCTGGGTGCCGTGGGTTTTATTATACTGATGCTGGTCCTTGCCGGAATTGGTGCATTTGGCTATATGCCCGACCTGCGGGAACTCGAAAATCCAAAGAGCCAGCTGGCTTCCGAGATTTTCGCGGCAGATGGTGCCCTGTTGGGGACCTACTACCGCGAGAACCGCACCAATACCCGTTATGAGGAGATCAGCCCCAACCTCATCAATGCGCTTGTGGCCACCGAAGACGTCCGTTTTGTCAAACATTCGGGTGTTGATATGCGCTCAATGGGTAGGATGGTTTTCGGAGTGCTTACCCTATCGCCAAAAGGGGGAGCCAGCACCATTACCCAGCAACTTGCCAAAAACCTTTTCCCCCGTGAACGCCTGTCGAAACCGGGCCTGGTACTGATGAAGTTTAAGGAGTGGGTGCTGGCGTCCAAACTTGAACGCAGGTTTACCAAAAAGGAGATCCTGATGCTCTATTTTAACACCGTCTCTTTTGGAAACAACAGCTATGGCGTTAAAATCGCTGCCAAGACCTATTTCGGCAAAGAACCGGCAAATCTGAACATCGAAGAGTCGGCTATGCTGGTGGCCCTGCTGAAGGGTCCTAGCTATTATAATCCCAAAAAGCACCCCGAAAGGGCCCTTACACGCAGAAATTTTGTGCTCCGCCAGATGGGCAAGGCAGGTTATCTGACCCTTGAAGAGTATAAAGAACTGGAAAATAAACCTGTGGACCTGTCAAACTACCGCCTGCTCGACCATATCACAGGCCCTGCGCCTTATCTGCGCGAGCATCTCAGAAAGATCGTGTCGGAATGGGCAAAAAACTTCAAAAAGCCTGATGGTACTTCATACGATATTTACAAAGACGGCCTGAAGATTTATACCACCATCGATTCCCGGATGCAGAAATATGCCGAGGAGGCTATGACGGAACACCTGAAAGGGTATCTGCAACCCGAATTTTACAAACATTGGAGCGGCCGAAAGAATGCACCATTCAATAATATGAATGATGATGAGACGGAAAAGCTCCTCAGGCAGGCCATGCGCCGTTCCGACCGGTACATCGAAATGAAAGCCGAGGGATATTCCCAGGCAGAAATCGAAAAATCATTCCATACACCCGCCGATATGACGGTATTTTCATGGAACGGAGATGTTGATACCGTGATGACTCCCTGGGATTCAATTCGTTATTACAAATTCTTCCTTCGGTCCGGTATGGTTTCGATTGATCCGGTTACGGGGCATGTCAAGGCCTATGTGGGGGGTATCAATTTCAAGCATTTTAAGTACGATCAGGTGGTGGATGGGAAAAGGCAGGTAGGTTCCACGTTCAAGCCGTTTGTATATACCATGGCCATCCAGGAAGGCGAATCTCCCTGCGCCCAGTATCCCAATACCCCGATCACCATTCAGCTTGAATCGGGACAAACCTGGTCGCCGCGCAATTCGGGTGATCACAAGGACGGGCAGATGGTGAATCTCAAGGAGGCTTTGGCCCATTCCATCAACCGGATTTCCGCCCGGCTGATCGACCGGTATACCCCTGCAGGAGTAGTGCAGCTGGTAAAAAACCTTGGAATAACCTCCGACATCCCTGCAGTACCTTCTATCTGCCTTGGTAGCGCCGACCTCTCCGTGATGGAGATGACCGCCGCCTATGCTGCCTATGCCAACCGCGGCGTATACACGCGCCCTATGCTGATCACACGTATCGAAGACCGCCACGGCACATTGCTGCAGGCTTTCTCTGCTGAAACCCGTGATGCCATGAGTGAAAAAACAGCCTACCTGATGGTGGAGCTTATGAAAGGGGTGGTGCAATATGGAACGGGTACACGGCTCAGAAGCCGATACGGGCTCAGTTACCCGATTGCAGGGAAAACCGGTACCACCGACAACAACTCCGACGGGTGGTTTATTGGCCTCACCCCAAGCCTCGTAACTGGTGTCTGGGTAGGCTGCGAAGACCGCAGTGCCCACTTCCGATCCACAGCACTGGGCCAGGGGGCCAGCATGGCGTTGCCGGTCTGGGCCCTTTATATGCAGCGGATCTATAAAGATCCAAAGCTTGACGTCAGTAAAGGAGATTTCCCAAAACCGGAAATTCCCATCAACGAAACTTTCAATTGCGAAGAATACCAGCTCGAAGAATACCGACCTGCCCCACCCGGTGGGAGGTTGTAATCCTGCTGCTGCTATCTGCGCAAGATTGCCCGGTTGTTTTGGTTTCATAAAATCCATCACCTGAACTTTTTATGACAAAAAACCGATTGCTTCCGATCCTCACATTCTCCCGGCTTCACCGCCGGGATCTCTGGGGTGGAATAGCCGTATTTGTGTTGAATATCCTGCTGCTCTTCGCTGTACTGGGGGATATGCCCCTGAGGCTTAACCAGGTGAGCTTTGCAAAAGATGGCGATGGGGTGAAAAGTTACTATGTTACCCTGTGGCATATCAGGCACGACATCAGCAATCACTGGTTTACCGGCATGAATTACCCCTACGGGGAACACATCTTCTATACCGACGGGCAACCTCCCCTTACCAATGCCATGCGATGGGTAAGTCATCATATAGCTGATGTAAGCAGCCATGCAGTTGGGACCATCAACAGCCTGATGCTGTTCTCCATTGTAGCCGGAGCAGTGCTCTTGTACCTTGTTCAGCGAAAGGCCGGGGTACATCTGCTGGTAGCTGCCATCGCGGCAACAGCATTGGTCTGGCTCTCACCCCAGATCGGCCGTCTTGGAGGGCATTATTCCCTCTCGTATATATGTAGCCTGCCGGGGGTTATCCTGTTTGTGATGCTGTATGCCGAAAAACCCACATGGCTCAGAGCACTGCTGCTGGCAGGCTGGATGTTGCTGCTGGCTCTTACCCATTTATATTTCTTTGTGATAGCTGCAGTACTCCTGTTGGTATTCTGGATATACATCTTTTCATTACCGGGCATCCCCACGGGCATTCGCCTTATCAGGGTGCTGCACCTGATCATTCAGCTTGCGATGCCCATAGCCCTGATACAGCTTTATGTCCATTTCACGGATCCTGTAACGGACCGGCCGGGAGCTCCTTTCGGATTTATGTTCTACAGAGCTTACCCCGAAAGCGTATTCCTACCCCTGCAAACCCCCTATTTCCCAAAACTCGGCAACCTTCTTCAGATGCGGCATGTGCAATGGGAAGGGTATGCCTATGCAGGGCTGGCTGCCACTCTGTTTTTTTTGGGTACCATAGGTGTTATGATCGCCAGGGCAGTAAGGGGCAATTTCCGCCAGCTGTTAAGACCGTTCGGGGATCCGTTTACGGGAATCCTGTTCTGGGCCGGTACCCTTGCGCTGCTTTATTCCTGGGGAGTACCCTTTGTGTTGAAAATGGAAGGATTGCTCCATTATCTGGGGTTTTTGCGGCAGATGCGAGGGATCGGCAGATTTGCATGGCTCTTCTTCTACGGTTTTAACCTGGCGATGATCATCGTAGTCTGGCGGTGGTATGCAGGGAAAAAGAATACCCTCTCTGCCATTACACTGGCAGCCCTTCTGGCCATCCTTTCCTTCGACGGATGGAACAACACCAGAGGGTTGAAAAAACACATCGACAATCCGCTCACACTATCTGCCCCTGCCCCCGGATTTCTGGTCGACAGATCTCAATACCAGGCTATTGTTCCTTTGCCCTATTTCCATGTAGGAACAGAAAACCTCTGGTGGAACGATGACGCAGGACTGCTCGGTACCACCATGCAGATTTCATTACATTCCGGCATCCCTACCACGGGCAATTTTCTTTCCCGGTCATCTCTTTCACAGGCCTATTCACAGATAGAACCTTTTCTGCCACTGAATTCTTCTCCCGGAATATTTAACCGGTACGATCATCGCAAATTCCTCCTGTTAAGCTCTGCTGAATGGACTTACGATTCCATTTACCGGAAATTGCTGGATGCCTCAACCCCTGTTTGCTCCTCAGACCATTACCGTCTCGGGGAGATCAGCCGGGAAACCTACATGGAGATGCTTTCAGGAAATAACAAAACAAAAACCGACACGGGAGGCTTTATACCAGCAGAACCGGTTTTGATAAAAAAACTGAAAAAATATCAAACCCTTGTGTATGTGCCTGTCCCCGTCAATACCTGTAGTGTGCAGGTGCGGATGACCGTTAGGGGATTTGCCGGAGATGTGGTTCCCCGCACAGGGTTACAGGCTTATTTCAGGGATGAAAACGAAAAAGATCTGAGCGACCGGTGGGATTTGTTGGGTTTATGGCTGGCCGGGATGAAAGGACAGGATGGATACCTGCTTGCCACCTACCCGATCCCTGCCGGAACACGCCATTTGGGCATGGCCCTGCATAATCCCGACAGCAAAACCAAAAACCTGCTCATTGAAGATATCGGCATTAAATGGATCCCCTGCAATCCATAAGCCCTCTTTCAGTTGGAGGGTAAGGGTTGTATTTTCCGGATGATCTCAGCTGATTTTTCAGGGTCAATCAATTGAAAGGTATGCCCCCGGGGGGTAGTGTCCATGGAAATTACGCCCAGCAGGACAAAATTTACCAGTATCTGCTCGGCATGATGCCATGAGATGGCGGCTTTTTTGCGAAACTGATTCAGGGTAATGGAACCATGGTCATTGAGGTAGTGCAGCAGAAACTGCTCCTTGTCGGAATACTGGATCTGTGCCGGCTGCCCCGAAGTTTTAAGATGGTGTATTTTCAGATAGATGCCACCGGGAAGCAGATTTTCGTCCCCCACACGGATGAATACCTTGTAATTTCCCTCGCGGTCAGGCGCTTTGTGTAAAATGCCGGCACTTCTGTTAATCCTGGCCTCCAGCACATACCTTCCTTCGATATCGTGCAGCCGGGTGGTGAAGGGAACCTCCGGACGGCAGTACATGGTGGCAGCAGCATCCAGCATGAAATACTCTTCGTCGCTACGCATGCCGGCGATTGCCCCGTTGTCCTTTACCCCTATCAGCAGGGTGCCTCCGGAGGTGTTTGCAAATGCCACCAGGGTGCGGGCGATCTTTTTGGCATCGGCAATTTCAAACTTAAATTCAAGGGTTTGCCCTTCCCCCTGCCGTATCAGACCGGGAATATGACTGCTGTCCTCTTCAGGGATGAATTCTCCCGGTTTCGGCATCACAAATGCAGTGTTGGCCCGATGTTTTACAGCAAACCCAGATCAAGCTTTGCTTCTTCGGTCATCATATCCTTGTTCCAGGGAGGATTAAAAGTAACGGTTACTTCTGCGGAAGTGATTCCGGGAACCATCAGCACCGACTCCTTCACCTCCACCGGCAGACTCTCCGCTACCGGACAGTTGGGACTGGTGAGGGTCATCGTAACGAATGCTCTTCCATCCTCCTCAACCCTGATTTCATACACCAAACCCAGATCATAGATATTCACTGGGATTTCAGGGTCATATACCTGCCTGAGCACCTGCATGATCTTGCTTTCCATTTCGAGGGTATCCATAACGATTGCTTTAGGATTGTGATTGTTTTGCCTTGAAAGCCAGCGCATAAAGCTTCATCTGTTTCACCATCGATGCCAGTCCGTTGGCCCGGGTAGGGGAAAGATGTTCCTTGAGCCCGATCTCATCCAGAAAGCCCAGATCGGCATCCAGTATCGCTTCCGGCGACTCCTCCGACAATACCCGGATCAGCAGGTGAACAATCCCCTTGGTAATCAGGGCATCACTGTCGGCCCGGAAGATTATCTTCCCATTCTCCAGTGCGGCGTGCAGCCATACCTGGCTCTGACAGCCCGAAATCAGATATTGTTTCTGACGATATTTTTCATCAATTACCGGTACTGTTTTCCCCAGTTCGATCAGATAGTTGTATTTGTCCATCCAGTCGTCGAACATGGCGAATTCTTCTTGTATCTCTTCGGCTTTTTGTTTCAGCGTTGCCATAGGATCAGTGAATTATTGCAGCATCTCAATCGCTTTTTCAAGCGCTTCAATCATTATATCAATTTCATCCGTGGTGTTGTATACCGAAAAAGAGGCTCTTACAGTTCCGGGAATGCCAAACCGCTCCATCAATGGCTGGGCACAATGATTACCGGTACGTACAGCCACACCAAATTTGTCCAGAATCATACCCAGATCATATGGATGCAAGCCCCTGATCATAAAGGAGATCACACCTGATCGCACATGGGGTTCCCCGATATACCTGATGCCCGGTAGTTCCCGTAGCCGGTCCGTAGCATAAGACAGCAGCACCTCTTCGTGTTTATTTAGGGTTTCAAACCCCAGTTCCTCGATGAAGTGCATGGCTTCACTAAAAGCGATGGCGTCACCCACATTCGGGGTGCCCGCCTCAAACCTGAAGGGGAGCTCATTGTAGGTAGTCTTTTCAAACGAAACCCGGTCAATCATCTCGCCGCCTCCCTGATAGGGGGGCAGAGATCCCAGGAGTTGTTCCCGCCCGTAAAGCACACCAATGCCCATAGGTCCGTACATTTTGTGGGAAGAAAAACAGTAGAAATCAGCTCCCAGATCCTGCACATCCACAGGCAGGTGGGCAACTGCCTGTGCTCCGTCAATCAGCACAGGCACCCCGAGCCTGTGCGCCAGAAAAATGATCTCTTTCACCGGATTAACGGTTCCCAGGGCGTTCGACACATGGGTTACCGCCACAATGGCTGTGTTGGGATTCAGCAATTCCTTATAAACTTCAAGGTCGAGCTCTCCTGAATCAGTAACAGGGATCACCTTCAGCGATGCACCATACCTTTCACAGGCAAGCTGCCATGGGACGATGTTCGAATGGTGTTCCATCTCACTCACAATCACCTCACTTCCGGGTTTCAGGCGGGCCTGCCCGAACGAGTGGGCCACAAGATTCACCGATTCGGTAGTACCACGGGTAAAAATGATGCTCCGGTGGTCTGGAGCATTGATAAAACGGGCAGCCTGCTGCCTTACTCCCTCATACGCCGAGGTGGCCTCCTGGCTTAAAAAATGCACCCCCCGGTGTATGTTGCTGTTCATCTGCCGGTAATACCGGTCCAGGGCTTCAATTACCCTTACAGGTTTCTGGGTTGTGGCGGCATTATCGAAATACACCAGCGGCCGGTTGTTCACCCTGCGCTCCAATATCGGAAACTGAGCTCTTATCTGCGAATTCATCGTGCTTTGCAATTGGTTACACCAGACTCATGTCAATTCTGAATTCAGGCTGATCCTTGCAGTGCAGCACACACTGGTCGCAGATGGAGAGTTCCCCTTTCAGCCGCTTTTCTATCATCTCTTCGGTGCGGACCCTGAGGGCAGGTATGGTGATTTTTCCCGCAATCTCGGCAGCAAAGGCGTACATCAGCAACATTCGGGCATTGCGGTCGCATATCCCCCTTGATTTCAGATAAAACAATGCATCCTGGTCAAGTTGCCCCACCGTGGCACCATGGCTGCATTTTACATCGTCGGCATAAATTTCCAGGAAAGGATTTGTTTCCACACGGGCCCGGTCAGTAAGGGTGATGTTGCGGTTATTCTGATAGGCATTGGTTTGCTGTGCATCCCGCTGTACCAGGATATGCCCGTAAAAGGCTGCACTGGCATCATCATCGATAATCCCCTTGTACAGTTCATTGCTCACACTGTGCGGTTTGGCATGATCCACAAACACACGGTTGTCAACGTGCTGTTTGCGATCCATCAGATACAACCCGTAAAGGTTGGCCTCAGCACCGCTGCCATCGATCTTTACCTTGCTTTCATTGCGGATGAGCCCCCCGTTATAGGTCAGGGTATTGCTGGTAAGGCGGCTGTAATCCGACAGATGAAAATAGTTGTTGTTGATCAGGGTAGCATCATCATCCTTGTTCTGCAGCTTGTAATAGTCTAGCTCACTGTTTTCCCCGATGATAAATTCCGTAACTGCATTGGTGAAATTTTTCTGGTGCTGCACCGAATCATCGCAATGCACCAGGGTCAGCTTTGCATTTTTACCAATGATGATGAGGTTGCGGGGCTGGATGAAGACATTTTCCTTCAGATTAACGATATTCACCATCTGGATCGGCTTTTCCACCTCAACGCCATCAGGCACCCAGATGAAAATCCCGTCCATAGCAAAGGCGGTATTGAGGGCTTCTAAAGCTCCATTTCTGATGTCGGCATACTTACCGTAGTGATGGGCAAACAATTCCGGATATTGCAGGGCCGCTGCCCGCAACGAACCTACCACAGTACCATCGGGCAACACCGACACGGGTGAATGCTCCCATACATACGAACCGTTCAGAAGGGAGAAAAGATAGGTCTCGAAGTTGTGGATTTCGCACTGAAAAATCTTCGAAGCGTCTGCACGTTCTTCCGAGGGGATCAGCTGGATGCGGTAGGGGACCTGTAAAGCAGCCTCCAGATCGGTGTATTTCCACGCCTCCTGACGCCGGTTTGGATATCCGAGCCTGCTGAAGGTTTGCATCGCCTCATTTCGCAATGCACTGAAATGCCCGTTGTTCCCCAGGGTCAGACTTCCTGCAGCTTCTCTGAACAAAGCCTGCATCCGCTCAGGTTCGGGCACCATGATTTTGTTGTCCATCATCCGTAGTTTTTATGCATCATATCCCCTTGATCCACTCGTATCCCTTTTCCTCAAGTTCCAGCGCCAGCTCCTTGCCTCCCGACTTAACGATTCGCCCTTCATAAAGCACATGTACAAAATCGGGCACGATGAAGTCGAGCAAACGCTGGTAATGGGTAATCACCACAGTGGCATTATCGGGGCGGCGCAATTTGTTTACCCCGTTCGCCACAATCTTCAGGGCGTCAATGTCGAGACCCGAATCGGTTTCGTCCAGAATGGCCAGTTCAGGCTCCAGCATGGCCATCTGAAAAATTTCGTTGCGTTTCTTCTCTCCTCCCGAAAACCCCTCATTTACCGAACGGTTCGACAGTTTATCCTGCAACTCCACCAACTGCTGCTTCTCTTTCATATAGCGTAAAAAATCGCCGGCCGCCATCGGGGGCAAACCTTTGTATTTCCGCTGCTCATTGATGGCGGTACGCATAAAATTGGTCATACTGACCCCGGGTATCTCCACCGGGTACTGGAATCCAAGGAATATCCCTTCACGGGCACGGTCTTCAGGTGCAAGATCGAGCAGGTTCAACCCCTTGTAAGTGATGGATCCACCGGTAACCTCATACTGCTCTTTCCCTGCAATTACATTGGCCAGCGTACTTTTACCGGTACCGTTGGGGCCCATGATGGCATGCACTTCACCCTTGTTTACACTGAAGTGCAACCCTTTGATAATCTCTTTGCCGTTTATCTGAACATGCAGATCCTGAATGTTAAGCATGATATTGAATATTGATATACAATGTTTTATAGTTTATTCTGATACAGAATCCAAAGCAGTATCAACCCACACTCCCTTCCAGGCTGATGGCCAGCAATTTCTGGGCTTCCACAGCGAACTCCATGGGCAGATGGTT
>ERZ795054.551-NODE-551-length-45338-cov-7.503346_pt1 | contig 45338 bp, 42 predicted proteins | sample MGYA00375138_ERZ795054 | MGnify/ENA primary metagenome ERZ795054 (study PRJEB30183, sample SAMN05720215) | anaerobic digester metagenome | isolation source: active sludge of municipal wastewater-treating anaerobic digesters | place: USA | collected 2014-12-23 ... | reverse complement strand
TTCTTGTGAAAGCGCTCGAGTATCGAGCCAACAAGCGAAAAACCGTATACCGTGAACGATGTAGTTATTCCGAGCACGGTGTTCCGCCGCACCTCGAGCCTCTCGGCAGGCATAGACTGTCCGCCTCCCGGGGCCGAAAACGTGACTGAAACTTTATCCCCGGGTACCGGCCTGTTCAGCGTGAAGCTGAAATGGATGCAGTCGCCCTGGAAATAGATGCTGTTGATGAGATCGGACGCTTTGCGGTTATTGGCCGGCTTTTTGAACGTGTAATCAAGACCGGTTTGGGTGATGTTTCCCAGCCTGTCGGCATCGCTGCCCAGCTGCATTGATTCAACGCGGGCCGGGCCTCCGCCGCAGGCAACTAACAGAATCATGGCGGCGGTCAATATCGCCGCAGACTTCATTTCCTGATTTTTTTCCGGGCGCTATTTTTCTTCGGAGATGCTTTCTTTGCCGGTGTTTTTTTCGCCGCGGTTTTTTTTGCAACCTTCGTTTTCGGCGCCGCCGTCGTTATTCCGGATTGCGCAAAACGCCGCAGGCCCGCGGAACCCTTGCCACTGATCAGCGACAGCCTGCCGTCTTCCAGATGGTAATGGACATCGGCCCTTTCGACGATACGGTGGTCGTGGGTAACGATGACGAAGGATATGCCGTATCGCTCCTTTATCTCGAAGAACAGGTCGATGATCCCGTTCGCCGTGGCCTCGTCAAGGTTGCCGGTCGGCTCGTCGGCAAGGACTATTTTCGGCTTGTTGATGATCGCCCTGGCAATCGCCACGCGCTGGAGTTCCCCTCCGGAAAGAGTCGAAGGGTACTGGTTGCGGATCGTCTCGAGCCCCATCTGCCTGATGAGGTACTCGGCGTCCCCCCTCCTGTCTTTGGAAAAAACATTGAGCGCCGATGGATACAGGATATTCTGGTATGCGGTCATGTCGGGCAGAAGGTTGAAGAACTGGAATATGAACCCGATATGACGGTTTCTGAAACGGGAACGTTTGAAGTCGAACCACTTTAAAATATCGTCGTCGTTATACAGAACCCTGCCGCTCTGCGGTTCGAGCAGTCCGGACAATATGCCCAGAAGCGTGCTCTTGCCCGAACCCGATTTTCCGGTGATGGCCATGATCCGCGCCGGCATGACCGACAGCGATACATCCGACAGGATTTCCCTTTTCCCGAATCCAGCCGAAACACCTTCAATTTTCAATATAGCGTTTGTGCCGTGATTTTCTTTTTCTGTCATTTTTTCATCGCCTTGAAAAGATTTATATTTGAAGCGAAAACGGCTGGCACAAGGGCCGATATCGACGAAATCGCCGACGAAAGGGCGAGCGCCAGGACAAGTATGCCCGCTCCGGGCCTTGCGAGATAAAGATGCTGAAGGGCCGGAATCCACCTGCCCACATTTTTACCAAAGTAATCGAGCAGCGAGGTGCCGATGAAAAAACCGAGCGCCCCGTAAATGACTCCGATGAGTGCGGCCTCGAAGACAAAACCGAAAATTATTCGTATCTTTGAAACTCCCAGAACCCTCTTGAGCGAAAATTTGTGAGCCCTGGTGTACACGATGGTCAGGTACGAATTGAAAATCGAAATCACGGTCAGAATGAGCAGTATGCCGATTATGACAAGAGACGAATCGTCGATGATCTCGAGGACCCGGTTGGTCTTCTGGGCTATGTCTTCGCGGGATTCGACAGCCAGCCCGAAGGATTTGAGTTTCCTCGTCACCTCGGGAAGCCTCTTGACGTCCCTGACGGAGGACACAAGCATCACGTATTTGTAACCCCTCTTGTATTTCCCCGAATCGTTCTGGTGCTTTCTGCAGAATTCGACGATGAAATCGCTCGGTATGATCACGCCAGGCAGGTTGAGAACGTCGGTAAACGAATGGGCTGCGCATTCGGTCACGTTGCGGATGTCCTTTCCCTTCGGGTCCTCGGTGAATACGAACAGGGTCATCGGGAATCCCCTGAACGTTTCGGGCGTCATTGTCGGAAGGTCGGTGGCCGCGAGAAAATTGTTCAGGAGCTCGAACACGAACCGGGGCGCGATTACAGGCAGGGGCTCGGCCGTCCGGAAAGTTTTCCAGTACGGATCTTTCCCTTTGAAGAACGTTCTCTCCATGCCGAAAACCGGGACATGCATCCTGGCCGCCTGTCCCATGAGCTCGCCCCTGAGCCGCGTATCGTAATCAAAGCGTATAACGCTGTACGTGGACGCCAGGTCTTTCATCTCCCTGACTCTTTTCACCGTTTCCGGGCTGATGCTTCCGCTGACTGCCGATGCGGTTGAAAAAAAACTGTCGGTCGCGCTTTTTTTCGGGAATATCTTTATTTCATTGATCGCGAGCTTGCCGAAGAGGTTCGTCTCTACATAATCCTTCACCGAGTCCCTGAAAGAAAGATAGAGGACCAGGAAAGCGATGAGGAAAAGAATGCCGAAGCTCGAAATGAGCGCGCCGATAATGTTCCGTCCGGAATCTTTTATGATAAAGAAAATGTTTCGCGCGATATGTATCATGTTTTAGGGGTTCTCCTTGACCCGACCGAACCAGGTGACTAAAAGTGAAATCAAAGCATGAACCAGAACAACGTCAAGCACTTTATGCATGACGTAAATCCGCAGTCGCTGTGACATCAGAAGAAAAATGACGATGCGGCAACACGATTGGATATCGTGCCCCGTAACCCGAGTTTAAACCATTCCAGGCCAAAAATCCATTTTTTTTATTTTACCGCCGTTTACTCTTGACAAATGAAAATTCAGGTTTTAAATATTATATAATTGAGGCGGATTGTTGCGCTGCCCCTTTGCATCGCGAATTGCCTGAATATATACTATCACAACAGAGATACAACCATGAACAACATCCTTATCAACGTCGGCGTAGCCCAGGTAAAAGCATCCTCCACACCGACAGTTCTTCGCACGATACTGGGAAGCTGTGTCGGAATCTGCATCTACGACAGGATGAAAAAAATCGGAGGGCTGGCCCATATCCTTCTCCCTAACGACCAGTCGTCCGGGGCGACTCCCGAAAAATACGCCGAGACCGCAATCCCCCTGCTTGTAAACCAGCTGATCAAAGACGGCGCGAAAAAAGAGTTCCTGTCGGCAAAAATCGCCGGAGGGGCCTCGATGTTCAAGTTCGAATCGAACATCGCGCTCGGACAGATCGGCGACAGAAACATCGAAGAGACCAAAAAAATGCTGAACAAGCTGGGAGTCCCCCTTCTCGAGGAAGACGTCGGCGGCAACACCGGACGGGTCATCGATTTTTTCCTGGAAGACGGAAGGCTCAAGGTCAAAGCATCGGGTAATGAAAAATATTACTACAAGGTTTAATCCTTTTCTGGAGAACACTCATGCAGATTAATATAAAAGACAGACTTGACAGTATCATCAATAATATAGACCAGCTTCCCTCGATCCCCGAAGTGGCCAGCAAGATAATAAACATGGTCAACAACCCCGATGTTTCCTTCAAACAGGTTGCCGATGAAATATCGAAAGACCAGCCGATGACGGCGAACATTCTGAAGCTGAGCAACTCGGCCTACTTCAGCAAGGGTAAAGAAATCTCTTCGATCGACCGGGCGATAGTGACGTTGGGCCTCAAGGAGGTCAAAAACATCGTCATGGTCATAGCGACCAAGCCGGTTCTCGACAAACCGGTTACCGGCTACGATCTCGACAAGGGCGCTCTGTGGGCCCACGGCCTGCTTGTAGCCAATATTTCAAGCAATATCGCCGTACTTAAAAAAAGAAAAGACGTCGCCGATGTCGTCTTCACCGGCGGCATCATACACAACGTGGGCAAGGTGGTCGTGTCCCTGTATATAAAAATGGCGTACAGGGACATTCTCGAGTGCGTTCAGTCCAAGGGCTTATCGTTCACCGCGGCCGAAAAGGAAATCATGGGCTACAACCATCTCGAGATCGGTGAAAAAATACTGAAAAAATGGAAGTTCCCGCCCGTTCTTCAGTCGATTGTCAGGTATTACTCTGAACCCGACAAGGCCCCGGCTGAAAACCGCTTCGAAGTCTGCACCGTTCATATCGCCAACGGCCTGGCCCTCATGGCAGGAATCGGCCTCGGCAGTGACGGCCTGTATCATGAATTCAACCAGAAGGCACTTGCCACCGTCGGACTGACCGAGCCCGAAATCAACGAGCTCTACGCAAAGATTCCGGAAATGATCAAGCAGATGAAAGACCTTCAGTAACCGGTATGCATCTGATAAAGAACTGTCCCGCATGCGGGAAAAAAATCAGGTTCCCTCTTGACAAGGGAAAAATTCGCGTAAAGTGCTCATGCGGATTCGATTTTATCGCCGACCCGGACGACCCCTCCCTTTTCAGGGAATCGTCCTTCGATCTCGGCCGCAACGCCGAATCCGAAAAACCGGGCCTGATCGACCGCGTCCTCAACTCGCTTGAATCGATAGACCCGGCCGGACTCAAAAACCGCGCCATCAGGGGACTGTACGATTTCAAATACAGCATCCAGAACTTCAGGCTGCTTCCCACCGGCGAAAAAATCAAACTGCTAGCGATAATCGCGGCCATCATAGCTGCCGGGTTGCTTATAATCCTCGCCTTGAATTCGCATCATACGCCCGCTCCGATCGACGATACTGTCATATAATCAGGACCTGCCGAACCATGAAAAAAAATACAGGGGGAAAATTGGCCTTGAACTGCGTCGAAATCAACGATACCTCGTCATATCATATTCATGATTTGAACACGCTCGGATGGGAGCTCACCTTGTGCAACTCCCTTGAGCCCGAAAACTCGCCCATCCGCGCTTTGCTCGAAAAAAACACGAGCTTCGGCAACCTGCTCTTCGATTTTCTGTCGCGGCATCTCCCGCTCGAAGAGGCGAAAAGCGTTCTCGAAGTCGGAGGGGGATACGGGTACATCATGCGCGATTTCCTGGGTCGGCTCCGGGGAGTTCGGGCCTCGATGATCGACATCTCCCCGTTTCTTCTCTCGAAGCAGAGGGAAACCCTGAATTCGCACAACGTAACATTTTGCGAGCATGACTTCCTGGCCGCGTCCCCGGATTTTCTGAAAGGCCACGATGTGGCGATCCTGAACGAAAATATCGGCGACTTCCCGACCGCATGCGGTCTGACCAGGGATGTCCTGAACGAAAACTGCCGGGACAGCCAGGCGGCCGAAATACGTGGGTATTTCAATAAATACGGGCTTGCAGTTCCTTCAGGAGAATCGTTCAACTTCAACCTGGGAGCGGTTAGGGCCGTCGAGCTCCTCTGCTCGTCTGGCGTGCCGTACATATATCTCAGCGAGCACAGCTGCGAGGCGGCTGCCCCGGAGAAGTGGAGGTACGCCCTGGGCATAGAACCGACGGACAATCCCGAGCGGATAGCCCTGAAGGGCCATGACGAATACACGATACGGTTTTCCCACCTCGAAGCTGTCGCTGCGCATTACGGATACCGGACAGCGCGCGGAAATTACACTGACATGCTCCCGGTCAGGTTCGACGAGAGGATTCATTTCATCCTCACGTCAAAAACAGAAAAAGACGAACATGAAATCATTCGTCTTTTCATAGGGGATCTCTTTAAATACGAGTATCTTCTTCTGATCAGGGACTGATCAGACTCCCTCGGCCTCTTTTTTGCGCTGGAGCAGATGCTTGTAGTAGCGGGAAGTGGTCTGCTTCTTCTCTTCCATTTCGCCGATTTTAGCGTTGATTGCCCTGGCGTCAAGCTTGTTGATCTTTTTGTTCTTGGCCGGGGCCGCTTCTCCCTGCTGGCCTTCCTGGGTCTTTTGTTCTTCTGCCATATGGCCTCCTGCTGTCGTCATTGTGAATGGGTCTATGCCTGAACCATCATGCCGATATTGTCAAGATAATTCTTCGGCTATTTGAGATGCCGTTTGATCTCCCTCTGCATCTCGCGGTCCGCCTCGCGCTTCTGAATAGTCTTGCGCTTGTCGTACTGCGCCTTGCCGCGCGCCAGGCCGAGAAGCACCTTCACTTTCCCGTTCTTGAAGTACACTTTGAGGGGGACCAGAGTGTATCCGCGTTCCTTGAGCTTGCCGGTGAGGCGCTTGATCTCCTGCCGGTGGAGCAGGAGTTTTCTGTCACGGGCGGGCTCGTGGTTGAACCTGTTTCCCATTTCGTAATGGGCGATGTTCATTCCCACGATGAAGGCCTCGCCGTTTCTGATCGTCGCATAGGCCTCCTGGATGCTGACCTTTTTCAGGCGCACCGATTTCACCTCTGTGCCCAGGAGCGCCAGTCCGGCCTCGAACGTGTCCACGACCTCATAGTCGAACCGGGCCTTTTTGTTGACCACCACATCCTGGAAGTTGTTCGCCTTGTCAGCCATATATTGCCTACAATGCATAAATCTGGCCCAGAACAGTTTTCCAGTCAAGATAAATATGTGGGGTCAGAGCACGGGGGATATTTCGTCGAACAAAAGGGAACGGTCGTGCCCTTTTTCAAAGTAAGACTTTAGGATAATGACTGCCACAGAGCACCAAGGCACAGAGGAAAAGATGGGTAAAGTCGGGGAATAAGCGAAAAAAATTGAGAGAGCCAGCCAGTTATTGCGAGGTCTTCGCTAGAAGACCGTGGCAATCCTTTAGTTACTCGTATTCATCCCTTACCTGAAGGATCGCCACGTCGCCACTACGGGCTCCTCGCGATGACCGCGTGAATAGCCCAAAGTCTCGCCACATGTGCCTTTTGAGTTCCTGTAACGAGGATATCAAGCAATATACCCTGCATACTCCGCGACTTAGCGTGAGCCGTTTTCCATCCCCCTTCTTCTTCTCTGTGTTCTCAGAGTCTCTGTGGCAAATCCCCTAACCGCAAATCTCTGCCACGATGATGTCAGCGGCGCGTATGCCATCGACCGCGGAGCTCACGATCCCCCCGGCATAGCCCGCGCCCTCGCCTACCGGATAGAGCCCCCGGTGCGACAGCGACTGGAAATCATCCCCCCTCAAGACACGCACCGGCGAAGAAGTCCTTGTTTCCGCGCCGAGGAGGATTCCCTCTGCGGTAATGAATCCCCTCATTCGCCGGTTGAACTCGGGAAGCGCGGCCCGGAGCGGGCCGGTGATCCATTCGGGCAGAAACTCGTCCATCCGCGCGGGCGATACCCCGGGCCTGAACGAACAGGGCGGCAGCCTGGCGTCCGATTTTCCCCTGATGAACGATGTGACCCTCTGCGCAGGCGCCCGAAATCCGCCCCCGCCCGATACGAACGCCTTTTCCTCGATCGACCGCTGCAGGGCGATGCCCGACAGCGGCGCGCAGCCGAAATCATCCACGCCCACGGTCACCACGAGCGCAGCATTCGAAAACCCGAGGTCCCTTGCCGAATAGCTCATGCCGTTCGTGCACAGCCTGACCGGCTCAGAGGATGAATTGATTATTTTTCCGCCGGGGCACATGCAGAACGAGTACACCCCCCTGCCGGTAACCGGGTCCCTGAACGCGAGCCGGTAATCGGCCGCGGGCAGGGGCCGCGCGAAGCCGGGTTTCCCATACTGTATTGTATCGATCAGTTCCCTGGGATGCTCGACCCGCACCCCGGCCGCGAAGGCCTTGGCTGCCAGGGCCACGCCATTTTTGTCGAGCATCTCGTAGGTGTCCCTTGCCGAATGCCCGGTCGCGAGTACGATGCGGTCGAACGCGTGCTCGAATCCGTCGGAGGTCACGAGTCCCCTGACCGAATTTCCCGACATCATGAGATCGTCGACGCGGTGATTGAAGAGGATCGAAGATCCCCTGCTGGCGATATATGTGCGGATGGCGACCAGAATCCGGGACAGCATATCGGTGCCCACATGGGGTTTCGCGTCGTACAGTATCGATCCCGGCGCCCCCATGTCGACCATGCGTCTGAAGAACCAGGCGGATTCGGGCCTGGACGTCCTGGTCGTGAGCTTTCCGTCGGAATATGCGCCCGCCCCGCCCTCGCCGAAAAGCACGTTGCTCTCCCGGTTGAGCGCACCTTCGGATTCAAGGGAGACTATGTCCTTCATCCGGTCGTCGACAGTGCGGCCGCGCTCGAAAATCGTGACCCGTACGCCGGCATCGATGAGCCTGAGCGCGGCGAAAAGCCCTGCGGGCCCGGATCCGATGACCGCAACGCTCCCTCCGGCAGGACATCTGGCCGCGGCCGGGGCGGGCTCTTCCAGATACGGCGAAACGCCCGGCAACCCGAGAAGCCCGGGCGCATCCGTGTCCGGAACATTCACTACGAGCCTGTAGCGGTAATGGATGCTTCGCTTTTTTCTGGAATCAAGCGATTTCCTGAGGATGCGCCACGCGGGCGGTCTCTGCATGCCGAGACGATCCGCGATCACCGCGCCGAGGGTTTCCTCGCGCTCGTCGGGATGCAGGACGATGTCATCCACGATTATATCCATGCTCCTCCATGCCGGCGCTCGTCTCCCCGGGCGGTTTTCGGTGACTCAGCGCCGGGAACCATCTTCCGGATCGCTTTCTTTTTTCCTTCTGATGCGGCGTGAATAATCTATCAGAAACTGGTTGGTCTTCCATCCCCTGAGGAGGGTGCCGTATGCCGCTGTGATATCTGCGTGGGCCAGGACCCCGGCGAGCTTCCCGTCGGCCCCTGCGACTGGTATGAGTTCGAGATCGCCCTCCTCGATGTTCTGGATGGCGGTCGAAACCGGGTCTTTCTCGCCGACCGGAGTAACGCGCCTCATCACGTCCCGCGCGATGAGAAGGTCGGCCAGGTCATGATCGGCGATCGCCTGCCTGATGTCCCGAAGCGAGATTATCCCCTCAAGCCTGCCCGAGTCATCCACGACGACAACGTCACCGTAGCGCGAGTTCATGACTATATCGAGAAGCTCCCTGAAAGGCAGGCGGTGGTTCACCTGTTCGAAATCCGCCCGCATGAGCTTGCCGACCCGTATCTTTCCCAGAATGTCCGCTTCGCTTCTCTTGCTCACGTCGATGCCGCATTCAAGAAGCTCGCGTCCGTAAACCGTGCCCCTGTTGTAAGCGAGCGATACGAGATACGAGATGACCGACGCCAGCATGAGCGGCAGTATGAACGCATAGTCGCTGGTGACCTCGAACACGATCATTATCGCGGTCAGGGGCGCCGATGCTATCCCGGCGAGCACGCCGCCCATGCCCACCAGCGCGAACACGGCAGGATCGAGCCGCACGCCGGTTATTTCGGACGCGGCGGATGCGAAGACGAATCCGGAAAACGCCCCGATTCCCAGCGAGGGCGCGAAGGTCCCGCCGTATGAGCCGGCCCGCAGAAATAACGGGACAAAAATCAGCTTCATGGCGAGCAGGGCCGCGACGTCCCGGGCTTCGATCGAGCGGGCCAGGACATTGTTTATCGCCAGGTAGCCAATGCCGTAGAGCTGTTGGTATTTCAGCAGCACGATTCCGAAAAGTGCGGATACGCACAGCAGAGTGAAAATCCTGGCCGAAGCTTTCATTCTTTTCTCGATCACCGAACGGAAGACCGAGTCAAGCATGAAGTATGCGATGCAGACCAGGCCTGCGAGTATTCCGAACAGAATGAAAAAGGGATACGCCTCGATCCCTCCCATGGAATATTGCGGGATGGACAGCACATGCTTGTTGCCGAGAATGGCCCTGGAGAGGATGTCGGCCGCCACCGAGGAAATTATCAGGGCGCTCAGCGCCCGGTTTTTCAGATCGTTGAGAAGGATTACTTCGATCCCGAAAAAAACGCCGGTGATCGGGGCGTTGAACACTGCCGATATCGCCGCTCCGCCGCCGGCGGCCGCGTACATCACCATGTCGTCTCTGCTCAGCCTGAGCGCCTGGGACATTGACGAACCGATTCCGCTGCCGATTTTCGCGGCAGGAGCCTCGGGCCCGAGCGGAGCGCCCGTACCGATCGCCGCAATCGACGCCAGCATGTGAAAGATCGTGACACTTAACCTGATCAGGCCGTTGTCGAGGATCATCGATTTGATCACGCTGATGATGCCCTTTTCTTTCGCGACATCCGGAAACAGCTTCGTCATCAGCACACAGGCGGCGCTTCCGATCAGCGGCACGCATATGATCGCGATCTCGTCGAAGCTGAATGAGCGGCCGATGCTGCCCGGTTCAAGATAAAACCTCATGTTTTCAAGAATATGGTGAAACAGCACGGCGCCCGAGCCGGCCGCCAGGCCGATTATTACCGATATCACCACATGGGCGACGTAACGGGACAGGTCGCTTTCAAGTCTGACCGAGCCGGCCTTTTTTTTGATTGTACCGATCAAATTCATTTTTCCGAGATCATTTTTTCGTACTGTCCGGCATCCTCTTTATGTGCGCGATGATCCCGTCGACCTGTCTATCGTCGAGCCCGCCGACATCTTCGTAATTGTCGATAAGAAACATCGAATATCCGTGTATAAGGGACCACACCGCAAGGGCCGTCATGGAAGTATCGGGCTGCTGTCCTTTCCTGCTTCTCCCGTACTCCTCGAGCACGGATTTAAGCCTCTGAAAAGCCCGGTCATAGGCACCGTAAAAATCCGCATGCTTCACCTTGTCCCTGATATACGGCCCGAACATTATTCTGTATTGCTCCCGGTTCTGCCACGCGAACGTGATATATGCGCGGCAGATCGCTGCGAGCTTTTCGGTCGGGCCGTCGGCTGAAGCAGACGTATTTTTTCCCACAGTCGAGGCGAGCTTCTCGAACCCGTCGAGCGCTATGGAAACGAGAAATTCATCCTTGCTGCCGAAATGCCGGTACGGGGCAGTGTGGCTCACGCCGGTCTTCTGTGCTGCGCTGCGGATGGTCAGGGACTCGATACCGGACTCGGCAATGATATCGAGCCCGGCCTTGATAAGGGCGCTTTTCAGGTCGCCATGATGGTAAGATCTTTTCATTTTTTCAGAAATAAAGTTGACACTGTAAACATTAAACGCACAATACGGCTAACAAGAATACCCAGGATAATAATTCTGTAAAGAACTTATAGTCTTTTATGGAATATTATGCCGGATTGCCGGGGAGGGAATATGGAAAAATACCGATACTGCCCCATGTGTTCAAATCCGCTGGCTCCCAGATCCATCGATAACCGGGAACGCCTCGCTTGCTCCGCCGGATGCGGATATGTGCTATGGGACAATCCGGTGCCCGTAGTCGCAGCAATTGTCCAGCGAAACGGAAAAATCGTTCTGGCGCGCAATAAAGCCTGGCCCGAAAAGATGTTCGGGCTCATAACCGGTTTTCTCGAAAAAGGCGAGTCTCCCGAAGACGGGATGCGACGAGAAATCCGCGAGGAGCTCGGGCTCGAAAGCGAAATAACCGGCCTTGTGGGTCTTTACACGTATGAGATGATGAACCAGCTTCTTATCGTGTACCACGCCAGCGCATCAGGGACGATACGGCTCGGCGACGAACTCGCCGAGGTCAAGGAGCTCGAACCCGACAAAGTCAGGCCCTGGCAGTTCGGTACCGGGCCGGCGCTCAGGGACTGGCTTGCCGGTCATACACGGAAATAATTATAATGGAGGCAGACCGATGATACGGGTAACCCATCACAATGGCGTCATTGCATATAAAATGGGCAGGAGCCTCGGGCCCTATGTGCCGTATATGACCCACGCTTTTCAGATCGGGCGGACACTCATCGACACCGGGACACGCTTCGCCGAAAGGGAATTCCTCGGCGCGCTCGCAGGATCGGTGAAATCGATAATCAACACCCATCATCACGAGGACCACATCGGCAACAACAACGCGATCCAGAAGAAGTTCGGCAGCGAGATAATCGCGCATCCCCTTGCAATGAAATATATCATCGACCCCAAAACAATCCCCCTGAAGCCCTACCAGAAGGCTGTGTGGGGGAGGCCGCTGCCGTCAAAGGCCGCGCCCGCCGGAGATTCAATAAACACCGAAGACTGCCGTTTCCAGGTGATCCACTGCACGGGCCATTGCGATGACCATATATGCCTGTATGAGCCCGATAAAAAATGGCTGTTCTCCGGCGACATGTTCTGTGGAATAAGGAATATTTATCTGCGGAAGGACGAGACCTTCCCCAAGCAGCTCGAATCTCTCCGGAAGCTTGCCGCGCTCGACATCGACGTGATCTTCTGCGCCATGAAAGGCGTGGTTACGGGAAGAAAACATGCGCTTACCGAGAAAATTGATTTCATGGAAAAGCTGAGGGACACGGCGATTGAAATGAACCGGAAAGGGAGAAGCGTCAAAGAAATCACCCGCAGGCTTTTAGGCTTTGAGGACATGATGTGGGCGATCACCATGGGCCACTTCTCGAAGAAAAACCTCATCGAAAGCATCATCGGATCGCCGGTTTGACGGGGCAAGCACCTCGCCGGCTGTTACATCGATGCTGTATTGATGATCAGCCTGACCGAGTTTTCCTCTATTCTGAGCTTCTTGGCGATCTCATCCGAGGACCAGCCTTTCCCTGAAAGCTGTCTGATTGTGTTGATCATGCTTTCGTTGATGTTCTTGATCGCGGCCATGTCGCCCTTGATCTGCTTGGATATGGGATTGTTGTCCACCGCGTGGATGAACTCGGCGAACTGCTTCATCTTGCGGTCGGTTTCGGAGAACATCTCCTGAAGCCTGTTGTCGGCGTCGCTGACTTCCTTGCGGATGGTCTCGATCTTCTGGAACATTGCGTATATCTGGTCGATCCTTTTCTCGATGTGTTCCGAAAGCCCCTCGATCTCGTTGAGCTTGTCCTTGACTTCCTGAATTTCGCTCTCCCTGGTTTTCAGGAACAGCGTGTTTTCCTCAACGTGGTTCAGGTGCTCGGTCATCTTTTCGACCCGCTTGTCAGACCGCTCGAGGGTCTTCTGGAACGACTTGATCCTGCCGTCGATCGACTGGATGAGGATGTCGGCCTTGTTGACCGACTCAAGGTTCTTCGAAATCACATCGTCGTGCTCCTGCATCTCGTGGATCCTGTGCTCGAGGTTGATGTATGTTTCGTTCAGCGCCCCGATCCTGGCGTTCACCGCATCGATCCTTGAAGCCTGGGACTGCATCTCGTCGGCCCGGTTCTGGACGACATCGATAAGTTCGGCAAGGCCCCGCACCTCCCTCTCGATATCGGAGAAGCGGTCCTTCTTGCCCTGGTATTCACGTATTTCACGGTCAAGATGCTTGCGTATCTGCTTGATCTGTTCGATATTGTCGAAAAACTTCTCCACATCCCTGGCCTCCTCCTTGGCCTCCTCGAGAATCTTTTCAAACTGCTTGATCGAGTCGTCAACCTTCTTGATCATCTCGTCGGTGCGGGAGAATATCCTGTTCTGCTCCTCATACTGCTGTATCTCGTTCCTGATCTCAACGAGCCTCTGTTCGAGGGACGAGAAATCTTTTTTCGTACGCTCGGCAAGAGTACCCGCCCTGGATTCGATGTCCGTATATTCAGTCTCCATTTCTTCGATTTTCTGTGACGCGGTCTGGACAAGGCGCTTTTCGAGCTCGTTGAATTTCTCCTCGAAGCCCTCCATCCTCAGCCTCATCTCCTCGGCTTCCTTGCGGGTCGCCTGTACGATCTCGTCCTTTTTCGATATTGCATGGATGTTGAGATTGTCGATCTCGGTGCGAATCTTCTCGACTTCGTTCTGGAACGTGCGGATCAGCCTGTCTTTGGATTCGTTCACGTTGTTCTCGACATTGTGAATCTTCCCATAGACCCTTTCGACGCTCGCGTTGATATCGGCCTTCATCTGTTCGGATTTATCTTTTATATCGGAAAATACCGTGTTCTCGAGGTCGTTCATCGTGGCCCTGAGAATATCAATCTGCGAATTGAGGTTCTGCGCGCCCTCAACTGAGCGGGCGATGTTTTCGACCCTGGCTTTAAGATTGTCCACAATGGCGCTGCCTTCGTCTGAAAGGCGGCTTTCGATTTCCTCGGATATTTCCCTCGACCTTTCCCTGAGGCGGTTGCTGAAATCCTGCAGCATCTCCGAGCCCTGGGCCTTGACGCTCTCAAACTCTTCGGAAACATGGGAAATCTCGGCTGATATCCCGGTAAAATCCTCTTTCGCAGCGCCGATAAACTCGATCTGCCTGTTTACCTCCTTGGCTGCGCGTGAAACGATCTTGAGGTCTTCTTCAACTCTTTTAAGGTTGGATTTTTCGATATTCAGTCCGGAAAGGCGCTCTTCGATTTCTTTCAGCGAAAGGCCCAGGTTCTTGGTCAGGGTCCCCGATTTTTTTATCAGGATGTCCATTTCAATCGTGGCGTCCCTGAACTTCCGGTTTTCGTTTTCGGCAAGCTTCTTGAAATCGTCAAACATCTTGGACGAGTATCGCCTTAATTTCGACATGCGGAGATTTGACTTGTCCAGCCTTCTGAAAAGCACCAGCATCGTAAGGCAGACAGCAAAGGTGATAATGTTTAAAATCATGTCTTACCGCCCTGTTTTTGACGAACTTGCCCGTTTTTAAGCATTTGGCGATATATTAAACATGGAAATTAATATGTCAATAAAATTTTATGTCTCATTAGATTTTGGCCCCATCCATGTACAAGCATAATCATCCCGGCAGCTGGTTGCTCTGACCCCGATGAATATCGGCCCTTTGCTCTGACCCCTGGCAATCGCCTTTTCCGAAACCTATCATTGCTCTGACCCCGGCGCAATAACACACCCCGACGATCCGGATCCCACCAAAGAAAAAATTATATTTAAATTGACAAAATTATACCATTAGTAAAATTTCTACTAATAGTAAATTTTTTCATCATCAATCCCGGAGAAACGGGCCATGGCTGATTACACTCGCAGGGAAATCATCCACAACAGGAAAAACCGGGAAAGGCTTTCCCGGGAACAGGTGATCATTGAAGCTGCGAAAAAACTGTTCTTTTCGAGGGGTTACCTGAAAACGACCATGGACGACATCGCCCTCGAGGCTGAAATAAGCAAGCCCACGGTATACCAGCACTTCAAAAACAAGGACGACCTGTTCTTCTCCCTGACACTGCCCCTGCTAAAAAGATTCGTTGACGACATGGAAGCCATGCTGAAAAAACTCGAAGCCGGAGCCTATAAATCCGGGGCCGAAATCATAGATGACCATTTCAGGACCCATATTGAGATTTTTACCGAAGATCCCGAAGCGTTCAGGGTATTCATGCTGTTCCAGCAGACCGGGGTCTTCTTCGAAGTCAACAGGGAAATCAGCGGGAAAATCAGCGCTCTCGCGAAAGAGCGGTACAACGGCATGCGCAGGCTCTATTCCAGGGCGATCGAGCTTGACCTTATCAAAAAGGTCGACGTGTACCATCTTGTGGAGATGATATGGGGCTCATTCCTCGGCATAATCATGTCGCTCGAGGCGAAAAACATCAGCAGGTCCATACACAAGGACTTTACTCCGGTGCTTGAGTTCACCCGTCAAATCATAACGGAATCGATAGCAATATAAAAAGGTATACGTCATGAACAACGCGTCCCAGATCATGCATGATATGGATCATTTTTTCAAACCGAACGGCGTGGCGGTCATTGGGGCCACGGACAATGCAAAACGGGGGGGATTTCACCTGCTGCGAAACGTTCTCGGCGGTTACACGGGAAAGGTCTACCCGGTCAATCCGAAATATGCCGAAATCATGGGCGTGCCGTGCTACCCGGACGTCGCATCCATCCCGGACGATTTCGACCTGGCCATCTATTTCATCCCTGCGGCCTCGCTGCCTGAAACGATACGGGAATGCGCCAAAAAGAAGGTCCGCGCCATAATCATCGAATCCGCCGGCTTCTCCGAGACCGGAGAGGAAGGCAGAAAACTCCAGCAGCGATCAGTGGAGCTCGCACGCTCCCTGGGGATACGCCTGTGGGGACCGAACTGCATGGGCCTGCTCGACGCGCATTCGCGCAATGTTTTTTCCTTCATGTACAACGACAGGTGGAAAACGCTTCTCGCACCCGGGAATGTCTCGCTCATTGTCCAGAGCGGAATGCTCTCCGCGGGATTTCTCATGACGATGATGGAGCGGGGCGGCATGGGAATGAGCAAGATCGCGTCCATCGGCAACAAGTGCGACGTGAACGAAACCGAACTCCTGGAATACTTCATCAATGACGAAAAAACCGAGGTGATCGGCTGCTATCTCGAATCGATCGTCGACGGCAGGCGCTTCATGGACCTGGCCAGAAAGACATCCAAACCGATCGTCGTGCTCAAGTCCGGGCGCAGCCCGCAGGGGGCCAGAGCGGCCATGAGCCATACTGCCAGCCTTTCAGGCTCGTCGAAGATCTACGACGGCGCGTTCAGGCAGGCGGGGATAATCCAGGTGTTCGACCTCAACGAGCTCATGGATTTCATCAGAGGATTTTCGCACTTCGAATCCTGCCCGGACAAAGGGGGCACCGCAGTGGTAACCTTCTCCGGGGGCGCAGGCATCGTGACCGCGGACCTTCTCTCCGACCGGGGCCTGCAGCTCGCCGACCTGGCGCCCGAAACCCTGCGTGAGATAAAAAAAGTCTTCCCGGAATGGATGGAGCCGGCGCATCCGCTCGACCTGTGGCCCGCGGTAGAAAAAAACGGACTGAGCACAGTCTATAACCACACCGTTGAGGCGGCCATGAAAGACCCGGCGGTCGACACGATCATAGTGGAATCGATAGCCGCGATCAACCGCGGCCCGGAATTTCTCGCCGAAATAGGCCGCATGAAAAAGCGATACGGCAAGCCGGTTCTCCTGTGGCTGATCCACAACGGCCAGCAGGACGTTTTCAACCATTACCGAAAAATCGCCGAAGAGGCGGGCGTTCCGGAATTCACCGAAATCTCCAGGATCGTGGCCATCATCGCAGGCGTTAAAAGGCATTACCGGAAGAAAAGGTCCCTGGGCGTTTTACCATAAAGTTTATGGGCGTGCATAATCCGGCTGTACCGTATTCAAACATCACTTGACGCAGGCCTGTATCGAGAGTACATTATCCGGTAAATCCCGGCGCATGACGGATATACAGACTGAAAAACCGAAGGACAGAATGCGTTCCATTTTTCGAAAGCTGGCGCTCTGGCTGTACCGCAACAATTACGTTAAAAAGGCCATTGACGAAAAGGCCGACCTCAGCGCATTCATGCAGCGGCCTTCGGCCAGGATCGTCATCGGCATTTGCCTCATGGCGCTGAGCTACGTACTCGGCTGGCCCGCGGTCGCTTTTCTTGGAGTCGTCGCGATTATCCTGAGGGAGCCGCTCATCGCAGTGATCGGGGGCCCGCTCATATACGGGTTTTCGCACCTGGTTTTTCTCGCCGGATTTTACCTGACAGGCGCCGAGTACTCGGTCATCTTCATGAGATGGGCCGCCAGAAGAGGCGTCGAGATACTGATGAGAATGGGCGGGGAAAAAGAACAACCCAGCGCGAACATGAATACCTGAAACTCGGATGCGGTGTTATTATGGATACGATCGTTTATATTGACCCATACTCAAAATGTATTCCGCTTAAAATTCTGCAGATGATTTATATCGCGCTGGTGAAGCTCCTGGTTCGAGTATTTTCCTTCCCCGCAAGGGCTTCGTGGCACAAAACGGTGAGGATCGCCCTTGATATCCTGGGTACGGTCTTCCTTCAGTTCCCGAAAAGGGCGTTGAAAGAAAAAGTCGATGCAGCAGGCACGCCCGCCCGATGGATACGCTGGAAGGGGTCGGATTGTAATGGCGTGATACTCTACCTGCATGGAGGGGGATATTCGCTCGGGTCGATGAAGACCCACGGCAGGATGGCAGCCAACATTGCACGCCGCTGTAAAATGAAAGCGCTTTTCCTCGAATATCCCCTCGCTCCGGAACATAAACACCCCGAGACCCTGGACCGCGCGCTTGCCGCATATCGATGGCTCCTCGACTCCGGAAACAGTCCTGAAAAGATCGCGGTGATGGGGGATTCTTCCGGAGGGGGCCTGGCACTGGCGATGCTCCAGACCGCGCGGGATCGGGGAATGCCGATGCCTGGATGCGGGGTGTTGATATCCCCGTGGACCGACATGGCCTGCACTGGCGAATCCATGAAAACGAGGGCGTGCTCTGACCCCATGCTTCGCAGGAGGGTCATCCTGCCGTTTGCCCGCCTTTACGCTCCGGAATCAATGCTCACCGACCCGTCGGTTTCGCCACTCTACGGAAGCATGAGAAACCTGCCGCGTCTTCTGATCATGGTTGGAAGGGACGAGATACTCCTGGACGACTCACGCAGGATCGCAGGGCTTCCTCACGACAGAGAAATCAGGGTCGAGGTCTGGAAGGGAATGTTCCATGTATGGCATCTTTTCTGTCCCTATGCGCCGTTTTTCAGGAAGGCTTTTTCCCGCATCGGGGATTTCGTCACAGGCGTCGTAGAATAATTCATAGTATCACCAGCGCATCCACCGCAACAGGACTGTCCCCGTCGATTATCAGCGGATTGATGTCGATTTCGGATATCTCCTGGATTTCAAGGCCGATCCTGCCGAGATTGACGAGAAGCCGCGCGAGCGCGCCCCGGTCAACCGGTGGCATACCCCTGAAGGACCCGAGCAGATCGCCCGCCCTGATTTCCTCCATCATCTCGAAAGCGTCCCGCAGCCCGAGTGGCGCGATGCGAAACGCAATATCCCTGAACACTTCGGTATAAATCCCCCCCAGGCCGAACATCACACAGGGCCCGAACTGCGGGTCCCGAACCAGGCCGGCGACGAATTCGCGGCCGCCCCTTATCATCTGCTGGACAAGGACCCCGTCGAGCATGTTCCTTCCGCGCTCCTCGATCGCCCGATAGGCATTCTCGAGTCCGGCATCATCGTGAATTCCCAGCTCGACAATACCGTGCTCGGTCTTGTGTGTGAGCGTGCGCGACGATCCCTTGAGCGCGACCGGATACCCGATTTCCCGCGCAATCCTCAGCGCATCCTCAAGGCTGCCTGCGACATGCTCCCTGGTCACCGGTATCGCATATGAATCGAGGACCCGTTTGGATTCGTACTCGTTGAGCGCCCGGTCGTTTCTCTTCAACGCATCCAGTATCATCTGCCTGCATGACCCGGTCCCGGAGCCGCCGGCCGGGAGCGCGGCATTCTTCTTTACCTTTTCCTCTTCAGCGGCCGCAACAGCACAGCGCCGCCGGTGGTATTTCGAAACAGCCGCGACCGCGCGGAGGGCGCTCCTGACATCGTCATAAACGGGAATCCCCGCCTCGATGAAATGATGTCGAGTTTCCCGCACGACTTCTTCGAGATCAAGCGCGCTCTCTTCCTGCCGGTAGTTCGGCATCACGAGCACCACGGGCTTGCCGGTCGCATCCATAACCTCGCGGCAAACCATGGCCAATTCCCTGCCCGGGACAAAAGCCCTGAGGCTGTCGACCCCCATCACGTCTTTCTGAGACTTGAAGTGATAGATAAGGAACACCAGGATATGCAGATCGATGTTGTCGTCCTCCGAAGCGCGAAGCAGGATTTCCCTGATTGCCTGCGGCGGAACGAACGGATTGGCCACGTCGATCGGGTTGGCCGCGCTCGATCCCGGCTTCGGGAGAAGGTCCATTATGGATGCCTTCAGGTCCTCTCGAAGCGGAGGGATCGCCAGGCCGAAAGATTCCGCTGCATCGGCAGCCGCGATGCCGAGCGCGCCGCCGCCGCCGACTATCGTGCAGCCCCTGTATTGCCTCGCCGGAAGCATGGAAAACGCGAGGGACGCGTCGACCATTTCATCCATGCCGTGCAGCTGAACCGCGTTGCATTGTCTGAGCGCCGCCTCCCAGATAATTTTACGTCCTCCCAAAGACGCAGTATGGCTGGCGGCGGCCCTGCCTCCCGAATCCGAAAGCCCTCCCTTGATCACCAGGACCGGTTTCTCCCTGCCTGCATCCGCGAGCGCCGAAAGAAAATCGGGACCGCTTTCGACGCCCTCGATATACATGCAGATCACTCTGGTTTCAGTATCATGGGTTAGATAGCGGAGCATCTCGGTTTCGCGGAGGTCGCACCCGTTGCCGAAGCTGACGACCTTCGAAAACCTGACCCCGCGCCATTTGCCGATAGGCCCGAAATCGACCGAGTGGCCCCCGCTCTGCGACAGGAACGCCACCCCTCCCGGCTCCCTTGAAAGCTCGGGCCCGGGCAGGAGCGTCTGCCCGGATTTCGGACAGTACACGCCAAAGCAATTCGGCCCCAGTATCCTTATGCCGCGGCCGGCAATGGCCCGCAAATCGTCCTCGAGCGCCCTGCCCTCCGGCGTCCCGCTTTCCCTGAACCCGGACGAAAGAATTTCAACGCCTGCAGCCCCTTTTTTCAGGCAGGATTCGACTGCGGCCGGCACATCTTTCGCCGGGACCGCTATGATCGCGAAATCTATGTCGCCGGGAATGTCTTCGACCGACGAATATGCAGCCAGGCCCTCGACGGTCCCGCCGCGCCTGTTTACCGGATACAGTTTTCCCTCGTAGCCGATTGAAAGGTGCGAGAGGAGGATTCCCCTTCCGAAGCTGAATCCCTTGGAAGCGACGCCGACAATCGCGATGCTTTTCGGGTTGAACATTCTGCTTATTTTTTCGTTATTTTCTATTTCATTCAATCGTTCCATCTCGTTCCCGTCCTTCATTGCGGCGGCGGCCATGGTAATGCTGCCGGATTTGACGCCCCGCCGGAGAAAATACTTGACTTCAAGCGCCATTGAACATATAACATACCATACCGTATGGTATGGAGGCTGTAATTGTCAACCAAAAAAGACGCAAAAAAACCATGGCTGGATGAAGGATTGAAGATACTGGAAACCAGAGGGCCGGTCATGCTGTCCATAGAGAATCTCACAAATGCCACGGGAAAAACCAAGGGCTCCTTCTATCATCATTTCAGCAACCGCGACGATTACATTAAGAATCTGCTCGACTACTATGAGGAGATCACGACAAAAGACGTGATACAGGTCACCGGCGGGCCGGAAGACCCGGAGGACAGCCTCAAGCGGCTTACTAAAATGACATTCCAGTTTTCAAGCGGACTCGAACTCGCGATGAGGGCATGGGCTCTGTATGACAAAAAGGTCAGGCGGTTCCAGGACCGAATGGACCGCAGCAGGATCGAGCACATCAAGGAGCTCCATATCGCGTCGGGCATGGACAAAGACACCGCGAGGATCCGGTCATACAGGGACTATTCGCTTTTTATCGGTTTGCAGCAGCTAAGGCATCACTACAGCGAGGATGAATTCCGCAAGCTGCTGAAAGATATCTTTGCCGAAAAAGGCTGAAGCATCCCCGAATCCGAAAGCATTGTCGATTGATATGACCGAAAATGGCCGATTCCTGATCGGCATGGCTCAACATTCACAACGGGCGGATTATCCCGCCGCATTCGATGATCTCCGGGAGATCACGGACCGAGCCGATATTCGGTTCTTCATCGGCACGTCCCACCCAGCAATAATCCACCCCTGCGGCCCGCGCGGCCAGAAGGTCCGATTCGGCGTCGCCGAAAAAAACGGCTTCACCCGGGCCCACGCCGAAATAATCGACACAGCGGTTGAGCATCTCAGGAGAAGGCTTTGCCTCAGCCTCGATGGCCGATATCTTGAAGTGGAAGTAGTCGAAAAGATGAAAATGGTTGAAAAGGCTTACGAGCGATTTTCCCCGGTTTGACGCGACAGCGAGATAAAACCTCTTTCTGAGACTGCCGAGAACATCTGCAAAATTGAACTTAAGTTCGATAGTGTCAAGAAACGGGGCGTATGAAACCCTTTTACTGAGATTGTAGACCCGTTCGGATTCATCTGTTTCGCCGAAAACGGTCCGGATCAGCTGCTGGATCGACATGAAAGCCGCCTGTTCCCTGTATTTCGCGTCCAGCGGAGGATATCCGGCTCTTTCAAGGCAATGGTCGAAATACGCGGCATTGGCGGCCGTGGAATCGATAAGCACGCCGTCACAGTCGAATATCAGCAATTTTTTCTTATTTAAATCAATCATCCTGGCCGCTCCTGATCAGGAGTCATTTCAGTCGGGATCAGACCATGTTTGTCAAATATTATATGGGAAAAGTGTTATAATAAGAAAGAAATAGTGTTTGACATAAATATATGGGTATAATAATTTTGCCACTCTAATTATGGCAATGCACGGCAAAATGGACAGTGCCAGGGCCTATGCGAAAATAAACCTGCACCTCGAAGTTCTGAATAAAAGAAATGACGGATATCATGAAATATTCAGCTTGATGGCGGCAGTCGGGCTCCATGATCTTTTAAAACTTGAAAAACTCGATGTCTCTTCTTCCCGTACAGGACGAAGCGCGGTTGAGATTGTCAGCGAGGGCGGTTCAAATGCGTCCCTGCTCGATGAAATCCCGCAGAAGGACAACATCATCACCAAGGCGGCCCTGAAGTATTTCGACGAAGCGGGTATTTCCGGATACGCGGTTTTCAGGGTCACGAAGAACATCCCCTCAGGGGCAGGCATGGCAGGCGGAAGCAGCGATGCCGCTGCAGCGCTTAAGCTCATCAACCGGAAACTCGAACGATTTGATGACAATCAACTAATGAATATCGGATCGGGAATCGGGGCGGACGTACCCTTCTGCCTATGCGGAGGATTCGCCCTGTGCACCGGAATCGGCGAAAAGGTCAGCCCCATACCGGGAAAACTCGATCATCATGTGGTCATCGCCAACAACGGGACGCACATAAACACCGCCGAAGCGTACCGTTCCCTGGGAAGGACCGCGGACCAATTGAGGGATACGGCTTCGCTCAGGCAATACGAACTTATTATGAGAAATTCCCTTGAATCCGGATCGATCGGATCGATGAAGGACATCCTGCACAACGACTTTGAAGAGCCGGTTTTCAGGAACCATCCCGGCTTGAAGGAAATAAAAGACCGCTTCATATCGCTCGGGGCGGCGCATTCGGCGATGACCGGTTCAGGTTCGAGCATAGTCGGGCTTTTCGACGACAAGGCAAAGGCGGTCGCCGCGAAGCAGGAGCTTGAAAAAACCGTCAAGCAGGTGATCATAACCGGTTTTTTAAACGACGAATCGATCCATGATATTCAGACGATATAACGGATTAACAACTATAATTGAGGTGTCGCCAAGCGGTAAGGCACCGGATTCTGATTCCGGCATCCCCAGGTTCGAATCCTGGCACCTCAGATGGATTTAACATAAGGTGACCACTCAATAACGAAAGCGGCTTCAATCATGCATGTCTGTGAGTTTAATGTGGATTTATGCCGCTTTTCCGAGTTGAAAATATTGAGGTGTCGCCAAGCGGTAAGGCACCGGGTTTTGGTCCCGGCATCCCAGGTTCGAATCCTGGCACCTCAGATAGATTAACGCACATAGGAGACCATCCATCAAAGGTATAGCTTCAATCATACTCGCCGGGGGGAAAGGAGTCCGCATGGAATCCGACCTGCCGAAAGTGATCCATCACCTCCGTGAAAAGCCATTGATCCTCTACGTCGTCGACAGTCTGCGCAAGGCCGGAATCACGGATATTATCGCCGTTGTCGGTTATAAAGGGGAGATGGTGCTCGATATCCTCGATCCGGGAGTACGGCATGTATGGCAGAGGCAGCAGCTCGGGACCGGGCATGCAGTCATGCAGGCAGAGGAAGCGCTGGCGGGATTTGACGGCACGATAATAATCGCCTGCGGTGATGTGCCCCTGATTAAGCCTTCGACATTCGAAAACCTGATCAGGGAATCGAGGGATGAAAAAACGAAGGCGGTGGTGCTCACAATGACGCTGGCAAACCCGACCGGTTACGGAAGGATCGTGAAAAACGAAACAGGGGAATTCATCCGGATTGTCGAGGAAAAGGACGCCGCTCCCGAACAGCGGCTTATAAAGGAAGTAAACACGGGAACCTATGCGTTCGACAAGGCTTTTCTTTTTGAGGGCCTGAAAAAGATAAATACGAACAATGCCCAGAGGGAATACTATCTTCCGGACGCACTGAACCATGTTCTGGCTTCCGGATACAAGGTCAAGACGGTGATGCTGGATGAGCCGATCGAAGGAAGCGGCGTAAACACGAAAAACGATCTCCTTGCAGTTGAATCGTTTCTTGCATCAAATTAGCGGGGATACATATAACAATGTCCAACACGTTAAAAATATTTTCGGGATCGTCTAACCCTTCGCTCGCGCAGGAGATTGCCGAATACCTGGGAATTTCACTCGCGAAAATCGAGCTCAAGCGGTTCATGGACGGCGAAACGTCGGTCAAGCTGAAAGAAAACGTAAGGGGGCAGGACGTATTTATCATCCAGTCTACCTGCAATCCGACGAACGACCACATCATCGAGCTGCTTCTCATGATCGATGCGGCATTCAGGGCCTCCGCGAGCAGGATAACGGCCGTTATACCGTATTTCGGGTACGCGCGCCAGGACCGGAAAGTTGAGCCACGCGTGCCGATATCGGCCAAAGTGATGGCGAACATCATTCAGGCGACCGGAGCGGACAGGGTGCTGACCATGGATCTCCATGCAGACCAGATACAGGGCTTCTTCGACATACCGGTCGACAACCTGAACGCGTCGCCCATCCTGATCGATTACATGAAAAATCTCAGGATAAAAGACCTGGTGGTCGTGTCCCCCGATTCCGGCGGAGCGGAGAGAGCCCGTTTTCTGGCCAAGAACCTCAATGCCGGCCTCGCGATCATGGACAAACGCAGGCCCGAGGCGAATGTCGCCGAGGTCATGAACGTCATCGGTGAGGTCGCCGAAAAGAACTGCGTGCTGGTCGACGACATGGTGGACACCGGCGGATCGATTTCAAAAGCGGCGGTTGCGCTCAGGGAAGCAGGCGGCCTGGATATCTACTGCTGCTTCACGCACCCGGTATTATCGAACAATGCCCCGGGCAAGCTCGATTCGGGGAATTTCAAGGAAATCATATTCACCAATACGATACCGGTGGAAAAAAACAGGATCAAAGACAATATTTCAGTGCTGTCGATCGCGCCCCTGTTCGGCGAAGCCATTCGCAGAATTCATAACGGCGAATCAGTCAGTTCTCTTTTTGTAAAATAAAGGTTAGGCATATATTATTTAGAGGTAAAAACAATGCAAAATAAAGTGTTAAATGTAAAATCCAGGGAACAGTTCAAGAAAAATTCCTGCAACAGGCTGCGCAGCGCAGGCGTCATCCCCGGAGTAATCTACTCTCATGGAAAAACCGAATCCATTGCGATACCGACGAAAGAATTCTATTCGATTTTCAAAAGCCATATTTCTGAGAGTGTCCTCTTCAAGGTTCTCGTTGACGGAAAGGACGGCGACCAGATGGCCTTCGTAAAAGACTTTCAGAGGAATCCGGCGACCGGGGAGCTCGTTCACATCGATCTTTTCAAGGTAACCAAGGGTGAAAAAATCCACACAACCGTTCCTCTGAAAATCACGGGCACTCCCAAAGGAACCAAAATCGGCGGCCTTCTCGAAATTTCCAAGCATGAAATCGAAGTCGAATGCCTTCCGATGGAGCTTCCCGAAACCATTGAGGTAGATGTTACCGACCTGGATCTCAACGAATACATCCACGCGAAGGACATCAAGCTTGCCGACGGCGTTAAGCTCAAGAGCAACCCGGAGACTGTCATTGCATCCGTCCACACTCCGCGTGCGGTAGCCGCCGAGGAGACAGAAGCTCCTGTCGCGGAGGGAGAAGCCGACGCAGCAGCAACTACCGAGAAAACTGACGAAAAAGAGTCCAAATAATCTCTTTCTGATTGACGCGCGCCCGCCCCGGGCGGGCGCGCCCGTGCATTCATCATCCCAAGGGGGGGAAGTCGCCTTTTGAAGTTAATAGTCGGTTTTGGAAATCCCGGTGAGAAATTCGCCAACAACAGGCAGAACATTGGCTTTAAAGTCATAGACATACTGGGAAACAACGAAAACATCGACGTCCGCATAAAGAAGAAGAAATCCGTCATAGGACGGGGTAAAATCATGAGCACGGACGTCGTGTTGCTCAAGCCGCAGACCTTCGTGACCCTCATCGGCGAATCAGTCCTTTATATCGCTTCTTTTTTACGGATCAACGTGAAGGATATTATCTGTATCGTCGAAGACTCGACCATGGAACTCGGCGAGCTCAGGGTCGACTATGTGCTGACGAGCCTGACCCACGAGGGGGTCAAATCCATGGAAAAGGCCCTGAAGTCCGACCGTTTCGCCAAGATCAGGGTCGGCATCGGCACGCCTCCGAAGGGGATCACCATGGAAAAATACCTGCTCCAGGATTTTACCGTGGACGAGAACCTCATACTCATCGATGTGTTGAACAAGACCGAAGAAGTCGTCAAGATGCTGATAAAGCATCCCATCGAGGAAGTCCAGGAAAAATACAATCCCGATGGCGCTCCAAAAATCAGGAAAAGAACCGTCAAGACTGTACGCATAGATCACAGGAAATCCAAAAAATAACCTTCCAATTTATTATATTTACAATATACAATTTTTCTTGACTTTATCCATTTATCCACTATCATTTCCAAATAGCTCCGATTCTTTGGGAAATTACTATCAGGGGAGTATTACAATGACAAAGAAACTTCGCATATATGCGGCATTTCTCTTATCAATTATTTTTTTCGCTCCTGCATACAGTCAGGAAAAGCAGTTCAACCAACTCTACAAGCCGCTGCCGCTGATAAAAAGGCTCAGCTATGAAAACTTCAAAAACATAAAGCTCCTGCAGACCGCGATCATGAACTATGGCGGAGGCGAGTCCGAAATTGAAAGACTGATCGACCAGTATGCCGACGCGAGCGCACTGTACTTTCAAAACCAGATCGACGCGGCTGCAAGCAAATTTGCGGAAAACGAACGCGAGATACTGAAAGTCGCACAGAATGTGACTAAAAAATACAGAGAAGACTCCGAAGCCCTGCTCGTTCAGGCCATCAAGCTGAACATCAAAGTTTCACTGAAGCGCCAGCTCAAAGGAGAAAAAAGAAACGAAGTGGCCGACAAGCTTCTGGCGAACGCCCAGTTCGGCGTACAGAAAGCGAGCGACTTCCACGACCGGTACAAGGACGCGGTGACGGCGCCCCCCACCGAACTCGTCAGCTCCATCTATTATTTCAGGCGCGCGAAGGAAAACCTTTTCCTGATGTACGAATCCATAGACATGGACGCCCAGGAAAAGAAAAACTTCCTCGAACAGCACAAAAAGGACATCGACGACAACAACAACAAGATCCATCAGTCGAGACAAAAGGAAAACTGACCCAATAAAAATATCGTGATAAAAAAGGAAATGTCCGGACGGCATTTCCTTTTTTATTATCCTCATGGCAGGCTTTCCCGTTTTTTCTTCTCGAGTGCCTTCTCTTTTTTCAATACCCTCAAAGCGAGAACCCTGACCTTGTTGTCCTTATGAGAGAGCAGATCTATCACCTTCTTCCTTATGTCGTCCTCCAGAATATAGCCGTCCAGCGATCTCATCAGAGCCGTGAGCATTTTTACCGAAGGTTTTTTCCGGGCCCTGAAAACGTCGGCCGTCGTTTTATACAACTGCTGATCCCTTATTGCCGCTCCGGCAAGGGCTGCCCTGCTGACATTGTCGTTTGGATCAAGTATGGCTTCTGAAATGTAAGGGATCAGCCGACCTCTCTGAACACTCTCGTCAAGCATCAGCATTCCCCTGATCGATGCTTCCCTGATCACCCAGTCGTCGCTTCTCAGCGTTCTGGTCAGAATATCGATGGATTTTTCACTGCGATACAGGGACAGAGTTTCAACGGCCTGCCACCTGACGTTGTCGTCCTGATCGTTCAGGGCCATCTCTCCCACACGGTCGAAAGCAGGCTCGTATCGAAGGATCGCAATGGCTTTTAGGGACTCGATCCTCACCGATGCGTATATGTCACGGGACGAGGTCGCTAGAAAATCGCCGATCATCCGGTATTCCTTCGTTTTTTCAAATTGGGCTGGATCCCGGGCATCGACGCCCTGAAAGAATGCTCTGACCCCGGCAATCGCTTTTTTCCTCAAGTCCCATCTGCGCGCTGAATATTCACGCTGCGCGGTATCAAGGAGGGCCTTAAGTTCGGCGGATTTTTTTCTGTAGTTTCTGTCGCAGCCCGTAGAGGCAGCCAGAAACGTCGCTATAGCGACAAGCGCGAATGCCCGCATGACCAGTGCCGGCATATTCATCACCAGAGCTCCTTCTTCTTTCCGATACGGTTTATGACATCGCCGCGGTCATCCTTTCGGACAATCCTCCTGAATTTGTCGACGACAAGGTGGTCCGAAATCCACTTCTCCCTGAATTTCTTTCGCACCTTCCCGAGCAGGATAGGGGGGCCGTCTCTTGGAACCAGTACCTCCTCGCCCTCGGTGCCCACGTAAGCCTCCCTTACCCTGGGACTCGAGCTTGCCAGTCCCACCCTCCCCCGGTGCACGAGTACGAGAGTGGCGTAATCGGCCGCGACAAGTGAAAAATCGGCCATGACGACGCTAACAACCGCAGCAGGAGTGATGATTTCCAGGTTCTTTTCCGGGAATGTCTTGTCCTGGTTCATCCTGATCTTTCCAAAATCCATCTTGATCTTGGAGGGGGGATCGTTCCTTCCGGTCTTCAGGTAATAAAAATAAACTGCGGTGGACTCCTTCAGGGAAATCTTCGATCCGTCGTTCAGGGCGATGTCAAGCAGTGTTTTTTTATCGGTCCTGATTTTGTGGCCGATGCGTATCCCTGTCGATTCGTCAATGCTGAATCGCTCGCCCGATACAAACGAAGAAAGATCGGCTTTCCCCTCAAAAAGAATAACCGTGCCGACCGTATTGACCTCTTCGGATCGTCCTGCGGGAGCGCAGACCCAGATAAGAAAACAAGCAACCGATGCAATCGTTCGCATGGAACAATACTTCATTGCCGACCACATAGAATAAATTAATGCTTTCACCGGAATTAAAAAAGCATTAATGCATTATGCATGGTATGATATAAAAGTCAACGACATCTGGATTTTTTAAATCATTGATACTGGAGGCGCACGATGCAGAAAAAAATTATAATCGCGGGCGGCAGCGGATTCATCGGAAAGCCGCTGTGTTCGCTGCTGACCAACGCCGGATATGACGTTTTTGTGCTGACCCGCTCTCCCGAATCCGCATCGAAAGCGCTGGGAAATTCCGCCGCGCCGCTCCTGTGGGACGCAAAGACGTCAGGCGGATGGGCTCGGGAGGCTGAAGGCGCGCTGGCCATCGTCAACCTCGCAGGGGAAAGCGTGGCCTCGGGCAGGTGGACTGCATCGAAGCGGCATGAAATACTCGGAAGCAGGCTCAACGCCGCGCGCGCGGTGATGGAGGCCATTGATCGCGCCAGAAAAAAACCCGCGCTTCTTGTCCAGGCATCGGCCGTCGGGTTTTACGGCTCTTCGCTCGTCGACAGGGTTTTAGACGAAAACTCGCCTGCCGGTTCAGGCTTTCTCGCGCGCGTGGCCAGACAGTGGGAAAAAGCGACCGAGGACGCCGAATCCTTCGGGACCCGCAGGGCTGTCATCAGGACCGGCATCGTTCTGGGAGACGGCGGCGCGCTGAAGAAAATGGTCCTGCCGTATCGTTTTTTCGCCGGCGGACATTTCGGTACAGGCATGCAGTACCTGTCATGGATACATATTGAAGACGAGATCGAAGCGATCAGGTTCATCATTGAAAGAAAGATGAAGGGATTCTTCAACCTCACCGCGCCCGAACCGGTCACCGCCGGTGAATTTTCGAAAACGCTGGGCATGGTGACTGGAAGGCCGGCCTGGCTCAACATCCCGTCATGGGCCGTCAAGCTTGTCTTCGGAAGGATGGGCGCCGAGGCCCTGCTTCTCGGGCAGAGAGCGGTGCCCGCGGCGCTTGCCGGAGCCGGATTCCGCTTCAAATATCCCCGGCTCGAGGGCGCCCTCAGGGATTTGCTCTGACCCCCCGGTCCTTTCCATAAAGCAGAACGTAGTGCTGGTAGAATTTCGCGGTCCTGAGCATGTATCCCCTGGTTTCGTCAAAAGGGACAAACTCGATGAAGAAATCCGCATCGTCGGCCGGCATTTCCCTGCGCCACTTGATGACGTTCCCCGCTCCGGCATTGTATCCGCCAACGGCGAAAACGATATTGCCGTTGAAGAACCGCATGAGCCATGAAAGATAATACGACCCGAACCGGACCGAGGTGCACGGGTCCTTGAGGCTGTAATCGGCGACCTCGAGCTTCTTCGCGACGTCCCCGGCTGTGGCGGGCATGAGCTGCATGAGCCCTACCGCTCCTGCGGGAGAGACCGCAGCGTGGTTGAAACTCGACTCGGCCTTGATCACCGCAAAAACGTAGTTCGGGTCGATGTCCGTGGAAGAATTTTCCAGGCATTCGGAGAATCCGCGCGGGTAGAGGTCCCGTGAAAAGGATTCCGGAGACAGGAAGATGTTCTCCCTCAATCCATGCGCCTTGAGCAGGTCCTGGGCCGACGTGACCGCCAGGCCGTGGTGTCCGTATTTTCTCGCGAAATGCGCCAACGCCGCGCTGGAGTCGACCGATGCTTTCTTGTCGGCATTGATCAGGCGAAGCTCCCTGTTTATGGCCTTCATGTCGCCGACCGCGAAATACTTTTCAAGGCCCTGCAATACCCCGCTATATGCGGATTCCAGCTCCGGTCCCGCGATTTTTTTCTCGAGCGCGGTGTACGGGGCGGCAGCTTCGGGCATGGCTTGAAGGCGTCTGACGCGCTCATCCCCGTTTTGATCTAAAATGTATAGCATGCTGTGGCAAAAGATCCGCGCATCACTATCAGCAGGAGCTGTCGACCTTGAATATTCCCGGGCGAGGTCTTCGGCGTTCAGAGCGTCCCTGTTCGACTGGATGAGCTGCCAGGCGTACGATGAATCGGGATGCTTCACGATCATGTCCCTGAAAAGGGCGCCGGATTTCGCCGTATCCCCGTCCTTCACCGCAATTTTATACAGCCAGAACCTGCACCTGTCGGCGCTCGCCCCGGCCGGGAATCTTTCAATGGACTCGCCGAAATACCGGGCGGCCGCCGCGCTGTCGCCCGCGCGCAGGCTGTTTTTCCCGAGCAGCCACAGGCACGACTCGGCTGTTTCGTCGGAGTACTTATCCTTGTAGGAAATCATGTACCGTCCGGAATCACCTGCCCTGCGGTCTCCCAGATACAGGGCGGTCCTTGCATGGGCCTTCTGCGACCACGGCTCCAGCCCTGATTCGATTATCTCCCTGTAGACCGGCACTGCCGCGTATTGCCTGCCTGAATCCCACATCTCGTCCGCCCTTATGGAGGCGAGTTCCGCCCTGGCCTCGGGGTCGCCGGCGTATTTTGCGGCCACGGCGTCGACAGGCTTATTCAGGCGCACCAGGCAGCGCACGAGATATCCGTCTCTCTCGCGCGCATTCTTTTCCGGAAAATCGGCCCGCGCAAGCATTGCTGCCGCCCTTTCGTATTCGCCGCCATGATACAGCGCCCTGCCCGCGCATGGCAGCTTGTCGGGCGCCACGACAATGTTTCTGGTTTCCTGGATGTAGGCGATGCGCCTGGCCGCCAGCTGGGCCTGCCAGCTTTTCTCTTCAAGGCCGATTACCGAAGAATAGCGGTCGACTGCCGCGCCGAATTTTTCGAGCTTCTCCAGAATGGACCCGGTTTTGATGCCTGCGATCTGTCGCGACGACGCATCTTTGTAGTCACGATGGAGGGACTGAAGCTCTTTCATCGACCCGTCGAAATTTCCGGAGTCGGCCATGGCCTGCGCTTTGAGTATCCGGGCATCGAAGTGAAGGCCGGGCATCTCATCCGAAACCCGGTCGGCGAACTTGACGACATAGGCGTACTCGCGGTATTTCATGAACAGGTCGGCAATTTCGTACACCGCCTCGTCGTAAAGGGGGGATTTCACATGAAAGCCGCTGATGAAATCGTATACCGGCGACGGATACAGGGTCAGCTTGCCGCGTTGATGATAGAGAAAGCAGCTGTTCGCGAAATTGAAGATCGCGTCCTTGTACTGTTTCCTGTCCCGGTACGCCTGGCCGAGTAGAAAATAGTCGTAGCATGTTTTTTTCTTCGGCGAAAGTTCTGCGATTATCGCGTCGCCGTCGGCGTAGAATCCGAGCCTTGCAAGGTGGTTCCCTTCTATCGTGGATTCGTTGCACGCCAGAAAAAAAACGAGCGCCAGCACACACATTCGCGTCATGTTAACACCGCCGTCATCTCAATCCGAGATAGTCCTGATATTCGGGGATTTCCTCGAGTTGCGGATTCTCCCAGATCATGTCGTAGTAAGACTTTCCGGTCCTGGCCCGGTAATAGTTGTCGTAATGGATCGCTGCGTAATAATCCTTCTTTTCCTCGGAAAGCCCGGTGATCTTCTTTTCGAGATCGTCAAACGGGAAATGGCCCCACTCCCTCTTTATGTCATCGGGAGAAACGGATTCGAGCTTTGAATAAAAGGCGTAGCGCTTGCCGTGCTTGGCGTCCTTTATGGCCTTCACATACTCATACAGCCTCATGGAATACAGGGTCGCCCGGTAGTGGTCGGCCATCTTGAAGAAAATCCGCGCCTCGGTCACGTCGCGGTAACCCAGCTTGAGGTAGTGCTTTGACCTGTATTTTCCCGACTTGATCGACCCGCGGGCGAAATCGTCGAGAAGGTCCTTGGTCATGCCGATGTCGCGCTTGAGCACGGTCCGGTAGAGGTCGATGAGGATTTTCTGCGAGCGCTTTATCTCCACGAAGGATTCATGGAAAAGGAACTTCAGGTACAGGATCTGGGCGATCATGTCGCGGCGAATGGCCTCCCTGAACAGGGTCTTTTCCTCCTCGGTCCCGAAATTGGAGATCGACGAATTGATGAAATAAAAAAAATACCGGTTGTCCTTGAGTCCCTTTTCGGCATACCGCTGCTCCCCGGCGCTCAGGCTGGACTTGGTCCTCTGTGCCAGGACGGCCGCGGGCGCGGTCAAACAGCAGATGACGGCGATCGCGGCGATTCTCGTTGCTTTTCGGTTTATCATTGAAGCATCACAGGGAGAAGGTCATGCCTTCCCGTGCCATATAAATGTTCATTCCGTCGCTGTCGTTGTACTTGCTGTGTTCGAGCGCTTCCATGTAATTCTCGTTCAGCTTTTCATCGGAATATGAGGGCTCATGGTGCGTCAGAACGAGGTTCTTGACCTTCCACCTGACCCCGCAGTTCACTGCCATGGTGAAGCTCGTGTGGCCCCAGTCGAACTTGGTGAAGGATTCATCCAGGGTATACTGCGAATCGAGGACGAGAAGATCGGCATCGCGGAAAAAATCCATCTCGGGCCCGCCCAACTCGAGGCTCTCGCCGGTGAATTCGCAGTCGGTGGCGAAAACGAAGCTCTTGCCCTTCTGCCTGAACCGGTAGGCGTAGCATCCGTTCGGGTGTTTCAGGGGATGCATGTCTACTTCGAGGTCCTTTTCGAGTTTTAGGGGCATGTTCTTACCCTTTTCCAGCGTGGTGAAGCGCTTTTCCGACGCAGTGCCGTCAAAGGGAGCCGGGAAAAACGGCGCGCTCATCTGCGCCCTGAGCAGCTCATGCTGGTTTGGATAGGGGGAATAGAAATGTATTTTATTGCCCTGAATATACAGCGGCGTAAAAAAAGGCAGGCCCTGGATATGGTCCCAGTGGTTATGGGTCAGGAAAACATTGACCTCGCCTTTTCCCTTCGCGCAGTCCCCCTTCATCAGATCATAGCCGACAGCCCTGAGGCCCGATCCGCAGTCGAGAATATAGGTCTTGCCGCTGTCCGAAGTCAGGGTCGCGCAGGTGGTGTTCCCACCGTACACATACCTGAGTTTTTCGGGCAGGGAGGAGATTATATCATCAACGGAGGCCGATTTTCCGTGGTTCGAGGACAAAACATGCTCGATAATCCGGCTGATTTTTTGACGGTACTCGGTATTTGAAAGCGGCGCGGTGATTGACCCGCGCACTCCCCACAGCTTTATGAACATGACAGGACCTGCTTTTCCGGATTTTATATATAAAATACGCGCTTCAATATAATTTTATTATTTATATAATGCAAGATTTTTTTATATCAGTTTCCGTAATCATCCGATATCATGAGTGTACCGGTTTGTGTATAGATTAATTACTTGACTCCCCGATAAATAACAAAAAGAGTAAATATTGGACATGGATAACAAAGATACTGTTCTGGAAGATATGAGCACCTATACAGCCGCAAAACAGGAAATTTCGAAAAAAATCGAATCCGACCAGGCCCTTACGCTCCGCTTTAAATTCATCAACGAAGAACTGCTCATGCTCCTGAACAGCATAACAGCCAAGCTCCTTTCCAAGATGGACTTCATATTTCTCCTTAATTCGACCATAACCATCCTTCGCGAGATCGTGGTCAACGCCCTCAAAGCAAACGCGAAACGGGTATTTTTCAAGAAAGCGGGCCTCGATATATCGAACGAGAACGACTACGAGAAGGGCATGACGCGCTTCAAGGAAGAGGTCATCGGCGTGTTCGACGTCATTGAAAGGGACCTGGTCACCAGTGAATACTACATACAACTTCATTTTCAAATAAAAGAGGGGAACCTCTTCATCCGGATAATCAACAACGTCCCCATAATCAAGGAGGAGCTTGAAAGAATCAATCTGCGGATGACAAAAGCCGCCCAATACAACGATTTCGGCGAGGTGTACGAGGAAATCGAGGACAGCACTGAAGGTGCGGGCCTGGGAATAGTACTCACGGTGCTGTTTCTGAAAAGCATGGGCATCCCGCCGAGCAAATTCACGATCAAAAGCGAAGGCGGGCTCACCTACACGACACTTGTCATTCCCAAAATACTCAGGCCGGTCGAAATCACGACCGAGGTCAAGACGCACATCCTGCACGAAATCGAAGGCATTCCGACATTTCCCGAGAACATCATCCAGCTCCAGAGACTGTGCAACGATCCCGAATCGTCGATCGAAGAAATCGCGCGCAGGATCAAGGTGGACCCGGCGCTCACGACCGACGTCATCAAGCTTTCAAACTCGGCCGGGTTCGTCCCGGGCAAGCGGATTGAAAACATCCACGAGGCCGTGATGACCATCGGGCTCAAGAACCTCAACGCCATCCTCGTGGCGAGCAACGCGAGAAGGATTCTGGACAAGCGCTACAGCAAGTTTGAACAGATATGGGAGCACTGCAACAAGACAGCGTATTACGCCCGCAATATCGCCCTTTCGTACAGGCTGACGTCGATCGTCGAGTATTCATTCATGGCCGGCCTGCTGCACGACCTCGGTAAAATCATACTCCTGGCGACCGACATGACCCTCGTCAAAAGGATCGCCAACATGGTCGAAAACCGGAAAATAGTCACCTCGACCATAATGGAGGAAATCTCAATCGGGATCAGCCATTCCTCGATCGGAGCGATGATATCCGAAAAATGGAATTTCCCGCCATTCCTCATCGAAGCCATCAGGTGCCATCATGCGCCCCTGAACTCGACCAGGCAGCACAGGGACATCGTCTTCGTGGTCTACCTGGCCAACATGTTCTGCGGGATAGAGGACCGTAGGTACAACTACACCTACTGCGAGGACAGCGTGCTCGAAAGGTTCGGGCTCAACGACGAGAAGAAATTCACCGAGCTTCATGCGAAATTGAAGTTTAAGTATTCGAGCACCAGGCAGTAGTCAGGGCTCCCTGAAATCCCGCTGCACACCCGCGTACTCAACCGCCTCCACCTTCACCGAAACGAACCACAGTGAACGCGATGCGATACCGCGTGAAAGATGTTCGTCCCTGTTCGCGAGTATCCGGGAGATGTCAGTTTTTGCCGCGGCAGGTATATCGGCGCTTGCAATGCCGGTAATGCACGGCTCGAACGCAAGGCCGTAGTTTTCCCTGCTGTCCTCCCTGACTATAATCCCCAGAGGAAAGAAATAACCGTCCCGCTCCTTGCCGCTGAAAAAAGCGGCCGTCTCCCTGTCGTACACTCCGGCCCAGAACGAAACCCTTCCATCCGACAGGAGCACCCTGGCGACGGGCTCTTTTTCGGCGATGAAACCGCCGGTGTATTTGACCACCATGGATTCGAAGAGATTGACAGCGTTGCTTTCAAGCGGGTTTTCCTTGAGAACCGGCTCGAGCGCCGCCTTTTGGTACGCCGCGATCATGGTGTCCGGATTGACCCCGGAAGAATCGATCTCATTCCTCATCTCCTGGAACTTATCGTCGAACCTGAGGTACGCAGGGTTCAGAGGGTCCTCTTTCAGCAAGCCGTCCTTCCAGCTGCCGGTATGGACCGGGGAATAGAAGAGCCTTCCCCTTTCCAGATAGAGGTCGCCTTTCCTGCCTGAAGCGCCGATGAAGCTTTTATGGTAGGTCATGGTAAACGTGCGGCCTCCGGTCATCTCGCTGATTCTCCTGACAGGATGGGCTCCCCTGTCGGTGACGCGTCCGCAAATGACCGAAAAGACCGGCACCTTCATCCTCTGCGCCGTATATGCCTGGTCTTCAAGTTGAATCGATCTGGCCGCTGAAGAATTCGTGATTAGAATCATCAGCCTGTCCGCGTCCCGTCTCCAGCGGATGTTTTTCAGGGCATACCTGAAAGAGCCTGCAAGCTCTTCGCTTCCGCTTTTACCCAGCGCCTTGACCCGCGAAAGCCCCTGCCTGAGCGAGACCGGGGTTTCGGCCGATATCACCGCCCTTTCCGGCGAAACCCTGTCTGAAAACGGCAAGATGTGCATTCTGGTCGAGTATCCCCTGCCGTCGACCAGCGAAGTGAAAAAGGCCGAGAGGCCTTCCTTTACATTCTTCAGGTCGTCCTTCATGCTGTACGACGAATCGAGCAGCACCGCGATGTCGATCTCCCTCGATACCCGTTTTTTTTCGGCCGCGGGGTAGCCGCTGAACGCGTCGTTCACGTCCATGACGGCCAGGGAAAAAAGGTCCCTGGATGCGTTCTCGGTTTCCAGGATGACCTTCCTGTCCCTGACGGCGTATAACCTGGTCCTGGAGATATAGCGGTCCTTTACTCTGGACAGAGAGCCGGAGAGCACATAGTCGAACTGGCGGGTCCTGCCCAGCAGTTCGACTTCCTCATCGGTGATGACCGGTTCGAGACGGAGCCGCTGAATGTCGATCTCGACGCTTTCCGGGGTCGCGATGAGGACCTTTTTTTTCAGGGTCGCGGTCAGATACAGGATGCGGGAATACTCGGCCCCGCTGGATTCGGGAAAGAATTCCGAAGGATTTACGACCCGGTACGGAAGTATCGCCGTTTCTCCGAAAAGGGGACCCATCAGCAAAAGGAGGTTAAACATCACGGCTGCAAAAATTTTCATCTGTCGTACCGGTAATATATCTGGAGGATCAACCGGAAGCCCGGTTCATGGTCCGCAGTCTTTCTTCGATCACTTTACGGCATTCGGGCCCGAAGAAGGAGCCCTTGAACTCGATGCCGATATTATACACGCCCTTGTCGACATTTTTTATGTAAACCACCAGGGCCGATATGCGTATCGGATCGCGAAGCTTGAACACCAGATTGAACAATATGCCGTCAAGAAGGGAGAGATTCTTGATTAGGTTTTCGTCGTCAATCTCGACCAGGGCCCCGCTCATGGAAATATTGACGACCTTGCCTTTCGCATCGAATTCGCGGTAGTTTCCCTTGTGTATTTTCTCCGAGATCTCGCTCGAAAAACCCGCGATCCTTTCAGCCTCATCCGCGTCGATACCGCGCTCCCGGGTCGCCAGGACAAGATAGCAGACCAGAAAAACATCGCCGAGAAGAGACTGGAACTCGACCGGTTGAATGACCAGAGACCTGAATTCCTTCGAATATTTTCGAAATCCAACCTCAAGGTCGCTCCTGAATTTCGAGTCAAACGCGGATTTGATGAAAGGGTCGTTTTCGGAGAAAAAAGCTTTCATATCCCGAAGGTCGGCGACCACGACGGCTTTTTTCTTTTCCGTGACGAAGAGAACCTCGGCCGGAATGTCTTTCTCATTGCCGAAATAGGCCTTCTTCAGATCGTATTCCTCGAGCCTGTCGAGAAAATCCTTGATGATGACCTGAACAGCTATGGACTTTCTCAGCTCGGCCTCGCTCTCCCGCACTTTCGACACCATTATCTTCGTGATCCTGGGATGGTCGGTTTCGAAGCTGTAGCGATCCTCGATCCGCTTCTCGGCCGCGAGCGCGCATGATTTGATCTTCATCACGTAGGTGCAGGGCGGGCGGCCCCCTCCCGCCTTCGATTCAACCTCGAGATTGAACTGCACGTAACGGTCCGAGACGAAGGTGTACACCGCCGCCTCTTTTTCGGTCAATTCGTGGGAGAAGGTCAGGGTTATGGTTTTTTCGTCGCGCGAGACGTAATCGACGCGGTCGTTTTCCAGCGGCGATTTCAGGAAGAGGTTCCCGGTATTGATGTACTTTCTCAGGATTCCGTCTATCTTGTCGATCTCGGTAACGAGCTTCAGATCTCTTTTTCGGTCTCTGACGAATGACATGCGATCTCCTGCTATCCGCTATATTATTCGGCGTAAATATGATATATCAAGCAATTTAATCTTGATTTTTTAACTTTTTATTGCATAGTGATACCATCAGGAGAAGGGCCATGAAAATCACCAATGAAGCCAAAGTAGGGCTGATGATCACCGCCAGCTTTACCATATTCATAACCTTGGTTGCGCTGCTCGCGCAGATCAACGTCGCACAGAAAGGGTACAAGCTCCATATCTATTACGGTTTCCTGAACGATCTCAGGGTTGGCTCCCCGGTAAAGATCGGCGGCGGTATCAAGATCGGACAGGTCGAATCGATCACCCAGTCGGGCGAAAAGACCGAGGTCACGGTCTGGATCGAAAAAAAATATACATTGATCCGATCGACCAAGTTCGCGATATTCACCTCGGGCCTCATCGGCGAAAAATACATCAACGCTTTCGTTCCCCCATCGTCCAAGGTCGACGATTTTTTCCAGGACGGCGACAAGGTATACGGCATTGACCCTGCGAGCTTCGACCAGATGATGCTCACGTTCCAGAGCTTCATGCAGGATGAAAGCGGAGGGCAGGTGCTCGCCGAAATCATGCAGAACTCGAAGCAGTTCGTCGAAAACCTGAACAAGATTTCCGAAGAGAACCGGTATGACATCCGCAAGAGCATTCTTTCTTTCAGGGCCATGGTCGCCCTGACCTCTCGGCAGATACACACCTTCATGATCAACCTGAACAAAATATCGAAGCACGTGGCCGACCTGACCGAGGAAAACAAGGAGGACATCTCGGTCACTCTGCGCAATCTTTCAGAAACGTCGGCGAACCTGAACAAGATAATCTACCGCATCGAGAACGGCAAAGGCACGCTGGGCAAAATCGTCACCGACGAGGAAATCTACGACAATCTCAGGGACGCGTCGGTCTCGGCCAAGAAGCTCTTCAAATCCCTTGAAAAGAACCCCTCGAAGCTCTTTTTCACCCCGGAAAAATAATGGCCAAAAAAAAGGACATCTACCTCTGCGCAGCATGCGGCGCGGAGTTCTCCAAGTGGTACGGGCGCTGTCCCGAATGCGGCGAATGGAACAGCATCGCCGACACCCCGGCAGCCCCGCCCCGCACTGAAAGCGCATCCTCCGGCGCGGTCCCTCTCTCCTCGGTCGATTTCGCCGAAACCGGCCGCATAACGACCGGCATCGGAGAGTTCAACATCGTGTGCGGCGGCGGCATCGTGCCCGGCTCCGTGCTCCTCATCGGAGGCGAACCCGGCATCGGCAAGTCTACGCTTGCACTCCAGATCGCCTCGTTCATGGACACCCTCTACGTGTCGGGAGAGGAGTCGCCGTTCCAGATACGCCAGCGCGCCCACCGGCTCGGCCTCGACATCGGCCGCATCAGGATCATGACCGGAACCGCGGTCGAGGACATTCTCCAGGCCGCCGAAAACGAGAAGCCGGGCTGCATCATCGTCGACTCGATACAGACGATGTATTCCCGCCAGGTCCCGGGAATAGCCGGGTCAGTGGCCCAGATGAGGGACTCCTCGGCGCGGCTGGTCTCCATGGCCAAAACGACCGGCGTACCGGTGATCCTCATCGGCCATGTCACCAAGGAGGGAAGCATCGCAGGGCCCAAGCTCCTGGAGCACATCGTGGACACGGTCCTGTATTTCGAAGGCGATTTTTCCAGGGAGTTCCGGATGCTCAGGGCGTTCAAGAACAGGTTCGGATCGGTAAACGAAATCGGCCTGTTCAGGATGGGAGAAAAGGGCCTGGCCGAGGTGCGCGACAAAAACAGGATATTCCTCAACCCGTTCGGCCAGGACTCGCCGGGCAACGCGGTATCGGCCGCTCTCGAGGGAAGCAGGACGGTGCTCTTCGAGGTGCAGTCGCTGGTTTCGTTCACCAGCTTTTCCAATCCGAGGCGGATGGCCGACGGCCTGGACCAGAACAGGCTCGTGCTGATCACGGCCGTGCTCGAGCGGCATGCCGGATTGAAGCTCAGCACCTTCGATGTGTTCATCAACATTGCCGGGGGGTTTCGCATTACCGAGACTGCTGCAGACCTGGCAGTGGCCATGGCTATCGCATCGAGCATGAACGACGCCGTAATCCCCGAGGGTGTCGGATTTCTGGGCGAGATATCGCTTTCAGGATCGCTGCGGCCGGTCCCCCAGTGCGCGCGAAGGGTGAAGGAGTTCATGCATTCGGGATTCAAGACCCTGGTGCTCTCCGAGCAGGACACGGCCGAAGCGAAAGCCGCCGGTTTCGAGGGTTCCATAAAGGGAGTGCAGAACATCCATCAGGCTATCAAGACCGTTTTTTAAGGGAAGTTCAATAAACTACATTTTGAAGCGTCCTGAAAAAAGTATTTGCAAGTTTTATCGCGATTTCCCATTTTATTCATCTGGCCTGCCACAAGGTCACTGAATTGACAGAACATTTTACCTGGCGGGATCGATCCAACAAACCGGAGCAGTATATGAAAAAGACATTTGCCCTGATACTGACAATATGCGCCCTGACCACCCTGGCCTGGGCGCAGACCACACAGCAGAAGGCGGCAAAACCCGCAGCCAGGGAAAAAACGGCGGAGCAATCCGCTCCCGCCGAAAAAGCCCAGCCGGCCGAGACCGCCAGAACCGCCGACGCCGCGCTGCAGACCGAGGAAAAAGACATCGTGGTCCCGGACCGCAAGTGGAAGCCCATCGGTCTTTGCTTCAGCCTCGATTACATGAGCGATTATCTCTGGCGCGGAACATACTGGTTCAACAGGGACGGCGCGTTTTTTCCGTCGATATCGTATTCGGTGCTCGATACCGGGCTCCAGGTTTCGGTGGGATGCGAGCTTTCGCAGGATTACCTCTTTGACGGAAAAGAACAGGCGTCGGTCGGCGGCAGGCAGGCGGCTTCGTTCGGGCTCGACTACAGCTACTCCTTCGAGGACAAGGCGACTCTCGGCGCCGATCTGTGGTACTACTACACGTTCAACCGCGAAGAAAACAGCATGATGAACCTGAGCGTCTGGGCGACACTGGACGCAATCCCGTTTTCGCCCGGATTGAAATACACGCATGATTTTTATTTTCACGAAGAACAGTACAACGACCTGTATCTCCAGCTTTTCGGCAGCCATGACTTCAGGCTGACCAAGACCCTCATCATGGATTTCGGCCTGTCCATAGGATATTACTATAGCTACTTCGAAGACACGAACGGGATAAGCGATATAACGCTCTCGACCAACCTGACCTACGAGCGCGGCGGGTTCACCATAAAAGGCGGGTTCAACTACATCATCGTTCCCATGGAAGATTACTGGGGAAACAAGGACATCAACAGGTTCTACGCCACTGTCGGGATTTCGTATTCACTGTAAGCGCCATACGTAAAATTCGCCTTTTCAAGGCTTTTTTTACCGCACGAAAAATCTACCGGCCCGCTTTTTCAACAAGGCGGGCCATCGTTTTTATGATACTCTCCCGTTCCGCCGCGGCCCTTTCATCGTCGGCTGTCAGGGTGTAGCCGCCTTTAGCGAGATTGTATTCGGGGAGTGCATAGAAGAAAACCGGTCCCGGGTACTCATCGAGGCATCGCGCGTGCATATTGAGTGCGGACAAAACAAGCGGCCTGAACGAATCCGCCTTGTCATTACCCGCGCATAAATCCCTTGCATTCCTCATTATCCACGAAAAGCTTTCCGGGTCGATCACGGCAACGGTGTAGAGATACCAGTCGTCCACCAGGCAGATCAGGTCTTTTTTTTCTGCCTCCGTCAGGACCGAATACGCCGGACACAGGAAACCGTCGCATATTTTTTTGCCGAAAAAAGAACGGTCGCGGAGGTCTTCTCCTCTAAGGCCGGGGTGGATCAGGCAGCCCGGCCTTCCCGGGAAAACGAATCCCTGAAACGGGCATATGTATGACGCTTGATCGCGGACAGGTCCCGGGAATGCATCTGCAACCGCATCCGAAATTTGAAAGCATGATGTCTGTTCTTCGGTGTTTCTCTCGAGAAATCCGGCGAGGAACCTGCGGTCGAGCCGACGGTGATTGAACAGCCCGCAGCATGCGCTGCATCCCTTTTTTACATCCGGCTGGCAGAGGATAGTATCGGGGCTTGCAGGCATCATGCACTCACGAAATATTTTTTCTCGTGAAATTCAGCAATCCGCCATCGACGAGAATCTTTCTCTGCCTTTCGGAAGCCAGAAGAGTGAACAGGTACTCCACTCCGGCGATTTCAACCAGAACATCGTTTCCTTTCGAGACCTGACCGATGAGGCCCGACGCGGTGAAAGAGTCGCCCGTGTTAATGCGTTCGTAATCCGATTCGTTCTTGAAAACAAGCGGTATGATGCCGAAATTGATCAGGTTCGCAGAATGGATGCGCTCGAACGACTTCGCCATGATCACGCGCACTCCGAGGTACATGGGGCAGATAGCGGCGTGCTCCCTGCTCGATCCCTGGCCGTAGCTCTGACCCCCGACGATTGCGGTCATGACTCCCCTGTTCTTGTTTTCCAGCGCGCGCCGTGAAAAGGCCGGATCCACGTTTTCATACACGTAGCGCGAGTACGCCGGAATGTTCGAACGATACTTGAGCCTTTGCCCGGCAGGCATGATGTGGTCCGTGGTTATCTTGTCGCCGACCTTGAGGCCAATGACGCCCGAGATCGTGTCGCCAAGCGGGTCGGTGTACGGCGGGTCGCCGATGTTAGGGCCCCTGAAGATTTCGACCGGAGAGGACGACGGCGGGATGATCATAGAATCGTCGATGAGAAAGCTCTTCGGTAGCTTTATCGCGGGATAATCCCCGGCCGGAACATCCAGCGGGTCGACGAGCGCGCCCACAAGCGCAGACAGGGCGGCGGCCTCGGGGCTCAGCAGATATACCTTCCCGCTGTCGGTCCCGGACCTTCCCTCGAAGTTGCGGTTGTTGGTGCGGAGCGACACGCCGCCGGTTATCGGCGCCTGGCCGGCCCCGATGCAGAACCCGCACGCTGATTCCATGATGCGGGCGCCGCTCGCAACCATGTCGGCGAGCGCTCCGTTGCGCGCGATCATCTCGAAGACCTGCTTCGATCCTGGCGCCACGATAAGGCTCACTGCCGGATGCACTTTCTTTCCCCTGAGGATGGAGGCCACGATCATCAGGTCTTTATACGATGAATTCGTACAGCTCCCGATCGCGACCTGATCGATCGCCATGCCCTTGATCTCTGATATTTTCTTGATGTTATCAGGCGAATGCGGGCAGGCGATCATGGGAACGACGGTGGAAAGGTCGAGATCAATGGTCCTGTCGTATGTCGCATCAGGGTCCGGAAGAATTTCCTCCCAGTTTTTTTCTCGGCCCTGCGCCTTCAGGAACCCGAGGGTGACCGAATCGCTCGGGAAAAGGGACGTGGTCACGCCGAGCTCGGCGCCCATGTTGGTTATGGTCGCCCTTTCGGGCACGCTGAGTGTCTTCACGCCCGGCCCGGTATACTCGACTACCGCGCCGACATTCCCCTTTGTAGTTAAAATCCCGAGCACCGTGTGTATCACGTCCTTGGCCGAAACCCACGGCCTGAGTTTTCCTGTCAGGCTGATATTGATCATCCGGGGAGCCGTTAGATAAAAGGGCCCCCCTCCCATGGCCACCGCAACATCGAGCCCGCCGGCGCCGATCGCTATCATCCCGATGCCTCCCCCGGTCGGGGTGTGGCTGTCGGAGCCAAGCAGCGTGGCCCCCGGCCTGCCAAAGCGCTCGAGATGAACCTGGTGGCAGATGCCGTTGCCGGCCTTCGAATGGTAGATGCCGTACTGAGCGTTCATGGTCTGGAGATACCTGTGGTCGTCGGCGTTTTCGAATCCCATCTGGAGGGTGTTGTGGTCGACATACGAAACCGATATTTCGGTCTTCACCCGCGGGATGTTCATGGCCTCGAACTGAAGGTACGCCATGGTGCCCGTGGCGTCCTGGGTCAGGGTCTGGTCGATCCTGATCCCGATTTCATTGCCGGGAACGAGCTCTCCTTCGACCAGGTGCTCCCTCAAAATCTTATATGCTGCTGAATCGCCCATGAGCATCTCCTAAATTTGATGATTGCGGATCCCGGGGTTCCGGGAATTGAGAACGGAACAACCATTGTCCGGAACCGGGCTTCATTTCAAGTATTTTTTAGGAGTTTTGGAGGATGGAAAATGCGCTGTATCTTTTTTATCATACCAGTATCCGCTTTCGCGGGAATGACTTAAAGACAGCCTTGACATAGTGCCATTGAAGGATAATGTAACTATCCAGCATTAATCACTTCAGTCTGCCTTGACAATCGCCGATAATGTATTATGAACATTTCGAGCGGATTATCGGTCATCAACATGCCGCAGTCTTCCTCTATATCAAGGGGAGACAGGATTTACCTGTGGCCGTCATACGCTCAGGGCCAGGTTGATAAAACGCCGCGGATCACCCGCGACGATACGCCGCAGTACATATACAAAAACACCTCCCGCGAGGAGCGCGAGAACATTCTGGCATACGCCCGGGAAAACCGCGAAACACAGTACACCCAGAAAGGATATATCACTTCCAAGAACTACCTGATGCAGCCAGGCTCGCTCTTCGATGCACGCGGCTGACGCCGGATTCGCCGATCTCCGCATCCAAAATCCTTGACTTTTTCACCGCATTCAATACCATCCAGCGAATACAGCATTTACAAGAAATGGGGCGCCATGAAAAAATACCTGTTTGCGATACTTATCATTATTTTGCCCGGATATGCCCTGCACGCGGGAGAACCCGCCCCTTCGTCGTTTGACATCAAGCT